>Ga0073904_10000146_pt1 | contig 46523 bp, 45 predicted proteins | sample KloWWTrecipitate_FD_66668 | JGI IMG/M metagenome (GOLD analysis project Ga0073904, IMG submission 66668) | Active sludge microbial communities from Klosterneuburg, Austria, studying microevolution and ecology of nitrifiers - Klosterneuburg... | ecosystem: Engineered > WWTP > Aerobic digester >... | reverse complement strand
GTTCATGGCGTGCTCCCCCCGACGATTCGGTAGCGTCCCTGTTCGGGCCTGCTGCTCTAACGATAGACAGCGCTCGCCGCCGCCGCAATGCCGCGCGAGCGACGCCCGCTGCCCTGTGGATTACCTGCACGAACAAGGCCTTGATCTCCCTGAGCAAGCGTCGGCGGAGTCTGGCCGATTGCCGCCAGTGGCCATGATCGCCGATTTTGGTGTGCTCATCGCTTGGCCAGGCATTCAGGCCGACCGGAATCGGTAAAGGCCATGGCGGATGAGCCTTTTGCTAGACTTCGCGCCCATGCAAGCCTCTGCCCATGATGCGGCCCTTGCCGCCCTGATGATCTGCGATCCGCAGCACAAATGTGCGGCGACGGCGGCGCTGCGCGACGACTGGCTGGCGGGAGTGCTGGGTCTGGTGACGAGCGTGGACATCGTCGAGCCCTTGCGTGAGCCAGGGCGTCCGCCGCGACCCGAACTCGTTGCGCCGGCGCAACTGGCGGGCCGCAGCACGGGCAACCGCGAAGGCCACGCCGCGCTGCTGCATGCGATCGCACACATCGAATTCAACGCCATCAGCCTTGCGCTCGACTGCGTGTACCGCTTTCGTTCGCAGCCCTTCGCTTTTCACGACGACTGGATCAAGGTGGCGGCGGAGGAGGCCTATCACTTCGGCCTGGTGTGCGAGCGCCTGGCAGCGCTGGGTTTCGCTTACGGTGATTTTCCCGCGCACGATGGCTTGTGGGACATGGCGTGTCGCACCGCGCACGACTTGCTGGCACGCATGGCGCTGGTGCCGCGTGTGCTGGAAGCGCGTGGCCTGGATGCGACGCCGCCGATCATGAACAAGCTGCGCGGGGCGGGCGATAAGGCCAGCGTTGCGGTGCTGGAGATCATCCTGCGCGACGAGATCGGCCATGTTGCCATTGGCGACCGCTGGTTTCGCGAACAGTGCGCGGCGCGCGGGCTTGAGCCGGAAGCCACCTATCTGCAACTGATCGACGACTTTCGTGCGCCGCGCCCGCAGCCGCCGCTGCATATTGAGGCGCGGCTGGCGGCAGGGTTCAGCGTGGCGGAACTGGAGGCGTTGTCCCGCCCACGCAAGCGCTGAGCTTACGCGCGGCGGTCATAGCGGCGTCAAAGCGAGGTCAAAGCGCGCCGTAAGAGTGCAGGCCCGACAGGAACATGTTGACGCCGATGAAGGCAAAGCTGGTGACGATCAGGCCGACCACCGCCCACCACGCCAGCAGCGCACCACGCAGGCCCTTGGTGAGACGCATGTGCAGCCAGGTGGCGTAGTTCAGCCACACGATCAGCGCCCAGGTTTCCTTTGGGTCCCATTGCCAGTAGGTGCCCCAGGCTTCAGCGGCCCACAGCGCGCCGAGGATGGTGGCGATGGTGAAGAAGGCGAAGCCGATCGCGATCGACTTGTACATCAGGTCTTCGAGCACTCGCAGCGGGGGCAGGCGTGAGGCGAGAATGCCGCGCTCTGCCAGCAGATAGGCGCTGCCGACCATTGCGGAAAGCGCGAAGGCGCCGTAGCCGATGAAGTTGGTCGGTACATGCACCTTCATCCAGTAGGACTGCAGCGCCGGGATCAGCGGCTGGATCTGGTGTGCGTCGCGGGTGAAGGTGTACCAGAGCAGGAAGCCCACCGCGGCCGAGATCACCAGCAGCACGAAGGCGCCGAGCCTGCGTGTGGCGTAGCGCTGCTCGTAGTACAGATAGAGCAGGGCGGTCATCAGCGAGAACAGTACGAAAACCTCGTACAGGTTGCTGATCGGGATATGGCCGACGTCGGCGCCGACGAGGTAGGACTCGTACCAGCGCACGAAGAGCCCGGTCGTGCCCATGACCACCGCGATCCAGGTCAGCGCGCTGCCGGTGCGCTCGCCGAACTCGGAGCGCGCCAGCAGGCCGATCCAGTAGGCGCCGGTGGCGATGAAGATGAGCGCGCTCATCCACATGATCGCGGTCTGGCTGGAGATCAGGTACTTGAGCATGAAGGTCTGCTCGGCCCGCGCCAGGTCGCCCTGGTAGAGCGTGATCGACACCAGCGAAAGTACAGCCACCGCCACAAGATAGGGGCGGAAAGCCTTCCAGTGCCAGCCGATCGCCGCCAGGAGCGGCACCTGCAGGGCCAGGATGCCCTTGTCGTACACGTCCATGAAACCGCCGTACTCGCGCAGTGCAAAAACGGCACCGACGACCAGGGCGACGGCGTATAGCCAGTCGAGCGCGCCGAGATCGCGTATCCAGTGCCGCTGCGGGGGCAGCGCCGAGGGGGGCAGCGATGCAGGTGGCCGGTTTGCAGTGCCGGAAGGGCGGGGCTGGGCAATTTCCATCATGAGCCTCTGACGGGGTCGGTAACGGCGGCGGTGGCGGAGGGAGCTTCACTGACCACGCTGCCGAGCGCAGCGCGCAGTCCGTCGACGTGGCGCTGGAAGGTCTCATCCACGTCCATCGCCTTGCGGTTGGAAGACAGGGTCACCAGGGCTTCGTGCGGTTTGAGCAGCACGAACAGGCGCCGCTCGCGAATGTAGAGCATCGCGAATACACCCAGCACCAGCAGCAGCGAGCCAAGAAAGACCAGCGGCTGGCCGGGTGAGCGTGTTGCCTGCAGCACGGTGGCCTGGCGCTCGTCGTAGGACATCAGCTGCAGAAACACCGGGGCGCCATAGAACAGGCTGTCGGACAGGGCGGTGATGCTATCGTTGAGATACTGCGCACGCATCGGGTTCAGTTCGAGTGCTGGGCTGCCAGCACGTTCGCGTGCCAGCGCCCAGGACTCCCAGGCTAGACCTTGCAGGATTTTGACGAACACGTCGGCGGCGCGTTCTTGCTCACCGGCGGCGACCGTGCTCTCGAGAAAGCGGCCAACCGATTGGTAGCCGCGGTCAGCAAACAGGGTCAGCGTATGGGTTGCGGTCTGTGCCAGTGCGTCGCGCATTTGCGCGTTGGCGGCAGCGAGGCCGAAGCTGCGTGCAGCAAAGCGCGCGGCAATTTCGGCGCGGTTCGCGGGGTCGAACATTGTCTGGTGCAGGGCAAACCAGGTGTCTAGCCGGCCGTTCTCGTCGAGCGGCAGGCGCATGTAGCGGAAGGCTTCGGACTGGGCGTTGCGTGTGCCCGAGTACATGAACCAGCGGCCTGCCTGCTCAATGGGCAGCATGTAGTTCTGGAATTCGCGGGCCTGGCCGGCTTCGTCGCGCAGCTTGAAGGTGTAGTTTGGGCCGAGGTTGCGCAGATCTTTCTCGTGCGTCGTCCTTGCGCCGCTGCCAAGGTGTTCCTGCAGCCTGGCCGTGCCGCGCGTGGCCTGGGCGCCCGCGGCACTCCCTGCGCCCATGTCCTCGATGTTGAAGGCGCGGAAATTCGTTAGCTCGAGGGTGGAGCTGAATTTCGGGTGCTTGAGCGGCTGTGATTCGCCGACCTCGGTCTTGAACTCGAGCAGCTTGCCAGGTTGGCCCACCAGCAGGCTGTGGCCGACGAGCTGAAGGATGGAGCCGCCGTCCTCAAAGCTGGACTGATAGAGCGTGATGCCGCGATAGTCGAGCGGCTTGTTCACCTCGATCGTATGTTCGAAGTGCTCGCCGGATTCGTTGTCGGTGACGAGGATGTCACTGGCGAAACGCTTCGGCATGCCGTTTTCGTAGTGATCGATGTGGAATTTTTTCAGCGAGACGGTGAACGGCAGTTCCTGCAGCAGGATGTTGTCGCCGACGGCGAGCACCGCGGTGTTGGCCGAGCGCCCCTCGGGGATGAAGACGTTGCCGCGGAAGCTGGGGTTGGAGATCGGCATGCGCGCCGAATCGGGGATGCTGGCGATCAGCTGGTTGCCGCTGGTGGGCTGCTTGTCGCCGATCCACATCTGCAGTTTCAGCGGCAGGTCGCCGTCGAGCAGGCCGCCAATGCAGATCAGCACGATGGCGCCATGCGCGAGGAAGTAGCCGAGGCGTCCGGCACTGCCCTGCTTGGCGGCGAGTAGCGTGCCGTCGGTGCGTGCGTCCAGTCGAAAACGGAATCCGCTGCGCGTGAGGTAGGCCTGGGCGCGCTCGACCGCGGCCGTGCCGGTGAGTGCCGGGGCGAAGCTGGCCTGATGGCTGAACTGGCGCAGCGACGCTTCGCGGGCGTGCTCGCGGAAGCGGCGCATCTCGTGCAGCATCGGGACGGTCTGACGCACGATGCACAGCGAGGTCGACAGCACCAGGAAGGCAAGGATGACGACGAACCACGGGGCGTTGTACACCGAGTACAGGCCCAGCGTGTCGAATACCGGGAACCAGAACGGACCGAACTGGTTCAGGTAAGCGTTGAAGGCGTCGTTCTGCTTGATGACGGTGCCGATGGCCGAGGCAATCGACAGGATGGTCAGCAGGCTGATGGCGAAGCGCATCGAACTGAGAAGTTCGAACAGCGCACGTGAAGTGCCGCGTTGCATCAGGCCCTCGGGCAGTGAGTCTGGCCGACAGGCAGTGGAGGGTCTCACCGCTGCAGGACGGGCAATTGAAAAAGGGGTGGAGAAATCCACCCCTCATCGGGTTTTGGCGAGCCCGGAAGCGTTCAGCGCAGACCCGTGGCGTAGTCGGACACCGCCTTCATTTCGGCGTCGGTCATCTTCAGTGCGATCGCGCGCATCATGCGGTTCGGGTCGTTTGCGCGCCCGCCATCACGGAAGGATTTCAGCTGGGCTTCGGAGTATTCGGCAAACTGGCCGGACAGGCGTGGGTATTGTGCGGGCAGACCGGCACCCGCCGGGCCGTGACAGGCCGCGCAGGCAGGAACGCCCTTGGCGGCGATGCCGCCGCGCCAGATCTTCTGGCCGAGTTCCATGGTCTCGAGGCTCTTGGAGGACTCGGGTTTGAGCTCGAAGGAGGCGAAATACCTGGCCAGGCCCTTCATGTCGTCTTCTTCGAGGCCGGCGACCATGGCACCCATGATCGCGTTTTCGCGTACCGGTGCGGCACCGTTCCAGCCCTTGAACTCGCGCATCTGTTTGTAGAGGTAGTCCTCGTGCTGCCCGGCGAGCTTCGGGTTGGCCGCCAACTCGCTATTGCCATCCGCGCTGTGGCAGGCGACGCAAACCGTTTCGGCAGTCTGTTTTGCCTTAGCGAGGTCCGGGGCCTGTTCCTGGGCCAATAGGCCGCTGGAGACAAACAACAGGGACGAGAGCAGCAGGGAACGCTTGATCATGATGTCCTCGGAAAGCCGTGAGTGATTGTTTCAAACGCGGTATTCTAATACAGGAAACCCACTTTGCGCGATGCGATGTGGGCCTCACCGCGCATTCAGTCTGCCTTTTACCTCTCTCCTTCATGCCTATCTTCCGCAACGCACAATTCGAGATCTCTGTTGCCAAGCCGTCCGGCTTGCCGCCACCTTCCGGCTCGGAAATTGCCTTTGCCGGACGATCGAATGCGGGCAAGTCGAGCGCGATCAATACGCTGGCAGGCCATGTCCGGCTGGCTTTCGTGTCCAAGACGCCCGGCCGCACGCAGCTGATCAACTTTTTCCGCCTCAATAGCGGTGCCCTGCTGGTCGATCTCCCCGGTTACGGTTATGCGGCGGTTCCCGAAAAGGTGCGCCGTGAGTGGGCCGGCCTGATCGAGCACTACCTCAGCAAGCGGGAGAGCCTGACGGGCTTGGTGTTGATCATGGATTCGCGCCATCCCCTCACGCCTCTTGACCACCAGATGATCAACTGGTTCGTCCCCTCGGGACGGCCGATGCATGTGTTGCTGACCAAAAGCGACAAGCTTTCGCGCGGCGCCGCGAGCGCATGTCTGCAGGATGTGCGGCGTCAGCTCGCCCCGCTGGGGCCGCATGTCACGGTGCAGCTGTTTTCCAGCCTGAAGAAAACCGGTGTGGAAGAGGCCGAGCGCGTCATCGCAGGCTGGCTGGGGCTTGGTCCGGCGGTCGATGCCGACAGTCAGGAGCAGCTGGAAGCGTCTGCGCAGTCCGTTGCAGTGGCAGTAGAAACAAAAACCCCCGACCAGGGGAATAGTCGGGGGTGAAAATGCCTCACCAGCGTGAGGCACCCGCTCAGGGAGGTGAAGCGGGAGACGATGCAGCGCGGGGGGCGCCATCCTCTGCTTGCTGAGATGTAGGCCTTCGCCTGAAAGTTCCGCACACGATGCGTTACGGTATGTATCCCCGGCCTGCCCCTGTTGCCGGGCGCTGGCGCTTTGAAACCCCGCTTTGAAACCCACACGCGAGATCAAGAGATGAGACCAACTGGAGTCTTTCCCTCCACCCGCATGCGTCGCATGCGCCGGGACGAATTTTCCCGCCGCCTGATGCGCGAAAACGTGCTGACGGCCAATGACCTGATTTATCCCGTGTTCGTGCTTGATGGCGAGCGGCGCACGGAGTCCGTGGCTTCGATGCCAGGCGTCGAGCGCTTGTCGATCGACAGACTGCTGAGTCTGGCCGAAGAGGCGCTGAGCCTGGGTGTGCCGGCGCTGGCGCTGTTTCCGGTGATCGACGCTGCGGGCAAGAGCGATGGTGCCGAGGAGGCGTGGAATCCGGATGGTCTGGTACCTCGCGCCGTGCAGGCGCTGAAGGCGCGCTTCCCCGAGCTTGGCGTGATCACCGACGTGGCGCTTGACCCCTACACCAGCCATGGTCAGGACGGGCTGATCGATTCGCGCGATCCGCGCGGCTACGTGATGAATGACGAGACGCTCGAGGCGTTGGCCAGCCAGGCGCTGTGTCACGCGCAGGCGGGTGCGGACGTGGTGGCGCCGTCCGACATGATGGATGGCCGGATTGGCCGGATTCGCAGCGAGCTCGATCGGTCCGGTCTTATCCACACGCGCATCCTTGCCTATTCGGCCAAGTATGCGTCGAGTTTTTACGGCCCTTTCCGCGACGCCGTGGGCTCGGCCGGCAATCTGGGCAAGGGCAACAAATACACCTACCAGATGGATCCGGCCAACAGCGACGAGGCCTTGCGCGAAGTCGCGCTTGACATTGCCGAGGGCGCCGACATGTTCATGGTGAAGCCCGGCATGCCGTATCTGGACATCGTGCGCCGCGTGAAGCGCGAGCTCGAGGTGCCCACCTACGTTTATCAGGTCAGTGGTGAGTACGCGATGCTGAAGGCGGCGGCGCTCAACGGCTGGCTGGACGAAAGGGCCTGCGCAATGGAGGCCTTGTTGTCCTTCAAGCGCGCCGGAGCCGACGGCATCCTGACTTATTACGCGTTGGATGCCGCGCGCTGGATGAAGTCCGAAGCGTGAGCCTGAAAGCGCTGAGCGTAACGCCTGCGGGCGCGCGCCTAGTGGCACTGGCGGATGCGCTTGGTTATTGGCGCCGGCTCGGTTTCGTCGCTACGCACGCTCAGCTGCGGGTGGGCTACGGTGCTGGCGCGGTCTTCATGCGCCACGGCTGATCCTGCAGGGCTTGTTAGCCCAGCAGGCGTCCGACCTGGCGCCGAAGGTCGAGGATCGAAGCCAGCTTCAGGTCTACATAGGCGGGCGTGCGCAGGTTGCGGCCGACGAGCACGGTGCGCATGCCAAGGCGCTTCGCTGTGCGTAGATTCACCGCCGAGTCTTCCAGCATGATGCAGCGCGCCGGATTCAGGCGGCGCGACGAAAGCAGTTTGCGGTAGCCGCGGATGCCGGGTTTGGGGTGATAGTCCAGGTCTTCGATCCCGACCACGTCGTCGAACAGTTCGCGTATTCCCATGATGTCCAGCACGGCTCGCGCGTAATGTCGCGGGGCGTTGGAAAACACGAAACGGCGACCGGGCAGCTTGCGCAACATGCCGTGCAGTGCACGGTCGTACACCATCATTTCGTGTAGCCGATCGAAACGGTGGGTTTCGACCAGGAAGTGCTGTGGGTCGGTGCCATGGTGGCGCATCAAACCGAGCAGGGTGGCGCCATAGCGATGCCAGTAATGCATGCGCAGCGCGTTCGCCTGCTCCACGGACAGCGACAGATGCTGTTCGAGGTAGGTGGTCATGCTGCGGTTGATATGCGGAAAAATGTGTGGGGTGGCGTTGTGCAGCGTGTTGTCCAGGTCGAACAGCCAGACGGGTTGTGAGGGCATGATGGTGCGTCCTTGACTGCGCGGTCGTTCAGCCCGCAGGTGGGCGGGGCTGGAAGCGGACGATGCTACGGCCGTCGTCGGTGGTCTTGGGCGCGGCTTTCCAGGCATGGCCCTGGATGATCTCGAAGCTTGCGGGAAGCCGTCCATCCTGTCGCAATGCCTCATAACTGGCGCGCGCCTCGGCCCAGCCGCGGCGACCGGACAGCCCGCGTGGGCGGCGGTGGGCGGCGTTGTTGGCGCCGGTTGCGCGCAGATCCTGCAGCAGTCCGTCCATTTCGGTGTAGGTCAGGGTCAGCATTTCCATGTCCATGACGGGGTCGGCAAACCCCGCCTTCACGAGTGCATCACCCAGGTCGTGCATGTCGATGAAGCGGTGCACGCGCTCGCCGGCGCCTTGCGGAAGCGCTGCGCGCAATTCGCGCAGCGAATCGGGACCCAGGGTGGAGAACATCAGCAGGCCGCCTACTTCGAGGCTGCGGTGGATTTCCTGCAGCGCGGGCAGCGGGTCGTCCAGCGCCGGCAGCATCAGGTTGGACCACACCATGCCGATGCTGCCGCGAGCGAAGGGCAGGCAGCAGGCGTCGGCTACCACGTGCGGCAGCTCGGTCCGGCCTTTGCCCAGCAAACGGCGCAGCAGGCCTGGCGCCTGCGCCTCACCGCGCACACGGATGCCGGCGCGCGTCAACATCGGCGCCGCGAAATCGGCCGCCAGCATTGTGGCCTGGGGAAAGCGCTGCATCAGCCGTGGCAGGTCGGCGCCGGTGCCGCAGCCCAGATCAAGCACCCGCGTTGGTTCCAGGCGGATGTAGTCGAGGCGCTCGTCCATGCGGCGCGCGATCTCGCGTGCCAGCACATCGGCCCCATCACTGCTGGGCGCTGCGCGACCGAAACGCCGTCGCAGCAGGCTGCGATCGAGGATAAAGTCGTCGCCGGCAATCATTTCGCTCACGGCGCGAGAGTCTCCGCGAGAAGCGTTTTAACGCGGGGTATCACCCGGTCACGAGCGTCCGCTCGCTGGGTCGAGTCGAAGCCTGCTGCAGCACTGTGTTTGCACATCGCACAATCTGTTTCGATTAAGGGCGTTGTCATTTTTGCCCTCAGGGACTGTAATGGACCGCCCTGCATGTTCTGCCATCGGTCGAAATCTTGTCAAACCCAGTTCGAGCTTCGCGTCTGCTGTTTGGCAGGCTGCTGGACGCCCTGATACCCCAGGATTGCCTGATCTGTGGTGAGAAGGCTGCAGGGAATGCGCTGTGCGCGGCCTGCCTTGCCGAACTGCCGCGCCGGCCGCCCTCGGCCTGCCCGATCTGCGCCTTGCCCGGCCTCGATGGCGGTCCCTGCGGGCAGTGCCTGCGCGATCCGCCCGAGTACGATGCCACGCGAGCGGTGTTCGACTACGCGTTTCCCATTGATCAACTCGTCCAGTCGCTCAAGTATGGATATCAGTTGTCCATCGCCAGTTTCTTCGCCCGCGAGCTGCTTGAGGCGGGCGAGCAGCTCGTGCTCGATGCCGACCTGATCGTGCCCATGCCGCTCCATGCGCGCCGGCTGGCAGAGCGGGGGTTCAATCAGGCGGTTGAGATTGCGCGGCCGCTGGCTCGCGCGTGCGGCCTGCCGATGGAGCTGGCACGCGTGCGCAAACTGCACGATACGCCGGCACAGGCGTCGCTCGGTCGTGTCGAACGTCTGCTGAGTCCGCGTGGGGTGTTTGCCTGTGAGCTGGCGCTGGAGGGGCAGCACGTGCTGGTGGTCGACGACGTGATGACGACGGGCGCAACCCTGAACGAACTGGCGCGTTGTCTCAAGCGCCAGGGCGCGCGTCGGGTCACGAATCTGGTGCTGGCCCGCACACCGACGTCAGCCTGAGCTACAGTGCCGGCTTCGCGCGCCAGGCGCTGTTCGCTTGCTCTGTTCCGATGTTCGAGATCGTCCTCTACCAGCCCGAGATTCCGCCCAATACCGGCAACATCATTCGCCTTGCGGCCAATACGGGCAGTCGACTGCACCTGATCGAGCCGCTGGGTTTCGATCTGTCCGACAAACAACTCGCCCGCGCGGGCCTGGATTATCACGACCTGACCTGCGTCAGCGTTCATCGTGACTGGGAGCAGTGCCGTGCGATGCTGGAGGGACGACGTTTTTTTGCGCTCAGCACGCGTGGCTCGCGTCGGCACGACACAGTTGCCTACCGTGAGGGCGATGTGTTCGTGTTCGGCCCGGAAAGCCGCGGCCTGCCCGCTGATCTGCTGGATTGCTTCGAGACTGATGCGCGTCTCCGCATCCCGATGCGGCCGACCAATCGCAGCGTGAATCTGTCGAACGCGGTGGCGGTTGTGATCTATGAGGCCTGGCGCCAGCAGGAGTTTGCAGGCGCCGTGTGAGGCACGGGCGGGTAGTGCGGATGTTTGCAGCGGTTGGTGGCCGGCTTGGTTGTGCCGGGGCCCGGTCTGGCAGCACTACAGCACTACTCGTGGCGAGGGTCGCGCGCGAGCAATTTTTCGACTGCGCCGCGGGCATCGAGGTCGTGATGCAGCAGTGCGTCGACGGCTTCACAGATGGGCATTTCGGTACGATGTCGGCGGGCGAGTTCGACCGCCTCGCGTGCCGTCGATACGCCTTCGGCGACATGGCCCAGGTCGCGCAGGATGTCGGCGAGCGTGCTGCCCTTGGCCAGTTCGAGCCCCACCCGGCGGTTGCGCGAGAGATCACCGGTGCAGGTCAGGATCAGGTCGCCCATGCCGCTGAGGCCCATCAGTGTTTCACCGCGGCCACCCAGTGCGGTGGCAAGGCGGGCGATCTCTGCGAGACCGCGGGTGATCAGCGCAGCGCGCGCATTGAGCCCGAAACCCATGCCGTCCGACACCCCGGCGGCAATGGCCATCACGTTCTTGATCGCACCGCCGATTTCGCAGCCGACGAGATCGGTGTTGGCGTAGATCCGCAGCTGTGGCTGATGCAGCGTTGCCACCCAGTGTCGGGCAAAGTCTTCGTCGCTGGCTGCCAGGGTGATGGCGGTCGGCTGCCCGCGCGCGACTTCGGCGGCGAAGCTCGGGCCGGTCAGTACCCCGCTGGCCGATCCGGGGCCGAGTTCCTCGGTGACGATTTCGTGGGGAAGGCGGCCGCTGCCGGCTTCGAGCCCCTTGCAGGCCCATAGCAATGGCGTGCCGGGCTGCAGGCGATGCAGGGCGCGTACCGTGTCGCGCAATCCGCCCAGCGGGGTGACGACAAGATGCAGGTCGGCGTCCTGTGCGGCGCGGGCGAAGTCGCTTTCGAGCTGCAGGCTGGCTTCAAGGCGGACATCGGGCAGGTAGCGACGGTTTTCGCGCGTTTGTGCAACCGTCTGCAAGTGTTCCGCGTCGCGGCCCCACAGACAGACCTCGTGTGAGGCGCTGAATGCCTGTGCAAGCGCGGTTCCCCAAGCGCCCGCGCCGAAGACGGCGATGCGCTGACGGCTCCCGCTGTGCATCACAGGCCCCAGACGTCGCTGACGCGGATGTGGCCTTCGAGCCCGTCGGCGTGACGGACCTTGACCCAGCCAAGCGTGGCGGGCTCCATGAGCTGGAGCACGACGTTGCGCGTGACTTCGAAGCTGAGCGCAGCCCCCTCCCGCGGCTCGCGCCGGATTGCAGCACGGTCTGCGGTGACAAGGAGGGTGCGGGCCTTGGCCAGCACGCGGCGCTCGGCCCAGCTGAGGGAGCCGCCGGGTTCGCGAACCTTGATCCACTTGTCCAGCGTCACCACCACCTCGACCGGTGTTCCGGGACGAAGGATGAACAGGCGCTTGCCCTGTTCGGAGGGGGCGTCGTACAGGATTGCCGCTTCGCTCAGCGAGCGGAATTCGATCGCCTGCGCCGGCCCTGCCGCAACCAGCGCGAGGAGCATGGCGGCGAGGCAGGGCAGAGTGGGGCGGCGCAGGGCGTTCATGGCACTCGATTTGGTCACTGGATCGGAGCGTCGCCCGCGCCTTGTTGTGCGGCCTGCTCGCGCTGTGACTGGTACAGGGCCTCGAAGTTGACCGGCGACAGCAGCACGGGCTGGAAGCCCGCACGGGTGACGGCGTCCGACACGGCTTCGCGCGCATACGGGAACAGGATGTTCGGGCAGCCGATCATCATCACCGGCTCGAGATCGGCCTCGGGGACGTTGCGGATCTGGAAAATGCCGCCTTGCGCCACTTCGACCAGGAACAAGGTGCGATCCTCGCCGATCGTGGCGGAAACGGTGACCGTCAGTGTCACTTCGTAGACGCCTTCGTCGATGTTCTGACCTTCGGTACGGAGCTGGACATTGACCTGCGGGGTTTCGCGCTCGAGGAAGATCTGCGGGGCGCCAGGGACTTCGAGCGACAGATCCTTGACGTACAGCTTTTCGATCGAGAAGACGGGTTGCGCGTTTTCAGACATTGAATGTGATCCGGAAAAAGTGAAGGAGGGCAGGGTTTCAGACAGGTTCGCCGCGCAGCATCGGTTCGAGCTTGCCGGCACGATCGAGCGCCATCAGATCATCGCAGCCGCCGACATGGTAGTCGCCTATGAAGATCTGCGGAACCGTTCGACGTCCGGTGATCTTCATCATGTGTTTGCGTTGCTCGGGATGAAGGTCGACACGGATCATGTCGAGATCGACCACTCCCCGGTCACGCAACACTTGTTCGGCGCGAACGCAGTAGGGGCAAACGGGGGTGGCGTACATGCGGACGGCGGGCTGCATGATCATTTCCTCTTGCGGCTGATCGGCTGTCCGGCCTTTTCCCATTCCGTCATTCCGCCACGCAGGTTATAGACCTTCTCGAAGCCAGCCTTTCGCAACTGGGACTTGGCCGAGTCCGAGCGCGAGCCGCTGGCACAGCACAGGATCAGGGGATGCCCCTTCCACTTTTCCATCTCGGTGCTGCGCCGTGCGAGTTCGCTGAGCGGGACGTGGCGTGCGTTGGGGATGTGGCCCTGGGCGAATTCGCCCTGTTCGCGTACGTCAAGGATGATGGCGTCTTCGCGATTGACCAGCAGGGTGGCTTGAACGGGTGAGAGCTGGCTGGTGTCGCCGCGCCCACGAATCAGTTCGACGCTCAGCCAGCTACCGCTTGCAAGGGCCAGCGCAGCCCAGTACCAGTTATGTTGCAGGAATTCCACGTCAGGGGGTGCTCCGGTTGGGGTGGGGAGTGAATCAGTTTTCTTCGCTGTCGATGCCGCAGAACAATTCGCGCATCAGCACGATGAGCTGCAGGGTGCGACGGTCGCCGACCCGGTAGAAAACGCGGTTTGCGTCCTTGCGCGTCTGCAACACGTCCTTGTCGCGCAGGATGGCGAGATGCTGGGAGATGTTGCTTTGCGAAGTGCCCACCGCATCGACGATGTCCTGCACGCAGACTTCGTTCTCGCCCAGTACGCACAGGATCTTCAGGCGTAGCGGATGGGCGATCGCCTTCAGGGCGCGCGCAGCGGTCTCGATGTGCTCATTCTTGTCGATGAGCGAGAAAGTGTCGTCTTGATTCACGGTGGGGCCGGTAGAGGCAAAGCGCTAGTATAAAATAAGGCGTCGCGGTCTTGCGTGCTTCGCTAAGGATTGATCGCGCCCATCGTTCGCCGTTCGGATCGCCGCCTCAGTCGTGCCCCATTATTCACCTCAATCGGAAGTCCCGCTTCATGAGTCTTGTCGGTCGTCGCTATCTGGCAGCCTTGGCGTTCGGCTGTGCGCTGGCGTCGGTTTCAGTTCCGGATTCGGCCCGGGCCCAGGCGGGCGAGAATATTGGCGACCGGCGCTCGGATCTGGATGATCTGAAAAAGCGTATCCGCGAATTGCAGCAGGAGATGTCGCGCACCGAAGTCAGCCGCTCGGGAGCAGCCAAATCCCTGGCTGGCGCTGAGCGCGAGGTTTCGCGGGTCCGGCGCAAGGTGCTGCAGTTGCAGCGTGAGCGCACGGAAACCGACACGGCGCTGGCGAAACTCGAGCGTGAGCAGCGCGAGGCTGAAGCGCGAATTGCCTTGCGGCGCGATGAACTGGCGGAATGGTTGCGCCGCCACTACGTCCATGGGGCGGCCGATGGCGTCGCGCCGCTGCTTTCGGCGCGTGACCCCAACCAGGTCGCGCGCGATGCCTACTATCTCGAACGTCTTGGACAGGCTCGCCTCAGCCTGATCGAAGTCATGCGCGCCGAGCTGCGGGATGCCGAACAGCGTGCCGAGGACATCAGCCGTCGTCGTGATCGCGTCGTAGCCCTGGAAACCGAACAGCTCAGCCAGCGCAGTCAGCTCGAGGCCAGCCTGTTGCAGCGCAAGGAGGCGCTGGCTGTGTTGTCGGAGCAATTGCGCAATCAGAAGCACGAGGTGACGACTCTGCGTGAGGATGAGCGGCGACTGGCACAGGTTATCGATACGCTGGTCAAGCGTGCACGCGAAGCTGCGGCGCGGGAGACCGCGCGACGCCTGGCGGAGCAGCGTGCAGCCGAGCTTCGTGCGGCTGAGGAGCGTGCTGCAGCCGCGCGGGCGGACAGCGCTGCGGCGGTGTCGCCCGCGGCGCGCAATGCGACCCGCCCACCCGCCCGCCGCGCCGAGCCTGTCGTGGGTGAGGCGCGCAGTGCTGCAGGTAGCACGCCAACCGGCGTACGTTTCGCGGATCTGCGCGGGCAGTTACGTTTTCCGGTTCGTGGCGAACTCGTGGGGCGCTTCGGTGCTCCAAGGGCGGAAGGTGGCACAACCTGGAAGGGGGTATTCATTCGGGCCGGCACAGGCGCCGACGTCAGGGCGGTCGCGACTGGTGAAGTCGTGTATTCGGACTGGCTGCGTGGCTATGGCAACCTGATCATCGTCGACCACGGGGGTGATTATCTTTCGGTATATGGCAACAATGATGCATTGCTGAAGGAAGTCGGCGATGCGGTGTCCGGTGGCGATGCAATCGCCAGCGTGGGCACCAGCGGAGGGGGCGGGGAATCGGGTTTATACTTCGAGCTCCGCCATCAGGGTCGCCCACTTGATCCGATGCAATGGGTGCGACTCAACTAGACAATCCGGCGTGAAGGGCAAGGGCCGCTTCCCCGATGGAGTTCTCATGCGTAGCAAGCTGAAACAGCTCGGCCTCGTCATGACCGGCGTGTTCGCCGGCGTGATGCTCAGTCTCAATTTTTCCGCCAATGCCGACCGTACGGCCCAGGTGCCGTTACCGGTCGAGGAGCTGCGCGCTTATGCTGATGTGTTCAATGCGATCAAGCAGGGTTACGTCGAGCCGGTCGAAGACAAGAAGCTGATCGTTGATTCGATCAGTGGCATGTTGTCCGGCCTCGACCCCCACTCGGCCTACCTCGATACCGAGGCCTTCAAGGATCTTCAGGTCGGCACTCAGGGCGAGTTCGGCGGTTTGGGCATCGAAGTCGGCATGGAGGATGGCTTCGTCAAGGTGATCTCGCCAATTGAGGACACGCCCGCCTTCCGCGCTGGCGTGCTGGCAGGCGACCTGATCGTCAAGCTCGACGAAACGCCGGTGAAGGGCATGAACCTGAACGATGCGGTAAAGCGCATGCGCGGCAAGCCCAATACCGACATCGTGTTGACGATCATGCGCAAGGGCGAGTCTCGACCGGTCGTGATTACGCTGAAGCGCGAGGTCATCAAGGTTCAGAGCGTCAAATCCAAGATGATCGAGCCCGGCTACGGGTATTTGCGCGTCGCACAGTTTCAGGAAAACACCGCGGCGTCGGTGGTGCAACACCTGAGCAAGCTCAGTGCCGAAGGGCCGCTCACTGGCTTGGTGCTCGATCTGCGTAACGACCCCGGCGGTCTGTTGCATGGTGCGGTGGGCGTATCTGCGGCTTTCCTTCCGGCGGGCGAGTTGGTCGTGTCCACCGATGGCCGTGCCGAGGATGCCAAGCGTGAGTATCGTGCAGCGCCGGAAGACTACCTGCGCGGCACGCGTGACGACTTTTTACGCCGTCTTCCCGAGGGTGCCAAGGATGTGCCGATGGTGGTGCTGGTCAATGCCGGTTCGGCGTCGGCGTCCGAGATCGTTGCCGGTGCCCTGCAGGACCACAGGCGTGCCGTGGTGATGGGGACCCAGACCTTTGGCAAGGGCTCTGTGCAGACCATCCTGCCGCTCAACAACAACACCGCGATCAAGCTGACGACAGCCCGTTACTACACGCCAAGCGGGCGCTCGATCCAGGCCAAGGGCATCGAGCCGGACATCGTGGTCGAGGAAAGCACCAATGGCTCCAGCCGTCGGGTTCGCGAAGCCGACCTGCAGGGGCACCTTGGAAACGACAAGGACCCAGAGGCCGAGCGCAATGCCAAGGCGGCAGCGGGCGGTGACAAGGGTGCAGAGGACGAGGCCGAGCCGGTGCGCTTCGAACTGGCCGGCAAGGACGACCACCAGCTCATGCAGGCGATTAACCTTCTCAAGGGCTTGCAGATCGTCCAGAATAAAAAACCATGACAACGTCGGGGGGACGTGATGCGTAGGGAGACCGCCTATAAGCTGGCTGGCAGGCATCACGATCATCCTGCGCCGGGAACAGGTATCGTCAAGGAGCGGGACATCCGCTTCAAGACCATGCCGCCCGGACAGGTCGAGCGTGCGTGGGAGGCCTTGCGGGTGCTAAAGGACCTGCATGTCGAGCGGACGGACGATCCGCTGTGTCTTCATGTGCGCTATTCGGTGCTCGACTATTCACTCGAGACGCTCGAGGACGCCATGCGCGACGCGGGATATGCCCTCGACAATGCGCTCTATACCAAGCTCGTCCGTGCCCTTGTCTATTTTTGCGAAGAAACGCAACGTCACAATCTGGTCTCGCCGGAGCGCCTGATCAAGCAGTCGCACGAGGTCTACATCCAGGCCTGGGATCATCATCCGCATGGCGATCGCGACGATACGCCGCTCGAGTTGCGCGAATATAAGTAAGCTAGGACGCATGAACGACGAACAGCTGCTGCGCTACAGCCGCCACATTTTGCTGCCCGAAATTGGCGTCGAGGGGCAGGATGCCATTCTTGGTGCGAAGGTGCTGATCGTCGGCGCTGGTGGGCTCGGTTCTCCGGTGGCCATGTACCTCGCTTCCGCAGGCGTCGGCAAGATTGTGATTGCCGATGACGACACTGTCGATCTCACCAACCTGCAACGCCAGATCCTGCATTCGGCGGAAACGGTCGGCCAGCCCAAGGTCGAGTCAGCGCGGACGACCCTGCACCGCATCAATCCACTGGCCAACATCGTGCCCCTTCACACCCGGCTTGAAGGCGCTGCGCTGGACGCGCAGGTGGATGCGGCCGACGTCGTGCTCGACTGCTGCGACAACTTCGCCACCCGCCATGCGGTCAACCGCGCCTGCGTCAAGTATCGCAAGCCGCTCGTGTCCGGGGCGGCCATTCGGTTTGATGGTCAGGTATCGGTGTTCGATATGCGTGACCCTGGCGCCGCCTGCTACCACTGCCTGTTCCCTGAGGGCGAGGACATCGAGGAAGTGCGCTGTGCAGTGATGGGGGTGTTCGCCCCGATCGTCGGCATGATCGGTACGACCCAGGCGGCGGAGGCGCTCAAACTCATCATCGGCTGTGGCAAGCCACTGACCGGGCGGCTGCTGCTGCTGGACGGTCTGGCAATGGAGTGGCGCAGCGTCGGTTTCGGTCGCGACCCCGGCTGCGCGGTGTGCGGGGCGAGCGCCTAGGCGCCGCTGAAGCGCGCCACGATCCGGATATCGCGCCCTAGCTGGCGCAGATCGCGAATGTCGAGTCGGGCGGCGTCTTCCAGCCGGGTCAGTGCAGCGAGGTTGAAGAGGCCGTGGGCGGCGTCGCCGACCAGCATGGGGGCCAGATAGAGCAACAGTTCATCCACACAGCCTTCACGCAGTAGCGAGCCGTTCAGCTTGAAGCCGGCTTCGGCGTGAACTTCGTTGAGTCCAAGCTGACCCAGTTCTGTCATCAGGCGGGGCAAATCGACCTTGCCACTTTCGTTCGGCAGCACGATCAGGCGATGCCCCGCGGCCGACAGCTCAGCGATGCGTGCCGAATCCTCGCATGCGGTGGCAATCATGATCGGCTCGCCCTGCAGGATGCGGGCTGCGGGTGACACGTCCAGTCGTGCGTCGATCAGGATGCGTGAGGGCTGGCGCAAGCACGGCACGTCGCGCACGGTCAGTTGAGGATCGTCTTCCTTCACCGTGCCGATGCCGGTCAGGATTGCGCAGGCACGAGCGCGCCAGGCGTGGCCGTCTCGTCGCGCCTCCGGGCCGGTGATCCACTGGCTGATGCCGTTGTGCAGCGCCGTCTTGCCGTCGAGCGTGGTCGCTGCCTTGAGTCTCAGCCAGGGGCGGCCGCGTGTCATGCGCGAGACGAAGCCGATGTTGAGGTCGCGCGCCTCGTCTGCCAGCAGCCCATGTTCGGTCACGATGCCGGCAGCACGCAGGCGCGCCCTGCCGCGCCCGGCAACGATCGGGTTGGGGTCTTCCATTGCCGCGACCACACGGGCCACACCGGCGGCGATCAGCGCGTCCGCACAGGGCGGCGTGCGGCCGAAATGGGAGCAGGGTTCCAGCGTAACGTAGGCGGTGGCGCCGCGCGCACGCTCTCCAGCCTGGCGCAGGGCGCGGACCTCGGCGTGGGCTTCGCCCGCGCGCTGATGCCAGCCTTCGCCGACCGTGACCGCGTCGCGCACCAGCACGCAGCCTACGCGCGGATTGGGCGAGGTGGTGTTCAGCCCTTGCGCGGCAAGCTGCAGTGCGCGCGCCATGGCAGCATGGTCAGCCGCCGAAAAGATCATGCTCGGGGTCCGGGCCGGGCTTGTCGGTCTTGCCGCGGCGGGGGCGGGCCTGCACTTCGCGGATGACTTCGGAAAACTCGTCCACGTCGGCGAAGTTGCGATACACCGAGGCGAAGCGGATGTAGGCGACCTTGTCGAGTTTCTTGAGCTCTTTCATCACCAGTTCGCCGATTCTCTCGCTCGGGACTTCCTGTTCGCCCATCGACAACAGGCGCGCTTCGATACGGTCGACCGCGGCGTCGATGGCCTCGATGGTCACCGGGCGCTTGCGCAGCGCCAGCTTCATGCTGCCCGCCAGCTTGGCGTGGTCGAACTCGGTCCGATTGCCGTTGCGCTTGACGATGTGCGGCATCTTCAGGTCGATGCGCTCATACGTGGTGAAGCGCTTGTCGCACTTCACGCAGCGACGGCGACGCCTGACGACGTCGCCGTCCTCGTTCTCGCGTGTGTCGGTGACCTGGGTGTTCGGATCAGCGCAGAAGGGACATTTCATGGCCGGATGGCGAGGGTGGGCAGGGCGGGCTGGAACTCAGCCCGCGCCCTGCCGCACGGCTTACTTGCCGTACACCGGGAAGCGGGCGCACAGCTCGGCAACCTGGCCGCGCACGCGCTCGATGACAGCCTGATCTTCCGGTGCATCGAGCACGTCGGCGATCAGGTGGGCGATCTTCTCGGCTTCGATCTCGGTGAAGCCACGAGTGGTCATTGCCGGCGAACCGATGCGGATGCCCGAGGTGACAAAGGGCCGTTCGGGATCGTTCGGGATCGAGTTCTTGTTCACCGTGATGTGGGCACTACCCAGTACCGTCTCGGCCGCCTTGCCGGTGATGTTCTTCGGGCGCAGGTCGACCAGGAAGACGTGGCTTTCGGTGCGGCCGGAGACGATGCGCAGACCGCGCTCCTCGGACAGTACGCGTGCCATGACGCGGGCGTTGGCGATGACCTGTTCCTGTGCGTTGCGGAATTCTGGCGATGCCGCTTCCTTGAAGGCCACCGCCTTGGCTGCGATGACATGCATCAGCGGGCCGCCCTGCAGGCCCGGGAAGATCGCCGAGTTCAGCGCCTTCTCGTGCTCGGCCTTCATCAGGATGATGCCGCCACGCGGACCGCGCAGCGTCTTGTGGGTGGTCGAGGTCACGACGTCGGCGTGCGGCACCGGATTCGGGTAGAAGCCGGCGGCGATCAGGCCTGCGTAGTGGGCCATGTCCACCCAGAAAATGGCGCCGATTTCCTTGGCGATGCGGGCGAAGCGTTCGAAATCGATCCGCAGCGAATAGGCCGAGGCACCGGCGATGATGATCTTCGGTTTGTGCTCGCGTGCCACCGCTTCCATGGCGTCGTAGTCGATCTCTTCCTTTTCGTTGAGACCGTAGGCAACGACGTTGAACCACTTGCCCGACATGTTCAGCGGCATGCCATGGGTGAGGTGGCCCCCTTCAGCTAGGCTCATGCCCATGATGGTGTCACCCGGCTTGGCGAAGGCCATCAGTACCGCCTGGTTGGCCTGCGAGCCAGAGTTGGGCTGCACGTTGGCGGCTTCGGCGCCGAACAGTGCCTTCAAGCGGTCGATGGCCAGTTGCTCGGCCACATCGACGTACTCGCAACCACCGTAATAGCGCTTGCCTGGATAGCCTTCGGCGTACTTGTTGGTGAGCTGTGAGCCCTGCGCTTCCATCACCGCGTGGGAAACGTAGTTTTCGGATGCGATCAGCTCGATGTGATCTTCCTGGCGCTTGTTTTCAGCCTGGATGGCAGACCACAGTTCGGGATCGACTTTGGCGAGAGTGTCTTGGGAAGAAAACATGGCGGGCGCGTCTCAATAGAAAATGGAACGAAATCGATTGATTTGAGCGCGAATTCTAGCACGCCGGCGCGCCTGCACAGGCCGCGCGCCGGGGACGGCGCCGTTGCTGTCGGCATTACCAGCCGCGCTGCGTGTTGCCGGAGTCCGCGCTGCCTTCACCTCCAGGCTCGACCGCGGGTTTACTGTCGTCCGTGGGTTCGCCGCCGCTAGCCGGTTTGCCCTCGGCCTGAGGGCTGCCACCGCCCCAGGCGTCCTCCTGCTGGCCCCAGCCCCCCCCGTCGTTGCCGCTCTGGACGTCGATGTGGATGGTGTCCAGGTCGACCTTGATCGCCTTGTCGAGACCGGAGGTTACGAGCCCCGGAAAGGCGATGAGCGCCACGACCATCGCGATCTGGATAACGACGAAGGGGATCGAGCCACGGTAGATGTCCATCGTCTTCACGCTTGCGACGTGCTTGCCGGTTACTCGGTCGAGATAGTCCTTCGCGGGCGCTACGCTGCGTAGGTAGAACAGCGCGAAGCCGAAGGGCGGCGTGAGGAAGGACGTCTGCAGGTTCATTGCCAAAAGCACGCCGAACCACACTAGGTCGATACCCAGCTTGTCGGCCACTGGTGCCAGCAGCGGCACCAGAATGAAGGCGATTTCGAAGAAATCGATGAAGAATCCGAGGAAGAAGATCACGACGTTCACGAACACCAGGAAACCGATCTGGCCGCCCGGGAGTTTGTCGAACAGGTGTTCGACCCAGATCTGGCCGTCGACCGCGGTGAATGTGAAGCTGAAGATGGTCGAACCGATGAGGATGAAGAGCACGAAGCAGGACAGGCGTGCAGTCGATTCCAGTGCATGCCTGAGCAACGGCATGTCGAGCTTGCCGCGTGCAAATGCCATGGCCATGCCGCCTATCGCACCCATCGCGCCGCCTTCAGTCGGCGTGGCGACGCCGAGGAAAATCGTGCCGAGCACGAGGAAGATCAGCGCCAGTGGCGGAATCAGCACGAAAGTGACGCGTTCGGTGATGCGCGACAGCAGCCCGAGCTTCAGGGCCTTGTTGATGACGGCGCCGACGAAGGCGAGCAGGGTGCCACCGGTGAGCGCGACGACGATGGTTTCGTCGAGCGGCGCCGAGACATCCTCACCCTTGAATACGCTCAGGATCTCGCTGTAATTGAGGCCGAAGACGACCGCTACCGCCGTTACCAGGGCGCCGAACACGAGTAGCGAGCGTAAGCCTGAACGCCCGTTAGGCTCGCTGTAGTGACGGGCTTCGGGCGGCAGGGCTGGCACCAGCTTGGGCTTGAAGATGGCCAGCCCGATGATGAACAGGGCGTAAAGGCCGACGAGCGCGAAAGCAGGGATGAAGGCGCCCTTGTAGAGGTCGCCGACGCTGCGGCCAAGCTGGTCTGCCATCACGATCAGCACCAACGAGGGAGGGAGGATTTGTGCCAGCGTGCCAGACGCGGTGATGGCGCCTGACGCAACCGCCGGGCTGTAGCCGAAACGCAGCATGATCGGCAGTGAAATGAGCCCCATTGAGATCACGGATGCGGCGACAACGCCGGTGGTGGCGGCCAGTAGCGCACCGACGAAGAGCACGGCAAGTGCCAGGCCGCCGCGAATGGGGCCGAACACCTGGCCTACCGTGTCGAGTAGGTCTTCGGCCATGCCGCTGCGCTCGAGGATCAGGCCCATGAGGGTGAAGAAGGGGATGGCGAGCAGCGTCTCGTTTTGAATGATGCCGAACACGCGCAAGGGCAGGGCCTGGAACAGGCTGGCCGGCAAAAGGCCGAACTCCATGCCAAGAAAACCGAAGAGCAGGCCGCAGGAGGCGAGTGAGAAGGCCACCGGGAAGCCGGTGAGCAGGAACAGGATCAGCGACCCGAACATGAGCTCGGGTACGTGGGCGGCAAAGAGCGCGGTCATTTCTGCTCCTCCTTGCCGGCACTGCCTTTGTGCGGAGCAGGCTGCTCTGCGTGATCGTCATGCGCGCCAAGCAGCAGCGGGTTTGGCCCTTTGCCGCGCAGGAAGGCGACGCGTTTGATCAGTTCGGAAAGTGCTTGCAGTCCAAGAAGAACGAAGCCTGCCGGCACCAGGGCATAGACCGGCCAGCGGATCAGCCCGCCGGCGTTGGATGACATTTCGCCGGAATCGTAGGCGCCTTTGACGATTGGCCAGGCAAATTCGATCATGAACCAGCACAAGGGCAGCAGGAAGACGAGGATGCCGAAGATGTCGATGAACATGCGCGTTCGCATCGACAGCTTGCTTGCCACCACATCGATGCGTACATGGGCGTTCTGCAGGAAGGTGTAACCCGCGCCGAGCAGGAAGACGGCGCCAAAGAGGTACCACTGAATTTCGAGGAAGGCGTTCGAGCCGAGGTTGAAAGCCTTGCGGGCGATGGCGTTGGCGGCGCTGATCACGGTGGCGGCGAGCACCAGCCAGATGATGAACTTGCCAAAAAACCGGCTCACGGCATCAATGACGCCGGACAAACGGAGGAGGGTGTCCATAGGGGTGGCCTGGAACCTTTTGAGCACAAAAAAGCCGAGCGGGGCGTGTGGCGCGCTCGGCAAGGCGGTAAACGCGAGTGCTTCCGAAACGATGAAGCCGTCGAAGACGGGGTGACTGCCTTCGACGGCTCGAGTGTTACAGCTTCTGCGATGCCAGGTACTGCGCGTAGTTGCCTTCCGCGACCGACTCCCACTGGACCTGATCGGCCAGGAAGTTGCTGTAGTCGGGGTAGATTTTCTTCCAGTTCGGGTTCTTGTCGTTCAACTCGGCATAGACCTCGCGCGAGGCCTTGAAGGCCGCATCCATGAAGTCTTTCGGGAAGCGCGACAACTTGGCCCCTTCTGCGACCAACTGCTTGAGCGCGGTCGGGTTGCGGGCGTCGTAGCGTGCCTGGCAGCCGACGTGGGCGGCCGCGGCGGCCTGAGAAACGATGGCCTGGTACTCGGGTGACAGGCTGTTCCACTGCTTGTCATTGATGTAGAGCGAGAACTGCGTACTGCCCTCCCACCACGCCGGGTAGTAGTAGTTCTTCGCAACCTTGTGCAGGCCCAGTTTCAGGTCGTCATAGGGACCGATCCATTCTGCAGCATCGATCGTGCCTTTTTCCAGCGCCTGATAGATGTCACCGGCCGGGATGTTCTGCGGTACGGCGCCCAGTTTGGCCAGCACGCGACCACCGAAGCCACCGACGCGGAACTTGAGGCCGTCGATGTCCTTCACTGATTTGATTTCCTTGCGGTACCAGCCGCCCATCTGGGCGCCAGTGTTGCCGCAGGGGAAGTTCACGATGTTGTACTGAGCGTAGAACTCCCGCATCAACTTCAGGCCGTTGCCTTCATACATCCACGCGGTCATGGCGCGCGAGGTCATGCCGAAGGGAATCGTGCAGTCGAAGGCGAAGGTCTCGTCCTTGCCGAAGAAGTAATAGGGTGCCGTGTGGGCGCACTCAACGGTGCCTTGCTGGACCGCGTCCACTACACCGAACGCAGGGACGAGTTCGCCCCCGGGATGAGTCGAGATCACGAATTTGCCGCCAGTGGCGTCGGAGACATGCTTGGCAAAGGTCTCGCTGGCGCCAAACACGGTGTCGAGCGACTTCGGGAAGCTGGAGGCCAGGCGCCAGCGGATCTGCTGCTGAGCGTTAACGATGGCCGGGCCAGTGCCCGCAGCCAGAATGCCGGCCATGCCGGCGCCCTGCAGGAATTTACGACGTTCCATGGGTGTCTCCTTGGTGCGTGCGGGTTTAAATCAAAACGCTGAAACGAAGTATAGAGAGCATCGATCTGTGCTCGTAATCCACGGATAACCCTAATGCTCGCTGTATTTGTCATATTCGCTGCCTGGGTCAGCGGTCCGGGAGTTCGTCCAGCGCACCCTGCAGATGGGACTCGTCGGCCCAGCTCAGAAGCGTCCACTGTCCCGCGGCATATTCGATCCAGTTGAGTGCCGCATTGGGGATGGCGACTTTGCGTGGCGCCTCCAGCGGTTCGCCGCTGGCCAGGCGATGCACGATGTTGAGTACGCCGCCATGCGTGACCACCAGAATCTGTTCCCCCGGATGCCGCTGCGCAATGTCGTGCAGTGCGGTCTGCACCCGCAGAGCGAAGTCGGCCAGTGCTTCGCCATGCTCCGGCAGTGCGAGTCCGGGCTCTCCCGCCTTGAAGCGATGATAGAGCTCCGGGTGCCGGCGCTCGGCTTCGTCGTAGGTCAAACCCTGAAAGAGTCCGTAGTGACGTTCGCGCAGCCGGGTGTCGTAGGCCACGGCCATCGTCTGCCTGCGCATGACGGCTGCTGCGGTCTGACGTGCGCGCTGAAGGTCGCTGCAGTACAGCGCGGAGAAGCGCTGGCCTAAAAGCTGAAGGCGCTGCGCCGTGGTTTCAGCTTGGGCGAGCCCCGTCTCGTTGAGCGCAATGTCGATATGTCCCTGCAGCCGGCGCTCTGCGTTCCAGTCGGTTTCGCCGTGGCGCACCAGGCAGATCGTGCAGCCTTCCATGGAGGTGAGGCTTGCTGTCGTAGTCATTGATTTCCTGCGGGGTGCCGGGCAGAATTTTCGCGCCCGGGGGCTGCTGTGGAATAATTCGGGATCGCTGATTTTCCGCCACACCTCCTCGCGCAGGCTCGACCGTTGCCGGTGTAGTGCGGTTTCTGGAGTTTTTTGTGTCCTTTTTGCTGCGCATTTCCCGCTTGATCGACTGGATCAACGAGCGGGTCGGTCGTAGCGTGATGTGGCTCGTGCTGATCGCCGTCCTGATCAGTGCGGGTAATGCGCTCGTCCGAAAGCTCTTTAACACAAGTTCCAATGCCTTGCTCGAGATCCAGTGGTACCTGTTTGCGGCCATCTTCATGCTGGCTGCGGGCTACACCTTCTTGCGCAATGAACATGTGCGCATCGACATCCTGACCAGTCGCCTGTCGCCCCGCGTACAGAACCTCGTTGATATTGTCGGCATCCTGTTCTTCCTGATGCCGATGGCGGCATTGATTCTGTGGTTGTCCTGGCCAATCGTGATGAACTCGCTGCAATCGGGCGAGATGTCGCAGAACTCGGGAGGTCTGATTCGGTGGCCGGTGAAAATGGTGCTGCCGATCGGACTCGGCCTGCTGCTGCTTCAGGCCTTGTCTGAGCTGATCAAGCGTATCGCCTTCGTCACTGGCCATGGCCCGAATCCGCTTGTCAGGCGAGGCGCTGCGGGTGCGACGGCTGATGACTTCGTTGCCGCCATCAAGACACAGGGCAAGAGCCAGGGTGTTGGCGAGGGCGGGGGCGCTGCCAGATGACTGAGTTCCTGATCGCCAACATGGCGCCGCTGATGTTTGCGGCGCTCGTCGTGTTTCTGCTGTGCGGCTTTCCGGTCGCTTTCTCGCTGGCGGCCAACGGCATCCTGTTCGGACTCATCGGTATCGAACTCGGCCTGCTCCACGGCGCGCTGTTCCAGGCATTGCCCGAACGCATCTTCGGCATCATGGCCAACGACACCTTGCTGGCCGTGCCGTTCTTTACCTTCATGGGCCTGATCCTCGAACGCAGTGGCATGGCCGAGGACCTGCTCGACACCATCGGCCAGTTGTTCGGCCCGGTTCGCGGCGGGCTGGCCTTTGCTGTGGTCTTCGTCGGCGCGTTGCTGGCAGCCACGACCGGCGTCGTCGCCGCGTCGGTGATCTCGATGGGGCTGATTTCGCTGCCCATCATGCTGCGCTACGGCTACGACCATCGCCTGGCGACCGGCGTCATCGCGGCGTCCGGTACGCTGGCGCAGATCGTCCCGCCGTCGCTGGTGTTGATCGTGATGGCCGACCAGCTCGGCCGCTCGGTTGGCGACATGTATCAGGGGGCCTTGCTGCCCGGCCTGATCCTCACCGGGATGTACGTCGGTTATGTTGCGGTGGTGGCGATTTTCCGCCCGTCTTTGGCGCCCGCGATGCCGCTCGAAGCGCGAACGCTGCGTGAGGATGATGGCGCGAGCGGGCTGCGTTCGCTGGGTGTCATGTTCGTCGTGGCGGTGGCCGGTGCATGGCTGTTCGCCAGTCAGCTATACCGTGCCGATGCACCGCGTGACGAACTGGTGGTGGTGTCGTCCATGATCGGCATCAGCATTGCCTTCGTCATCGCGATCTTCAACCGCGTGCTCGGCCTCGGTCTGCTGTCGCGCATGGCAGAGCGGGTCACCTTTGTGTTGATTCCACCACTGGGGCTGATATTCCTGGTGCTCGGCACCATCTTCATCGGCATCGCGACGCCAACCGAGGGAGGCGCTATGGGCGCTGTCGGGGCGTTACTCATGGCCGTGTCGCGCCGGCGCCTTTCGATTCCGCTGATGAAGCAGGCGATGGATTCGACCACCAAGCTGTCGTGCTTCGTGATCTTCATCCTGATCGGCTCAAGCGTGTTCAGCCTGACCTTTCGCGGCGTCGATGGCGATCTGTGGGTCGAGCATCTGATGACGTCGCTGCCAGGCGGTCAGGCGGGTTTCCTGGTGGCGGTGAACATCCTTGTGTTCATCCTCGCTTTTTTCCTCGATTACTTCGAACTTGCCTTCATCATCGTGCCGCTGCTGGCGCCGGTGGCGGACAAGCTTGGCATTGACCTGATCTGGTTCGGTGTGCTGCTGGCGGTCAACATGCAGACATCCTTCCTCCATCCGCCTTTCGGATTTGCCCTGTTCTTCCTGCGTTCGGTTGCATCCGAGAAGGTCAAGACGTCCTCAATCTATTGGGGGGCGGTGCCATTCGTGATCATCCAGTTGATCGCCGTGGGCGCGATCATCGCGTTTCCGGAACTGGTCTCATATGGCGATGGGGGGGTGAAGCCAGCCGCCAGGCAGGAGCTGAACCTGGATCAGCTGCTCGATGCGGCGAGTGGCGGTGCGCCGGTAAACACGGGTAACCATGACCTGATGCAGCAGTTGCAGGGTAACTAGACGCTGGCAGTGCAGCGATTTATCCGCTAGAGTCGCAAGCCATACGCAGTGGTATGGATTTCTGTCGCCTGGCAGACGCTGCGTCGACTGAAATCCTATCGGGAGTATGAGCGCGATGACTATTGGCAAGATCGGTGTAGTGGGTGCGGGGACGATGGGCAATGGTATCGCCCAGGCCTTTGCGGTGGCAGGGCTGGATGTGGTGATGATGGATGTCGGTGAAGCGCAGGTGCAGCGCGGCCTGGCAACCATCGGCGCAAGCCTTGACCGCCTGATCAAGAAAGACAGGATGAGTGCCGCGCAGAAAGATGCGGCGATGGCACGCATCGCCACCACCACCACCGTGACGGCGATGGGCGATCGTGATCTGGTCATCGAGGCGGCAACCGAGAACCTCGCGCTCAAGCTCAGGATCTTTGCAGAGCTTGACGCGGCGATGAAGCCGGATGCGATCCTCGCCAGCAACACCTCCTCGATTTCGATTACCAAGCTTGCCGCGGGAACGAAGCGGCCCAGCCAGGTCATCGGCATGCACTTTTTCAACCCGGTGCCGATGATGGCGCTGGTGGAGTTGATCAGTGGTCTGCAGACCAGCGCAGACACCTACGCCAGAATCGAGGCGATCGCCAAGGCGGTCGGCAAGACGCCGGTAAAGGTCCGCAACAATCCCGGTTTCGTGGCCAACCGCATGCTGTGCCCGATGATCAACGAGGCGATCTTTGCTCTCAGTGAGGGGCTGGCGACGGCGGCCGAAATCGACGAGGCGATGAAGCTCGGCTGCAACCATCCGATCGGGCCCCTGGCACTTTGCGACCTGATTGGCCTGGACGTGGAGTTAGCGGTGATGCAGGTGCTATTCGAAGGCTTCAAGGATCCGAAATACCGTCCGGCACCGCTGCTGGTGGAGATGGTGGAGGCGGGCTATCTGGGCCGCAAGACGGGTAAGGGCTTCTTCGACTACAGCTGAGCGCGGTCATGGACGTTCGTGCCGACAGGGGCGCGAGCGTCGCAGAAAAAGCAAACGCCACCCGAGGGTGGCGTTTGTATTGTCGGCAAGCCGGGGCTGACTCGATCCTTCGATTAGCCGCGGCCGGTGCGCATGGCGTCGAAGAATTCGGCATTGCTCTTGGTAGCCTTGATCTTGTCGAGCAGGAATTCCATCGCATCGATGTCATCCATGCCGTACAACAACTTGCGCAGGATCCAGACCTTCTGCAGCACGTCGGGCTTTAGCAGCAACTCTTCGCGCCGGGTGCCCGAGCGGTTGACGTTGATCGCCGGGTACACCCGCTTTTCAGCCATGCGCCGATCGAGGTGGAGCTCCATGTTGCCGGTGCCCTTGAATTCCTCGTAGATCACATCGTCCATGCGGCTGCCGGTGTCGATCAGCGTGGTGGCGATGATGGTCAGCGAGCCGCCCTCTTCGATGTTGCGTGCCGCACCGAAGAAGCGCTTGGGCTTTTGCAGGGCATTGGCATCCACGCCACCTGTCAGCACCTTGCCGGAAGCGGGCACCACGGTGTTGTAGGCGCGGGCAAGTCGGGTCAGCGAGTCGAGCAGGATGACCACGTCACGCTTGTGCTCGGTCAGGCGCTTGGCTTTCTCGATCACCATCTCGGCGACCTGAACGTGACGTGTGGCGGGTTCGTCGAAGGTGGAAGCAACAACCTCGCCCTTTACCGAGCGCTGCATTTCGGTCACTTCTTCCGGGCGCTCGTCGATCAACAACACGATCAGGGCTACCTCGGGGTGGTTGGTCGCGATTGCATGGGCAATGTGCTGCAGCATGACCGTCTTGCCGCTCTTGGGCGGGGCAACGAGCAGGCCGCGCTGGCCTTTGCCGATCGGTGCGATCATGTCGATCACGCGGCTGGTGATGTTCTCTTCACCACGGATCTCGCGCTCAAGCTTGAAGCTTTCCTGCGGGTGCAGGGGCGTCAGGTTCTCGAACAGGATCTTCGTCTTGCACTCTTCGGGTGGCCGGCCATTGATCTTGTCGAGCTTGGTCAGCGCGAAGTAGCGTTCGCCATCCTTGGGCGTGCGGATTTCGCCCTCAATGGTGTCGCCGGTGCGCAGATTGAAGCGACGGATCTGCGACGGCGACACGTAGATATCGTCGGTGCCGGCAAGATACGAGGTGTCCGGGGAGCGCAGGAAGCCGAATCCATCAGACAGCACTTCGAGTGCGCCATCGCCACAAATGGGTTCGCCCTTGCGCGCACGATTTTTCAGCAGAGCGAAGACGAGTTCCTGCTTGCGCAGTCTGTTTGCGCCCTCGACGCCGGTCTCGACGGCCATCTGCAGCAGTTCGCTGACGTGCAGGGCCTTGAGCTCGGAAAGGTGGAGGGCCGGGACGTTGGCGTCGCGCGGTGTGGAAGGACCTTCCTCACCTGCGTTTTCGACGTCGAACAGATCGTCTTCGGACTGGGGATTCTGGGGGGAATTACCGTCGCGGTTGCGCGCGCTGCGGCGACGAGCGCGCGAAGCCCCGCGAGAACGGGCCGGAGCTTGATCCGGCTTAGATGTTGCTGTCAATGAAGGCCGTCAGTTGAGATTTGGAAAGGGCGCCCACTTTGGTCGCCTCGACATTGCCACCCTTGAAGAGCATCAGCGTTGGAATGCCGCGGATACCGTACTTGGCGGGGGTGTCCTGGTTTTCGTCGATGTTGAGCTTGGCGACCTTGAGCTTGCCCGCATAGTTCTTCGCGACATCATCCAGAATCGGCGCGATCATCTTGCACGGACCGCACCATTCGGCCCAGTAATCGACCAGAACAGGGGTCTGGGACTGCAGCACTTCTGCTTCGAAGTTACCGTCGGTCACATAGTGGATATGCTCGCTCATGATTCCTCACATCAGGGGTGGCGGATATTGACGAGGCGGGAAAGCCTCGCAGGGTACTGCAGGTATGGAGAGTCAAGGTGGACGGAACGCACACCTTGTAGAGAAGCAGATCGCCTTCTCTGAGTGGAATTCGGGAGAAAGTTATTCCATGGCGCGGCGTGCGTCAAGAAAATCTATGATCGAACAAGGCGTGCACCGGCCGACCGTGGCGAAAACGCAAACGTCTGCACTATATTGTCGTCTGCGCGTGCCCGCCGACTGGCGTGGACAAAACTGGCTGGAGATAACAATGGCTTATGTGGTAACCGAATCCTGCATCCGCTGCAAGTACACCGACTGTGTGGATGTTTGTCCGGTGGATTGCTTTCGCGAGGGGCCCAACTTCCTCGCCATCGATCCCGAGGAGTGCATCGACTGTACCCTATGTGTGGCGGAGTGTCCGGTAGAGGCGATTTATGCTGAAGACGATGTGCCGGCCGACCAGCAGCACTTCATCGCGCTCAATGCCGAGCTTGCGAAACAGTGGAAGCCGATCGTCGAGCGCAAGGACGCCTTGCCCGATGCCGAAGACTGGGCGAAGGTCAAGAGCAAGCTGGGCGAACTCTTGCGCTGAGGTGTGCGCCCGCCGTTCGGGCGCCTTCACGGTCAAGGGGCGATCCACTAAGATGGTGCATCGGCGGCTCAGGCGCCGGGACGGTAGCGGTTACAACGAGATCAAGGCACGGAGATCAACATGCTGGTTAGCGAAATTCTCGCAATCAAGGGCAAGGTGCTGTTCACCATTGCACCCAACAAGCGTGTCGCTGAAGCGGTAGAAATCATGAACGAGCAGGACGTGGGCTCGCTCGTCGTGTTTTCGCGGGGCCAGATGGTCGGCATGCTGACCTTTCGCGAAGTATTGCAGGGCGTCCACCGCGGCGGCGCGGACTGGCAGGCGATGTCCGTCGAGGACGTAATGATCCGCGGCCCGCAGCTGGCAGCGCCGAACATGGAAATGGACGAATTGCGCCGAATGATGGTCGAACATCACCAGCGCTATCTGCCGGTGATGGAAGGGCACACCCTGCTTGGGGTGGTCAGCTTTCATGACGTGGCCAAGGCCGTGCTCGAGGAGCAGAGCTTCGAGAACCGGATGCTGAAGAACTACATCCGCAACTGGCCGGCGCAGGAGGAGGAGGAGCGCTGAAGTTGAATGGGGGGCTGCGGGCGACGGCATCAATGCTCCTTCGAAGCGGGCCACCGGACCCGCGGCATCAATGCCCCGAACGCACATCGGGGGTGAGAAGGTCGTTGGAATGCAGTGACAGGGCATCGGGGTCCCCGTCCGACGCCTCGGGAGGGCGGGGCAGGTCAAGCACGGCTTGACCAGCACTTTTCCAGCACCAGGAGGAGACAGCGTGGACAAGATCTGGCTACAAAGTTACCCCGCCGGCGTGCCTGCCGAAATCGATGTCGACGAGTTCCGCTCGATCGGCGACCTCTTCGAGCAAGGTGTGCGCCGGTTTGCGTCGCGTACCGCCTTCGTCTGCATGGGCAAGGGCATCACCTATGGTGAGCTGGATCGCCTGTCGGCGCAGTTTGCCGGCTATCTGCAGGGTGAGTTGAAGTTGCCTGCCGGCGCGCGCGTCGCCTTGATGATGCCCAACGTGCTTCAGTACCCGGTGGCCTTGTTCGGAGCGCTGCGGGCGGGTTACACGGTGGTCAATGTGAATCCGCTGTATACGGCGCGCGAACTCGAACATCAACTGTGCGACGCGGGCGCCGAAACCATTGTCGTCGTCGAGAACTTCGCCCACACGCTCGACCAGGTGCGTGCGCGGGTGCCGATCAGGCATGTCGTCGTGACCAGCCTGGGTGAGATGCTCGGTTTCCCCAAGTCCCTGCTGGTCGACTTCGTCGTGCGCCGGATCAAGAAAATGGTGCCGGCCTGGCGACTGGACGGCGCGGTGCGCTTCTCTGACGCCTTGTCGCGCGGCGCCTCCCATCACCTGCAGACGGTGGAGGTGGGGCAGGAGGACATCGCCTTTCTGCAGTACACCGGCGGCACGACGGGCGTTGCGAAGGGCGCCATCCTGACCCATCGCAACATCCTTGCGAACCTGCAGCAGGCGCACGCCTGGATTCGGCCTTTCCTGCAAGAGGGCGAGGAGGTCGTGATCACTGCGCTGCCGCTCTATCACATCTTTTCGCTAACCGCGAACTGCCTTACTTTTTTCAAGATCGGCGCAACCAACGTGCTGATCACCAACCCGCGTGACATCCCCGGCTTCGTTAAGGAACTGGGCAAGCATCGGTTCACCGCCATCACCGGCGTGAACACCCTGTTCAATGCGCTGCTGAACAACGCTGATTTTGCTAGGCTTGATTTCTCGCGTCTTCACGTCGCCCTCGGTGGCGGCATGGCGGTGCAGAAGGCAGTTGCGGATAAATGGCGCAAGGTCACCGGGGTGGCGTTGGTCGAGGCCTACGGTTTGACCGAAACCTCGCCGGCCGTCACGATCAATCCGCTGGATCTGCCAGCGTTCAACCATTCAATCGGCTTGCCGGTGCCTTCGACCGAAATCAGCATTCGCGATGATTCAGACATCGAACAGCCCATTGGCCAGCGCGGCGAGCTCTGCGTGCGCGGACCACAGGTCATGCGTGCCTATTGGCAACGTCCCGAGGACACGGCGCGCGCCTTCACGGCGGATGGCTTCTTGCGCACTGGCGATATCGCCGTCATCGATGACAAGGGCTTCGTTTCCATCGTGGATCGCAAGAAGGACATGATTCTCGTGTCGGGTTTCAACGTCTATCCGAACGAAGTCGAAGATGTCGTCGCCAGCCACCCCGGTGTCATCGAGGTGGCAGCCATCGGCGTGCCGGATGAACGCAGTGGCGAGGCCGTCAAGGTTTTTGTGGTGCGAAAGGATCCAAAGCTGACCGAGGCAGCATTGATCGCTTACTGCCATGAGAATATGACCGGCTACAAGGTGCCGCGCCGTGTCGAATTTCGTGACGAGCTGCCAAAGAGCAACGTGGGCAAGATCCTGCGCCGCGAGCTGCGCGAGAGCACGGCTCGCCAGGATGCGTGAGCGCGTCGTGACCGCCGGGTTTGATGAAATGCTTGTGTTCGTTGAGCGTTCGTGGTTTCATCGGAACTGCAAAAAATTTCGAGCAGTCATGCACGCTTTCGCCCGTTTCCTCGCTGTCGCAACCGTAGCCGTACGCGTAGTAAGCGTAGGCAAAGGCGCGTCGTAACGGGACAGAATACTCGAGCTACAGAATTCAAACCCCCGTCGGCGCGCAAGCCCGGCGGGGGTTTTTCATTGTGGAGCCGCGCCGGTGATGTCGCTGAATTCAAAACCAAGGAGATCACCATGACTCAACTCACTGGCGCGCAACTGATCGTGCGTCTCCTCGAGCGCCAGGGCGTGCGCACCATTGCTGGCATCCCAGGCGGCGCAATCCTGCCGTTTTACGATGCACTCTCGGCCAGCCCGCTGATTCGCCATGTGCTGGCACGCCATGAGCAGGGCGCAGGCTTCGTGGCCCAGGGCATGGCGCGGGTTTCTGGCGTGCCGCAGGTGTGCGTGGCCTCGAGCGGTCCGGGCGCAACCAACCTCGTCACCGCGATTGCCGATGCCTGTCTGGATTCGATTCCGATGGTCATCATCACCGGTCAGGTGCCGCAGTCGATGATCGGCACCGATGCCTTCCAGGAGGTCGACATCTACGGCATCACAGTGCCGATCACCAAGCACAACTTCCTTGTGCGCTCGGCGCAGGAATTGCTTGAAGTCATCCCGGAGGCCTTCCGCATCGCCATGTCCGGTCGCCCCGGTCCGGTGCTGGTGGACGTGCCCAAGGATGTCCAGAATCAGCTTGTCGAGGTGGGTCAGCTGCCGCCGCCAGCGGTGCCTGATGCAGGGCCGCAACTGGATCTGGATGCCGTCGAGGCTGCGGTGAGGATGATCAACGAAGCGCAGCGCCCGGTGCTTTACCTAGGGGGCGGCGTGGTCCATTCCGGCGCCTCGGCCCTGGCTCTGGATCTGGCCGAACAGGGCAACTTGCCGACGACCATGACCTTGATGGCGCTGGGGGCGATGCCGATGGATCATCCCCTGTCGATCGGCATGCTTGGCATGCACGGTGCGCGCTACACCAACCTCGTCCTCGAAGAAGCCGACCTTTTGATCTGCGTGGGCGCGCGCTTCGATGACCGCGCAATCGGCCGTACCGCGCAGTTCTGCACCAATGCAAAGATCATCCACATCGACATCGATCGTTCCGAACTGCACAAGATCAAGAACGCTCATGTCGCCATCAACGCGGATGTCACTGCGGCGCTCGAAGCCTTATTGCCGCGTGTCAGGGCGACGCTGCGCACCGATTGGCTGGCCCAGGTTGCCGAGCTCAAGCAACGCTTCCCGATGCAGTTCCCTGATGTGGACGATCCGCGCAGCCACTATGGCCTGATCAAGGCCGTGGCGGATGCGCTTGACGATGAGGCCGTAATCGCTACCGACGTTGGTCAGCACCAGATGTGGGTGGCACAGGCTTACCCCTTCCGTCGCCCGCGCCAGTGGTTGACCTCGGGCGGTCTGGGGACGATGGGTTTCGGCTTTCCGGCAGCCATCGGCGCCGCGCTGGCAGAGCCGGAGCGCACGGTGGTGTGTTTTAGTGGCGATGGCAGCTTCAAGATGAACATCCAGGAGCTCGCGACGCTGGCCGAGGAAGGCCTCAACGTGAAGATCGTGCTGATGAACAACAATGCGCTCGGGCTGGTGTACCAGCAGCAAAGCCTGTTCTACGGCAAGCGGCTGTTTGCCTCGAAGTACCGCACCGAACCCGATTTCGTCAAGATCGCCGAGGGCTTCGGCGTGCCGGCGCTCGATCTCGACAAGGCTGAGGATCCGCGTGCCGCGCTGGCCGAGGCGCTCAATACGCCTGGGCCCTGCCTGATCCACGCGACGATCGATCGCGAGCAATTCGTCTATCCCATGGTGCCGCCGGGCGGCGCCAACACCGAAATGATCGGAGGCTGATTATGATCGAACAGGTCGCCGACCCGCTGCCGCAAACAAGTTGCGCCAAGGTCATCCTCGAGCTGGAGGTGAACAACCACCCCGGCGTGATGAGTCACATCTGCAATCTCTTTGCGCGGCGTGCCTTCAACGTTGAAGGCATCCTGTGCATGCCGGTAGCCGACGGCTCGCGCTCGCGTATCTGGCTGCTGGTCTGTGACGACTCCCGGCTGGAGCAGATGGTTCGCCAGGTCGAAAAGCTGGAGGATGTTCTCGCCGTACGTCGCCATGGCGCCGAGCACGAGGTGTTCGAGCGTCTGGAGGACTTCTTCCGCTGAGCGCCGCGGCGCTCCGAGTCCGCGGCGCCCTGTGCGCCGTGGTCGGAGGGGATGGGGCGCATGCTAGACTTGTGCCCCATCCCCTTTTTGTTTTTGCGCGGCCGGCGAGCCTGCGCGTTCATCGCTGATCAGGCAGACCATCCATGTCCGGAAATACCGTCGGTACTCTCTTCACCGTCACCTCTTTTGGCGAATCGCATGGTCCGGCCATCGGCTGCGTGGTTGATGGATGTCCTCCGGGACTGGCGCTGACGGCAGCCGACATTCAGATTGAACTCGACCGTCGCAAACCGGGCACTTCGCGCCATGTGACGCAGCGGCGTGAACCGGACGAAGTCGAGATCCTGTCCGGCGTGTTCGAGGGCCTCACCACGGGCACCCCGATCGCCCTGCTGATCCGCAACCAGGACCAGCGCAGCAAGGACTACGGCAACATCGCCGAGACCTTTCGCCCGGGGCACGCCGACTATACCTACTGGCAGAAATACGGCGTCCGCGATCCGCGCGGGGGGGGGCGCTCGTCTGCCCGCGAGACGGCGGTGCGTGTCGCCGCCGGTGCGATCGCCAGAAAATGGCTGAAGGAGCGTTACGGCGTGGTGATCCGCGCCTGCATGACGGCGCTGGGTCCAATCGACATTCCCTTCGTGTCGTGGGACGAGGTCGGTTGCAATCCGTTTTTTGCACCCAACGCCGACATCGTGCCGCAGCTCGAAGCCTACATGGACGAACTGCGCAAGTCGGGCGATTCGATCGGAGCGCGCATCGACGTGATCGCAAGTGGCGTGCCGGTCGGCTGGGGTGAGCCGGTCTATGGACGCATCGATGCCGACATCGCCTACGCGATGATGGGTATCAATGCGGTGAAGGGCGTCGAGATTGGCGCGGGCTTTTCCTCGGTCACCCAGCGTGGCACCGAGCACAGCGACGAAATCACGCCACAGGGCTTCCTGACGAACAACGCGGGCGGCATGCTCGGCGGCATTTCCACCGGGCAGGACATCATCGCCAGCATCGCGATCAAGCCGACATCCAGCATCCGCCTCGATCGACGCTCGATCGACCGTCAGGGCGAGCCGGTGATCGTCAACACCCATGGCCGCCATGACCCCTGCGTCGGCATTCGTGCGGCGCCAGTTGCCGAATCCATGCTGGCCCTGGTGTTGATCGACCATGCGCTGCGTCACCGTGCTCAGTGCGCCGACGTGCATACCGAAACGCCGCGTGTTGCCGGGCTGTCCCCGGAAGGTCGGCAGCGCATGCCGTCGCCGCGCTGACTGTCGCACAGCAGAACCTCACCAGGTGATGGGGGCGCAAGGGCGGGCCGGGCCTGCATGCGCTGCGCTCCCTTGCCTTCCTTGGTGTCTGGCCCCGCATCGAGCGCTGCCCCCCGCATAGAGTTCTGCGATGCTTCCCTATTGGCGCCTTTCGGCGTACTACTTCTTCTATTTCGCCTTCGTTGGGGCCTTTTCTCCATATTTCGCGCTCTACCTGCAGGCGATCTCGCTGACGGCGACCGAGATTGCGCTGCTGATGTCGCTGATGCAGTTGATGCGCATCGTCGCGCCCACCATGTGGGGCTGGCTGGCGGAGCGTCTCGGCATGCGGGTGATGATCGTGCGCCTGTCGGCGCTGATGAGCCTGCTCGGCTTCAGCGGTTTTTTTCTCAGCATCCAATTCGGCGGCCTGTTTGCGGCGATGGCCCTGATGGCCTTCTTCTGGAGTGCGGCACTGCCCTTGATCGAGGGGCTCACCTTCTCGCATCTTGGCGCCGAGGGGCATCGCTACGGCAGCATCCGGGTGTGGGGGTCAGTGGGCTTCATCGTTGCCGTGCTCGCACTCGGCCAGGTTCTGGACCGTGTCCCGGTCGAGGCCGTGCTGTGGGTTACGGCGACCATCCTGGCGGGCATTCTGGCCTGTTCCTTCACCATTCCCGAGTCGGTACCGGTGCATCTCGAGCGAGCGCCTCTCAGCCTTCGTGAAACTCTGCGCCGGCGCGAGGTGAAGGCGCTGCTGGGTGCCTGTTTCCTTATGTCGGCGGCACACGGTGGGCTCTACGTCTTCTACTCCATCTATCTGGTGGACAAGGCCTGGGACAAGGCGCTGGTGGGCTGGATGTGGGCGCTGGGCGTGATCGCCGAGATCATCGTTTTCATGTTGATGCCGCGCATCATGCGGCGCTTCGACCTGCGTTCGATCCTGGTGTTCTCCTTCGCCTGCGCGGTGCTTCGTTTCGTGCTGATTGGCTGGGGGGCAGACAGCCTCACGGTGCTGCTGTTTGCCCAGGTGCTTCATGGGGCCACCTTCGGCGCCTACCACGCCGCGGCCATCGCGATGGTGAACCTTTGGTTCCCGGGGCGCCTCCAATCGCGTGGACAGGCCTTGTATGGCAGTTTGTCCTTCGGCGCTGGCGGCATGCTGGGTGGGCTCCTGAGCGGCTACACCTGGGAAACCATCGGTCCGGAATGGACCTTTACGCTGGGGTCGGTGTTTGCGCTCCTGGGGCTAGTCTGGCTGATCCGCGGCTGGCCGCCATCCGCGTCGGTTCAGAACGCTAATTGATGAGGGATTCGGAATGAAGTCTGCCTTTGGAAGCCTGCTTGCTGCGACGCTGGTGGTCACGCTTACCGTCGCCTGCCAGAGTGTGCAGACGACGCAGGGCGGCGCCGTGGGCGTGCAGCGCACGCAACTGATGATGGTGTCGGCGCAGGACGTGGAGCAGGCGTCCACCAAGCAGTACCAGGCGCTGCTGACCGAGGCCAGAAGCAAGAATGCGCTCAATCGCGACGCTGCCACCGTGCAGCGGGTGCGCCGTATCGTGTCGCGACTGACGGCGCAGACGGGTGCTTTCCGTCCGGATGCGCCGGCGTGGCGGTGGGAGTCCAACGTGATCACGTCCGACGAACTCAACGCCTGGTGCATGGCCGGTGGCAAGATGGCGATCTACACGGGCTTGATTGACCGGCTTAAGCTCACTGATGACGAGATCGCTGCGGTCATGGGCCACGAGATTGCGCATGCCTTGCGTGAGCACGCGCGCGAACGGGTATCGAAGTCGATGGCGACGGGGCTGGGCATCTCGATGGCGGGCGCCTTGCTGGGCGTCGGGCAGATTGGCCAGGATCTGATGGGTTCATTGGCAAAAGTGACGTTCGAACTGCCCAATTCGCGCGAGCACGAGTCCGAGGCCGATCGCATGGGCGTGGAGCTTGCCGCGCGTGCTGGCTACGATCCGCGTGCGGCCGTCACCCTGTGGAACAAGATGGCTGCGCAGTCGGCCGGTGCGCCGCCGCAATGGCTGTCCACCCATCCCTCGCACGCCAATCGCCAGCGCGATCTTGCCGAGTACGCGGCGCGGGTGATGCCGCTGTACCAGGGTGTGCGACGCTGAGCCTTCGTGGCAGGCGGTGCCGCTTATGGGCAGTTTTCATTGCTTTGTGGAATAATCGATTCCTTTTTTAGTGCGGATTACACGGGATGGCAGCTCAAACCCTGTACGAAAAGCTATGGTCCAGCCACGTCGTTCATGAAGAAGCCGACGGCACGGCCTTGATCTACATCGATCGCCATCTGGTGCACGAAGTCACCAGTCCGCAGGCCTTCGAGGGGCTGAAGCTGGCCGGGCGCAAGCCGTGGCGCATCAGCTCGATCGTTGCCACTGCGGATCACAACACCCCGACCGACCATTGGGAGTTAGGCATCCAGGATCCCGTGTCGCGCCAGCAGGTCGAGACGCTCGATGCCAACATTCGGGAAGTCGGCTCGCTTGCATACTTTCCGTTCAAGGACGAGCGCCAGGGCATCGTGCACGTCATCGGACCCGAAAATGGCGTCACGCTGCCGGGCATGACCGTGGTCTGTGGCGATTCGCACACGTCCACGCATGGTGCGTTTGGCTGCCTTGCGCACGGCATCGGTACCTCCGAAGTCGAACATGTGATGGCGACGCAGTGCCTGCTGCAGAAAAAATCGAAGACCCTGCTGGTCAGGGTCGACGGCCAGCTTGGCGCGGGCGTGACTGCCAAGGACGTCGTGCTCGCCATCATTGGCAAGATCGGAACGGCGGGCGGCACCGGTTATGCGATCGAGTTCGGCGGCAGCGCTATCCGGACGCTGTCAATGGAAGGCCGAATGACGATCTGCAACATGGCAATTGAAGCGGGCGCGCGTGCCGGCATGATTGGTGTGGATGAAACCACCATCGCCTATCTCAAGGGGCGCCCGTTCTCGCCCAAGGGCGAGACCTGGGATCAGGCCGTGGCCTACTGGCGCACGCTCAAGAGCGATGAGGGTGCGCAGTTCGACCGGGTCGTCGAACTGAAAGCCGAGGACATTCAGCCGCAGGTCACCTGGGGCACCTCGCCCGAGATGGTGACGACGGTCGATGGCTGTGTGCCCGATCCGGCGGCGGTGGCCGATCCGGTGCGTCGTGAAGGCATCGAGCGCGCGCTCAAGTACATGGGCCTGGAGCCGAACACGCCGATGACCGACATCGAGGTCGATCAGGTCTTCATCGGCTCATGCACCAACTCGCGCATCGAGGATCTGCGCGAGGCGGCTGCCGTGGCGAAGGGGCGCAAGAAGGCCGCCAACGTGAAGCGCGTGCTTGTGGTGCCGGGCTCGGGGCTGGTCAAGCGCCAGGCCGAGGAAGAGGGGCTGCACGAGATATTCATCGAGGCGGACTTCGAATGGCGCGAGCCGGGCTGTTCAATGTGCCTGGCGATGAATGCCGATCGTCTCGAGCCGGGCGAGCGCTGCGCCTCGACCTCGAATCGCAACTTCGAAGGTCGTCAGGGTACGGGCGGCCGTACCCACCTCGTCAGTCCGGCGATGGCTGCGGCAGCTGCGGTTACAGGCCGCTTCACCGACGTCCGCAAGCTGACCTGATCCGGGTCATTCACCAACGGGAGAATGCAATGAGCAAACTTGCACTGATCGCCGCCGTGCTGGTCGCCGGTTACGCCTCCATGGCGTGTAACACGGTGCAGGGCGTCGGCAAGGACATCGAAAGGGGTGGCGAAGCCATCCAGAGGGCAGTCAAGTAATGAAGTCGTTTACCACGCTGGATGGCCTGGTCGCACCGCTCGACCGCGCCAATGTCGACACCGACGCGATCATCCCCAAGCAATTCCTGAAGTCGATCAAACGCAGCGGCTTCGGCCCGAACGCGTTTGATGAATGGCGCTACCTCGATGTCGGCGAGCCCGGCCGGGACAACAGCGCGCGTCCGCTCAATCCTGATTTTGTCCTCAATCAGCCGCGTTATCAGGGAGCGCAGATTCTGCTGACGCGTGACAACTTCGGTTGCGGTAGCTCGCGCGAACATGCTCCCTGGGCGCTCGAGGACTACGGCTTTCGCGTGTTGATCGGACCGAGCTTCGCCGACATCTTCTTCAGCAACAGCTTCAAGAACGGCCTGCTGCCGATCAGGCTGGATACAGCCGAAGTCGACGAACTGTTCCGCCAGTGCGACGCGAACGAGGGCTATCGCCTGGTCGTCGACCTGGCCGCGCAGACCGTTACCCGCCCGGATGGGAAATCGAACCGTTTCGACATCGACCCCTTCCGCAAGGAGTGCCTGCTCAACGGCTGGGACGACATCGGCCTGACCCTGCGTCACGCCGACAAGATCCGTGCCTTTGAAGACACGCGCCGCGCCGAGCACCCCTATTATTTTGCCTGAGCCTGCTTTGGCTGAAGCCGCAGGGTTCCCAGAACCAAGGAAAACGATTCGATGAAGATTTGCGTGCTGCCGGGTGACGGCATCGGTCCCGAGATCATGGCGCAAGCCGTGCGTGTGCTGAAGGCGCTCGATCTCAAGCTGGAGATGGAAGAGGCCTTGCTTGGTGGTTGTGCAGTGGATGCTACCGGCACCCCCTATCCCGAGGCGACGCAGAAGCTTGCGCGTCAGGCTGACGCGCTGCTGCTGGGTGCGGTTGGTGGCCCCAAGTGGGACGCACTGCCGCGTGAGCAGCGACCCGAGCGCGGCCTGCTTGGCATTCGCAAGGACCTTGGTCTGTTTGCCAACCTGCGCCCGGCCATCCTGTATCCGGAACTGGCCAACGCCTCCTCGCTGAAGCCCGAAATCGTCTCCGGTCTCGACATCCTGATCGTGCGCGAACTGACCGGCGACATCTACTTTGGTCAGCCGCGCGGCATCGAGCTGCGTGAGGTCGAGGGCAAGCAGCAGCGTGTGGGCTGGAACACGATGATCTACGCCGAGTACGAAATTCGACGCATTCTCAAGGTGGCGTTCGAGGCGGCGCAGAAGCGCGGCAAGAAGCTGTGCTCGGTGGACAAGATGAACGTGCTCGAATGCACCCAGCTATGGCGAGACATTGCCGAGGAGGTCGCCAAGGACTACCCGGACGTCGAGCTCAGCCACATGTTGGTCGACAACGCCGCGATGCAGTTGGTGCGCGCGCCCAAGCAGTTTGACGTGATGGTCACCGGCAACATGTTCGGCGACATTCTGTCGGACGAGGCCTCGATGCTTACCGGCTCGATCGGCATGTTGCCGTCAGCTTCGCTCGACGCCAACAACAAGGGTCTGTACGAGCCTTCGCACGGTTCGGCGCCCGACATTGCCGGCAAGAATCTGGCCAACCCGCTTGCCACCATTCTGTCGGCGGCGATGATGCTGCGCTATACCTTCAACAAGGAAGAGGCCGCGCAGCGCGTCGAGAACGCGGTCAAGAAGGTGCTGGCACAGGGCTATCGCACTGGCGATATCCATGAGCCGGGGACCAGTCGGGTTGGTACCCGCGAGATGGGCGACGCGGTGCTTGCAGCGCTTTGAGAGCCCGCGGCATCGGGCAGGTTTTTGCAGAACGTTTTTTTTGAGAGTAATGAACATGAATCGAGTCGGTCTGGTTGGCTGGCGTGGCATGGTCGGTTCCGTGCTGATGCAGCGCATGGTGGAAGAGGGTGACTTCGCCTTCATCGAGCCGGTGTATTTCTCCACCTCGAATGCGGGTGGGAAGGCGCCGTCGTTTGGCGGCAAGGACGCGGCTGAGCCGCTGCAGGACGCGACGAACATCGACGCGCTGAAGGCATGCGATATCGTCATTACCTGCCAGGGCGGCGACTACACCAAGGAAGTCTTCCCCAGGCTGCGTGCCACGGGCTGGAACGGGCACTGGATTGATGCCGCCTCCGCGTTGCGCATGAACGATGACGCCGTGATCATTCTTGATCCGGTCAACCGTAACGTCATCGACGCCGCACTGGCCAAGGGCGGCCGCAACTGGATTGGCGGCAACTGCACCGTATCGTTGATGCTGATGGGCCTGGGTGGTTTGTTCAGGCACGGTCTGGTCGAGTGGATCTCGGCGATGACCTACCAGGCGGCCTCGGGTGCCGGCGCGCAGAACATGCGTGAGCTGATCAGTCAGATGGGCGTGATCCATGGCTCGGTGAAGGATCTGCTGGCCGATCCGGGGTCGGCCATCCTCGAGATCGATCGCAAGGTCGCCGAGACCATTCGATCGGACGGTTTCCCAAAGAAGAATTTCCGCAATACGCCGCTCGCCGGCAGCCTGATCCCATGGATCGATGTGCCGGTCGAGCATGGCCAGAGCAAGGAAGAATGGAAAGGGGGTGCCGAGTGCAACAAGATTCTCGGCAACCCAGCTTTCCGTAGCGCCGGTTCGATCCCGATCGACGGTCTGTGCGTACGTATCGGTGCGATGCGTTGTCATTCTCAGGCGCTGACCATCAAGCTCACCAAGGATGCGCCGCTCGACGAGGTCAGCGACATCATCGCCAGCGCCAACGAATGGGTGACGGTGGTGCCGAACGAACGTGAGATCAGCGAGCGCGAACTGACGCCCACGGCCGTAACCGGCACGCTGGCGGTTCCGGTTGGCCGTCTGCACAAGATGGCGATGGGTCCGGAGTATCTTGGCGCCTTCACCGTCGGCGACCAACTGCTATGGGGGGCGGCCGAGCCGCTGCGCCGCATGTTGCGCATTTTGCTTGAGCGTTAAGCAGGAGCCTTGTTTGCCGTTGAAGGGGGCCATTGGCCCCCTTCGTGTTGTGTGGCTGATGGGCTTTACGTTACTAATTCACGACCAAGCACCGCGAATCCAAGTGGATTGCTGCGGCTAGCCCTGGAAAATGCTAGATTCCTAAGTCAATAACGATGCTTTTCGACAGAAGGGCTCGGTACTCGGGGGAACAGCAGTTTGAAGACCACGATGAAAACCTCGCTCAAGGCATCCCTGATCGCGCTGGCGATCGCTTCGATTCCGCTGGGTTCCCAGGCGGCAGGTCTTGGACAGATCAATGTCTTCAGCGGGCTGGGGCAGCCGCTGCGCGCAGAAATCCAGGTCAATGCCACGCCGCAGGAGCTGCAGTCGCTGATGGCGAGCATGGGTTCTGCCGACGCGTTCCGCCGGGCAAACATTGCCTATTCGGCAGCCGCCGCGGCAATCCGGGTCAGTGTTGATGCGCGCGCCTCGCGCCCGGTCATTCGCTTGTCCAGCGATCGCCCGATCAATGATCCCTTCGTGGATCTCCTGGTCGAGCTCAACTGGGCGAACGGGCGCATCGCGCGTGAATATACCTTCCTGCTCGATCCCGTCGATCTGGCTGCCGCGCGGCCGCTGGCAGCCGCAGTTAATGCACCGGCTGCGCCGCTTGCGCGGCCGCAGGCTCCCTTGGCTGCGCGAGCCGCGCTCGCGCCTCGCGCAGCTCCTCAGGCGTACACCGTGCGCCGTGGCGACACCCTTAACCGTATCGCCACGGCCAATCTGGCGCCCGGGGTGACGCTCGATCAGATGCTGGTTGCGCTGTACCGGGCCAATCGCGATGCCTTTGATGGCCAGAACATCAACCGCTTGCGTGCGGGTGAGGTGCTTGCCATTCCGGCTGCGGATGCGGCACGCGGTATCGATGTGACAGAGGCCAGGCGCGAGATTCGCGCGCAGTCGGCTGATTTCGATGCCTATCGCCGCGAGCTGGCGACGGCGACGGCGCGCCGTGCGCCAACGCCGCAGATTGCGGTTGAGCAGCAGAGCGCTGGCCGCATCGTGCCCCGTGTCGAGGAGTCACAGGCGCCTGCAGACGCGGGTGATCAGGTCAGGGTTTCCCGCAGCCAGCCCGAAGCGACTGTCGCTGCGGCTGATCCCGGCGATCGGCTGCAGGCGCTCGAGGAAGAACTGGCTGCACGCGAGAAGGCGCTCGAGGAGGCGACGGCCAGGCTTGCGCAGCTGGAGGCGAGCGTCCGTGACATGCAGAAATTGCTCGAGGTGCGCAGCGGTACGCTGGCTCAGTTGCAGCAACAGGCGCCGGCGACGGAGGCTTCAACCCCGGCTCCGTCCTCGACTGCGCCTGCTGCCTCCGCGACACCAGCGGCGGTGGTGCAAGCACCGGAGCCGATGCCTGCCCCCCCGCCCGAGGCTCCAGCGGCGGCGTCTGCAACGGAAGCCGCTGCCCCGCCTGCGATGGCGCCAGCAGCGACCGAAGCGGCGAGCGTCGCAGAGCCAGAGGCGGCGCCGCCCAAGCGCGCAGTTCGCCGACCCCCTCCGCCCCCGCTTCCGTCCGAGCCGACCCTGGTGGAGTCGATGATGGGGGATACGGCCGTCGTTGCCGGCGGTGCTGGCGTTCTGGCGCTGCTGTTGGCGTATCTCGGCATCAAGCTGCGGCAGCGTCGCAAGCAGCAGCCGGCCGAGGGTGAGAGCTTGCTTGGTCCTGACGGACGGGGTGTGTTTGCCTCGACTGGCGGCCAGAGTGTGGACACCGGTGCCAGCAGCATCTTGCAAACAGATTTCAGCCAGGCAAGCCTGTCCGCGATCGATGCCGACGAGGGTGTCGATCCGGTGGCCGAGGCGGATGTCTACATCGCTTATGGAAGAGATGCCCAGGCCGAGGAAATCCTGCACGACGCCCTCAAGGCCGATCCGACGCGCGGCGCGATTTACCTCAAACTGCTTGAAATCTGCTCGCAGCGGCGTGATTTGCGTCAGTTTGAAACGGTTGCCACCGAGCTGTTTGCCCATACGAACGGGCAGGGAAGTGACTGGGAGAAGGCGGCGGCGCTGGGGCGCAAGCTCGACGCGGACAACCCCTTGTATGCCGAGGCGCGGAGCGCTGATGACGCGCTTGCGCCGCCAACTGAAATGCCGGCCGCTGCGGTCGCCAGCGTCGCGTCTGGTGCGACCGCAGGTGCGGCGGCGGCTTTCGGTGCGCAGGCGCGCGAAGCCGATGCACAAGGAGCAGCGGTTTCGCTCGATTCCGGCGCAGAGCAACCCGCCTCGCTCGCTGATCTGGACTTCACCAGTTCGGGGTCGATCGAGCCGAGTCAGTCGCAGATGCGTGACACATGGACCGTTCCGGGCGATCTGCGTCAGTTTGCCGGTGACAGTGGCGCAGGGAGCGACAGCGAACTGCCGGATATCGATCAGGCGCTTGCCGCGATCGAGGCTGCCGAAGCGCCCGACCTGGAAATCGCGACCCAGTTCGATGTCAGCGCGATCGATTTTGAGCTCGATCTCGGGGATGAAGAGGCGGCTCCGCAGGCGTTATCTCAAGAGGTGGTCGAGGTGCCGCTTCCTGACAATGGTGGCCTGACATTCGATCTTGAGATCGATGAGCCTGAAGCCCCCATTGATGCGCTGGACGTCATGCCTCAGCCCGCGCCTGAAACACTAGCGGTGCCGAAGACAGTGCCGGCTCCTGCCGCTCTGTACGATGGTGCTTCTGAAACCCTGGTTGGCGCGGGCGGAGATATCGCTGCGAGCCTCGATTTTGAGCTGCCTGATCTTGATCTGCAGGCGTCGCAGGCGGAGCGTTTCGACCTCAATCAG
>Ga0073904_10000143_pt1 | contig 46766 bp, 48 predicted proteins | sample KloWWTrecipitate_FD_66668 | JGI IMG/M metagenome (GOLD analysis project Ga0073904, IMG submission 66668) | Active sludge microbial communities from Klosterneuburg, Austria, studying microevolution and ecology of nitrifiers - Klosterneuburg... | ecosystem: Engineered > WWTP > Aerobic digester >... | reverse complement strand
AGCTACGATAACGCGATGGCTGAGAGCTTCAACGGGCTCTACAAGTGGGAGCTCATCTACCCGCAAGGCCCGTGGCGCGGCCTCGACGATGTCGAGTTCGCGACCATGACCTACGTCGACTGGTTCAACCACCGACGCCTCCACGGCGAGATCACCGACGACGCCGGCTACACCACCCCGGCCGAGTCCGAAGCCAACTACTACAGTCAGAACCCGATGGCCCTCGAGGCCGTCACCCAATAACCCGAGCAGTCATCAAACCCGGGGCGCTTCAATCTGACTCGGTCGACGCTTTTGACCGCAGCACGGAGTAGGGGTTGGGTGAGAAATCCGGTCACATCCGACCGACTCAGCCCCTTGGGCGCGAAAGGTAGACGGCCCTGTCCGGCTTCCGCGCCCGTTGTGTCGGCGCTGCAACTCGACACGACGATCACCGGCCACCGAATACCGAGGGTCGGATCGGTTACGGCACTCTCGGTGGGATCGACGAGCGGGGTGGGCGACCGACGACTGGTGAATCGGCTCTACGATGCCGGGCATGACTGACTCGGTGCCTCACCGCACAGCGATCACCGAGGCGTGGGCCGCATACGACGATCCACGCACCATCGTTGCGGTCGACGAGGTCAGCGCCAATGTGTCGACGAACCGGGTGTATCGACTGCATCTTGACGATGGCAGCACCCTGGTCGGCAAGGTCAGTTCGTACGGGTCCTACTTCTTGTTCTACGAGGATCACGACCGGCTGAACCGCTGCGCAAGACTGCTGGAGGAAACTCGCTTCAGCGGCATGCTGGCCGACGTATGGCGTCGCAAGGACGGCCGCATCTTCACCTGGTACGACCAGCACATGTGGGCAGTCTTCTACGACGATGTACCGCGCCGCGAGAGCTTGCCTCGCATCTTGTCGGTGGACCAGGTCCACAACCTTGGTCGTGAGATCGCCGAGTTCCATCTCGCATGTGCCGACATCGCACCCAAGATTCCTGCTGGCTCCAAGACAGTGAAGAGCGATGCAATCCACCTCCTGGACCTACTCGAAAGCCCATTTGCCCCGCGCAACTTCGACCTACCGCCGGAGTCGATCGGTGTGCTGTGGAAGCACACACACAGGTTCCTCGAGCGCCTGATCGAAGTCGGGTACGACGAGTGGCCGAAACTGCCGGTGCTGATCGACTGGAACCTTGGCAACTTCTCGGTGGCGACGGTTCCCGGTGGCTCGTTTCGCCTGTTCAGCCGCTGGGACTACGACTGGTTCCGAATCGAGCCACGCGTGCTCGACTTCTACTTCCTGTCGCGGGTCTCCAGCCGCACCGGCGATCGGACGCAGTTCACGTACGGCCCGCACACACTTGTCGAGCCGACCTTCTTGGAGTTCTTGCGGGCGTACCGGAAGGTCTACCCGATGTCGGACGAGGAGGTCATGTTCCTGCCCGAGGCGTACCGCTTCTTCATCCTCAACTACGTGGTCCGCGAGGGTGCCCGATTCTTCCGCCCCGACTTTTGCACCACGTTCCGACGCGACGCTGTTCGTACCTACCTGCCGGCGCTCGACGCTCTCGACTCGTCCCCCCTACTGACCACCGCACGATGACCGACTGGCTACCCACCAACCTGCCCGAAAGGGTCGAGACCGACGGTCTCACGTTCATTCCGCTGACGCCGGCACTCGTCGAAGCCGACTACGCCGCGGTCATGCGCGATATCCCTCTGTTGCGCGCCTGGAGCGGGCAGGACTGGCCGACAGCGACGTTCCCCATCGAGTGGAACCTCGAGGACCTGATTCGTCACGACCGTGAACAGACTGACCGCATTGCGCTGACCTACAGCGTGCTGATCGACGGTGTGGTGCAGGGCTGCATCTATGCCCAGCCCCTGGCGGCGTCGCTCGCGGGTCGCGGCGTGTCCACCGAACAGGTGCCGACCGGAACGGGTGACGTGGTTGTTCGAGGGTGGCTCCACGATCGGCCCGCGCTCGACCTGATAGCGGCCAGTATGTCGTGGCTGGGTGACTCGCCATTCGAGTTTCCTCGGCTGTGGTGGCAGACGAACTCGCAGTGCCCGGAGCAGCTTGCCGCCTGCGATGCCCTGGGGATGCGGCGTGTGATGAGTGTGCAGGGCGAAGACCGAACGTGGGAGATGAGACGTTGATGTTCGATGTGTGCGTGGTCGGAAGTGCCAACCTCGATCTCGTTGCGACGGTGGATCGGTTGCCGGGGCCCGGCGAGACCGTCGCTGGCGGCAGTTTCGCGGAATACCCAGGGGGTAAGGGCCTCAACCAAGCGGTGGCTGCAGCCCGCTCGGGAGCTGCCGTCGCCTTCGTCGGCGCCCTCGGCGATGACGGGGCCGCCTCCACCCTGCGGTCCGTGATGACGCACGATGGCATCGACGCGACTCATGTCACGACGGTGCAGGCCGCAACCGGACGCGCTCTGATCGGAGTGTCTGCAAGCGGTGAGAACTCCATCATCGTCGTCGCCGGGGCGAACGCGACGGTTACCGCTAACGACTTGCCGGCAGCTCGGGTCGTGCTGACGCAGATGGAGATTCCGCTGCCGGCCGTCGAGCGCGCACTCAGCGCCGGCCGCGCGGCAGGTGCCATCACGGTGCTCAACCCTGCACCGGTGCTGCCGATCGATGCCGGCATCCTTCGGTGGTGCGACATCGTGGTCCCCAACGAGCACGAGGTGGAGTTGCTGGGCGGTGTCGAGCACCTGTTGGCGTCAGGCGCCGGTGCCATCGTCGTGACGATGGGCAGTCGCGGTGCCGAGCTCCACACGGCCGATGGTTTGGTCCACATTCAGCCATTCACGGTCGTGCCAGTCGATACGACCGGTGCTGGCGACACGTTCTGCGGTTCTCTGTGCGCCAGGCTGGCCGCGGGTGACGACCTGCCTACTGCGATGCGATTCGCCTCGGCCGCCGGGGCGCTGTGCACCACGTCCGATGGCGCGGTGCCGTCGATTCCACTGCGAGCGGCCGTCGAGGTGTTGCTCAGCGAAGGGTGATGGCTGCCCAGCCGTCCATCTCGTCGGTCGCAACGACTCGCAGCGGCTCGAGCGCAGCCAATACATGCTCGTGAGCCGTGGCCAGGACCCCGCTGACCACCAACGCTCCCCCATCGGCCACTACTCGCCGTAGATCGTCGGCGAGGGCGACGAGGGCCGGCGCCAGGATGTTCGCCACGACGATGGAGTAGCTGCCATCCACGTCGGCCAGATCGGTGGTGCTGGCCTCGATGCGGTCACCGACGCCGTTGGCGAGCGCGTTCGCTCGTGTGACCGGTACTGCTGCGGGGGCGATGTCGATACCCACAGCGGCGGCAGCACCCATCACGCAGGCACCGATGGCCAACACACCCGAACCACAGCCGACATCGAGCACCAGGCTGTCGGGGCGCACCAGGCGACGCAGCGAGCGTAGCGACAGGATCGTGGTGGGATGGTCGCCCATGCCGAACGTGGCGCCGGGCTCGATGTGCACGACAGTGACGGCGACAGGCGCCTCGAATGGCACCCAAGCGGGGCGAACGACGAGGTCGGCCTCCACCCACACCGGCTCGGCGAACTGGCGCCACGTGTCGGCGATCGCTTCGTCCACTTCCTCGAAGCGGAACAGCCAGGGCTGCGGCAGCAGTACGTCGCTGTCGCGGGCGTCATCCCCGAGCGACGTCCACAGCTCCACGACGTCGTCCTCGCCCTCGCGTTCCTCGACGGCCACCACGCCGAGACCCCACAGGGCATCGCTGGCCAGCTCGACCTCATCGGCACGCACAGTGACCACGAGTTGGCGCATCAGTCGATCCGTCGCATGTCCGTCTTGAAACGCGCCGCCCGCGCGACATAGGACGCAACACCGGCATCGATGTCGCTCTGCCTGGCCCGACCGCTCTTGATAATGGCCGGCGTGCCGACTGCAAGAGCTCCTCCAGGTACCTCGGTGTCGTTGAGGACCACCGCATTTGCCGCCACGATCGCTCCCGTACGAACCAAGGCCCGATGCAACACGATGCTGCCATTACCGACGAGGCAGCCAGATTCGATGGTGCAAGCCTCGAGGTGCACCATGTGCCCGATGACGCAGTCGTCACCGACCACGGTGGGTCGCTCGGGCGTCGTGTGCAACACACAGTTGTCCTGCACGCTGGTGCGCGCACCGATGGTGATGTAACCGTCATCGCCGCGCAGTACCGCCCCGGGCCACACGGAGCTGTTGGCACCAATGTGAACATCACCGATGATGACGGCATCGGGGTGCACGAAGGCATCCGGATGAATGTTGGGAACGCGATCACCGAGGGCATAAATGGGCACGTGAAGAGAGTACCGATCCGCCGCGACATGGAGCGAAGCGCCATACAGCAGATACCGTGAACATCTATGTCCCGCAGGATCGAAATCGAGCTCACCAGCGCGCGCCCAGACGGCACGTGGACGTGGCGAGCCGCAGGTGCCCAGAAACCCAAAGGCGTGCTCGACGGCACGCTGCTCCCCGAGGGCGCCGTCATCGGCATGATCCTGAAGGCCGACGCCGAGTCCGAGATGGATGGCACCAGTATTCTCTCGGTCACTCAGGGCAGGGCCAAGGTCGAGAAGGCCGGCGTGCTCGAGATGATCGGCAGCGACAAGCCGTTCGAGGCAGTCATCGAGACCAAAGCTCGCCGCGATCGCGGCGACCGCCCAGGTGGCGACCGTAACCGTGGCGACCGCCCGCGTCGCGACGGCGACCGTCCTGGTGGCCCCCGCAGAGACCGCCCTGCGGGTGGGGCTGGCGGCGATCGTGACCGTGGCCCCCGTCCCGGTGGCGACCGCCCGGGCGGCCCCCGCAACGATCGGGGTCCGCGCCCCGGCGGCGACCGTCCGCAGGGCCGTCCTCGCTTCGAGGCGCCGCCCGAGCTGCCGCAGCGCCCGAAGGCAAAGCGTCTCAAGCCGGGCCGTAAGCATCGCAATGCGGTGTTGGCCGAGTTGCCTGAGGCACAGCGTGCCGTTGCCGAGCGCGTCTTGCAGGGTGGCGTTCCCGCTGTCCGTCAGGCGGTCAACGAGCAGAACGCTCGTCTGAAGTCGGAAGGTAAGGAAGAGATTCCCGCCGCTGGCCTGTTGGCCATCGCTGAGCAACTGCAGCCGAAGCTGCGCGTTGCCGAGTGGCTCGACCGCGCCGACGCCGCGTTTGCCGATCTCGATGAGCTAGATCTGCGCGATCTGCGCAGCGTGGTTGCTTCCGGCGAAGACCCCATGGTCGCTCGCGACGAGACCACGCGCGAGATTTCAGCGAAGCTGAAGGACGCGCTCGTCACCAAGCAGGACAAGGAACTCGCCCTGTGGTTCGGCGATATCGATGCCGCCATCGGTGTCGGTCGCGTCGTGCGCGCATTGAAGCTGTCGTCGCAGCCCCCCAAGGCAGGCGTTCGTTTCCCAGCCGATCTGGCTGCCAAGCTGGCTGCATCTGCAACGGGCAATCTCACCGCCGATGCAATGCCCGATCGTTGGGTTGCCGTGCTCGAAGCCGTTGCCTTCAGCCCCATTCGCGCGTTGGTGCAGCCCACCGACAAGCCCACGCAGGTCAACGACGAGTTGCTTGCCACCGTCAAGCGGGTCAGCCCGCTGCTACCGCAGGTCGCTGCGCTGTTTGGCGTCGAGGTCGATGCCAAGGCCCAACCCAAGCCGCTGCGCCCCACTCGCCCGGCGGCTCCGGCAAAGAAGTCGGCGCCCAGGCCGCCGACTCCCCCGGCGGCCAAGGCCCCGAGGTCGCCAGCGCCTGAGGCCCCCGCCGAAGGAACTGCAGCCGTCGAGGCCGACACGGAGGCCGTAGCAGTCGTCGAGGCCGAGACCGTTGCAGAAGCTCCTGCAGTCGTAGAGACTTCAGCAGCCGTTGCCGAGGCTCCGGTCGAGGCCGTGGCCGACGCAACGGACGCCGCTGCCGTCAACGAGGCCTGATCGCCGGTTCGGCACCGACGACGTCGCACACCTACAGTCGGGTCCATGTCCGACATTGTCAAGTATGAAGTTCATGGCCGCATCGCGCTCATCACGCTCAACCGTCCTGAGGCACGCAACGCCGTCAACGGTGACGTTGCCGAGGGCATGGAAGCCGCAATCGATCAGATGGAAGACGACCCGAATGTGTGGGTCGGCATCATCTCCGCCAACACCGACGGTCAGCAACGCCCCGTTTTTTGCGCCGGTGCGGATCTGAAAGCCATCAACTCGGGCAGCGCCGCTGGGCTGAACACCAAGCGCGGCGGCTTCGCCGGTTTCGTGTACCGCGAACGTACCAAGCCGGTGATCGTTGCCGTCGATGGTCTGGCAACTGCCGGCGGGTGCGAGATCGTGCTCGCAGCAGACTTGGTCGTGGCCACCACCCGCAGCGCCTTCGGTCTGGCAGAAGTGAAGCGAAACCTCATCGCCGGTGCGGGAGGTCTGTATCGCATGCCTCGTGCCATCGGGCAGGCGGCGGCAATGGAGGCCATCCTCACCGGCGAACCGATTCCTGCCGCCCGCGCCTACGAACTTGGCCTCCTCAGCCGCCTCGTGGAGCCCGGCAAGGCCGTCGAGGAAGCGATGGCCCTCGCCGGCAAGATCACCGAGTCCGCTCCACTGGCCGTGTGGGCCAGCCGCAAGGTAGTTCTGGCCGCCGCCTATAGCGATGACGAGACGCTCAAGCGCATGACCAACGAAGAGTTCGCCAAGGTAATGGGTTCGGAGGACACGAAGGAAGGCCTCACTGCCTTCATCGAGAAGCGCACCCCAAACTGGCAGGGAAAGTAGCCCGAGCTGCGCCGCTGATTGCTACAGCGGGGTGGAGACGGTGATCTTGCGGGCCTTGATGCCGGCACGTTCGTAGAGGTTCTTGGTCTGGCGGTCGCCGGGCAGCGCGGTGCCCTCCAGCACTGTGCAGCCCAGCGACCGTGAGGCCGCCAGCGCCGCCTCCAACAACCAGTCGCCCAAACCGATCTCACGTGCCTCGAGATGCACGTACACCTGCATGACCTCGGCAGTGGCGCCCACGATCTGCAACTGCAGGTACCCCACCACGATCTCGTCGATGGCGGCCACCCAGACATGCTGGTCCTCGCGACCGACAAGGGTGACCCAGTCTCCTACCGCTGGCCGTTCGGCAAGATGTGCTGGGCCGCCACGCTGCACCACCAGCCAGTGCCTCGCCTCGGCTTCCAGCGCCTCGAGGTCGACAGCATCTGACAGCCTCATGGGGCGCACCGACTCCTCCATCAGCCGTTGCCCGGCAGTTGGTCGAGCTTGGCCAGGATCGTTCGGCGGGCCCGGTTGGCGGTTTCGTAGGTGCGAATGGCGACCAGTTCGTCGACCGACAGCCGCCCGAGTAGCTGCACCACTTGCGCGGCCGCGAGGCTCTGATAGCCCACGAACGGTGGCGACAGCGACGGCGCTCGCGCGATCACCGCTGGTGGTATGGCTGCTTCGGGCTCGGCGACGGTCGATATCACGGGCGGTGATGCCGTGCCCGATTCCGCACAGCGTTCGTCGATCCACCGATCCAGCTCGCGACGCCCATAGGTGACGGCCATCTCCCCGATCCAGCGTGCCACCTGGAAGCGCTCAGAGACCCGTGTACGACCGCTGACCACACGGGCGTCCAGACCTGCATGAAGCCCCAGCGCCAGCCCCACAGGGGCATATAGCGCGATGTCCAACACCTTCTCGATGAGCGGGCGCTGTTGAGTCATCTGCCCGCTCAGCTGAAGATGGGGCAGTCGTCGTCGCCGATGGGGCACACCGGCGCACCCTGGCGAACGAGCAAGAAACAGCTCGGACACAATTGCTCATCGGCCCGCTTGGGTTGCAGCCGGTCGGCGGCCTCACCCTTTTCTTCGGGCTCGTCATCCTCGTTCTCGTCCTCATCGTCAGCGGCGACAAGTCGATCTTTCAGGATCGTGTCGAGGTCGGCCTCGACATCGTCGGGGGCGATGATGTCGTCGTCGTCATCGTCGTCATCAGCGGCCGGCACTGATCTACGAACGGGACCACTCGTGTCGTCCTCATCGTCATCGTCATCGTCGTCAGTGGAAGCAAAGTCGTCGTCGGAGACAAACTCGTCGTCCTCCTCGAGTGCGTCCTCGTCGAGTGCGTCCTCGTCCAACTCGGCCGGGTCAATCTCGGTCTCGGTCTCGTCGTCCTCGGACACTTCGTCTGCGTCAGTTGGGATTTCTTCGTCGTCTGCCATCATCGGTCCTTGTCGTTACCAGCGCAAATCAGTGATATCCCTGTAAGGCCGGGGATGCTACGGCGAGCGCGAGCGGAGGCTACCCGCGGGCCCTGTGACTGCAGTCACTTTTGTCGATACAGCACCCAAATTGTCGATTATGTCTGGCTTCGACGTGCTTCGGCGCGACGTTCGGCCGCCAGTCGCTCGAGCTCGGGTGCGTGGGTGGTCATGTGCGTCATCGCCGCGGCGATGGAATGGTGACCGGCCTGCTCGTCGATGAGGCGGTGCATCTCCAGTGCGATGCGGCGATACGAGGGGTGCCCCTGGGGGGACGATCGCAGTTCCAGCATGTGGATGGCCTCGCGGGCATTGAACTGCATCGTGTATCGCATTCGGTACGCCATGCTGACTGCGTACTGGGCTTGCTGGGGGAACTCTTCCTTCAGCGCGTCGTACAGCGAGGCCGAACGTGCCATGGCGTCGTCGAAGACGTCGGTCATGCCCGCCTCCTCCACGAGTTCTGGGCGGACGAAACCGTGATTCGGCGTCAGCGATTGCCATTCGATGGTCAGCATCCGGTGGCGTTGCAGGTCGCGGAACGCGCCGTAGTCACTGAGCACGTCGAAGCGATAGTCGACTCGCTCGAAGGCGCGACCGGGCTTGTGCCGGCGGTTCTCGCGCTCCCCGATGTAGGCCTGCAGCAGGGCCAGGCGTTCGGTGGGGGCAAGTGACTTCACACGCTCAGCGAGCTGACTCTCGGGAAGGTGCGAGTGCGAGTAGCAGATGGCCGCGAGCAACTTGTTCTCGGCGTCTGGGTCGAAGTCGACCAGCTGCACGCCCGGCACCTGCGCGACGGGGGTGTCGCCGAACAGCGAGTCCACCAATGCCGAGGTGTGGTCGCGAGTGGCTGACAGGTAGTGGCTCCACCGGCCACCACGGTCGGCGAGGTCGACGCGCTTGAGGAAGCTCGGGATCACCTTGCGCAGCTCGTGCAGCATGAGGTCGGCGTAGTGCCGCGCCTCGGGCAACGGATGTGCACGCATGCGGATGAGGAGGGCCTCGAACGCCTGACCACTGCCGTAGATACCGACATTGCTGAGCGATGCAGCGGGGAGAACACCGCGTACTGCGTCGAGCGCCTTGGCCTTGGTGGCCGTGCGATAGACGAAATCGCTGTCATTCGGGTCGCGCTGCACCGTCGCGCGCACATGGTCCGTCACTCGTGTGAGCAGCAGGCTGTAGCTGTCGAACATGCGATCCATGTCGCCGACATATCGGGTGCCGAACCGGCTGGAGAGCAATGCGGGGTCACGGAAGAACCGGTAGCGGCCGCCGAGCCGAGCGTCGTAGCTGATGTACCGCGTGCTTTGCTCGAGGTAGCTCATCATGCGGCCCCACTCGAGGACCTTGGTGAGAATGTTGGATGCCTGCTCACAGGCGAGATGCACGCCGCCGAGTTGGGCCACCGAGTCGTCGCCGTACTCGAAGAAGACCTTCTCGTACAGCTCCTCGGCTCGCTCCAAGCCAATGGTGGCATCGACCGACATGTCGCCGGCGATGTCGAGATCGCCGACGAATTCGTCGAGGAACAGTCGGCGCAGGCTCTTCGGGCTGCGGCTGTAGCGCGCGAACAGCGCCCCCTTCACCACCTCTGGCAGGTTCACGAGCGCGAACACGGGACCGTCGAGGTTGGTGAAGTAGCGACGGAGAACGTCTTCTTCTTGGGGAGTGAATTCTTCGGGGACGTAGACCGTCACGAGGAGTCATCCTAGGGTGGCGCGGCCCACGCGGCAGGGATGCCGTGCAGGCAGGCCCGCTGCGCTGGCAACCAGTTCAGAGCACCTGTACACCGCTTGGTCGCCCTGCGAACGCAGTGTTCATGCGCTCTCGAAGGTCCTCCTGCAGCCACAGATCGATGACGGTCATCGCCATTGACTTGGCTCCGTCGATGACGGCTCGGTCGCCGGCCGGGCTGGCAGCCCATGTCGCGAAGTCAACGCTGTGGATCGGTACACCGTCGGGTGCGACCTTGATCATCGGGTGTATCGACGGGACGAGGTAGCTGACGTTGCCCATGTCAGTGCTGCCCATCACACGTCGTCCGCTGGTGACCGGGTCGAGCACCGAGCGCCCAACGCGCGCGGCATTGGCCACGTACGCAGCGACCATCGGCCCGTTGTCGATCATGTCAGCGCACGGATTGGGGTCCCACTCATGGGTCATCGTGCAGCCGCAGGCCACCGCCGAGCTTTCCAACGCAGTGACGACCCGTTGTTTCAAGGGCTGCAACGACTCGATGGTGCCAGCACGGACGTACCAATCCATCGCCGCCTCGGACGGCACGATGTTGGGCTTGTCGCCAGCGTTGGTGAAGATGCCGTGAATGCGCTCGTTCGGACGTATGTGTTGGCGTAGGGCAGCGATGTTCATGTACCCGAGCACGGCGGCATCCAGTGCGTTGCGACCCTCCCACGGGGCAGCGGAGGCATGCGCTGACTTGCCGTGGTAGTGCACGATCAGTTCCTGGATGGCGATGCAGTCCATCGAGATCAGGTCAGCATCGGCGGGGTGGACCATCATCGCTGCATCGACCGCGTCGAATGCACCCTTGCGCGCCATGTGCACCTTGCCGGCGCCACCCTCCTCGGCGGGGGTGCCCATGATGCGCACTCGGCCACCGGCAGCCTCGGCGACGAAGGCTGCCGCCAAGCCGGCGCCGAGCCCGGCGGTGCCGATGATGTTGTGCCCGCAGGCGTGGCCCACGCCGGGCAGCGCGTCGTATTCGCACAGCACCGCAATAGTGGCTCCGGTGGTGCCGGCGCTGGAATCGAAGGCTGTTTCGAGGTCGTACGCATGGCGGGTGGGCACGACACCGTTGCGTTCCAGCATGCCGGTGAGCAGATCGTGGGCGAAGTGTTCCTGGAAGTTGAGCTCCGGGTGTGCGTGAATCTGGTGGCTGGCGTCGATCAGTTGGTCAGCCAATTCATCGACGCGACTGCATACAGCGGCCTTCAGCGCTTCGGCGTCATGCGTGGACTCGGTCATGGGTCAGTTCCCTTCGTGGGTGAGCTGTTCGAACGTCGACCCTACTGCGCGCTCGGGTGGCGCATCAGGCGTAGATCGTCAGTGCATCCGGTTCGCAGGTGACGGTGATGCTGGCAGCAGTCCCCCAGCGCACGCCGTCCACCCACAGCACGAGCGGCTGGCGGAACGTCGCGGACGCAGTGGCAGATTGCGTCGAGTGCAGCTGCGGATGTGGAAGGTGTGTGCCGGTTCGGGCACGGCGTCGGGCCTGGCGTCGTGCGCGTACCGGCATGTCCGGGTGCACGTGGATGACGTCGACCTTCCCATCGTTGGGGTGCGATCGGGGAGCAATATCGTAGTCGCCCAGGAACTGGGCGTTCATTGCCAACCATACGTCGCCTCGCCACCAGGAACGGCGAGCCACCACGTGCGCAACCGCCCACGTGGTTCGGCCGTCGGCCTCGACGCGAAGTACGTCGATCGGTGCCGTCATCACCACGCCGGGAAAGCGACCGGGGGTACCGCCGCCGAGGGTGCGGGCCATGTCTCCCCCGCCCAACCCCACCGCCTGCAAGGCCCTACCGGTCTCGCGTTGTGCAACTACCCACTCACGTGCGTCGCGATCGGTGGGTGCCACGCGAAGGAAGTCGGGCGACTGTACCTGCTCACCCCACGGCTCGCCGCGTCGCATCGTCACGAGCTGTCCGGTTCTGCCTCGGCCACTTCGAGCGCACTGGACGATGCCACCACGCCACGGAAGAGCGCTTCGGCCCCGGCGGCGGCGGCACGGCGTGTCTCCTTCAACGGCGCGACGATCGCGAACTGCCGCAGGAGATCGATGAGCTGCTTCATCGTGCGGACGAAGTCACCGCCGGACAGTTCCTCGGCAGCGACCACATCGGCGAATCCCTCGCCGGCGGCCCAGGCGTAGGCGACGGCGATGAAGGTGGGGTCCGGTGGACGGTGCACGCCGAGACCGGCTGCTTCCTCCGCATCCTGCAGTTCGTAGCTGATGCGAGCGATCGACTGCCACTTGCCGCGCACCTCCGCAGAGGGGTACCACGGCGTGGGTGGGGGCTCTGGGCTTCGGTGTTCGTAGACGAACACGCTGGCAAGACCCGCGAGTGCCGCTGGCTCGAGACCATCGAGCAAACCCTGGCGAACGCACTCGACCACCAATAGGTCGCTCTCGTGAAAGAGGCGTGACAGGACCTCGCCGGCGTCGGTCAGCGTCCAACCTCGGACGTAACCCCACTCCTCGAGTACGCCCAACACACGATCGAAGTCACGCGCGATCGACGAGCTGCGGCCCCGCACACGTACCCGAAGGTCGTCGATCTCCCTGGCCACCCGGTCGGCTTGGTTGGCTGCCTTGAGTCGGTCGGCCAGCTTCGGGTCGTCCTCGACCGGGTGATCACCGTCGTAGTCCGGCTCGGCAGCGTGTCGACTGCGCTGGTGAGGCGCCACCACTGCCTGTTCCAGCCGGGCAGCGACCGAGCGTTGGAAGTCGTTGCGGTTCGGCGCAAAGTCCGCCGGCAGCTCGATGCGCCCGATTGCGGTCGGCGGCTCGTCGAAATCGAGTGCGGTCAACATCAGCAGGTCGCGGCGAGTGGTGATGGTAGTCAGTCTCACGCCGCCCTTACGGTGAGCGTTTGCCAAGACTGCGGCGCGGCCCGCGTATCGGCCCTTCTCGATGTAGACGATGTCGCCGGGACGCAGCTTCATCAGCGCCAGTGAGATCGGGTCGTCGCGCACGATCAGCCCGGTGCGTGGTCCGCTCTCGGTACTGCCCCGCAGCCGTCGGTATTCGTCGATGTCACCGAAGGGACTCTTCGCTTTTTCCAGCAGCGCAGCGAGGTGCTCCTGTCGACGCTCGAGGCGGGCCTCGATCTTCACCACCTCACGATCTGCCTGATACTGAGCGAAGGAGAGATTCAGCAGGTGGTGGGCCCGTTCGCTGGTGTACGACCGCACGAGGTTCGCAGCCATGTTGTACGTGGGCCTGAAGGCTGAGTTGAGGTGAAACGTTCTGCTGCTCGCCAGCGCTGCCACCTGTTCGAACGGTACGAATGGGCTCCAGAGCACCACGGCATTACCCAGATCGTCGAGGCCGCGACGGCCTGCTCGGCCGGTCAGCTGCGTGTACTCCCCCGGCGTCAGGAACGTGTGGTGGTCGCCGGTGAACTTGCTGAGCTTCTCGATCACGACCGTCTTGGCGGGCATGTTGATGCCGACCGCGAGCGTTTCGGTGGCGAACACGACCTTCACCAGGCCCTCGACGAAACAGGCCTCGACGGCCTCCTTGAATGGTGGCACCATGCCGGCGTGATGCGCGGCAACGCCCGCCTCGAGCTGGGCGAGGAACTGGCCGTAGCCGAGTACCGCAAGGTCGGCCGGATCGATGGCGCCGAGCCGGGCGTCGACAATTTCACGCACGCGCTCGCGCTCGCCGCCTGTTGTGAGGTGCACACCCGCGGCCAGCACGCTGCGGGCCGCCTCATCGCATTGGTTGCGACTGAAGATGAAACAAATTGCCGGCAGCATCCCGTGGCGGTCGAGCACTTCCACCACCTCCAACCGCGACGGCGTGTACAGCCGACGGCGGCCCTGTTGCTTGTTGCTGCCCTTGCGGTCACGGTTGCTGCGTGCTGCCTCGGCATCTATCCGCATTGCCTCGTGGTTCGGGCGACCGTTGATCAGAACCGGAAGTAGCGACAGCCGGTCATGCGTCTTGTCGCCGACGAGGTAGAGATTGTCGAGTCGCACGGGTCGTCGATCTTCGACCACCGCCTTCGTCGGGCCACGCACCGTCGTGATCCACTCGGCGAGTTCATGGGCGTTGCTCACCGTCGCCGACAGGCACACCAGGCGAACCCGAGTCGGCAGGTGAATGATGACCTCCTCCCACACAGGGCCCCGGTATGTGTCCTGCAGGAAGTGCACCTCGTCGAGGACGACGATGGCGAGGTCCTTCAGCGCTGGGCTGCGCGCGTAGATCATGTTGCGCAGTACCTCGGTGGTCATCACGACCACGGGGGCATCACCGTTGATGTTGTTGTCGCCGGTGAGGAGGCCGACCTGCTGTGGGCCCAAGCGTGCGACGAGGTCGTGATACTTCTGGTTGGAGAGCGCCTTGACCGGAGCGGTGTAGAAGGCACGCTTGCCGTCGGCTACGGCAGCATCGATCGCGTACTCCGCCACCACGGTCTTGCCGCTGCCCGTCGGGGCCGCAACCAACACGGACTCACCGTCGTCGAGCGCGTCGAGCGCCCGCAGCTGGAACATGTCCAGCGGGAACTCGTAGTGGGCGATCAGTTCAGCCCGGTCGGCACGCACTGTGCTATCGGCTCACTCTGCCGCAGCCTGGCGGGCGCGCTTTCGCTTCTGCGCGAACAGGCCGATGAGGATCGAGATGAGGTAGAACAGCGTCATCGGTCCGGCCAGGGCCATCATCGAATACGGGTCGCCGCTGGGCGTGATGACCGCCGCGATCACGAAGATGATGACGATCGCGTACCGCCATTGTTTGGCCAACATCTGCGGAGTGAGCACACCGACCAACTGCAGGAAAACGAGGAGTACAGGGAACTCGAAGGCGATGCCGAACGCGGCGATCATCAGCCCGACGAGGCTGATGTACTTGCTGACCTGGAAGTTGGCCTCCACGTCGGAGCCCGCCCACGAGATGAGAAAGTCGAGTGCCGGGCCGAGTGTCCAATAGGCGATGACACCACCGAGCAGGAAGAGAAAGACGGACGACAACACGAAGGGAATCGCGTACTTCTTCTCCTTCGCATGCAACGCGGGGACGATGAATCGCCACAGCTGCCACATGAGGACCGGCAGGGCGATGATGATGCCGCCGTACGTGGCGATCGAAAGGCGAGTCGAGAGCCCTTCCAGGGGACCGAGGAACTGCAGCTCGCCGCAGTTCGCCCACTGCTTTCTCGTGCACAGATCGGTGTACGGCTTCCGCAGGAATCGGAGCACCTGATCGTAGAACGCGACGATGATGATGATGCCGAAGACGATCGCCAGCACAGAGCGGATGATGCGTGTACGCAGCTCCGCAAGGTGTTGCGTCAGCGTCATGCGGTCGTCTGGCGTTGCAACCTTCGGTTGATCAGCACCGCCCCGAAAGGGAACCTTCATGCGGTGGCGTCCTCGGGGGGTGATACTTCGACAGCGAGAGGTTCGGCGACGACGGCATCGGGTTCGGCGTGCGCGATCGCCTCCGGCTCGGTCACGGGCGTGTCAGCCGCAACGACTCGGTCCTGGCGGCGGGGGTTGGCGCTACCGAAGTTCAGTCCTGCTTCTCGACGAATGACCGGAGAAACCGCCGGTTCGGCCGTGACCTCGGCCTCGGCCGCAGGCGGCGTCAGCTTCTCCATCGCCGAGGCGTCAAAACCAATGTCGAACTTGGCCGCCTCGCGAACTGCGTCCGCTGTCTCGCGCAACTCTCGCATCGGCTCGTCCATCACGTCGCGGAACTCACTCTGGAACCCACTGATGGTCTTCTTGAACTCGGCATACGTCTTGGTGAACTTGCGGACGGCCTCGGGTAGCTTCTCGGGCCCCAGAACGACGAGCGCGATGAGCAAGAGGAAGATCATCTCGCTGCCTTGGACGTTGAACACGTGGCCGAGTCTAGGAGCAAGCATGGCAGTCGTGGCATCATCAAATGGTGCAACAACGGATCGCTTCGCTGCTGGAGACCCCCATTGCGTTCGCGCACCGCGGCGCAAAGGGGTACGCCCCCGAGAACACCCTCGAGGCCTTTGCGCTTGGTCTCAAGTTGGGGGCCAATGGACTCGAGAGTGACGTCTGGGTGACGGCCGATGGCATCCCTGTGCTCGATCACGATGGTGTCGTCAAGCGTTCGCTCGGCCGTGGCAAACCGATAGCGGGTTTTCGGCGCGACCAACTGCCGGACCATATTCCATCACTCAACGACCTTCTGGAGCGCTGCGGGTCGTCGTATCACCTGTCACTCGACCTGAAGGACCCGGCCTCTGGTCAGGCCGTCATCGATGTCGTTCGTGAGGCTGCGCCCGCAATGTTGCCACGTCTGTGGCTGTGCTCACCGGTGTGGCAGTCGCTACTGCCGCTGCGTGATCAGGGCGCCCGTCTGGTGGACAGCACCGGGCTGCAAAAGATCAAGGAGGGTGCCGAACGACGTGCCGCCGACCTCGCGGCCAACGGGATCGACGCCTTGAACATGCATCACCGCGATTGGAGCGGGGGGCTGGTGGTGCTGCTGCATCGCTTCAATCGCGTCGCATTCGGCTGGGACATGCAAGAGCCGCACATCCTCGAGCGTTCGCTACGAATGGGCCTCGACGGTGTCTACTGCGACTTCCCGGACCGCATGATGGACGCCTACCGCACCCAACTGGGTGTGCCCACCCCGATCGACTAGAGCCAGCGCCAGTCGCCTGCGGGCCAGATGACGACAAATGCGCGGCCGATGAGATCGCTGTCACGGATGGGACCCAACGCCCTGCTGTCCTTCGACCCTGGCCTGTTGTCGCCCATCACGAACACGGAGTCGGCGGGGACTTCGAGCAACGGCTGCGTTCCGCCGCAACTGTTGGGCGTCACCACGGTTGGATCGAGATAGGGCTCGACCAGCTCGCGACCGTCGATGTACAGCACACACGAGCGGTACTCGACGGTCTCGCCGGGCAGGGCAACGACACGCTTGATGAGGTCGCGCTCGCCGGCACCTTCGATGGTCTTGAGGACCACCACGTCCCCGCGCCGCGGGTCGTGGAGCCGGTAGCTGAGCTTGTTGACCAGTACCCGGTCGCCGTCGTGGAGCGTGTTGATCATCGAGTAGCCCGACACCGCGAACTGCTGCAACACAAAGGCCCGGACCAACAGTGCCGCGCTGACGGCGACACCAATGACGATGATCCACTCCACGAACGCGCTACCACGCTTGCGCGTGCGAGGCGCAGGTGCTGGAGCGGTGTCGTCCTCGTCCACCGACGTGTTGGAGGCAGTCGCCGGGTGCGCACCGCCGCCAACGGCCGTCGCGGATTCTTCGAGAGGGTGGCCTGGATCGTCTGGCGAGAGTCCCTTGATCAGCTCGTCGATCTGGGTGGATCGTCTCGGTTCGTCGTCAGACATCGGCAACACGTTAGCGGTGACTTCGTCGCCCGCAGTGGCAGGACGAGCGTCTCATCGATCCGGTCAGAGTGACGCGATCAATTTCTCCACGCGCTCGTCACGGCTCTTGAACGGGTCTTTGCACAGCACGGTTCGCTGCGCTTGATCGTTGAGCTTGAGATGCACCCAGTCGACGGTGTAGTCACGCTTGCGTTCCTTGGCGCGCTTGATGAACTCTCCACGGAGCCGCGCGCGAGTGGTCTGCGGCGGAACCTCGATGGCAGTCTCGATGTCGGAGTCGAGGCACATCCGCTCGATCATTCCACGGTCCTGCAGCTTGTAGAACGGGCTGCGCTCGCGTGAGATGTCGTGATATTGCAGGTCCAGCAGCTGCACGCGGGCGTGGCCCAGTGGCAGATCGTGGCGGGTGCGGAAGGCTTCGATGAGGTTGTGCTTGATGACCCAGTCGACCTCGCGGTCCAGTTTCAGTGGGTCGTTCTCGATGGTGCTGATGCAGTGCTCCCACATCTCCAGCGCCTTTTGTTCCATGGGCGGAAAGCCCTTGGTGTCTGCGTAGCGCAGTGCGCGGTCGAGGTACTCGCGTTGGATGTCGAGCGCGCTGACCTCGCGGCTGTTGGCCAGGCGCACCTTGCGGCGGCAGCTGATGTCATGACTGATGTCGCGGATCGCCCGAATCGGGTTCTCCAGGGTCATGTCTCGCAGCACGACGGTTGGGTCTTCCAGCATGCGCAGCATGCATGCAGCGGAACCCACCTTGACGAAGGTGGTGTACTCGCTCATGTTGCTGTCGCCCACGATGACGTGCAGCCGGCGGTACTTCTCTGCATCTGCGTGGGGCTCGTCGCGGGTGTTGATGATTGGCCGGCTACGAGTCGTGGCGCTGCTGACGCCCTCCCAGATGTGCTCGGCTCGCTGCGCCATGGAGAACGTCGCCCCGCGCGCGGTCTGCAGCACCTTGCCGGCACCGGTGAAGATCTGGCGGCTGACGAAGAACGGAATCAGTACCTCGGCGTAGTGAGCCATGTCGTTGGCACGGCTGGTGGAGTAGTTCTCGTGGCAGCCATAGCTGTTTCCGGCCGAGTCGGTGTTGTTCTTGAACAGGTAGATGGTGCCGCGGATTCCTTCCTCACGAAGGCGTTGCTCGGCGGACTGCAGCAACCCGTCGAGGATGCGTTCGCCTGCTTTGTCGTGCACCACCAGGTCGTACAGACTGTCGCATTCGGGCGTTGCGTACTCAGGGTGCGAGCCGACGTCGAGGTAGAGGCGGGCCCCGTTCTGCAGGAAGACGTTGCTGCTACGACCCCAGCTGACCACCTTGCGGAAGAGGTAGCGGGCGACCTCGTCGGGGCTCAGTCGCCGCTGCCCGCGCAACGTGCACGTGACCCCGTACTCATTCTCGAGCCCGAAGATTCGCCGCTCCATGCGCGCACCGTAGCGCACCTTCCCCAGGTTCGCTCGCTCACCGTCTTCTTGCACGCGTCAGCGGGCGGCGATGAAGCGGAGAGTTGTACCCGCGGCGGCCTGGGCGGCGTGGCGCAGGTCCGCGGGATCGACCACTGCGATGACCGGATAGCCGCCGGTCGTGGGGTGATCGGCCAACATGATGATCGGCTGGCCGTCTGGCGGGACCTGAACAGCACCCTCGACGACGCCTTCTGACGGCAATTCCTCCGTGCGGGATCGCCGCAGTGCCGTTCCGTGCAGACGGACCCCAACTCGACTGCTGCCGGTGACCTCGTAGCCCGAGGCCATCAGCGACTCCCACGCGTCCGGTTGCACCCAGTCCAACCGGGGCCCCGGCCACACACGGAGCCGGTTGGACAGCGCAGCTCGCGGCGCTGCTTGGACGGCTGCGGAGGTCGCTGGGTCCCTGCCGATGGTCAGCTCGTGATCCGACCCTGGGCGGCCGCGGCGGACGCCACCGCGGATGGCGATGTAGACCCGTGCGCCATCCATCAGCCGGCCCACACGCAGCTCCGCCCCGACCGGTAAGGCCACCGGGCTACCCCAACCCACGGCTGGGCCAGCACCCACCGTCACGTCAGCCACTGCTCCCGTGATCACAATCATCGTCGGCTGTCCGAAATTGACCACCAGTCCACCCGACGTCTCGATCCCGGCAGCGCCCTGCGGGTTGCCGACCAGCCGATTGGCGAGCGAGAGCGACTCGACATCCACTGCTCCCCCGCGGCTCTGGCCCAGCCAGGCCAGCCCCGCATGGCCATGGTCGACGACGGAACCGGCAATCCCCCACGATTCCACGTACATCATCGCGGACGAAACCTGACAGGGGCGCCCGGCGCCAGGAGTGCCGGTGGCGTGCGAGCAACGTCCCACAGCAGCGCATCGGTGCGGCCGAGAATGTGCCACCCCCCTGGGCTTTCACGCGGATACACCCCCGCAAACTCGGCCGCTATCGCTACCGATCCAGCTGGAACTCTGGTTCGTGGTGAGTCGCGTCGGGGTAGTTGCAGCGCAGTTGGCAGGCCGACCAAGTAGGAGAATCCGGGCATGAAGCCGCAGAACGCCACCGTGTAGTCAGCGCCGGCGTGCAGCTCGATGACCTCCGCGACGCGTAGGCCGCACGCCATGGCCACAGCCTGAAGGTCGGCGCCGTCGTACACGACATCGACGACCACGGGGTCGACGAGAGGCGCATTCACCAGTTCACACGTCGGGCCGTCCAATTTGTCGACGTCGAGTGAGCCATCGTGCATCACGAGTACGGTCCGCGCCGCTGGCACGACGTCGACGACGCCTGGAAGCGCCGACTCGCGCCATCGGCTCGCCGCGCTCATCACTTCGGCCAGTGAGTCGAACTCGGCCAACACTGCCCGAGGCCCGTAGGGCAGCAGCTTCACCGCCGACGACTCACTGAACGAACGACCGCTTCTGAAAACCCGCCGTGACCAGCGCGATGGCGACGGTGGCCACGATCTCGGGTGCCCCCGGGGTGTCGGAATGCACGCAGATGGATTGGATGCCGCGCTGGGCGAGCGCCAGTGCCTGAACCGCAGCCGCGTCAGGATCGGTGATGAGCGCGCCGGCCTGGGTGCGGGGCACCAGGGTGCCCTCGTCCGTGTAGGCACGATCGGCGAAGCCTTCTGCCACGAACCGCAGGCCGAGCCGCGAGCAGGCGGATTCGATCGCCGATCCGGGCAGGCCCAACACTGTCAGCGACGGCTCATAGGCGGCAACCGCGGTTGCGACAGCGGCGGCTTGGGCCTCGTGACCGACGATCGCGTTGTAGAGGGCGCCGTGGGGCTTGACGTACCTCACCGCGTCGCCGGCCAGGTGAGCAAACGCGTCGAGCGCTCCCAGTTGGTAGAGCACCGCCGCGGTCAGGTCAGAGGGCTGCATGTCGATGAACCGGCGTCCGAAACCGGCCAGGTCCGGGTAACTGACCTGAGCACCGATGGCGCAGCCATGTTGGCGTGCGACGGCGCACGTCCGTTGCATGATGACCGGATCACCGGCATGGAAGCCACATGCCACATTGACCGAGGTGAGCAGCGGCATCAGCGCCTCGTCGGGCCCACCCGGCCACGCGCCGTAGCCCTCCCCCACATCACTGTTGAGATCGATGTAACGGGGGGCGGCCACGCTCAACCAGCCAGTGCGGCGGTGACCAATTGATCGTCGAGTCGACGGAAGCAGCGGCGGCCATTGCCACGCGAGAGGATGGCGACCTCGAGGTCGCTGGCGACCAGCGTGCGCTCGGTGCCGGCCAATGCCTTCGTCGCCTCCTGCACCGCCGCGTGAAGGTTCTGACCTTCAGCGAACGACGCCTTCATGCGGTCGCCGATTGCTTCGGCGTCGCCACCCAACACGGTGTAGCGCCGCTCGTCGACCACCGTCCCGTCGTACTGGATGTGGAACAGCTGGTCGCCAATGGCGGACTGGCCGACTTCGGCGACCAGGATCTCGACCTCCATCGGCTTCATCTCGTTGGTGAAGATTCCGCCGAGGATCTGCGCGTAATTATTGGCCAGGCTGCGCGCGTCGACATCGTCGCGGCTGTACTGGAAACCCTTCAGGTCGGCTGCGCGCACACCGGCAACGCGAAGTTGATCGAACTCGTTGTACTTCCCGGCCCCCGCAAACGCGATGCGGTCGTAGATCTCGCTGATCTTGCGCAGCGTGTTGCTGGGGTTCTCTGCAATCAGTGCGATGCCGTCGTCGTAGACCACTGCCACCACGGCCCGGCCGCGCGCGATTCCTTTGCGGGCGTAATCTGCCCGATCCTTCATGACCTGTTCGGGAGAGACGTAGAACGGTTGACTCATCGGTTTCGTACCTCCGCCGCGATCGACTCGAAGATCGCAACCAGCTCTGGGTCGGGCACTCGTTCCCAGCCGGACGCGGTGATGCTGGCAATCACCGGGTAGATGCCGCGCAGAGGGTCGGGTCCGCCGGTTGCGCTGTCCGCATCGGCGGCTTCCCACAGGCCGCGACACGCCAAGGTGATGGCCGCGGTGCGATCGAGGTTGTCGCGCCAGCCGAGCTTGATGACGGTGCCGGCGTGCAGCATGCCGGAGCCCGTGGCGACGTAATCGCGCTCCTCGTAGCGGCCGCCGGTGACGTCGTACGTGAAGAGCCGACCATCGGCACGGCGCAAGTCGTAGCCGGCGAAGATGGGCACCACGACCATGCCTTGCATGGCCGCAGGCATGTTGCCACGCACCATCATGCTGAGCTGGTTGGCCTTGCCCTCGAGGCTGAGCGACACACCCTCGACCTTTTCGTAATGCTCGAGCTGCAGCTGGAAGAGCTTGACCATCTCCATGGCGGGCCCGGCGGCGCCGGCGATGGCGACGCCACTGTGCAGGTCGGCCTGGACAACTTTTTCCATGTCGCGATGGCTGATGAGATTGCCGCTGGTGGCTCGACGGTCGCCCGCCATGATGACGCCGTCGGTGAAGCGCAGCGCGACGCAGGTGGTGGCATGCGGCACGGCGAACTCGCCGTGGGCGCCGGCCGATGGATCCGCGGCGAGCCCCATTCGCCTGAGTAGCTCGGGAAAGTTGGAACCCGGGTCTGTTCCGGGTGTGAACATCGGCATTGACATCGAACTATTGGCCGCCTTTTTGCACGTACGACTTCACGAAGTCCTCAGCGTTGGTCTCCAGCACATCGTCGATCTCGTCGAGCAGATCATCGAGCTCGGCTTTCAACTTGTCGCTACCACCGACCACAGCCGGCGCTGCCTCGACAGTTTCTTCGCTACGAGCCGGTGTTGGTTTCTGCTTCTGTGTGCGCTCAGCCATGTGTTCTCCTGTGTGGACGAAGCCCGTCGTGCGGACCGTTCAGGAACCCAGCCGGGCCAGCAGCTCGGCTGGGGTATCGCTTTCGTCGATCAACCTAGCCACGGATTCGGCTGTGCCGCGCAATGGTTCCATCATCGGCACTCGGCGCAGCGGTTCGCGACCGATGTCGAACACCATGCTGTCCCAGTTGGCGGCGACGATCTGCTCAGGCCACTTCTCCAGGCAACGCCCTCGGAAGTACGCCCGGGTGGTCAGCGGCGGCTTGGTCATCGCATCGTGAACCTCTGCCTCGGTGGTCAACACGTCGAGACCGACGCGACGCGCCAGGCACTTGTCGCGGCGAAGGTCGTGATACTGCAGATCCAGCGCCTTCAGGCGGGCGTCGCCGGGTCGAGCGCCATGACGGCCGGCGTACGCCTCCACCACTCGGCGCTTGGCAACCCAGTCGACCTGGTGAGCCACGGATTCGGGGTTGGCCTCCAGACCGGTGAGGATGCTCTCCCACAGTGCGAGGACTTCGCGTCCGACGTCGTGGCCGACGGGTTCCAGACCGTGCGATCGTTCGTACTTGAGCGCCAACTCGAGCAGCCCCCACTGGATTTCGAGGGCAGTAGCACGACGGCCATTGCGCAGCAGCACGGTGCGCTGCAACGAAGGGTCGTGACTGATGTGTCGGATGGCGGCCACGGGGTTGGCGAGGACCAGATCGTCGCCGAGAACGTCGTCCTCGATCATCGCCAGCAGTATGGATGTGGCACCCAGCTTGACCAGGGTGGCGGTTTCGCTCATGTTGGCGTCGCCGACGATCACATGCAGGCGGCGGTACTTGCTGGCGTCGCAGTGCGGTTCGTCGCGGGTGTTGATGATCGGTCGCTTGAGTGTTGTTTCGAGACCGACCTCCTCCTCGAAGAAGTCCGCACGCTGGCTGATCTGGAACGGGATGTCGGCGGCGGAAATGCCCGGCAGTTCGCACCCCACCTTGCCGGCACCGACCACGATCTGACGGGTGACGAAGTGTGGTGTGATCTGGTGGACGATGCGGCTGAAGGGCACGTCGCGAGCGAGTAGATAGTTCTCGTGGCAGCCGTAGCTGTTGCCCTTGCCATCCGAGTTGTTCTTGTGGCACAACACCTCTGCACCGTCGGGGAGCAGCGCATTGGCGGCCTGCATGCTGGCCCACACGATCTCCTCAGCAGCACGATCGAAGACCAGTGCCTCGCGTGCGGTACGGCATTCGGGGGTGCTGATCTCCGGATGTGCATGATCGACGTAGTAGCGGGCGCCGTTGGTGAGTACTGCGTTGACCAGGTGCGTCTCGATCTCGGGTTCGAGCAGATCGCTGACCCTGAAACCGCGAGCGTCAGCGCCGGGGTGCTCGTCCTCGAAGTCCCACCCGACCAAACGCCGGCTGGCGGCGAGGTAGGCGTTGATCAGCAGCGACGAAGCCGACACGGGATTGCTGGTGTGGTCGCTGACAGGCCCCCGAACCAGAATGCCGTACTCGGTCTCGATGCCGCAGACCTTCGGAATCGCCATGGGTGGACCCTAACAACGCATTCAGATGTTGAACAGTTGCAGCGCCGCAGCCCAGAGGTCGTCGACGAGGTCCCAGCCGGCGGAGTTCGTCTCCTCGTAGTGGCCGTCGGGCTCACCCAACTCTCGGCCGAGTGCTTGCCCATAGCGACAGACGGCCTGCAATGCCGTCAGCTGCTCGGGCGTATACGAACTGCTCTCGGGATCGTCCGTGACCGTGCGGCACACCGGGCCCGCGACAGCGTCGACCGCCACCAACAATCCCTCGTCGAAGAGTCGCTGGCAGTTGTATCCGCTCGCCGGGTCGAAGACCAGGTCGAGGCACTTCATTCGTGCCTCGTTGATGGGGATCCAGTAGCCCAGCTCATCGCCGCCGAGACCGACCGTGAATGTCGTCTTCGTCGGCACGAGGTCGAGCAGATGACCTGGGATCTGGTAGTCGGCTCCGACCGCGTGAAGGTCGGGCTCCGTGTAGTACGCCGCGGAGTTGGTCTCGAAGTCTGCGGGCAAGCCGATGACCAGTTCCGGGGAGAGTTCGCCGGGCATGAACAGGAAGCCGACATCACCCAGGCTGACCCACGTGATCTGCGACTTGAGCACGTCGCCTTTGCGAATCTGGCTGTCCACCAACGGGGTCAGCACGGGGTCGTCCTCGAATGCTCCCCCGTCGTCGGTGCAGTTGTCATCGGTGTAGGGCTTGGCAGTGCAGTTGTACGCGGCAGGAATCTGCCAACCGAGGTCGCCGTCTGCCAGCAGTACACGGAAGCCGATATTGGTCAGCGCGGTGTAGAACGGTTGCTGGCGCCATTCGATGTCGGTGACCTCCGTTGGCTGCGCCTCGGCGACCAGTTCCAACACGTGCGCGGCCAACTCGTCACCGATTGCCTGCGTGCGAGCCAAGTTCTTGCCGCGTAGGTCAGTTGCACCGGCCACGGGTCGAGCGCCGGCTGGGGCGGTGACCCCATCACCCACCGGATGCTCGGCGTCGATCTGCCAGACGTCGGCGTCGCCGGGCCCGATCTGGCTGCCGATGGCGCCGTTGAAGTACAGCACTTCGCCGCCGAGTGCCGCGATCACCCGCTCACGCACGATGCCCGGATAATCGGCAGTGAAATAGCGGCCGTCGGCGGTGCAGTCGTCGGCATCCCAGCCCTTCGTCGCGCACTGGGCGCTGTAGTCGCCGGGCGGGTCCCAGCCGAGCGTCGTCTCGGGGTGGCTGGCCCACTGCACCACGGTGGCAATCGTCCGGGTGCTGTCGGCGTCGGCCGCCACCCGCATGATGTTGAGGCGAGGATCGACGATGACCGGGTCACGTCCGTCGCTCTGGCCGAAACGGTGGTCGGCGGAGACAACCTCGAGTCGGGCCGGTTCCATCGAGGTTGCCGCCCTGTAGATCGTGTCCGCCACCTCGTCGGCCATGATGTCGTACCAGTCGTCGTTGATACTGAACGCCGACTCAGGGCCGTGGTGGTTGTGGGTGGCACTGATCACGATCTGGGCGATGTCGTTCAGGTCCGCAGGCAGCAGCGCCCGTGCTCGCTTCTCGATCTCGGCCGAGTCGGCAGCGAAGATCATGTAGACGTCGACGGTGGTCATGATCACCAGCGAGTCATCACGCCGCAGCGCCAGCGACGTGGCCCGCAGATCGTCGTGCACCCACGAGGCATCATCGCTCCCGTTTGCGACGTCGATCTTGCCCTGGTCCCATGTCGGCACGAAGACGCCGATGTCGTTCGGGTCGAGGTCGTTCCACCCGGGTGCGTCGAGCAGATACGAGCGGTCGCCGTCGACCGTCGGCAAGATGGTGTTGCTGGCCGCACCAGCGGAGAGCTCCGCTGGTGGCGTCGCCGCTGTCACCGTCGTGTCTGGTGCAACGGGGGCTCCGGTCGTCTGTATCGTCGTCGCCGCCACCGACACATCGCTGGCCGGTGACGTCGTGGCGGGTGCCGCGTCGTCACCAGAACATGCAGCAATACCCAGCAGTGCAACAGCGCTCAATGCGAGCAACGACTTCATGGCGTCTCCCCTTGTTCCGACGCAGAGGAGAGTAGCCATTGTGCAGAGGTGTCGGAGGTACCGGCGCGTGGCAGTGCGCGAGATGCCGTGGCCTGCAACACTCAGGGAATGACGGATTGGTTCTCCATCGCTCGGCGCAACGCACGATCGGTGCAAACCACGATCGGGTGGATCTTCTGGGACCCGGGAGCTGCGAAGCGATACCACGCGGCCGGCCTGCCGGAAGCCTTCGCCAGTCCGCTGGGCTACATCGCGGCGCGTGGTGCCCCACTTGCTGCAGCCGGTCCGGCGGCTGTCATTGCTGCGTTCGGGTCGATCAGCCCCTTGGGAATCACTGCCGCCTTCGACCTGGTCGGCAACGCCGAGCGGTTCACCGAGATGTGGGCAGCTCGTAACGAGGCAGTGGCGGCAGGGCTTCACGAGTACGCACCCGAGATCATCGAACCCCTGATCGGCTACGCCGACGAACTGTGGGCCGTCGTTGATCGCCTGCCTCTGGTCGGGCGCACCTTCTTTGGAGCTCAGCTGGCGATGCCGCGCCCCGACGATGCCCTGCTGTCGGGCTGGCACGCAGTCAACTGCCTGCGCGAGTGGCGCGGCGACACGCACTGGGCGCTCGTCGTGGCGGCGGGTCTCACGCAGGCGGAGGCATCGATCCTGCACAACTCATGGCTCGGTTACGAGCCGGATTGGCTGGCACGTTCTCGTGGCACCTCCGCTGACGACATCGCAGCAGGTTGGGCGCTGCTCCACGATCGAGGTCTGGCACTTGACGGTGAGGTCACCGCCGCAGGCCTGCAGGTGCGACAACAGCTCGAGGATGACACCGATCGGCTGACCACACTTCCGTGGGAGCTGTTGGGCGAGGCGCGCTCAACAGCGTTCGCCGAGTTGTTCGAGCCGCCGTGCGAGCTGCTGCTGCGTCGTGTCGATGAGACGGCCGGCCCTCACTACCAGCCGGCCTCGAGGCTTCGGCACAACGAGTTGCCACACGATTAGAGGTACTGGCCGGTCGCGACGCGTTCGATGGCACGCCCGCCGGCGCGATCCTTCGCCTCTCGCCCCTTGACCAGCGTGCGGATGAAAACGATGCGCTCACCCTTCTTACCGCTGATCTTCGCCCAGTCGTCAGGGTTGGTGGTGTTCGGGAGATCTTCGTGCTCCTTGTACTCCTGACGAATGCTGTCGAGCATGTCATTCAGGCACACGCCTCGGCTGCCGCCGGCGATGACGCGCTTGATGGCCAGCTTCTTGGCACGGCGCACGATGTTTTCGATCATGGCTCCGGATGCGAAGTCCTTGTAGTACAGGATCTCCTTGTCACCGTTCTGGTAGGTGACCTCCAAAAATTGGTTGGCTTCGTCGTCTCGGTACATCTCGGCCACCGTCGCGTCGATCATCTCTGGGACCGAGGAATCGGCGTCGATGGGGATCTCGTCGGTGAGGTACTGCGCAAAGATCTGTTTCGCTGCAACGGCGGTGGGCCGCTCGATCTTGATCTTCACGTCGAGTCTGCCAGGCCGCAGAATGGCGGGATCGATGAGGTCTTCGCGGTTGGTGGCGCCGATCACGATCACATTTTTCAGGCCTTCTACCCCGTCGATCTCGGCCAGGAGCTGGGGCACGATCGTGCTTTCCATGTCGCTACTGATGCCGGAACCACGAGTGCGGAACATGCTGTCCATCTCGTCGAAGAAGACGATGACGGGCCAGCCTTCCTCGCTCTTCTCACGTGCCCGCTGGAAGACCAGGCGGATCTGCCGCTCGGTCTCACCGACGTATTTGTTGAGCAGCTCTGGTCCCTTGATGTTGATGAAGTAGCTGCGACCCTTCTCGCCGCCGGTCTTCTCGGCGACTTTCTTCGCCAATGAGTTGGCAACGGCCTTGGCGATGAGGGTCTTGCCGCACCCAGGAGGGCCGTACAGCAAGATGCCCTTCGGAGCCGGCAGGCGGTGTTCTGCGAACAGGTCGGCGTAGAGAAACGGCAACTCCACCGCGTCCGCAATCTGCTCGATCTGGGTATCCAGACCGCCGATGTCGGAGTACGAGATGTCGGGCACTTCCTCGAGCAGCAGGTCTTCCACCTCTGGCCGGGGCAGCTTCTCGAGCAGCAGATTGCTCCGCGAGTCCAGTCGCATCGTGTCGCCGTTGCGCAGGTGGACACCGCGAAGAGAATCAGCCAGCTCGCACACTCGCTCCTCGTCGGCGCGCCCCACGACGAGGGCTCGTACTCCGTCCTCCATCAGTTCCTTGATCGTGACGACTTCGCCCGTGACCTCGGCGTGGCGCGCGTGTATGACGTTGAAGCTCTCGTTCAACACGACTTCTGCACCGCGCTCCAGGTCGTCATGCTCGATCTCGGGGTGTAGGCCCACGCGCATCTTGCGACCGCTGGTGAGTACGTCGACGGATCCGTCTTCGTTCTTGCCGACGATGATGCCGTACGCGGACGGTGGTTGGGTGAGCTTCTCGACCTCATCGCGCAGTGCTGCGATGTGCTCGCGTGCCTCGCGCAGGGTGTAGCTCAGCTTCTCGTTCTGCGACACAGCGTGCGCCAACTGGCCCTTGGTCTCCAGCAGACGTTCCTCCAACGCACGTTGGCGCTTGGGAGCGTCGGCCAGCTTGCGGCGCAGTTGCTCGATCTCACCCTCGAGGACGATCACCTGCGAATGCAGCACCGACATGGGCTCATTGGTGTCACCCTCGGTCATGTCACGAACCTAACACCAAGGGATCGGCTGATGCCTGGCACCAACCGACCCCTCGGCTCACGTCAGAGCGTGTCAGGCCTCACGACGCCGGGTTGCCAGAATCAATGCGAAACCCATCAGTGCGAGACCAGTTCCCAGCAGCAGCGTCGACTGCGTGCGACCCGACGGTTGACCGGTGGCAGGCAGTTGAATGTCGGGCGGCAGTGTGGGCCCAGCAACCTCAACCATCGTCGTTGTTGGAGCCACCGTGGTGGTCGGCCCTTCGGATCCGATTTCGGTGGTCGTCGTCGGCACGATGGTGGTCGTGGTAGTTGGTGCGACGGTGGTCGTGGTCGTGGTTGAAGTAGTCGTGGTCGCGTTGGTGGCCGACACGGTCGCTGTTGCGGTGGCCTGCGTGGTGGTGTTGGACGCGGTGATCAACTTCTGCTTCTGCTCGCCGTCGCCCGTCCGCAGAAAGACCCGCCCCGAGAGCACCGTTGTCGATGCGGTGGCCGTCACGGTGACCGAGCCGGGGGTGAGAACCTTGACGAAGAAGGTGTCGCCGTTGTGCACGTTGTTGACGTCGATCGGGCTGGGAACCCCGGCCGAGATCACCCCGTCGCCGGCGATCGCGCCGTGGCAGTGCCGACCATCCCGGTGAGTGCCATTGCCGCGCCTGCCGCGAACAGCGGCAACCAGCGAACCTGTCGCTCGAAGACCTTCATCGAACCCTCTTTTCGCCGTGGCTGACCGCGACTTCTGAACCTTTGGTCAGGTAAACATCAAGATACCACTGACAGTGCCGCCCAACTAAAAGTCCTCCCGAAAATAGCCCGTTTGAACTATCAGAAACTCACGCTGAGTAGTTTTTGGGTGACAGTTGGCAGTAGGTAGGTCCTGCGCGCCCCTTCCTTGTATGATCACCTGGTCTGACCCTCGGAATAGGAGACACATCAGCATGAAGGTCTGGATCGACCAAGACTTGTGCACCGGCGACGGCCTGTGCGAAGAGATTGCACCCGACGTTTTCACCCTGCTCGACGATGGCCTTGCGTACGTCAAAGAAGGCGACAAGATCTTTGCCGCTGCCAAGGGTAACCCCCAAGGCGCCGAGGGTATGGCCAACTTCCCCGATAGCCGTCTCGATGCGGTCATCGAGAGCGCCGAGGAATGCCCCGGCGAGTGCATCTTCATCGAGCCCTGACTCGACCCTGAGAGCAGTACCTGAGTAGAAGGCGGCCTCGCGGCCGCCTTCTTTCGCGTGCCAGGCGACGCGCTGAGTGCGAGCACCGCACCCTTTGCCCCCGCCAGGGCACGAGCGTCGATCCGAAACTGGTCGTCCGCACTCGGGTCAGCCGATGAAGCGACCGACCGTGAGGAACCCCGTGTGGGCGACCATGCGGTGATCCGGGCGCACTGCCTGGCCTTCGATGTGCCAACCGCGGTGCAGCACTTCCAACGTGCGGGTGCCGCTCCACTCGCGGGTGGCCATCACCTCACGGGTCTGTGCTGCCTGGGTGATGGAGGGCGTGTACGCAATCAGGATTCCACCCGGGCGCAACGCATGTACCGCATGGGGCACGACCTTCCACGGCTCGGGAAGATCGAGCACGACGCGATCCACATCGCGTTCGTCGATGCCGTCGTAACAGTCACGCAGGTGCAGTTCGTAGCGACTGAGGGCCTCGTCGCCCAGGAAGGACCGCACGTTGGTGCGCGCTCGGTTGAGGAAGTCTTCACGAAGCTCGTAGCCGACAATTTCGGCGCCATAGCGCAGCATCGTCATGCTCAGCGCGCCGGAACCGACGCCGCTCTCCAAGACCCGCACCCCTGGGCCGATGTCGGCGAGCATGCAGATTGGCCCAAGATCCTTCGGGTAGATCACCTGCGCGCCGCGCGGCATCTCCAACACGAAGTCCTCCAGCGTCGGGCGCAGCGCGGTGTAGGCCGCCCCCTTCGTGCTCTTCATCACGACACCCTCGGGCTTGCCGACGAAGTCCGCATGCGGTACCAGGCCGGCATGCGTATGGAACTCGGCCCCTTCGGCCAAAGTGATCAGGTAACGCCGCTGCTTGTTGTCCAGCAGCAACACCTTGTCGCCGTAGTCGAGTGGTCGGTTCATCGTCGTCCTCTTCCTTTTCCGAGTACCAGTTCCACCGGCACCGGTTCGTGTGCACGCGCCTTGTCTGCCACACGGCAGAAGGCGCACAGGTCGCCTGTCGTCGGCGCCCCACACGAGACGCAGCTGAGCAGCGAATCAGTGGCGGCGGCCGTGCCGCCCGCGAGCAGGGGCGACATGTTGTCGAGGAAGTTCAGGTAGAACGCTGCCTTGCTGCCGGGCGACTGGTGCTCGATGGCATTGAGCGCTTCCTTGTAGGCGATGTGCTTGTTGCCCAGCGCCATCGGGCACTCGTCGACCAGGTAGTCGATGCCGCGCACGATGCACCAGGCCGCCATTTCGCGCTCGGTGAGGCGAATCAGCGGCTTGACCTTCTTGGGGAAGCCATTGCGGGCCGGCAACACCGGCGACTGTCGCGCCAGGTACTCGATGTCCCACCGCAGCGTGTTGCCGAACAACACCGCAGCTTCATCGTCCATGTTGTGGCCAGTCACGAGCACCGTGTAGCCACCGTCGAGCGCTGCCTTGTCGAACAGGTGGCGCTTGCTGATACCGCACGCGCTGCACGGCACCCGCTTGGTGGCCTTTGCAGCTGTCGGTACGTCGTAGCCGTAGTCGTTGCGCAGCGACACCTCGATGAGCTTCAGATTGCGTTCGGTAGCGAAGGCCCGGGCGTACTCGGCGGAGGTCTCGCTGTAGTCACCGATGCCCAGGCCGATGTACAGGCCATCGGCTTGGTACCCGAGATCCAGAAGGATGTCCCACACAGCAAGGCTGTCCTTGCCGCCCGACACGGCCACCAGAATGCGATCCTCCTTCGCCACCATCTCGAACTTCTCGATTGCCTTGACCACCTGGCGTCGACACAGTTCGAGGAAGTGGTCAGCGCAGAAGTGTGCGTTGTGGCGCGGTAGGTCGATGATGGCCGGTTCCTTGCAGACTCGGCACTTGGAGCCGACTGCCACCATCAGGCGCCACCGGAGATCACGGGGCGAATCTCCACCACGTCGTCGCCGGTGAGGTCTGCGTCACCGGGCACCAGCGTGCCGTTGCGAATCACGAGGTGCGACTCGCGCGGCAACTGCAGCTCAGCCAGCAGCGCGTTGACGCTGCGCTTTCCTTCGATGACCAGTTCACGACGCGGGTTGCGCAACAGCACCTTCATGGGCTCCATTGTGCCTGGACCCGGCCTACTTGGCGCGCTTGATGGCCTTGCGCTGTTTGCGAGTTGGAGGCGTGATGGACTCGACACAGACGAACTGGCCGGCGGTCAGCTTCTCGACGGCGATGACGGTCTCTTGCTTACCGAGGAATTTCCGCGCGATTCGCGGACCCCACAGAACGGCCCCGACAGCCATCCATCCACGACTGCCACCGAAGGCGCCCTTGTACAGGGCGTTGCGGCGCAGTAGTGCGGTTGGCGAGAGCAGCGACGGGCGACGTCGAGCCACGCTTGCCTACACCCGCCGGATTTCGACGAACGTGGTCTTCTTGCGGCCTGAACGCTTGCCCAGCAGGAAGAAGATGATGAGCAGCACGACGCCGCCTGCGGCAGCCACCGTCATCATCGTTTGCTTCTTGTCGTTGAGCTTGCCTTGCAGCCCACTCTGTGTTTCGCGGAACTTCGACTCGAGGTCGGCGCGAGTGATGCGTTGCTGAGCCATGGTCAGCGCTTCTCCTTGGTCAAGGGGGTCTTGTTGATGCGTCGAGCTGCCAGTGCGACCACAATGCCTGCGAAGGCGAGGCCACACAGGTACGGAAGCAAGTTCATCCAGCGACCGTGGAACGTGGCGGGCCATTCGGTCTGCACGAGACGCAGAACACCCAGGACCAGGAATGCGGTACCCAACCCGATGCATACCGCGCCGATGAGGCCCCACAGGATCCACCGACCTGTATTGCCCAAAGGATCGCGCAGCTCTTGGCGCGCGTAGTCCTTCATCAGCTGGGCGGTCTGGGCGAGCTGCCCCTCGGGTGCGTTCTTCTTGGTGTCGCGGGATGTCTCGGGCACGCCATATGTGTAGCACGCGAGTAGTCCAATCCCCCACCGAGTGGCGAAGTTCGCCGGCTCAGGGCTCCCGCAGGCGAAAGGCATTGATGGCCTCGACACCCACCAGCATTTCGTCGAGCGCCTTCAGACGGGCGAGCGGGCCCGTCGCGCAGAGCAGGTCGTAGGCATCGGCCGAGCCGATCGGAGCGAGGTCGATGAGTTGGTAGCTGGCGGTGAGCAGCTCGTCGGCGAGCTCGGCTCCCGGCTCGTTGCCTTCGTCGCCGAGTTCGAGCGCAAGTGCGGCGGCGCGCCGTGCGCGCGCAGTGACCGCCCGCAACATCTCCACGCTGTCCTCATCCGTGTCGTCGAGGTCGGGCACATCGTCAACGTCAGCGAGGGGGTACGGGTCGTCGGGAAGCCAGGCGTTCACGCGCATTCGGCGTACGCCGACGGCGATCACCGCGTACCGGCCACCATCGAGTTCGGCGACCTGCACCATCCGTGCGACGCTGCCGACCACCCGGCGCACATCGCCGCCGCCAACTTCGTGTCCGCGGTCGATGAGTACAACCCCGAACTCATGGTCGTCGGACGCAACGCAGTCCTTGACGAGCGACTGGTATCGAGGCTCGAACACGTGGAGTTGCAGCACTCCTCCCGGTACCAGCACGTTGCCCAACGGAAACATGGGCAGCACCGTCATGACACCACCGGGGCGAGAGCTTGCGGTGTGGGGCCGCTGAGGTATGCGGCCAGGATTGATGCCAACAGTTCCCACGTGGGGCGGTACTCGGTCTTGTTCGTGATCGTCTCACCGTTGAGGAGCAGCGCGAACTCGATGGCGCCACCACCCGGCAGCGGCACGTATCCGCTCAGCGCCTTGGCACCCGGCTTGTCGGCGACCCCGTCGGTGTTGTCCAGCGTGCCCGTCTTCGCGCGAATGATGCCCGACAGCGGCTGGCCTTCCTGGAAGGCGTCGTAGAGCGTGCCGCCCTTCTCGCCACCGATCGGCAAGCCCTGACCGACGGCATCATCGACAGAGCCGTGCTGCAGCACGGCCAACAACGCCTGGCAGGTCAGCCGATTCTCGTCGGACAGGCCGGACCCATCAACGAGGGTGACGCCATCGAGCGGAATCGTCCACGCCTTCAACACGCTCAACACCTTGTCCAACCCGAGGGCCGTGGTGCCTGCTCCGCCGGACGCGAGGCCGATCTCCTTCAACACCAATTCGGCGGTGTTGTTGTCGCTCGTTGTCAGCATCTCCTTCAGCACTGCAGGCAAGGGCTGAGAATCGACCTTCGCCACTACCGGGGAGCCGTCCGAGACGCCCCCCTTGGGAGGCCCGCCAACGGTGACGCCACGCTCCTGCAGCAACTGGGTGAGCACCTTGGCAGCGCCCACCACCGGATCGTTCGAGGACAGGTCCACCGCCTCTCGCGAGTCGTTGACCATCAGCGCGGAGAGTGGCCCGCCCTCGCTGAACCGCAAGGTGGGCGCCCACGTCGGCAGATACCACTCGTCGTCGTAGCGGCTCGCGTCGCCAATGATCGATCCGTTGACCGCTGTGACGCCGGCGTCCTTCACCGCATCGGCGAGTGCTTCGATAGAGGTGACATTGATCGGCGGGAACTTCTGGTTCGGGCCTTTCCACCACACATTGCTCAGCAGCGGATCTCCACCGCCGATGAGGAAGAGGTCGCCTGCCACCACTCCCCCGTCACCCACGACGCCGTTGACCGTCGTGGTGTAGACGAAGTCCTCGCCCAGAACTTCCAGTGCGACCGATGCGGTGATCAACTTGACGTTGCTCGCCGGGCGCAATGGTGTCGTCTCGTTGACGGTCGCGACCGGCTCACCGTCGATCGAAATGGCGAAACATGAGTTGGAGTCGATCGAGTCGATCAACGGCTGCAGATTGGCGTCGAAGGCCAGCGAATTGCTGTCGCGAGCCAGCACCGCCGGCGCACGTCTGACGGACAACAACGGGGTATCCAATGCCGGCGACGGCGACGTGACGGGAACTGAATCGTCCACAGCCACCGACACCTCGGTGGGCGCCCGACCATCAGCGAAACGCCAGCACCCGCCGAACAGCAACGCAGGGACCAACGCAACAACGATCAGACCCGGATAGGGGTTCCGACGCCGAATCGCCACGTCAGTGCTTCAATCCGCGCGATTCGCGGAACTGCGCGTACTGCCAGAGGTGGCCCAGCGCCGTCACGGCTCGATTTCCACTCGCGTAGCAGAGACGACCGGTCGCACGGACTGCTCGCGGCCCCGCATTGTCCGGGTCGGCAACGGCCAGCTCGGTGGCGGTGAGGATGGGCTTGTCGTAGCGAACCGACAGCTCGTGCGCCGCCTCGGCAAAGCGCTCGTCTTGTCGCTCGTGATAGGCCACGATGCGCTCGAGCCCATTGTCGGGGTAGAACTTGCCTTCCTTCATCAGCCGTGCCTGATTGCTCTGGATTCCGATGCCGAGGTACACGATCGCGTGCACGTCGGGGTGTGCGGCAATCATCTCCATCACTTCCGGGATGGTGTCGCGGACCTCGCCCCCGGCGCAGTCGACCGGATTGTTTCGGCTCCAGCGCGGTGGCAACTTCGTGTCGATCTGGGCTTGCAGGTCGGCGGGCAGTTCCATCAGCGTCAGCCGGCCATCGCGCATGATGGCGTCGCTGGTGACCACGCCCCATCCGCCCGCTGTGGTGAGCACGATGGTGTTCGGTCCCTTCGGTAACGGTTGCGTCGCAAAGCTGGCGGCTGCTTCGAATGCTTCCTCCACGGTGACGGCGCGGGTGACACCGGCCTGGCGGCAGGCGCCGTCGAAGACCTTGTCGTCGGCTGCGAGTGCACCGGTGTGGCTCGCTGCTGCACGCGCACCGCCTTCGGTGGCGCCGCCCTTCACGACGACGAGCGGTTTGCGGGCGGCGACCGACGCGAATCGTTCCAGCAGCGCGCGCCCATCGACAATGCCTTCGACATAGGCAAGTGACACGGCGGTGGCGTCATCGTCGGCGTACCAGTCCAGGTAGTCGGCTGGTGTCACCGCAGCGGCGTTGCCGGCGGACACGGCACGGCTGATGCCGACGCCGGTCTGGCGCGAGTAGTTCAGGAAACTGCTGACGAAGTTCCCGCTCTGGCTGGCAACGCCGATGGAGCCCGCTGGCGGGAAAGGCGCAACGATCTGGGCGCACAAATGTGCCGGCGTGCTGACGACGCCCTGACCGTTGGGTCCGGCGAGCAGGATTCCCAACTCGTCGGCCAGCGCGACCAATTCTGCTTCGGCAACTCGGCCTTCCTCGCCCGCCTCGCCATATCCGGCGCTGGTCAGAAATGCCGCCTTGACGCCCTTGGCGGCGCATGCCCGCAGCATCGCGGGGTTTGCGCTCGCAGGGGTGCACACGAACACGAGGTCGATCTTCCCGGCGGGCAGTTCCGCGATATCGGCGACGGTGCGGATGCCCAGCACTTCCTCGCCCTGCAGGTTGGTGCCGTACACGTCGCCCTCATATCCGCTGGCCAGGATGTTGTGCAGGCTGACGAACCCGAACTTGCCAGGATGGGTGGAGGCACCGGTGACCAGTACACCTCTGGGGTTGAACAACGCTTGGAACTGCTCGTCGGTCGGACGTGCTCTGCGGGTGGCCCTGGCGGTGTCGGGTTCTGCGAGCTCCACCAGCGCGTCGACCGCGACGGGTGTGCCATCGGCACGAATGATGAGTGGGTTCACGTCGACGCCGGCAACATCGGGCCGTGCGGCCGCCAATGCCGAGAGACCCAACAAGACGGCGGCGAGTGCGGTACGGTCCACCGCCGCCTCGCCTCGGAATTCGCCCAACAGCTTCTGGGTCGCCAAACTCGCGATCATCTCGTCCGCATCGAGGGCACTGAGCGGGACCGGGCGGAATACGACGTCGGCCACTGCCTCGGCCAGTACGCCGCCGATCCCGAGCATCACGTTCGCACCGAACTGAGGGTCGCGAACCACGCCCGCGATGAGCTCGCGATTCCCACTGATCATCGGTGCCACGAGCAGCGTCACGTCACCATCGGCGGGAGTTGCCCTGCCCAACAGCTCAGTCGCTGCCGCCTCTGCGGCCGCTACATCGCCGAGACGCAACTTCACGAGACCCCGCTCCGTCTTGTGGGCGATCGCATCGCCGCACAACTTGATCACGACCGGGAAGCCGACGTCGGCCGCGGCCGCCGCGGCTGCAGATGGATTATGCACTTCGCGCTCGTCGGCCATCGGTACACCGAACTCGCGCAACAGAGCTTTGGAGGCGGCTTCCGACAGGGTTGTTCCGTGAGCAGTCATCATTACCAACGTAGTCAATAGTGCGAACAGTGTCCTTCTTCGGTCACCAGGCCGAACTCGCAATGTGCGTGAGAAACTCGTGTTCGCTGACCAATACCGTGATTCGTGAAAGCGCTGAGATCTCGGCAATGATTCCGACATCTCATCGCTTTCCACACTCCGTGGGCAGCCCGTAGGCCCATCGGGAGGATGGCCATGCGTCGGTCGTGCGCCGGTCGTGGCCGACGTGCTCGACGCGCTCGTCGGCCCGCGTGCTGGACGCTTGCAGGGTGCGCTGTTGTTCGCTCCGCTCGGGGGCGGCAAGAGCCGTTGCCTCGATGAGATAGCGGATGCAGTCGTCGGCCGAGGACGCATCATCTGCCGCATCCATGCCAGTGCTGCTGGCGAGTTGATTCCGTTCGGAGCCGTCGCGCACATGCTGCCGCGGGGCGCTCGCGAAAGCGACGAGCCGGTGGCTCTCATCGGTGCGCTGCGCGACATCCTCGCGCCAGCGGGGAGCACGAGACCGGTACTGATCATCGACGACCTACCGTCGCTCGACGTGACAACCGCCGGTGTGTTGGCGTCGCTCGCCCAGTCGGGTGCCGTCGTACTCGTAGCCGCTGCGCGTACCGGCGAATCGCTGCCGTCACCCTTGGTCGATGTCTTCTTGGGCGAGCGCTCGCTCGTCATCGATCTGCCACCACTCGCCGACACCGAGATTGCAACTCTCGTGGAAGCCGTTCTGGGTGGCTCGGTGGATGGCGCCGTCGTGGTGTCACTGCGCGACCGCAGCGAGGGCAATCCGTTGTTCCTGCGAGAACTCATTCGCGGGGCGCTGCAAACCGAGGTGCTGCACCAGGTGTCCGACGTGTGGCGGCTACGCGCAGCGTTGCCGCTGTCGACACGATTGCGCGATGTCGTAGAGAGCCGGCTCGAGCACTCCAGCCCAGATGAGCGGCGAGCCCTCGAATTGCTGGCCGCATGCGATTCGCTGGAGCTCGACGAGCTGGAGGATTTGGTCGGTATCGAACCGATTGCCGAGCTGGAGTCTCGTGGATTGATCACCACCGTGGAGCGTTCCGGCAAGCTCACCGCGTCGATCACCCATCCGCTGCACGCGGAGGCAATTCGCGTCGGCCTGCCCGCAGTGCGGGCCCGGCTGCTGATGCGCCAGCATGTGTCGTGGCTCGAGGACCACCCGCGCTCGACGAACGGCGATGCCCTGCAGCGTGCTCTCTGGCGTCTCGAAGCAGGGCTCCTGCCGGACATGGAACAGCTACTCAATGGCGCGCAGCTGGCATCGTCGCTGCAGGATTCACGAAGCGTTCTGCGGCTGGCCCGCCCAGCTTTTGACATGAACCCGACGGCGGTGACCGCCGAGCTGCTCGCTGACGCATGCTTTCAAACCGGGCGGTGGGCCGAGGCGTACGAGATGCTCGACCTCGCCGACGGGATGGAAGCGACGCCCAGCGTGCGTGTCGAGCTGGGGATGACCCGAGCAACCATCCACCTGTGGGGCCTTGGTGATGCCGAGGGCGCCCTTGCCGTGATGGACCGGCTGCGCAGCGACCCCGAGATGTCGCCCGCCGACCTGACGCGTATCAGAGCAACCTATGCGTCGGTTTTGGTCAATGCCGGCCGCCCGGGCGAGGCACGCGCCGAGCTCGAGTCGGCGGTTGCCAGCGGAGAGCTGTCCACCGAGCTCGGCGCTGCTGTTGCTCGCTCCAACTCATTGGCGATGGCCGGCCAAATGGTCGCAGCCGTCGAGACGATCGACGGAGCCTTGCACCGTCGGCCCGGCCACCACCTCGTCGGGGTGGCCGACGTGGATACGCACCACGTTTCGAAGGCATTCGCAATGATCGAGGGAGGCCGGCTGAACGAAGCAATGACGCTGGCAGCCGATGGCTACGAACACGCGGTCGCCAATGCGCGTCCGCTGACGCAGTTCTGGTTCAGCCTTCTGGTCGCTCGCATTCACCTGTTGCGTGGAGCAGTCGCCACGGCCTTGCGCGAGTTCAGCAGCGCGGCTGCGATGGGTGCAGACTCGGGGCTTGCCGGTCCCGCACGGTCGGCGATGGTGGGTGTGGTGATTGGTCATGCATTGCTCGGCCAATCGGACGAAGCGGCTGCTGCGCTGCAACGCCTCGACCAGCTTCCGGCGTTTGGGTTCATGGGCCCCGAGCGAGGGCTCGCCGACGGCTGGTGCGCTGTCGCCAGCGGTGACCTCGCTGCTGCGCGTCGGATCCTCCAGGAGAGCGCGCTCGCCGCGGAGGCCACCGGCCACATCACCAGCGCTGTCTGGCTCTTGCATGATTCTGCTCGCCTGGGCGGCGGGGCCGAGGTCGTCGATTCGATCACGTCGTTAGCGGCAGGAACTGATTCGGTACTCGCTGCCACCCGCGCCCGACATGTGCGCGCGTGGGTCGCGTCCGACGTCCCTGGCCTGGTCATCGCCGCCGATGCCTTTGCAGGGATTGGGGCCGACCTGCTGGCGGCGGAGGTGCTGGTCACTGCGAGCAATCTCGCCCGCAGCGGCGACGACCAACGGCTCCAGCGTTCGCTCGGCACGCGCGCTGCGTATCACATGGGTCGCTGCGAGGGAGCGACGACACCAGCGCTACGTGCCGACAGAGTCCTCGTGGAGCCCCTCACAGATCGTGAACGCGAGATCGCATTCCTCGCCGCGAACGGGATGAAGAGCCGCGAGATCGCCGAGCAGCTGTTCGTGTCACTGCGCACTGTCAGCAACCACCTCCAACACGTCTACGACAAGCTCGGTGTGCGCAGCCGCGACGAGCTGCGAGCAGCGTTGGCGGTCGGCGACAGCTAGCTACGTCCATGCACCGGATCGCTCGGCCACGTCGCCGCACCATTGTTCGTGCAGGAACCTCCTGCCCGCAGTGGAGTCAGCTCACGACGGACGAGATGTGGGCGTGTAGCAATGCTGCGATCTCGGCGGGTTGCTCGGTGGTCATCAGGTGGCCGGTCGCTAGTACTTCCAGGCGTGAACCGGCGATCGCTGCCACGAGCGCGTGCGAATGCGAGATGTCGACCCAGCGGTCCTCCGCGCCGCCGACGACCAGCGTCGGTGCCCTGATGCCACTGACCAGCGGGGCGATGTCGACGATCAGGTCGAGGTCGAGGTGTGCCGCCGAACCATCGGCAACGGTTGCCGCTCCCATGCCGATGGCCATCTCGAGAATCGGCTCCATCATGACGTGCGCTGCGGCGGTGAGACCGTCGGCCATTGCGTAGCGCATGAACAGTTCCTTGTCGGTTGCAATCAACCGCTTCCACAGTTCGAACGTGCACCGTTGCCGAGCGTCGGTGGTGATCCAGCCAGCGAGCAAGCTGGCGCTCAACACAGCCTCGGGATGAATGCCTGCGAGCCCCGCGGCGACGACTGCTCCCAGCGAGTAGCCGGCAACGTGGTAGCGCTCGTGGCCGAGGTGTTGCATCACGGTGTGCGCCTGGTGGGCGAGTACTTGCACGCTCAACGGCTCGGACGGCATGGCCGACTCGCCGGAGCCCGGGAACTCGACCATCACACACTCGAACGCCGCGTCAGCCGGAAACGCTGCGCGGATTCCATCGAAGGCGGTTCGGTCCATAGTGGTGCCGTGCAGCAGCAGCAGCGGTGTGCCGGCGCCCTCCACCGCGTATCCGATGAGTTGTCCGTCGATGTCGAGTGTGGCCATGCGGCGCAAGGTACTCGCGCCGGTGCGGGAACTACGGCTTGAGCGCGGCAGCGAAGAACTCGGTGATGTGCGCTCGACGGCGCTGCATCTCGTCGATCGACAGTGCATCCCCGTCGAGCAGACCACCCAGGAACGGCGCATCGCTGAAGTAGCTGAGTAGGGCGCCGTAACCGGTGATGAGGAGGTGCTGAGGGTCTTGGCGGCGAAACACGCCGGCATCCATCTCGCGTTCGAAAAACACGACGGCCCGATCGAACATCGGCCGCAGCACGGCAGCAAGGTCGATACCGAGGTGAGCGCCGCTGTCGAGTGCCTCGCGGCGCATGAGTCGCACATAGTCCGGGTTGTCCGCGAACAGGTCGAACCCGGCCTCGATCACCAACTCCATCTTGCGCTGGCCAGTCTCGGGGGCCCCGATGGCCGACGACAGTCGGTCGATCCAGTCGCTGAGCAGTTGTTCGAACACTTCTCCGTACAACAGCTCCTTGGACGGGAAGTGGTGCAGGAGGCTGGGGCGGCGGATACCGACGCCCGCTGCAATGTCGTTGAGTGAGGTGCCGTCGTAGCCGTTCTCCGCAAAGCAGCGACGGGCCTCGGAAAGGATCAGCTCACGGGTCGAGAGCACCGAGTCCCCGTGGTCAGCCATGCGTTCAGCCTATGAGACGTCGTGCCCCATGGGGCAGGACCTTATGATCGTCGATGTGGCATCGGTCGAGGCGGCGCAGGTACTCACCAGTTCGGGTTGGGTCGGTCCGGCACGGGTGCATCTCGACGACGGTCTGATCACGGGTATCGAGATGGTGACCTCGACCTCGACCTCGACCCATCGGTCGCTGGTACCAGGTTTCGTCGACCTGCAGGTCAATGGCATCGACGACATCAACGTGTCAACGGCGCAGGGCGCCGATTGGGATCAACTGGACCACCTGCTGCTCGCACAGGGCGTCACGACGTGGTGCCCCACGCTGGTCACGATGCCGCTCGACCGCTTCGACCGACCGCTGGCGCGGATCGCTGCTGCCATGGCTCGTCCACCCGCGGGTCGCCCGACCATCGCAGGCGTACATCTGGAAGGCCCGTTCCTCGGAGGGGCGGCGGGCGCCCACCCGAAGAGTCAGATCGTGCCGATCGATCTGGACTGGCTGCGGGCGCTGCCACCCCAGGTCGCCCTGGTCACGCTCGGCGCTGAGCAACCGCTGGCAGTTGCGGCGACGCGACTACTCGTGGATCGCGGGTGTCTGGTCTCGATCGGACACACCCTGGCCACCGAGCAACAGTTCGACGACGCGGTGGCGGCGGGTGCTCGGTTGACCACGCACCTGTTCAACGCCATGTCCGGCGTGCACCACCGCTCCCCCGGTGTCGCCGTGTGGGCCATGACGCATCCCGATGTCTGCGCGTCGATCATCGCCGACGGTGTCCATGTGCATCCGCGGGTCGTGCGTCTTGCATTCAACGCTCTCGGACACGACCGCGCCGTTCTCGTCACTGACGCTGTTGCTTGGCGAAATGGGCGCGTTGGCGAGATCGACATGGAGTTCCGCGACGGGGCGCCACGATTGCCGGACGGAACGCTCGCTGGCAGCGCGCTCACCATGGATGCAGCAATCCGGGTGTGCGTGGCTGCCGGAATCGACGTTGCGGCTGCGGCCACAGCCGCGAGCAGCAACCCCGCTCGACTGCTGGGTATGAACGACCGGGGTGCGATCGAGGTGGGGCGCCGCGCCGACCTGGTGGCCCTGACCCCTGCACTGGAGATCGAACAAGTCTGGGTAGCGGGCGAGCCGGTGTAGGCGACCGGTACATTGCCCAGATGCAGATCGTCTCCGCTCTTTTCGTCGAAAACTTCGAGTTGCGTCAGGCTCCCGGGCCCTCCACTCGCATCGACATCACCGGTGCGATGTTCTCGATGGCCGCACCCTCACCTGTCCCGCTCACCATCTCGCCACACCTGGTGGCGCTGATCTTCTGCCCCCCGGGCGAGTCGGGCAACGGCGTGTTCGAGGTCATCTTCCGCAAGGGCATCGAGGAGGACGCCGAGCAGATGGCACGTAACGTCAGCCCCTTCAACGTCGACGCCGGCAAGTTCACCTACCGTCTCGTCAAGGGCGAGCTGGAGTTCGAGGACTATGGCCAGATCATCGCCCACTGCCGCGTCGACCACGGCCCGTGGCACCTGGTGCCGTTCACGCTGCTACCTCCTGTCTGACGCCATCTCGAGGTCTGAGCTCATCTCCCCTCGGGTACAGTCCAAGCTGTGCCAGACAGCCTTTCGCCAGACCTCGACCAACAAGCCATCAACCTGATTCGTGGCTTCGCCATGGATGCGCCATTTGCGGCCAAGAGTGGCCATCAGGGCACAGCGATGGCGCTCGCTCCGCTGGGTCATGTGCTCTACAGCCGGATCATGCGCCACGACCCCGCCAACCCGCACTGGCCGGACCGCGATCGGTTTGTTCTGTCGAACGGGCATGCATCCATCCTGCAGTACTCGCTGTTGTTCCTCTCCGGCTACGGCCTTTCGATCGAGGACATCGAGCAGTTCCGCCAGTGGGGCTCTGCCACGCCTGGACACCCCGAGGTCGGCCACACCGCCGGTGTGGAGGTCACTACCGGCCCACTCGGCCAAGGTGTCGCCAACGCTGTTGGTATGGCCCTGGCGGAGCGCCACTTGCGTGGTGTCTTCGGCGCCGACGTCATCAACCACCACACGTACGTGCTTGCCGGCGACGGCTGCTTCATGGAGGGCGTCAGCCACGAGGCTGCGTCGCTCGCCGGTCACCAGCGCCTCGGCAACCTGATCTGCATCTACGACGACAACCACATCACCATCGACGGCGACACTGCACTCGCGTACAGCGACGACGTCGCCGGTCGCTTCGAGGCGTACGGCTGGCACGTCGAACACCTCGGTGAGATCGCCGACCATTGCGATGCGCTGGAGGCTGCCATCTTGCGAGCCAAGGCCGTCACCGACCGGCCCAGCCTGCTCATCCTGCGTAGCCACATCGGCGCGCCCAGCCCGGACTTCACCGACAAGCACGAAGCCCATGGCAACCCACTCGGCGCCGAGCAGATCACCCGCACCAAGGAGGTCATGGGTATTCCCGACGTGCCGTTCTGGGCACCCAGCGAGGTCGTCGACGCGTACCGTGCGCATACCGCTGCTCGCGGAACGGCAGCTCGCACGGATTGGCAAGCACGTTTCGATGCCAGCCCCCTCGACCATTCCGTCTGGGATGCCATGTGGAGCTCCTCGGGGCTCGATGGGTGGGAGGCCGCGTTGCCGGTGTTCGACCAGGGCGACAAAATTGCGACTCGTGTGGCCATCGAGAAGGCGTTCAATGCGTCGCTCGACGGTGTACCCGGCCTCGTGGCGGGCGCAGCCGATCTCACCGGCAACACCGGCACGAAGCTCGCCGGGCAGACCGCCGCCACACCTGAAAACCCTGCAGGTCGCCAGATGTACTACGGCATCCGTGAGCACGCGATGGGCGCCACGATGGTCGGCATGGCCTTGCACGGTGGTGTGTTGCCCGCCGGCGGAACGTTCTTCGTCTTCCTCGACTACATGCGCCCGCCCGTGCGACTGGCGGCCCTCAGCGGCGCCAAGGTCGTGTTCGTCTTCACCCACGACTCTGTCGGTGTTGGCGAGGACGGCCCCACGCACCAGCCGGTCGAGCATCTCGCCACGCTGCGCGCCATTCCAGATCTCCATGTCATTCGCCCCGCCGATGCGAACGAGACCGTGGCTGCATGGCGCGACGCCGTTGCGCATCACGGTCCGACCGCGCTGGTGCTGTCGCGCCAGAACCTGACAGTGGTCACCGACGGCTCGGCGGTCTCCACCGGCGGCGGCATCGTGCGCGACAGTGCTTCCCCGCGGGTGGTGCTCCTGGCCACCGGGAGCGAGGTCAGTCTCTGTGTCGAGGCCTTCGATGCACTGGCTGGCGCCGGCGTTGCTGCTCGCGTTGTCAGCCTGCCGTCGTGGGATCGCTTCGAGGCTCAGTCGGCCGAGTTCCGCAACTCGGTCCTGCCCGATGGCATTCCCGTGCTCTCCGTCGAGGCCGCTGTCACCTTCGGGTGGGCACGTTGGGCGGATGACAGCATCGGCATCGACCGCTTCGGTGCCAGCGCGCCCGGCGCGCTGGTGCTCGACAAACTCGGAATCAACGTTGCCAACGTCGTGGCTCGCGCCACCGCCTTGGCCCATACGAAGGGCTGACCCACATGGATCGTCTGAAGCACCTGTACAGCGAGAACGGCCAGAGTCCCTGGCTGGACAACCTGAAGCGCAGCTATCTCACCAACGGGACGTTGCGCGATCTGATCACCGGAGGCATTCGCGGCCTCACCAGCAACCCCACCATCTTCCAGAAGGCGATCCAGGGTTCGACCGACTACGACGAGCAGCAGACCGAGCTCGTCGCATCGGGCACATCCGTCATCGACCAGTACTGGGCGATGGTGTTGGCCGATATCAATGGGGCACTCGACGAGTTCGCCCCGCTGTACTCCGCGAGCGATGGGGCCGATGGCTTTGTCAGCGTCGAGGTTGCCCCCGGCCTGGCCCACGACACCGCTGGTACCGAGGACGCGGCTCGTACCCTGCACCTCGAGATCGCCCGCCCCAACCTGATGGTCAAGATCCCCGGCACCGCCGAAGGGGTTCCCGCCATTCGTCAGATGATCGCAGAGGGGCGAAACATCAACGTCACGTTGATCTTCAGCCTCGACCGTCACCAGAGGGTCATGGATGCGTATCTCGACGGCCTCGAGGAATATGCCACCGTCAACAACGACCTCTCGCATGTTGCCAGCGTCGCCAGCTTCTTCATCAGCCGTGTCGACACCGAAGTCGACGCTCGCCTGACGGCGATCGGAACCACCGAGGCACTCGGTCTGATCGGAACCGCCGCGATCGCACAGGCGCGGCTCGCGTACAAGGCATTCCTAGAGACCTTCAGCGGGCCTCGCTGGGACGCGCTTGCAGCAGCCGGTGCCGCTGTCCAACGACCGCTTTGGGCCAGTACGTCGACCAAGAACCCGGCGTTCCCCGACACCCTCTATGTTGACGAGTTGATCGGGCCCGACACGGTCAACACGCTTCCCGATGCGACCATTGCGGCCTTCGAGGATCACGGGACGCTGGCTCGCACCATCGACCACGGCGTGGCAGCGGCGGAACACACCTGGCGTCAGTTGGCGAAGGTGGGCATCGATATGGACGATGTCGCCGAGAAACTCGAACGGGACGGCGTTGCAAACTTCCAGAAGAGCTTCGACGAGCTACTGGCAGCACTGTCGGCCAAGGCCGACCAACTGCGTTGACCCACATTTCGAGATGAGGTGGTGGAGGGCATCCGCCGCCCTCCACCACCTCACTTCAGCGGTGGATCGAATCCGCCCTCGATCCTCGCTACGCACCGGACCCAACGGGAGATGGGCTCGGAGTTCCCGCGTGCTGTGTTGTTCGTCACTAGGACGCACCTGGACGGCCGCCGTGACGCAGGAATCAAAAAGAATTTCCGCGTAGAGTGCAGCCGTGACCGACCCCCATCAGGCTGACGCCCTTTTCGCCGAACTGATTGCCGCGGTCCCCGCCGGGGCCGATCGTCGGCACTCGCAGCAATTGCTTCGCGCAGCTGTCGATCTCGTGACGCAGCGACCGTCGACACTCGACCTCAAGATCGCCGCTGCCGCGCTGGAGGAGATGGGTGACGCGTTCGAGATGTTCTCGCACTCGACCGACTTCCCGAAGGTGACCATCTTCGGGTCCGCGCGAACCCAGAGCACCGACCCGCTCTACA
>Ga0073904_10000141_pt1 | contig 46855 bp, 45 predicted proteins | sample KloWWTrecipitate_FD_66668 | JGI IMG/M metagenome (GOLD analysis project Ga0073904, IMG submission 66668) | Active sludge microbial communities from Klosterneuburg, Austria, studying microevolution and ecology of nitrifiers - Klosterneuburg... | ecosystem: Engineered > WWTP > Aerobic digester >... | reverse complement strand
CGTCGCCAAGACCTGCGGGTGCGCCGCCGATCGCGAGCAATGTGTCGGGCGCGGCTGCACCGCCCGTCAGCCGCAGCGCGATGAGGTCGCCGCCGAATCCACACTTGGGCGGCAGCAGGACCGTCTCGGCGAGCGCGGCGGCGACAGCCGCGTCGTAGGCGTTGCCACCATCGTGAAGTGCCGCCGCACCGGCTTGCGCAGCGAGTGGCGCAGCGGCAGAGACCACCCCTGATCGGCCGAACGCCGAGCACTGCGCAGCCATGACCGCGACCTCGTGCACACGCTTCATCGAGCCACACTCCAGTCGAGCGAGAAGATTGAGTGCATTACGACTTGCGCCATCATCGAATAAGTATACAATATACGAACTGTCGCATAGTCGGCACCCGTCCCCGAAAGGTACTCGTCATGGCTGAGTTGCTGTCCAAGCCCGCATTCCGCGAAGCACTGGAAAACGCGATCAAGGGTCGTGAGGCGAAGAACGCCTCTTTCTCCCAAGCATGGGCCAACGGCGAACTGAGCCGTGAGCACTTCGCCCGCTGGGCGGAGAACCACTACCACTACGTCGGCCCGTTCGCCGACTATCTGGGGTACATCTACTCGAACACGCCCGACTACGCGACCGACGCGAAGGACTTCCTCCTGCAGAACATGTATGAGGAGGAGCTGTCGGACGTGCGCCACACCGATCTGCTCATCCGGTTCGCGGAGGCCTGCGGCACCACCCGCGAGCGAGTGATGGACATCGACAACGCCACCGCGGTCACCCGTGGCCTGCAGGGCTGGTGCTATGCCATCTCCATGCGCGAGCATTTCGCAGTCGCCGCTGCAGCTCTCGTCGTCGGCCTGGAGTCGCAAGTTCCCTCCATCTACCGTCGTCAGTACCCGGTCCTCATCGAGAAGTACGGCTTCACCGAAGAGGAGGCCGAGTTCTTCGACCTCCACATCACATCCGACGAGATCCACGGCGAGCGCGGCTACCAGATCGTGCTCGAGCACGCCACAACGCCCGAACTGCAGGAGCGCTGCCTCCAGCTGGTGCGTCACGGCGCCGAGGCTCGCTTCTCGTACACCAAGGCCCTCTACGACACCTACGTCTCGCCCGAGCCGTCGGTGGCCAACCCCGCTCCGGCACTCGCCTGACGTTCACATGCCGACAATTCGCTTCACGACCAGCGACCGGGAAGTCGAGTTCGCCGAGGGTGACGACGTCAACCTCTTGCGGGTCGCCATCCGCAATGACTGCGGCATCCCCTTCAAGTGCGCAAGCGGAAATTGCGGCACCGATCGCGTCCGGGTCGAGGCTGGTGCAGAGAACTGCAGCACGCCTCGCCGGCGCGAGCGGGAACGCCTCGGCGAGCTGTTCGATCAGGGCTATCGGCTGGCTTGCCAGACCTACGTGAGCGGCGACGTCACGGTTGCGTGGGACCCCGAACAGATCGGCCTCGACCAAGGCAGCAAGGTCTACGACAAGTTGCGTCAGGTATGGCTCGCAAAGGATGACGGGGTATGACCACCGAATCCTCGACAGAGCCGCAGCAGTGGCACTCCGTGGGCAGCGTTGCCGACATCACCAAGAAGCGCAAGGTCGTGCTGGAGATCGACGAACGTCAGATCCTCGTCGTCGCGCACGAGGGCCAGTTCTTCGCGTTCGACAACATCTGCATCCACCGTCAGCGCGAGCTGTCCAAGGGTGTCATCCTCAACGGGAAACTGGTGTGCCCGGGTCATCAGTGGGCATTCGCGCTGGGCACCGGGTGGGAAGCAGTGAAGGAAGAGTGTCAACCCACTCACAAAGTTCAGGTCACGGACGATGAGGTCCTGGTATGCCTCGCCTCCAGCAAGAGCATCGGCCCGTGAGTGTCCTTCAGGACGCATGCGTCACCGACCCTTCAGCGCGTTGGGTAGCTTCGCCGACCCCGCCGCGCAGGCGTTTGCACCCCCACCGGACGGTTCAGATCGACACCAACGGTCGGGCGCTGTAGTCGTAGCGTGCAAGTAGGCCGAGCTCGGATGCGATGGTCATCCCGGTCTTGAGAGCGGCCGCATCGAGGGGCCGGAGTGGTCGCCGCAGCGGGCCAGCGGGAAGACCCAGCGCGCCCATGAGGGTCTTGACCGCCACCGGGTTCACCACTGAATAAAGGAAGTGCAACATCGCCAGGTTGGTGAGCCATGCCTCGCGGCAGGCCATCGCGTCCCCATCGTTGCGCCAAGGCGTTGAGATGGTGGCCATCTCCCGAGGCAGAATATTGCCGGTCATGTTGGCGGTTCCGTGTCCGCCCAACGCCATGAGCGGCACCACCAGGCCGAGGTTCGGCGAGCAACAGCACATCAACGCCAAGTCAGGCCGCGCTGCACAGAGTTGAGCAATCTGACCGACCCTGGTGGTCGACTCCTTGAGAACGGCAATGTTCGGGTGCTCGGCGAGGCGGAGGATGTCCGCGACTCCGAGGTCGGTGCCGACCCGCGGAGGGTTGTTGTAGAAACCAATGGGAATGTTGGCAGCGTCAGCAACTTCGAGGCAGTACTCCACGATGTCAGCGTTCGAGGTCGAGATGTATGACGGCGCGGCGATGATGGCACCATCGGCTCCGGCGGCAGCGGCGTGGCGGACGTAGTCGATCGTGCCGGCGGTGTGCGGGCCGGTGCAGCCGTACCAATATTGCATGCCTGCCTCGCGACGGAAGCGCAGTGTTTCGATGACGATCTGGTGCCGCTCCTCCTGGCTGAGCATCGAGACCTCGCCGGTGGAGCCCATGATGAGCACAGCGCTGGTGCCGTTGGCTTCCTGAAACTCGAGCAGCGTGCGAAAGCCCCCGAAGTCCACCGACCCGTCGGCGTTCATGGGCGTGATCAGGGCAACAAAGGACCCCTCGACGATCGGTGTGAGAGTGGTGGTGATCGACATGGCGTTCTCCCGTGACGTGGACAACTCACGGTAGCACCCGCCCAAATCGGCAGCGAGTTCCCGGTTTGGGACCAACTCGGGCTCCTGGATTGGACCACTCACTCCGAGTCGACTCAGGACACCGAACAGATCGCTGTGAATGCGAGCGATGCAGCACCTTCACTGGCGCTAGGTTCGCGACGAATGTACGTCGCCGCGACTGTTGCACTAGTCGGATCGGGAGCAGCATGAACGAAATTTCGATTCGGCGCCTCGAGCAGGTGATGCACGAGCACGTCGACTCTGGCGTTCTGCCCTCGTGCTCAGCAGCGATCGCACACAACGACGAGGTGCTGTGGGCGGCGACCGCCGGCCCGGTGTCACCAACCACACGCTTCGCGATCTTCTCGGCTGGAAAGGCGTTGGTTGCTGCCGCCGTCTGGCGCTTCGTGGACGATGGTGTGCTGACGTTCGACAATCGGGTTCGTGACGTCCTTCCCGAGTTCGGCCGCGACGGAGCGACCTCCGCGGAGATGGGCCGCGTGACCATCGCGCACCTTCTCGCGCATTCGGGGGGCTTCTCCACGGCCCACCTCCATCCGGACAAGTGGGGCGACGCCGCCCAACGGCGCAACGCGTACGCCTCATGGTCCTGCCTGTCAGAACCTGGGACTGAGTTCGCGTATCACCCCGTCGCTGCGCATTGGGTGCTCGCCGACATTCTCGAGTGCCTCGCAGGCGTACCGTTCGCCAGCGTGTTGCACGCCCACGTCACCGAGCCGCTCGGCCTCAGCTCCGCATTTGCCTCGACGCCTCTCGGCGAGATGCGTCGGCCGATCGTCGTCGGTGCCGTACCGACAGACGAAGCGTGGCGCCGGAGCGGGATGGAGCCACCGCAGCCCGAGCCGGCGGAACTGGCGCAACCAGTCGACATCGTTTCGCTGCTTTCGACCGACTGGGCATTCATTCACGGCGTGCCTGGTGGCGGCGGAGTGACGACACCGTCAGAACTCGCGCTCTTCTATCAGGCGTTGCTCGGTGCCGACCGCGGACCGTGGAGTGCGAACGTGCTCCGGAAGGGAACCGCCGAGGTCGTCGACAATCGGCACGTCGTACCGTTCACCAGCTATCCGTCGAACCGCACGATGGGCTTGATCCTCGCGGGTGATGACGGGTTCGCCCGATTCCGCGGGTTCGGTGGGAGCGAGGTGAGCCCACGAGTGTTCGGTCACGACGGTGCGGGCGGACAGCTTGCGTTCGCTGACCCCGACACCGGGCTCTCGTTCGTCTTCGCGACCGACGGTCACGACCTCGACTTCATCCGCCGGTCTCGCCGTAGCGGCCAGCTCGCAGATGCTGCCCTGAGCTGTCTCTGAGGTCCTGGTGGATTCCGGCAGCCGGAATTGCTATTCTGCCTGATGAACTTCACCGGCTGAAGTTCGTGAGGGGATGACAATGGCATTTCAAGTGGTCCACGGTCCGGGCATACCGGTCAGCCATCTCCCGTTCTCACCTGCGGTACGGGTCGGAGACCTCATCCTCGTATCGGGCCAGGCATCTGTCAGCGATGAGGGCCAGATCATCCCCGGCACCTTCGAGGAGGAGATGCGTCGATCGTTGGCGAACGTCGAGCGCATTCTCGGCGCTGCCGGAGCCGGGCTCGGGGATGTGGCCCGAGTGACCTCATACGTCCGCGATGAAGCAGATCTCGCCGAATACAACAGTCTCTACGCCGAGCTGTTCAGCGCTCCATATCCGGCCCGGACCACTCTCACCGGCTGCCTTCCGGCGTCGCTGCGGTTCGAGATCGATGTCATTGCCACCGTCCCTGCAGATGGGAGCAGTCGATGAAACTGATCCGTTTCGTGCAGGGTGGATCGATCTGCCAGGGCGTGCTGGTCGACGAGACGACGGCACTCGATGTGACAGACCACGTCGACGACTTCGACGGCGCATTCTTCGCATCGGGCGGTGTGGCTCGGCTCGCCGAGATCCTCACCACCGCAACTCCCCCGTCCGTGGAGGTCGCGGGATTGTCGCTCCTTGCCCCAGTTGCGCGAACACCGATCATCGTGTGCATCGGGCTGAACTACTCCGATCATGCACGCGAGTCGGGCGCTGAACCACCGACCGAACCGATCGTGTTCCTCAAAACTGCAGCCACGATCGTGGGACCAACGGCACCCGTGATGATCCCGCGCGCGTCGAACAAGACCGATTGGGAGGTTGAACTCGGGGTGGTGATGGGGGGAATCGCTCGGTATCTCGACAGCCCCGACGACGCTGGAGAACTCATCGCCGGGTACGTCCTTTCCGACGACGTGTCCGAACGCGAGTTCCAACTCGAGCGCGGCGGCCAATGGGACAAGGGCAAGTCGTGCGAGACCTTCAATCCACTCGGTCCGTGGCTGGTCACCGCCGACGAGATCAGCGATCCACAGAACCTACGACTGTGGTGCGACGTCAACGGCGAACGCATGCAGGACGGCAACACCGCCGACATGATCTTCGGCATTCACCACCTGATCTGGTACCTCAGCCAATTCATGGTGCTGCACCCTGGCGACATCATCAACACCGGCACGCCGGCGGGTGTCGGTCTTGGAATGAAGCCTCCTCGGTACCTCGCCGCCGGCGACGTGATGACGCTCGGCATCGAAGGTCTCGGCGAGCAACACCACATCTGCGTAGCCGCCGACTGATCGCCGGCTCGATGCAGATCATCAAAGGAATCCATCTGGTCGCAAGCGGCTGGCTCGGTTGCTCGTTGACAGACCCTCACGACTGTCACGTCTACCTCCTGGCTGGGTCCGGGGGAGCCGTCCTGATCGATGCCGGATGCGGTCTCGATAGCGATGCCATCGTGGACAACATCGCCCGAGCGGGCGTTGACCCAACCCGGGTCACCCACATCCTGCTGACACATGCGCATGCTGACCACGCGGCGGGTGCCGCGGCACTCTCGTCCAGGCTCGGTGCCCAGGTGTGGGCCTCAGCAGAGACAGCGGCGATCTTGCGCGATGCCGACGAGAACGCAGCCGGACTCGTCGCCGCCCGTGCTGTCGGGGTGTATCCCGCGTCGGTCCATCTGGTACCGACAACGATCGCCAAAGAACTCGGCGTGGAAGCGATCGACGTGGCTGGTTTCCGAATCGATTGCATCCCCACGCCCGGTCATGCGGCCGGTCATTTGTGCTTCTCCGTTCGAACAGCAGGCAGGAACGTCCTCTTCGCCGGCGACCTCGTCTTCTCGAGAGGTCGAGTGGCTGTGCTCGACACGCCCGACACAGATCTCGGCCAATTGCATACGAGCCTTCGTGCGGCGTTGGCGACAATGCCCGACCTCCTCCTCGCTGGGCACGGGTCCATGGTCCTCGACCACGCCGGCGAGCACATCGCTACAGCCCTGGAGGCGTTCGAACGAGGCGACATCCCTGCCGCACTTGTGTCATGAGGAGTTCACGATGACCGATCAAACCCTGCGAATCGGTGTCTGCGGGCTCGGGTCGATCGGGCGGCGCCACGCTCGACTGCTCGCTTCACGCAAAGGGGTCACTGTCCATGTGTTCGACCCCGGCCTGGCTCTGGATGATTCGCTGGAAGCAGACGTGGGCACCGTCATGGTTGAACCGAGCTACGAGGCGCTTCTGGAAAGCGCCCGCGATGGCGTCGTCATCGCAACACCCGACGCGCTGCATGCTCCGCTCACCATCCAAGCCTGCAGGGCTGGACGGCCAGTGCTGGTCGAGAAGCCCGTGGCCGAGACTTCGCTGGCTGCGCAGGCGATGGACGCCGTCTCCATCGAGACAGGTGTAGCGGTACTCGTCGGCCAGGTGCTGCGATATTCGTCAGTCATGATTCGTGCACGCGAGCTGCTGCACGCCTCCGCCATCGGCGTGCCGCTCTCCTTTCACGCAACCGTCGGCGCATACGAAACGCTCGAGATGGCACGCACGCGCTTCCGCGAGGAAGCCACGTACCGACTGCCGTTCGACTACGTGCACGAGTGGGACTACTTGCAATGGTTGCTCGGCAACGTGACGGGTTGCACGGCCGTCGGACACTTGGCTGCCAACCTGGAGTTGGTGCAGATGCCCAACGTGATCGACGTGCTCCTCACGATGGACACATTCGTGACCGGCACTGCTCACCTCAACTACGTAGAACGACATGGCGGTCGAATGGCACGGATCGTCGGCGACCGCGGAGTACTCGAAGTCGATCTACGCGCCGGCACCATCGCGCTCTCCGACCGAGAGGGGAACACCTCTCGCGAGGACCACTCCGAGCATCGTGACGCAGCGTTCAATCGTCAACTCGATCACTTCATCGATATAACCACCAACGGTGCAGCCGTCGGTGTGCCGGTGGCTGTCGCCGGCAAGTCTGTTGCGGTGGCAGAGGCCATTGTCGCCGCGTGCAAAACCGGTCAATGGCAGCGCCTCGACAGTTGAACGGCGCTCAGATGGTCGTCCAGCCACCGTCGACGAGAAGGTTCACTCCGGTGATGTACGCCGACGCATCAGATGCGAGGAACGCGACTGGCCCCTTGATGTCCTCCGGCCCTGCCATCCGCCCGATGGGGACGCGCCGTTCATACGCAGCCACGAACGTCGGGTCCTGATCCGGCGTGCGCAAGCCGCCAGGGCTGAGACAGTTGACTCGGACCCCCTGGCGCCCGTACCAACTGGCGAGATAGCGGGTGAGTCCGATCATTCCTGCCTTGTCAAATGCATACGAGACAGGACTCGTCATCTCGGTCCCGTCATAGATGCTGAAGTCGGCGCCGACCACGCCATAGATGCTGCCGACGTTGACGATCGACCCACGACCGCTCGCCGCCATGTGCGCGCCTGCGTGCTTGCACATCAGGAACAGACCACGCGAGTTGACATCGGACGTGGCACTCCAATCATCGGCGGTCGCCGTCTCGATCGATCCGCCGGCGCGTTGGACAGCGTTGTTGACGAGCACATCGATCGCCCCCGCTTCGGCCATCACGTCATCGCAGAGGCGCTGGATCGACGCCTCGTCCGACAGGTCGAGGACATGACCGCTCGCGACGAAACCACGCCGGACCAGTTCGTCGGCCGTCGATGAGCATTCGCTGAGATCACGCGAGGCAACGATGACATTGGCACCCAGTTCGGCCAGCGCCTCGCAAATATGTCGGCCGTACAGGCCTGCTCCGCCGGTGACGATTGCGACTCGGCCGGTCAGGTCGAGGAGGTCTGACACTGCCCTGACTTCACTCACGGCGAGTTCGGTTCCAGCGTCCGCGGCGAATGTTGCCGAGGGAGTCCCCATGGGTCGATCGGGCACACACCCGGGCTGTCGACCTGGATCACCTCGCCCGCCACGTCGCCGAACGCGGCTTTCCAGGCAATCGCGCCCTTCGCAGTCACGATCCTGCAGGTCGCAACATCAATACCGACACTGGTGAGTTGTTCACCATGAAACGGAGGCGTCGGCCGCTCGGTCACCACGACGCGCACGCCGCCGACCTCGATCACCGCCGTCAGGCCCATGGAGAACTCCCGATCCGTCATCCACGACCCCTTCGTGCGGTATCGGCCATCGCTGAGCGTGACCACGCGCCCCTCGATCTGCACTGGCGGACCGTGCAATGTGTCGGTCTTGCCGCCCACTTCGACCGAAATGATCGCACCGATGCCGAGTCGGTGTGCTTCCAGAGCGACATCAGCATCTGCGATCGTGACCACTGCTCCATCGGCACCCTGGACGATCAGCTCATGCAGTAGTGCGGTACCATCGCCGGCCGAGCCACCGCCGATGTTGTCGCCGACATCGACGAGCACGACAGGCAGATCATCGCTCCGCAACGCGCGCCGCACCGCGGTGGACGGCAGGTCGCATTCAACGAGAAATGCCGCGCTGTGTGCGTCGATGTCGGCCAGCGTCTCCGCAACGACCTCGCGAGCAGCGTCTGCGAGACCGTCGTCGTAGACGGCGGTCACTGTCACACCAGCACGCTCGACGTCGCTGTACGCGAAGCCACCAGTGATGCAGAGCCGGCTCAGCCCGGCTGCATGGGCCCGTGCCCGACCGCGAGCGACGAGCGACTGCATCGGCTCGTCGTCGCTTCCCATCGTCAAGGGGCACAGCAGCAGCGGGTGACGCCCGATTGCCGTTCGAAGGCGGCGACCCTGCAGCATCTCGCCCATGATGGTCGCAGCCTCGCAACCACGCTCGAACATATCGACGTGCGGGTAGGTGTCGTAGCTGATCAGTACGTCAGCCGCAGTTGCGGATTCGAGAGAGGTATTGGCGTGAAGATCGAGCACCGCCACCACTGCGACGTCACCGACGATCTGTCGGATCATCCCGAGCACCGATGCCTCGACATCCAGATAGCCCTCCGCGACCATCGCACCGTGCAGGTTCACCAGCACGCCGTCCAGTCGGCCGGCAGCAGCGAGACCGACCTCGATCTCATGCAAGAGGCGCTCGATCGATGCCGCGTCAGCCGGCCCGCTCGGCCATGCCGCGGCAGAGAAGATCGGCACCAGGTCGTAGCCCGTCGCGGTACAGAAGCCACCGACTACAGATCCCGTGCCCGCATTGGCCGTGATGACAGCCTCACCGACGGCAAGTTCCATCGCCGCGAAGTCGGAAAGTGTCGTGACACGCGCCGAGTAGGTGTTGGTCTCGTGCCACAGCCCAACGATGCCGACGCGCTTGGCCACGTCAGCTGTTCCCGGACTTGATCCAGGCTCCGAACGCCTCATCCATGCGCTGCAACGTCATGTCGAGTTCCGCCTGACCGTGTGCCGCAGAGACATACCAGACGCCCCGACCGGCCAGCCACACACCATGTTCGGCTGCAACACGGGTGAACGCGGCATAATCAGCCAGGCGTAACCCAGCGAGCTGTCGCGGGTTCAGGACCGGCGCGTCATCCCCGAACGACGCGTGGAGGGCCATCGGTGGGCCCTGGAAGCGCAACGGGATGCCATGACCGGCCGCCAGTTCGAGAAGTTTCACCTGGAGTTCTTTGCCGTACGCGCTGACCCGTTCGTACGGCGGTGCAGCGCGGAGCACTTCCATCGTCGCCGTGACCGCGGCACCTGCCATCACCGCAGCATTGAAGGTGCCCGACTGGTTCACCTCGCCGGTACCGAACTTCTCCATCAGGTCGGCTCGGCCTGCGACCGCGGCGACCGGCCAGCCACCTGCCATTGCCTTGCCGTAGGTGCCGAGATCTGGTGTTACTCCGAAGTACTCGGCGGCGCCGCCGAGCGCCAGGCGAAAGCCGGTGATGACCTCGTCGAATATCAGGATCACCCCGTGCGATGTGCAGAGGTCGCGTACGCCCTGCAGGTACCCGGGCACGGGCGCGATCGAGCCCGTGTTCAGCATGATCGGCTCCATGATCACGGCGGCGACCTCATCGGCGCGTTTGGCAAGAGTGTCGGCGAGAAGATCGAGGTCGTTCCACTGCAGGATGATGGAATCGTCGAGGTGGTGCGCGACCTGACCACTGCTGGCCGGCCCCGTCACTCCATCGCCATCGGTGGCGATGAGCATGTTGTCGAGCCAGCCGTGGTAGTGCCCCTCGAATCGGATGAAACGCGGACGACCAGTCGCAGACCGCGCGAGGCGAAGGGCTGCCTGGACAGCCTCGGTGCCCGTCATCGCGAACCGGATCATCTCGGCCCAGCCGAGCGCTTCGCACACAGCTTCCGCGGCATCGACCTCGAGCGGGTGCTGTGCGCCGAACACCATTCCGTTGGCACATGCTCTCGCTACCGCTTCGTTGATCGTCGGGTGAGCGTGACCGAGGAAGTTGGGTCCCTGCCCGAGCAGGTAGTCGACATAGTCGTTGCCGTCGACGTCGGTGAGCATGGCGCCACGGCCGTTCGCGAAGAAGATGGGCGGGGCGACGAGACGGACGTTCGAGTTCACGCCTCCGGGCACCCGAACTACAGCTCGCTCACGCAATTGCTCGGAAGCTGTGTGGACCCGGGCACTCGTCATCTCATTCTCCTCGATCGTTGCAGCTAGTGAAATCATTGTTTCACTTCTGGCAATCTAACCCTCACAGCCCCTCGTCGTCAATGAGTGCTTGCGTCGGCTGCGAGCAACTTCGCCAGCTGCGTAGCCGTCCTTCGGATCATTTTTGCGACGGATGCCACGTCGCTCGGTGTCAAGCGGCTGGAAGGCGCGCTGATGCTGATCCCGCACGGCAACGTGGCCCCCTTCAGCGCAACTGCGAGACAGCGTCCATCGGATTGGTTCTCCTGGTCGTCCACTGCAAAGCCGGCGGCGCGAACACGCTCGAGTTCTGCCATGTAGTCGTCGATCGACGTGATGGTGTGATCGGTGAAGCGTTCCATACTTGTTGCATCGAGGATCGAACGAACCCGTTCGGGCGGCAGGGTTGCACAGATCGCCTTGCCCAGCGCCGTGGAATGCACCGGTCCCCGATCTCCCACACGGGCCGCGAGGCGCATCATCCCTGGGCTTTCGACCACGAGGTGATGCACGATGACCGAACCATCGAGCACGCCAAGATTCGCGGTTTCACCAGTCATGTCACGAAGCCGCGCGAGCGGTGCGCCGGCGAGCTCCACTAGGCGCTCCAGCTCTCGCGTGCTCTGTGGATGGAACGCCAATCCCAGCCGGTACAGACCAGCCTCTGCATCCCGCTTGACGTATCGACGAGCCTCGAGCATCGAGAGATAACGGAACGTGGAGCTCTTCGGTAACGACGAGGCGGTCGCAACGTCACCGAGTGACACACCGTCGCGGGTGCCTTGGAGGATGTCGAGAATGTCGCACACCCGCTCGACTGCACGAATCGGATACGCCGCACCTACCCCCTCGACCTGCTTGCTCATCTCATGTTCTCCTACAGCATCGCGAACCGACCAGTTCCATTGACTGAACTCTACATTCTGCCTGTTGACACGTCCGACCGGGTCGGGTGAAACTATGCCCGTATGCAAAAACAAGCGTCAGCCCCTGTCAATGAGTGATTCCGCGGAACTGATCCCTGATGGAGTGATCCCTCCGCTGGTGACGCCGATGCGTCCCGACTCATCCCCCGACTTCGATTCACTGAGCAATCTCATCGACCACGTGCTCGACAACGGTGCGTCAGGAATCCTCGTCCTCGGTTCCACCGGTGAGAACGGTTTACTCTCGCACGATGAGCGAATCGCAGTGGCGACGCACGCGATCTCGCACGTTGCCGGCCGCGCCCACGTGATGGTCGGCATTCCAGCGATGGGCCTCCTCGATGCCACGACTGATGCGGCCATCTACGCCGACCTCGGTGCGTCGTCGCTCCTCGTGCCCGCTCCGTACGGGTTCGCGCTCGTCTCGGGCGAGCTCGAACGGTACTTTCGCACCGTGGCCGCAGTCGCTCCCTCGACGCCGATCGTGGCGTACAACGTTCCCTCCCGCGTCGGCGTCACGCTCGACGCAGCGCTCGTGGCGAGCCTCGCCGGTGACGGCACGATCGCTGCGCTCAAGGATTCGTCCGGCGATCTGGAGGGGCACCGGATGGTCTCCGAACGCACTCGAGGGATCGCAGGGTTCCGCCGTCTCACCGGGAGCGAGCTCTGCATCGACGCCGCTCTACTCGGCGGGTTCCACGGTGCCGTGCCGGGCTTGGCCAACGTGTTCATCGAGCACCACGTCACGTTGCTCGCCCACTCCCAGGCCGGTGATTGGGAGGGCGCGTCGTCGGTGCAGCGCTACCTCGTGGATTGTGCCGATCTGTACTTCGCGCCGAACCGACCGGGCAGCTTCGTTGCAGCGGCGATCGGAGCATTGAAGGAGGCGCTCGTCCAACGTGGTCTCATCGGTCACGCAACGGTGTCGGCTTCGCTCTCCCAGGTAGACGAGCCACTCCGTGCCCACGTCACGTCTGTGCTCCAGCGCGTCCTCGAACCAGCACCATGACCGCAGGGATTGCCACCCACGACCTCGGTGAGGGATGGGAGGTCTCGGTCTTCACTGCATTGGCCGACAACGCCGGCCCGATCGTTTCCATTCTCGGGGGCGTCCACGGAGACGAGCTCGAGGGTGTCGCCGCTGCCCGAATGCTGATGCGTCGCTGCAGTGCAGGTCTGCTGACCGGTGGTGTACGGATCGTCGACGTCTCCAATCCATCTGCATTCTCGGCACGTACGCGTCGAAGCCCGGTCGATGGTGGCGACCTTGCCCGTTCCTTCCCTGGACGACCTGATGGTTCCCTCACCGAACGTGTCGCTGATGTCCTGCACCGAGCGGTGCTTGCCGGTTCCGACCTGCTGATCGACCTTCATTCGGCGGGCTCCGCCTACGCAATGCCCTTGTTCGCTGGGTGCCTCGGCGGCGACGGTGCAATCGCACAGCAGGCGCTTGCCGCAGCAACTGCGTTCGCTGCTCCGCTCGGATGGATCCATGACGAGATCGGTCCAGGTCGCAGCATCAGCGCGGCAAATGAGGACGGCATTCCAGCGATCTACGTGGAGGGTGGTGGCGGTGGCGCCCTCACCCAGACGGATCTACACGGCTATGTGCATGGGACAGAGCGGGTATTGAGCATGCTCGGCGTCCTGGACACCGCGCCCCCAGCGGTCGCCGGTACCCGCTGGATCCGCGGCGGCGACGGCGATGTCGATGCCATGCTCTCGACCACCGTCGACGGTTGGTGTGTCACCAGCGCGTGCGTCGGCCAAACCGTCAGCGATGGCGACCCTCTCGCAGCAGTCATCGACGAACATGGCGAAGTGGTCGAGGTGTTCACCGCTCACCGCGACGGCACCGTGATGATGTTGCGACGCCTCGCGGAGGTCGCCGCAGGAGACGGCATCGTCATGGTCGGACCGCTCGCCGAGGCGGTTGACCAGTGAACCGTCCGGCAGCAATCGTCACGGGCGGAGGAGGTGGCATTGGGTCAGCCATCGTGGACCGCCTCGTGGCAGATGGCTGGTCGGTCACGATCGGCGTGAGAGATTCCGAAGAGGCGGACCGCGTGCGGGGCCGCTGGTCGGCCAACACATCGACTGCGATTCATGCCGCAGACCTGCGGCGGCACGATGCCGCGGGAGAACTGGTCGAAGCAGCTGTCGCGTCGTTCGGCAGGCTCGACGCCGTCATCAACAACGCTGCAGTCACGGGCCCATCGGCGTTGTCCGCAGTCGAAGACTGCACCGATGCGCAGTTCGATGAGATCATCGGCGTCAACCTCGGCGCGGCGTTCCGGTGTGCACGTCACGCAATCCCTCACCTTCGGGCTGCCACGACGAACGGGCGCCCGGGTGGCGGAGTGATCATCAACATCGGATCCGTCGCCGCATTCGCCGCTCAGCACCGCGCAGTCGCCTACGCCGCGTCGAAGGCCGGTCTGCTCGGCTTTACCCGCAGTCTGGCGTTCGAGCTGGCTCCCCAGGGAACTCGGGTCGTGTACGTCGCGCCGGGAGACATCGCGTTGTCCGGATCTCGCGACAACGCAACGGAGACCTCGGAGTCGGCGAACGACACATGGTCACGGGTGACACCACTTGGGCGACGAGGTGTACCGGACGATGTGGCAGGAGTCGTTGCATTCTTGTGCTCGCCGGACGCGTCATTCGTCACCGGGACCTCGATCGTCGTCGACGGTGGCTGGACCACGTACTGATTGCAGGCACGAAACTGCCGGTCAGAAGTAGTCGACGTGTCGAACGTGATCGCGCGTGATCTCCGACGGAGAGCGCACGCCGAGTACAGCGCATACCGCGACGACCTCCGCCACGAGGCGTTCGAGCAGGAGCCTCACGGACTCCTCACCCCCGGCCGCGAGCGCCCACAGAATCGGCCTCCCGATCAACGCCGCGCGCGCTCCAAGAGCGATGGTCCGCGCAACATCTGCGCCACACTCGATCGCACCATCTGCGTAGACCTCGACCTGCGTTGCGTCGCGTCCAGGAGGGGCATTGGGTCGGTCGAATGCGTCGAGCGCGTCGATCACCGACACCAGGCCATCCTGTATGCGGCCACCGTGGTTCGACACGACGGACGCAACCGCACCCAGTTCCTCAGCGCGAGCCATGTCGCTGGGGTGCATGATCCCCTTGACCACTACAGGGATCGGCGACCAGGAGATCAGCTCCCCCAGATCGTCCCAGTCGAACGTGGTACTCATCAGCGGGTTCGGACCGTGGTGTGCGTACTCGACGCCGAGAGGCAATGTCAGCTGGGAACCTGGAAGCGATGAGCGGTCGATGGGGGGCATGTCGACGGTAACGACGAGCACACGGGCGCCGGCCGTCCACGCGCGTTCCACAACGGCACGGCTTTCGGCGAGGTCGGCAAATGGGTACAGCTGGAACCACAGGTCGAGCCCTGCAACGGCGCCGACGGACTCGACGGTCGTCGTGCTACTCAACGAGAGCACCATCGGGATACCCACCTGAGCTGCCGCACGGCCAACCGCAAGTTCGCCATCGGGATGGACGAGGCGATGTGCAGCCATCGGGGCAACGATCAGCGGTCCGCTCGCATCGACACCCAGGATCGTGGTCGAGGCCGTGGCAGCCGAGACGTCTCGAAGGACCCGGGGAAGCAGCCTCCAACGGTCCAGAGCACGACGGTTCTCCCGATTCGATTCGCCGGTCGCTACACCTTCACGGATGTAGGCGACGACGTCCGCCGGAAGGCTCAGCGCAAGGTCTGGCTCCACCGATCATCAACCCAACCGACCAGATGCACGCAGCAGGTCGACTGCGGCCGCTGCGACACCGGCGCGGAGATCGTCGACGGCTTCCCGAGACGCAGCCGCGACGTGCGGAGTGAGAATCAAGTTCGGCGCGCCCGCGAGGGGATCGTTCGCCGGATCGGGTGGTTCGCTCGCACGCACATCGAGCGCCGCGGCCGCCACGCGACCCGAACGGAGCCCCTCACCCAGGGCCTGCTCGTCGATGAGCGAACCACGCGCAACGTTGACGATGATCGGACCCGGGCTGCCGAGCGATTCGAGAGCGGCCCGGTCGAGTAGCTGCGGGCTCGTCGACGTCACCGAGGCACAGAGCACGATCACGTCCGCTGAACGAAGCAGGTGGTCGAAGCCGACGAGCGTGAGGCCCTCGACGGCATCATCCACATAAGGGTCGTGGGCGATGGTGGTCATACCGAACGCCCGTGCCCTGCTCGCGACTGCACGTCCGATCCGTCCGGCTCCGATCACACCCAGCGTCTTCACGCTGACACGCGGCAGGGTCAGTTGGTCTTGAGGATGCAGCCAGCCGCCGCTGGAGGTCGTGGCGAGCCAGTGCGGCAAGCGGCGCATGGCGGCCAGCATCAGCAGCACGGCGTGCGTCGCCACTTCCTCGGTGCAATAGCCGGGCACGTTACGCACGCCGATTCCTGCCGCAGAGGCCGCATCGAGGTCGATGCCATCGAGCCCGACCGAGTAGGTGACGATGCCCACGCACTTTTCAGCCCGGGCGATGATCTCCGCGTCGATTCGACGCCCTCCGCGCAAGATGATGTCGGCGGTCGTGATCAACTCCTCGTTGTGGGCCGCGTCACGAGGGATGACGAAGGATGCTCCACACTGCTCGATCGCCGCCCGTTCCAATTCATAGTCCCACTCGCCGCCCCACAGGGGTACGTCGGCCACCACTACGGGGGCCACGCTGCGTGCCCCCGGATCGTTCAGCATTCTCGTCTCCGATGATATGGTTTGTAGGACAAACAGACAATAGCAGCCCAAACTCCGCTGCCGCAGGCAATGAAACGAGGACCAACGTGGCGATAGAAGTGCTCCGACGAGGGACGATCGACGATCGCGGGTCCGCCTTTCCGCAGGCCGCGGAGCTCGACGATGGCTCCCTCATCTGCGCGTACAGCAACACGGGTGGTCAGTTCGCGAGCGGCGGCACCGACTGGGCCCGCTCCGCGAACGGCACCGACTGGCACGTGGAGGGCACCCTGCTCCCGGCCAGCGACGATCCACCGAGCACCAACTTCCTCAAGGCATCTCGATCGGTCGATGGCGCGACGCTGTTCGCGTACGGGGCCAGATCGTCACAGGTCGGCGACCTGAAGTTCGGCGATCGGTGGTCGGAAGCGATCGTCTGCACGTCGCACGACCAGGGCCGGAGCTGGACCGAACCGGCGGTGATTTCCATGCCGACGACTGCGCTCGAAATCTCCCACGGGATCCTCGCAGTCTCAGCCGAGCGCCTTCTCGCCCCGGCGGCCACCATCGAGCCCGACAAACTTGGCGAACGCGTCATCCTCGCCATCTCTGACGACGCGGGGGCCACCTGGGCCAGGGTCGTCACCGCCATGCAGGACCCGGCGGGCCTACTCGGCTATCTGGAACAGAAGTTGGCCCTGCTGCCAGATGGTCGCGTGCTGGCTACTGCCTGGACCGTCACGCTCGACGGTCTTGTCGATCAGCCCAATTCGTTCGCGGTGTCGTGCGACGGTGGAGACACCTGGTCGGCCCCATCGTCCATGGGGATCATGGGCCAGACACTGTCGGTCGCCGGGCTCGACGATGGGAGATTTCTGATCGTCTACAACCGCCGCTACGGGCGACAGGGCATCGTGGCAGCACTCGCTCACCTCGATGGCAATGTCTGGACTGTCGAGACCGAGACCCTGCTGCACGATGCTCACCGCGAGCGTGAGGAGCGGTTGCACGATGAGGGCGTGACCGAAATGTTGGACTTCGAATTCGGCTTTCCAACGATCGTTGCTCGCAATGACGGCACACACCTGATCACGTACTGGGCGGTACTGGATGGTCGCTGCGGCGTACGGTCGGTCGTCGTGCAGATCACGCCGTGAGCGCGACTGACAGCCGCTCACCGTCCCAGCGACAGCCCAGCGGAATGGATATGGGCGATCAACTCGTCCAGCGGCTCGTCACTGTCCACAATTCCCGGTGCTGCACACACGAGGCGATCGAGCCCGAGCTCGTGCCACGCAGCGATCTCGGCCACCCGGCTGTCCGCCGTGTCGACGCTCATGTTCATCACAGATGGAACGTCGGCCTGCTCCATCATTCGCTGAGTGCCGGTCACGGTGACGTCTCGGTACGGCCAACACGGGTTGATGCCCGCTGCGATGCGAATCGTGGACGGGTCCCTGCCGATCTCGACACAACGTTCGTGCAGCACCTCGCGGTGTTCGACGAGCGCGTCGGGCATCACGTCCATGTTGATCTCGTCGGCGTACCGCGCCGCGAGCCGGAACGTCACTTCCTTGCCATGGCCCCCCATGTGGATCGGAATGTGACTACGTCCCGCAGTGCGTGGGGAATTCACGGCGTGAGTGACCGAGGCGAACTCTCCCGCGAACGTGACCTCCGGCTCACCTTGGCGTGTCATCCGCGAAATGATCTCGAGGTGCTCGGCCAGCACTCGGAGACGCTTGCCGGCGGACGGGAAGTCGACGCCGGCCCACTCTGCCTCGTTCTGCTTGAATCCCGCCCCGAGCCCGAGCAGCAGGCGACCGTCGCTGATCGTGTCCAGGCCACTCGCCATCTTCGCCGTCATTGCCGGCTGGCGAAGTGTGGAGTTGACGACACAGAAGCCGATCTCGACCCGCGGGACGAGCGCTGCCAGCGCCGTCATCATCGTGACACCGTCGAAGGCGATCGATTCCGGGTCCCACTTGGCGACGACGTGCTCCCCCATCCAGATGGAACCAAAGCCAGCCTCCTCCGCGAGGCGAGCGATGGCGACCATCCGTTTCCACGCATCGCGGGGAGCCCACCCCGCAAACTCATCGAAGTACCCCTGCGGGATCAGCAATCCGAGTTCCATGGCGATCTCCTCATCAATGGGCCTGTTCGGCCCGTGGTTGGACTCTTGTACACTTCGTCGACAATCCGTCCAGCGCGAGGACACACGTGACACACGTTCGGGACACTCCGGCCGGCCATTCCATGACGAATGGCCGTGAGCCCGTGGTCGAGAGCACCGTTCTCGAGCGCCCATCCATGGGCGATGCCATCGCGCAAGAACTCGCTCGTCAGATCTTCAACGGATCCATTCCGGTTGGCACGCGACTTCGCGAGGTCGAACTTGCCGAGGCCTTCGGTGTCAGTCGCCAATCGTTGCGAGCTGGGCTCGCCCAGCTCGTCCACGAAGGGTTGCTCCACCGGGCACCGCATCGGGGTGTCTGGGTGCCGCGGCTCACCACCGAGGATCTCGACGATGTCTACCGCGTGCGACTTCTGCTCGAAGGTGAGGCGGCGCGGTTCATCACCTTGCACCCCGAGCGCATTTCCGTTCTCGACGAGGCGCTGGACCGCCTTCGCCGAGTACCCGACGATGCGCAGTGGGGCACCACGATGGAGTCGCACCTTGCGTTCCACCTGTCGCTCGTGGATTCCGTTGGTAGCGCGAGGTTGTCGCGGGCCTACCGACAGATCTGGTCCGAGGCATGGCTCGGTCTTGTTGCCTCGCGCGACCACGCGGTCCAGGCAACGCCACGAGGCCAGGCGGAATCTCACGCCGCGCTCATCGACGTCTTCCGACAGGGTGACCCGGATCGATCGGCGGCTGCGGTGCACCAGCACATGCAGTCCGGGCTGGAAGCAGCTCTCGAGTTCGAGCGTTCCAACGTGAGCGAGCACTGACGGGGCCAGACCCGGCGATGTCATTGACCAACGAATTCGGCCGCAATCTCGGCGGCGTAGGCGAAGACGGCAGGGATACCTCCGGTGTGCACGAAGACCACGATGTCATCAGTGCCGAGCACCCCGGTACGAATGTCGTCGATCAGCGCAGCGGCGGCCTTGGCGCTGTAGACGGGATCGAGCACGATGGCCTCCAACCGGGCGAACAGTCGCATCGCCTCCAGACCGCCCTGAGTGATCACCCCGTAGCGCTCGCCGACGAATTCAGTGCAGGTCTCGACCGTCGATGGATCCACCGTCATCGCGACGCCCAGCAGCGCGGCACATGCTGTGGCAAGCCGAGCGACCTCCTCGGCGATGGTCCGGTCAGCGAAGATGGCGGGCTCGTTCGGCGAGATCACGCGCAGCTTCACCAAAGGTGCTGCGGCGCGCAACCCCAGCAGCAGACCAGCATGCGTGGTGTCGAGTGACGACGCGTAGACGTGGGTCGGCTCGAATCCTGCGCTCGCTGTCTGGTCGATCATCTCGAGCCCAGCGGCCACGTACGCCAGCGCATGGAGCGGCTTGTCGACCTCGCTCGCTTGCGGAGCGCGATACACGACATCGCCCGCCGCCTCCAGGTTCTGGGCCAGTTCAATGAGACGCTGAGTCTGCAGTTCGCGGTCGTCGTGGATCAGGTGGACCTCGGCTCCGTAGAGGTAGTCGAGCAGCAGGGATCCCTGCACGACCTCGTCCTCCGGGCGAATCTGACGCAGAACGAGGTGGCAGTCGAGCCCGAGACGTGCGCAGGCCGCAGCGAGCTGTCGGGAGTAGTTGGACTGCACCGCCGAGCCGCCGACAACCGCTGTTGCACCCATTGCGAGCGCCTTGGCGAGCACGTATTCGAGCATTCGTGTCTTGTTGCCACCAAGGGGACCACCGGCGAGGTCGTCGCGCTTGATGTAGATCTGCGGCCCACCAAGTTCACGACTGAGCCGAGCGAGATGCTCCAAGGGCGTAATTCCCACTCCCAGATCGATACGCGGCATTGCGAGGACAGCGCTGCGGATTGCCTCATTGTTGGTTGTGGTTGTGAGTGGTTCGATGGTGGTCATGATCGGTCTCGCTGTACCAACGCGATGAGGGCCACGACAATCACCGAGAACAGCGTCAGCAGCACCGATACGACCGCGATCACCGGGCTGGCCTCGGTGCGGAGGAAGTCCCACAGCAGTCGGGGCAGCGTGACGGCGCGTGTGCCGCTCACGAACAACGCGATCAGCAACTCGTCGAACGAGGTCAGGAAGGAGAACAGCGCACCAGCAAGGATGCCCGGCCGGACCAGAGGGATGGTGATCGTCCAGAGAGTGCGCGCCCTGCTCGCACCGAGACTGAGCGCGGCCCATTCCAGTCGCTCATCGAAGTTCTTCAAGGTCGCGGCGACGATCAACGTGACGTACGGGATCGCGAGCACCGTGTGACCGAAGACGATCCCCATCGGCGAGCCCAACAACCCGAGCGGTATGTACAGCAGGAAGATGCCCACGGCAAGAACGATGACCGGCAGCACCAACGGCAGCAGGAGCAGCGTCTGGATCACGTTCTTGCCTCGGAACTGAGCTCTGGCGACGGGTATCGCAGCGAGACCGCCAAGGACTGTCGCCAAGACGCTCGTGGCGACTGCGATCTTGATACTCAAGAAGGTTGCCGGCAGCCAGCGACTGCCACCGGATTGATTGATCCCGAAGAACTCGTCGTACCACCGCAACGAGAAGCCCTTCGGCGGGAACCCGACGCGCCGCACGGAGTTGAACGAGATCGGGATCGTGACGAGCAGGGGGAAGATCAGGTAGAAGACCACGAGGGCCGTGACCAGAGCGATCACCGGACGCCGGAAGTTGAGCGTTCGGCGCGAAGGGGCGATGGTGGCGCTCATCGACCACCAGCAAGCAGCTTGTCGAGGCCGTACCTGCGTTGGTACAGGTAGACGATGGTTGCCGTGAATGCCAGGAGCGTGATCGAGAGTGCCCCGCCCAGGCCCCAGTTCAGCGTCTTTTGCATCTGTAGCTGGATGAGGCCCGCAATGGTGAACTCGGTGACTCCGCCGAGGATCACGGGCGTGACGAAGAAGCCGAGCGCAAGGATGAAGGTGAGTATCACCGATGTCACGAGGCCCGGCTTGGTGAGGGGGAAGTACACGTGACGGAACGCCTTCCACGGCGTGGCGCCGAGGCTCTTAGCTGCATTCGTCAACGAGGGGTCGATACCGCGCATGACGGCGACACACGGCAAGATCACGAACGGCAACAGTGCGTGGGTCATACCCGAGACGGCGGTGAAGGTATTGAACATCAGCGGTAGTGGCTTGTCGATGAGCCCCAGCCGCAGCAGAATGTCGTTGACGAAACCTTCTCGCCCGTACAGAACCTGGAACGAGTAGGTGCGCGCAAGCAGGCTGGTCCATAGCGGGACGAGCACCCCGAGCAGCGTGATCCCTGCGATGAACGGCTTCGACCGTGCAATGAAATAGGCAACTGGATAACCGAAGATGACGGCGAACGCGGTGACCATGACGGCAAGGCGGAGCGTCTGGAACAGAACCTTGCGATAGAGCGGGTTGGTGAAGACCTCGCGGTAGTGCTCGGTGGTGAACCCGGGATCGAAGAGGCTCTGCTTGGCGACGTAGTACAGCGGCACGAAGAAGAACGCGATCTGGAACAGCAACGCAGGCACGATCAATAGCCGCGAATCTCGCCGGTAGGCACGAGTCGGTTTGCGAGGCGGTGGGCGGCGAGCCGCGTCGATCGAACCCGCCATCGACTCCATGGTGGTCATTCCGGACGCTCTGCTTCAGCCGGTCCGGACAGTTGCTCAGCCGGGAACACGCGCAGGTCGTCGACGCCGAACGTCAAGAGGAGTGCTTGGCCGACCGAGAACGACACACTGCCAGGGCGGTTCTGTACCCGTAGTACGAACGCGTCCCCACCTGAGGCGGTAACGACGTACCTGCTCATCTGGCCGGCATACGTCACCTCGCTGCACACGACCTGGATCTGGTTCTCTGCGTCTCCGTGCGGCTGGCCGGCCTCGAGCACCTGCAACTTCTCAGGCCTGACGGTGGCGACGATCGCATCGCCGACAGCGATGGCGGACGCCGCCCGTCCGACCAGATCAAGTCCGCCTTTCGTGCGGACCGACATCGAGTCGCCCCGAGCGTCCCCAGCGGTGCCGTGCAACAGGTTCGATTCGCCGACGAAAGTGGCGACGAATGCCGTTGCGGGTTCGTTGTACAACACTGACGGTGACGCGAACTGTTCGATCTTGCCCTTGTTCATGACGGCGATGCGATCCGACATCACCAAGGCTTCCTCTTGATCATGGGTGACATAGATCACCGTGATTCCGAGTGTCTCCTGCATTCGTTTGATCTCGAACTGCATCTGCTCTCGAAGTTGGCGATCCAGTGCTCCGAGCGGCTCGTCCATCAGGGCCAGACCGGGCTCGAAAACAACCGCGCGTGCCAGCGCGACGCGTTGTTGCTGGCCACCGCTCAACTGGCGCGGGTACCTCCGCCCATACTCTTTCAACTTGACCAACTCGAGTGCTGCCGCGACCCGTGCTTTGCTTTCCGCCTTGCTCACGCTGCGCATCTTGAGTGGGAAACCCACGTTCTCGTCCACTCGCATGTGGGGGAACAACGCGTAGTGCTGGAACACCACGCCGATGTCTCGCTTGTTCGGGGGAAGGCGAGAGATTTCACGGTCTCCGACGGTGATCGTGCCGTCGGTGACCTCCTGGAATCCAGCGAGCATCATCAACGTGGTGGTTTTTCCAGAGCCACTCGGCCCGAGCAGCGTCACGAATTCGCCGGCGTGGATGTCGAGCGAGATGTCGTCGACCGCAATGACGTCGTCGTAACGCTTCGACAGCCGCTCGAGGCGCACTGGTGCTCCTCGAGCGGCTGTCGTACCGCTCACATGTTCAGGGTTGTCGTGGTCTGTCACTTGTGATCCTTCAATCGATGTGTCGCCGTCAGGTACGCCCAAGTCGGCATCAACGCCCGATGGGCTGGCCCTGAGCGACACCTATCAACCGAGGATCCACTCAGTCAGGCGCTGCTCAGCTGCCGGCTGATTGTCTGCCCACCAATCGTTGCCTGCAGGTGTGAGCAGACGATAGTTGTCGGGAGCAGTGCTGAGGAGCGGCTGGATCGCGGGGTCGACCATTGCCATACCCTCGATGTTGGTGAAGCCGATGTTCGTCGCCTCTGCCAGCACCTTGTGGTACTCCGGGGTGTTCGACGAGAGCGCGAGCGCGTACTGGGCCTGCAGGCTGTTCTTCGAGCCCTTGATGATGATGAGATCTGCTTCCTCGGCGGTGCCTTGGTCGAAGCGGAAGTCGATCGGCTCACCCTCACTCTTCAACGTCACGCATCGGCTTGTGTAGAGGTTGAACATGTCAGCCTCACCAGCGAGCGCGAGGTCCTGCATCGCCTGGCCACCATCAACCCACTTGATGACGCTGTCCCGGACTCGCTCGAGCGACTCGAACGCCTTGTCGAGGTTCAACGGGTACAGGTCGGCAGGCAGAATTCCTGCTGCCAACGCGGCGCCCGGAAGCGTCTGCAAGGCACCACTGCGGAGAGCGCGGCGACCAGGGAACAGCTTGGTGTCGTAGAACTCGGCCCATGAGGTCGGTCCCTTCCCTGCACCGTAGGCCTGGCTGGTGTTCCATGCCATGTGGTGCGCACCAACCCCCTGCAGCACGGCGAACTCCTTGGCAGCGCCCTCGACGAGCTGGCTGGCATCGATGATGCTGTAGTCGATCGGCTCGAGCCAGCCCTCCTTGGCGGCACGGGCAGCAAAGAAGGAGTCGGCATCGATGACGTCCCAATCGATCTGGTTCGTCTTGATCTGTGCTTCGACGAGCGCATAGTCGAGGTCGCTGACAATGGTGACCTCGACGCCGTAGTCCTCGCGCAGTACGTCGAAGATGTACTTCTGGCGGGCATCGAACACCGCTCCCTCGGACCCGCTCGACACGAATGTGAGCTTGCCGCCGATCTTCTTCGGTGTCGGGCCGCCGTAGCGACCGGCGCCAGCGACCGGCGCTGCCGTCGTTTCTGCTGCAGTCGCCCCGGTCGTCGTAGCCGGAGCAGCCGTGTTGGTGGACTTCTTGTCGTCACTTCCGCACGCTGCGAGGATGACACCCCCAGCGGCTGCAGCCCCGAGGGCCAAGAAGCGGCGACGACCGAGGCCTAGCTGCAACCCGGCATATGGATCGTGGTTCTGTGCGGTCATGGCTCTCCCTGGTGTCGAGGCGTCTTCTGGCGAAGCGGCACGGCTTGAGAAGAGACCATACGCAAAGATCGTACGAATGTCAAACTGTCTGACAATCCTTCGCGTCGAGCGTCGCGCAGAATCGGACGACCACCAAGTGATCGACGCGTTGATCCACTGCGCCTCTTCACGTGACACTGGCGGAGCTCTCGCTGCTTCACAGACACGTGGGATCGTTTCCATGCTGATCGCACCATTTGGAGATCTGCGCAGGAGCGTTCTTGGCAAACACAACCGCCGCAACGATGATCCTCACAATAGTGACCCTTGACACCACAAACGACGCTCTCTAGGATGGCGACAATCGTTTCCAGGACTGTGGAGGACAAAGAATGTTCAAGACCAGATTGGTGAGTGCTCTCATCGTCATCAGTGTTGTCGCAGCTGCCTGCTCCGACGACAGCAACTCCACGTCGCCGAGCAACACTTCGGGGACCGCAACGACGGCAGAGGCTGCTGTGCCGGGCGATTCGACGCCGGGTGCTACGACGCCGGTCGACACCCAACAGGGCGGCGTGCTCGTGGTCGCTCAGTCGGCCGATCCCACATCACTGAACCCGTACCGTTTCGGGTCGACCAACGACCGCAGCATCATCACCAACATGTTCGACACCCTCGTCGAGTTCGATCTCAACTCGTACGAGATCGTCGGATCGCTGGCCGAGAAGTGGTCAGCCAGCGAGGACGGTCTCGATTGGACGTTCAATCTGCGCGACGGTGTCACGTTCCACGATGGCTCGACCTTCGATGCCGCAGACGTCGTCGCCTCGATCGAACGGGCCCAAGCTCCCGAATCCGGCCGCACGACCAGCCTGCTCACCCGCGTCGAGTCGGTCGAGGCAATCGACGACCTCACGGTCGAAGTGCACCTCACCGAGCCGGATCGAATCCTGCCGTTGACGCTGATCGACGTGTACATCACCCCAGAGGACGACAGCATCGACCAGGGAGCCACGCCTGTTGGCACCGGCCCATTCATGTTTGTCAGCGCCGAGGCCAACCAACAGGTCGTCCTCGAACGCAACCCCAACTACTGGGTCGAAGGACTGCCGCACCTCGATGGCATCGAGTTCCGCACCATTCCCGACGCAACTGTGCAATCGCTGCAGATTCGCACTGGTGACGTCGACGTGCTGGCCAGCGCTCCCCTTGGCGAGATCGGCGCCCTGCAGTCCGCCGGCGTGCAGATCATCGGACCGGCCGACGGTTTCAACTCAGGCTTCTACCACTTCCACACAAACACCCGCCGCGAGCCGTGGTCCAACCAGGCGGTCCGCCAAGCGGCGAGCAGTGCACTGGACCGCACGGCGATCGCACGCAGTCTGTTCGGATTCATGCAGGTGCTGTCGAACCCGATGGAGGTCCGCCAGGACTTCTTCAATGCCGACGCGATGTCGTACACCACGCAGGATCTCGACAGGTCGGCCAGTCTGATGGCCGAGGCAGGCTTTGCCGACGGCGTTGACGGAGGCGAGCTCATCGTCTGCGACCTCGGCTTCCAGTTCACGACCTTGGCGCAGCTGGTCCAGCTACAGCTCGCCGAGGTCGGAATCAACGTGGAGATCCAGGTCCTCGACGTCGGCACCTACGTGGCTCGCACCCTGGGCGACGACGCCGGGAACTTCGACCTCGCCCTGTGTGGCATGGTGCCCAAGCCGAATGAGTACGACCTGCTCAACCATCCCTACGCCAAGCTCTTCACGAAGGCGCTCGGCTGGATCGATCAGAAGCCCGAGTTCTACACCCTGCTCGAGGATGCCCGATCGATGACCGATGACGCTGACTACGCGGCGGCCATCGCCGAGTTGCAGGTAATGGCAATGGAAGGCCAGCCAGAGATCATCATCGGCGGCATGATCTCACCGCTCGCCGCTGTCCAAGGCATCGACGGCTTGTTGGCCCACACTCAGGGCCACCTCTTCCTCAAGAACGTCACGAAGCAGGACTGACCGAACGTCGTGACATCCTCTTCCCTCGCTCCGGCACTCTTGGAGGTCGATGACCTCGTCGTAACCTTTCGGGGTGCCGGACGCGTGGGGTATGCCGTTTCGTCGGTGAGCTTCCGAGTCGACGTCGGTGAGACGGTGGCCATCGTCGGTGAGTCGGGGTCGGGCAAGACGGTGACGATCCTGTCGATTCTGGGCCTGGTGCCATCGCCGCCAGCTCACATTGCCAGCGGCACTGCCCGGTTTCTGGGGGTCGACCTGCTGTCCGCCGATCAGGAGCAACTGCGGGCAATACGCGGCAAGGACGTCGGTGTTGTCTTCCAGGACCCGATGACGTCGCTGAATCCCGTCATCACCGTGGGTGAGCAAATTCGCGAGGCAATCTGGGTGCACGACCGCCACGGTTCCCGAGCCGCACACATGACCCGCGTCGAGGAGTTGCTTGCCCTGGTAGGAATCCCCCAGCCGGCCGAGCGTGCCAAGCAGTACCCGCACGAGTTCTCCGGCGGGATGCGTCAGCGGGCAATGATCGCCATGGCCATTGCCAATCGACCAAAGCTCCTGATCGCCGACGAGCCAACGACTGCGCTCGACGTCACCATCCAGGCGCAGGTCATCGACGTGCTGATGGAGGCCAAGCGGAGCAGCGGCGCGGCAACCATCATCGTCTCGCACGACCTCGGACTTGTTGCCGAAATTGCTGACCGAGTGATCGTGATGTACGCCGGACGCATCGTCGAAGAGGCGACAGCCGATGACCTGTTCGATCAACCACGGCACCCGTACACCGTTGGCCTACTGGCCAGCCTCCCGTCGCTCGACCAGCGGCGAGAGCGACTCCCATCGATTCCGGGCCAGCCCCCGCAGATCACCGAGAAGATCGTCGGCTGCCCGTTTCGGACCCGGTGCGGGTTGGGCCACGATCGAGAGCGCTGCGCAACAGAGCAGCCACCGCTCATCGAGGTGGTCAGCGGTCATCGCGCTGCGTGCCACTACGTCGACGAGGTTGCAGACTGGGCGCAGCGGGCCTCGCAGGTCGACACCACCGATGGTCGCGAGACAGAGCGATGACGCCCACCGAAGCCAGCACCGTGGCAGGGCCAGTTCTCGAAGTGCGCAACCTGACAACCTCGTACCCGTTGCGAGCGCAGGGCGGCGGGCGGGCTCGTACGCTCACAGCCGTCGACGACGTGTCGCTGCGCATCGAGCGCGGCGAGACGCTTGGCCTAGTTGGTGAATCTGGGTGCGGGAAGTCATCGCTCGGACGGACCATCGTGCGATTGATCGAACCGTCCTCGGGAAGCATCGTCTTCGACGGCAAGGACATCACCCGACTCAGCCACCGATCACTACGACCGCTACGCCGCCAGATTCAGGTGGTGTTCCAGGATCCGTACGCTTCGCTGAACCCCCGCTCCACCGTCGGCCAGATCCTCGCCGAGCCGTTTCGGATCCACAGATTGAGAGCCGCCGAACGCACCGCTCGCATCACTGAGCTGTTGGAACTCGTGCAACTACCCGCAGATACGGTGCGGCGTCGCCCTCACGAGTTCTCCGGTGGGCAACGGCAACGCATCGCCATTGCTCGGGCTCTGGCGCTGGATCCATCGTTCATCGTCCTCGACGAGCCGGTGTCCGCACTCGATATGTCGATACAGGCGCAGATCCTGAACCTCCTGAGCGATCTCCGGCAGCGACTCGACCTGGCATACCTGTTCATCGCCCACGACCTCTCGGCGGTCGGTCACATCTCCGACCGCGTGGCGGTGATGTATCTCGGCAAGATCGTTGAAATTGGCTCTCGTGACGACGTCTTCGGCATGCCACAGCACCCGTACACGAATGCCCTGCTGTCCGCTGTGCCGTCGCATGGCAACCGCGACGACCGGCGGCGCCGCATCGTGCTCGAAGGCGATCTGCCCAGCCCGTTGGCACCGCCATCTGGATGCCGCTTTCGGACTCGTTGCTGGCGGGCCGATGAGCGCTGTGCAGTGGAGGAGCCGGTACTGGTCTCGACGGGTGGAACTGATCACGCAGTCGCCTGCCATCACCCGGGTGTCGAGGGGCCTGGCGCATGAAGCGCTACATCGCCCGACGACTACTCCAGGGGGCAGTGGTGATGTGGATGGTGGCGACTGCCGTGTTCGTGATCTTCCGGATCGTGCCCGGCGACCCAGCTGCGATGACTCTCGGGTTCGACGCCCCGCCCGAGGCGTACGCTGCCGTACGCCGTCAACTCGGCCTCGACGATCCACTCTTCATCCAGTATTTCCGGTGGATCGGAAACCTGCTGCGCGGCGACCTGGGCATCGCCGTCACGCAACGCAACACGCCCGTCGCCGACCTCGTCTTCCCGGCTCTGCTGCGCACCCTCGAATTGGCAACTCTGTCGATCCTGGTCGCGGTCGCGATCGCCATCCCGCTCGGGATGATGGCGGCCATTCACGAGAGTCGCTGGATCGACCACGCGATTCGGTTTGTCACCACGCTGGCCTTCAGCATGCCGACCTACGTGCTCGCTATTGGACTTCTTCTCGTGTTCGCCGATGTGTGGGCGGTGTTGCCACCTGGCGGATACGTCACCTTCGGCGACGACCCGGTGAGGCACCTCAAACTTCTGGTGTTGCCAGTCGTGACGATCGGAACCGTGACTGCTGCACCGCTGACCCGGTTCATGCGCGCCGGCATGCTCGGCGTGCTTCAAGCCGACTATGTGCGAACGGCGCGGGCCAAGGGCGTCGAGGAACACCGCATTCGCTACCGCCACGCCTTCCGCAATGCGGCAATCCCACTGATGACAGAGGTGGGCGTCAGCTTCGGCATGCTGGTCGGTGGCATGGTCGTGATCGAACAGATCTTTGCCTGGCCGGGTCTTGGCTGGCTCATGATCCAGTCGATCCTGACACGATCGTTCGACGTCGTGCAGGCCGCAGTGCTGCTCAGCGCCGCATTCTTCGTGGTCATCAATCTCATTGTCGACATTGCCTACTCAAAACTCGACCCCAGGATCGCTCGGTCATGAGCTCGCCGGCCGAGATGACAGACGTTCAATCAGGCGAGAGTCGCGCGCGTCACCGATGGCGGCGGCTGACGGAGAACAAGCTCAACCTTCTCACCATGTTGCTGCTGGTGGCTCTGGTCTGTGTCGCCGTCTTCTCCGATCTGATCGCTCCTTTCAGCGCCACGAAGCCGGCCGGTATGCCGATCTCGTTGCCGTCGTGGGATCACCTGCTCGGAACCGATGAGATCGGACGCGACGTCTTCTCACGCGTCATCCACGGCACGCGCATTTCGCTGTACGTGGGTCTTGGGGCCACCACGATCGCCCTGCTGATCGGCGTACCCCTGGGAATGATCAGCGGCTACTTCGGACGCTTCACCGACGGCGTGATCATGCGCTTGGTCGACGGCATGCTGGCGTTTCCGCCGATCATCCTGGCGATGGCCACAGTTGCCGTACTCGGCCCGAACCTGCGGAACACGATCATCGCGATCGGCGTCGTGCAGGTGCCCCGATTTGCCAGGCAAGCTCGAGCGGTCGCCTCCTCGATGCGCGAGCGCGAGTTCGTGCAGGCATCGAGAGCGCTCGGCGGCAGCCACTTACACGTGATGGCTCGAGCGCTGTTGCCCAACATGGCACCGGTGATCACGGTCCAGGCAACACTCACCTTCGCGACCGCTGTGCTGACTGAGGCCGCGTTGAGTTTCCTCGGGCTGGGCGCCCAACCTCCGACCGCCTCGTGGGGGGCCATGCTGAACACCGGCAAGACGTTGCTCAGCCTCAACCCTTGGATCGCTGTGGGCTCTGGGATGGCCATTTTCGTGACCGTGCTTCTCTTCACCCTTCTGGGCGACACACTCACCGACCTCCTGAACCCCTACCGCATAGAACGATGACAGCCCAATCAGATCGGCAGATGTCAACCCGTTGCTGGGATGAAGCGCTGGCCGGCTAGCTGGTCCATCGGGCTCGTTGGCGGGCGTTGGAAAACTTCGGCGGCAGTGGCGGCCAGGTCGTCCATTTGCACCCGTCGACCGGCGTGCCACACCGCCTGAACGCCGGAGATGTCGCTGATGCGCTTCGTCGGGTCGCCGTGGAATGCAACCAGGTCGGCCGGCGCCCCCTCGACAATGCGGCCGGCATCGGTCAACCCGATGATGTCGGCATTGCCCGACGTGAGCCCGCGCATCGCCTCGAGCGCGCTGAACCCTGACTCCACGAGCAGTCCGGCCTCATCATGAAGGGCAAAACCGGGGGTCAAACCAGGAAACGGAGAGTCTGAGCCAATCAGTAGTCGCCGACCCGCGTCCCGCAACGACTGGACGGCGGCCATCCGTTCGAGCAGTTCGCGAACGCGTCGCAGCCGATCGGACGACGGTTGTGACGCGTGGTGCGCTGCCGACCAGGCTTCGCGCGTGTAGCGCGGGACCCATGCGTAGGCGGCATCGCGATCGGCGCGCGGCTCGCCAAGGTGGGCAAGCGCATGCCAGACAACCAATGTCAAGCAGTGATCGACAGGCGCGGCCGCAACGCGGCGGGCCGCCGACTCCCAATCGGGTTCACCGAGGTCGGTGGCCAAGCATCCCGCGAGATGCTGTAGCTCGTCGACCCCGGCAGCAACCGCATCATCGAGATTGGTCGCTCCGAGGTGGCCAAGCACGCGCATCCCTCGGATGTGGGCCTGGTCGCTCGCCGCTGCCATCAGCTCAGCCGTGGCATTGGCGTACAGCTTGATGGCTCGCAGCCCTTGATCGGCGAGCCCGTCGACCGTGGCCCGAATTGCGGCACCCGACGCGTGCGCCTTGGCGATCGGCGGCCAGTTCACCCTGTTGCTCTCCATCAGCGGGCCGCACCAATGCACCGTGGGCCGTGGGCCGTCAGGCAGCGCGTCGAGCAGCGGGATCATTTCCGCGACGTCGTTGCCGACGTCGCGGACGGTAGTCACCCCGGCGGCGATCAGGCCGTACACCATCCACGGCGCCAGGTGCAGGTGGGCATCGATCAGTCCGGGCGAGAGCGTGGCGTCCTCGAAGCGCACCACAGGCGCGCCGGCGGGCACATCGGCAACAGGCAGCATGCGGCCGAAACACCCACCCACGAGGGCGACGGCCAGCCCTGCGCGAACCTCGTCGCCGTCGAAGATGCGGTCGGCGACCACGAACAACTCGGTGTCGCTCATGTCGCGTCCAACGACAGCCAGAGTCGCAGCAGGTGACGCGGCGCGTCAGGGTCGTCGGTAAATGTGGTGCGGGCATGAACGACTGAATGGTTCGACACGAGTTGAAGATCGCCTTCCTGGAGATGCATACGTGCGCAGAACTGCTCGGACCCCGCAAGGCGGTCAAACGTGTCCAGCGCCTCGACGAGGTCTCTCGTCAGCTGGTACACGCCACCGTGGCGCTCCACGGAACGAAAGTAGTCCGAGTGGTAGAATGTTCTGACCCGTCGACCGTCGAACGCAAACGGGTTCACCGAGATGGCGGGGCTCGACCCCTCGTCGCGTGTGTCGAGCCAGACCCGCTGGTACAGACGCTTCACTGTGCGGGGGGCGCAGCGCCACATCTCGTCATGGACAGCTGTCGAGCTGGCGATCCGGCTTTCTCCACCTACCGGAGCCTGTCGGATACACATCAATCCGACCACGTCGGCGTAGTCGCAGTGAAAGCGGATCGCGTCGTTCGTCTGGTAGAGCCGCGTGTGCTCGCTGACCCCATCGCCACGCTGTTCACGCACATGTCCGAGGAGGTCGCCGCGAGGATTCTGGGCGCCCGGATGGCCCAGATGAAGTCCTATGCACCACGTCGCGATCTCGGTTCGCCGCTCGCCCCAGCGGCTCACGGGGAAACCTCGAATGAGGACAACTCCACGACCATGTTGGAGCTCGTCGCACCAACGTCGAAGTCGTCTCCCGAATGCACCGAATTCGACGTCCTCACGGCGAAGGTCGCTGATCGGTGTCCCGGCTTCGATGACTCGGTCGAGCGCTGCCTCGATCTCGGCTGTGTCATTGCCGTCGAGATCAGCGATCCACGTCGTGTCGTCCTCGAGAGTCGCCGCATCCCAGGCTGGGGCGCCCCCCACGGGACCGCTTGCGGTGCTCGATGTGGGTCGATCGAAATAGTGGGTGTACTGCTCCTCAAAGGTGCGGTAGTTCATGCGTCTGCGTGCAGCGACTGAAGGAGGTCGACAGCACCCTCGACCAGCATTCGACCTGCCTCGGGAGCGAACGGTGCCGGATGGCCATAGCCACGCTGCCCCACAGTGGGCTCGTAGCCACCGAACGGGTACTCCTCGGCCGTTGCGACGTAGCCGAGCACTCCCTGGCAGTACCCGCCGAAGATCGTCGTGGGGAACGGCGACCGTCGGCGGACCTCGGCACCCAATTCTGTGAACAACTCACCGGGGGTGCCGACGACCGCCGTGTCACCGAACCGTGCTGCCCAGATTTCTCCAGGAATGCTCCTGGGCAACGGCGACGTCGCCAACCGCGCAAGCATCGCCTCCAGCCAGCGAATGTGGTACGAGACCGGGTTGCGAGCATCTGGACCGGCGCCAGCACGGCGCAGCTCCGCGAGGTCGGAACGCAGTTGGTCCAATTCACCTTGGAGTGCCTCGCCGGAAGGCGCTTCGAGCAGTGGCAGGTCGAGAACACCACGACGAACACCGACGCGTTGCGCCGGCTGCACAGCCGCGACTCGACGTCTGTAGAGGCTGATCGGCGTGACCGATCCGTATGCGACCTTTTCGATCTCGATGACTCGAGGGTCGTGGTCGGCGATCGCATGCACGGCCTCGAGCGCCAGGCGGGCGCCCATCGTTCGCTCGGGGCCCGGCGTGTCGCCGAACGCCTCGAGCGGCAGCACGTTCCCGGCGGCTCCCTGCAAGAAGATGCACGTTCCACCGCGCAACGACTCGACTCGGTCTCGTAACTCACCGATGAAGTCCGGTCCGGTGAGCGCCACCTCGCCACCCAGCACCACCGGATGACAGCCGAACCCCACGAGGGTGGCGATCGGAGACCCGTCGTGGGCATCGATCCGAATGGTCGGAACCGACTCATCGATGAAACCTTCGCGGTTCCAACCAAGGATCGTTCGCCCGTCATCCGTTCGCTCACGTCGATTCACCGCCAGGCCGGGGGCAACACCGACTGCGCCCGAGACCCGGGCTGGAACAAGCCGTTGAACAGCGGAGACCACGGCGGTTGCGTAGTCGAACGGAAGCCGCGCGAAGTAGGCCCTCTCGGCATCCGTGTGATCATCGAACTCGCCGTGAAGTTTGTGATCCGTCCGGGCCCACAACGAAGCGTGGGAGTGCGTCGCGCTGAGCAGGATGTTGTCGTAGGGAATACCCGTCTGCGCTTCGATCACGGTACGAATGCGGTCGGCGAACGTACTGTCGAGGCCGGTGACATCGGCAGCGACGATCGCTACGTCCTTCTCATCGGTGCGAATCACGCACGCTCGCACCGTGAGCGGGGCTCCGTGGGTGCGCACTGCGACCGCCCGGCGAACGAAACCCTGTGGGTCGCATGGCAGGGGCGGATCGATGCGAAATGTTGCTGCTCCGGCGAGGAAGGTACCCACGATCACTGCCTTTCGATGTCAAGGACGCTGAGGTGCGTCCGAACGAGTTCTTGGTCGGTTGTCAATGCATCAACTGGCCGCCGGCAACCACGATCGTGGCGCCGGTGATGTACGACGAGGCCGGAGATGCGAGGAACACGATTGCCTTTGCAACCTCGTCGGGCGATGCCAGCCGGCCGAGTGGAACCTGGGCGAGCATTCGGTCCATCGACCCCGATTCGAGTCCGTCTCGCAGCATCTCCGTATCCACGAAACCGGGCGCGACTGCGTTGAAACGAATGCCGTCCGGCCCGTACGTCCGAGCCATACCGCGGGTCATCGTGACCAACGCACCCTTCGTCGCGGCGTACACCACGGCCCCATCGAGACCGCCGGTGGACCAACTCTGCGAGGCTGTGTTCACTACCGAGCCGGGTCGGCCAGATTCTCGCAGCCGCTCGGCGAACGCCCGGGAAAGAAAGAATGCCGCCTTCGCATTCACAGAGAAATGCGCGTCCCAGTCCTCCTCTGTCACATCCCGGACCGCTCGACGGCGCAGAATTGCGGCGAGCTGGGCGAGCGAGTCGAGTGGGCCGGCGAGGTGTTCGGCACGATCGAGGAGCGCTTCGAAGCCGGCGATATCGCTCAGGTCGGCAGCGATCACGTGAGCTGACTCACCGATCTCGGACGCGGTCACCTGTAGCGCCTGTCGGTCTCGGTCGACGCATACAACCTGAGCTCCGGCAGCGCTGAATGCGTGGGCGGTGGCGCGGCCTATCCCTCCGCCAGCCCCGGTGACGAGGACTGTCCACCGTTGTGGATGATCTTCGGCTTGTGCCACGTGGCAGCTCCCTCTTCAGAAATGTTTCATGGGTGGTCGACACCGTCCGGTGGGTCACAGCTACAGAGCGCTGAGTTGCCGTCGCCGGCAAGGGCACTCATCTCCACCTCGACCACGAGTCCGTCGAGCATCAACCGACCGACCTCGATGAACGTGCACGCTGGATCGAGTCCGGCGAAGACCTCCCCGTGCGCTCGCCCCGCCGCTTCCCAATAGCCGATATCAGTGAGGTACACACGTGTGCGTATGACGTCGGCAGGAGTCACGCCCAGTTCTCCCAGGGCGGCGACGATCTCACCGAGAATGTGGCGAGTTTGCAGGTACGCATCACCGGGAGCCACCACTTTTCCGTCGGCTGTGGTGGCGGACGTGCCGCTGACCTCGACAACATCGCCTCGGCGCACTGCCCGGCTGTAGCCGATGACCGCGGCCCACGGTCGGCCGGCGCTGACCGCCGTGCGAACCGGAGAGCCTTCTTGATTCATGACATCTCCACGGGAAGTTGGTGCACAGTTCGTTCGTACCATGTGATGCGCGGCTGTTGAGGCTGGGCGAGCCGCACATCACCCAACGGCACCAACAGTTGCTCTGTCGCCACGACCACCTCCACCCGAGCCAACTGGTAGCCCATGCAGAAGTGGCTGCCGAGCCCAAAGGCGAGGTGGCCGGCCATCTTGTCGTCGCGAAAGCCGGATTTCCGCTCGACACCCATCAGCAGATCGGTCCGATCGGGGTCGAAGATTTCCGGATTGCTGAACACCGAGTCGTCGGTGTTCGCAGCACCTAGACACACAAGGATGTCGGTATCGGCTGGAATCACGGTGCCGTACCACTCGACCTCGACGTTGGTGCGTCGATCCTCGTAGACGATCGGGCCGTCGCGGCGCAGCGATTCCGAGAACGCTCGGTCGATGCGCCCATGATCGTCCCGGCACCGTTGCAGTTCGTCCGGCTCGCTCAGCAACGCCCACCAGAAATTGCGGACGGCCATGTCGGTGGTCGGGCCTCCAGCTGCTAACAGGAAGCTGATGAACGAGCAGATCTCGTCGTATGTCAGCCGCTCGCCTTCGGCTTCGCCGTGCACAACGCGAGAGATGAGGTCGATGGATGGATTTTCGCGACGGGCACTGATGATCGGTGCCAGGTGCTCGGCCAGTCGTCGATGCGCAGCGGCGCCCTTGGCCCGAAGTTCCGGCTCATCGGCGAGGCCCTCCAGGACGTCGTGGCCGATCTCGAACAGGAAATCTGTGTCGTCCTCAGGGAATCCGAGAAGTGCCGAAATCACCAGCAGTGGCAGACGGCTGGTGACCGTATCGATCAGATCGAAACTCGTCCGCCCGCGGAGGCCAGCAGCGAGCTGGGCCACCGACGCTTCGATGAACGGCCGGTAGCCGTCGAGGCTCTTTCCGACAAAAGCTGGAGCGACGATCGTGCGCTCACGGATGTGGCGCGGACCATCGAGCTCCGCCAGCGTGCGCCCGAAAACCGGACGGAACCGTTCCTGGTAGGTACGTGCCGAATACACGGCGGGGTCGCGCAGCACAGCGACGACATCGTCGTATCGGGTGAGAATCCACCGTTTCGCAATGTCGTCGTAGAACAACGGCTGGTCGTCCCGCATGCGTCGCCACACCGGGAACGGGTCGAGCAGATACCGCTCGCCGCGCAACGTGGCGGCGGAGAGCGGCGTGAGGCTCATGGGGAAACCCCTCCGACCTCGGCCACGGCCCCCGACGCCATGCTTGCATAGGCCGCAGCGAGCACTTCGACGGTGCGCGCCCCCAACTCGATGGGAGAGCGGTTGACCACGTCGCGGCCCTGAGCCAGGTCGAGGAGCGTGTGTACCGGCCCTCGGCAGTGGTAGGCGCCCGCATTCAGCGGCAACGGCACCGTGTGCTCGGGCTGGTCAGAACGCCAGAGCCACAGGCGATCTCGCTCGAGATCGGCGTGCAGCTGTCCCTGCGATCCGAACACCCTGATCTCGTACTGGTGACGGTCGCTCTGACACCCACTGTGGAACGAGGCGCCGCTCACCGACCCGGTGGCTCCACCTTGGAAGCGAATCGAGAACGTGTCGTGCAACTCGACGTGGGCCTGCGGGGGCTTGGATCCGAAGGCGAAGACCTGCTCTGCACGCAGCGAGGTGACACCGAGCATCCAACCGAGAATGTGCGTGAGCTGGGCTTGGCCGTAACCACCGCCGGAGATGGCCGGGTCCGTCCACGTTCGGGTGTCGACCACGGCCTCGGTGGGGCCGGCGGAAAAGAGCGATGAACCGTCGAGCAGCTCGCGGGTGCCCGATGCCATGTGCACCATGACGTGCTCGATGGTGCCGACGCCGCCGCACTGGTTCCACAGCTCGCTGGCCCGTACGAAGGTAGGGAGGTAGTTCCAGCCGAAGGCGACCACCACGTGCTTGCCGAGTTCCTCGGAGCGGTGAGCCAGGTGCCACGCGTCCGCAGGGTCGATGGTGACCGGCTTCTCGACCAGCACGTGTGCGCCTGCTTCCATCGCGGCGACTGCGTGCTCATGATGGACGCCGACCGGGCTCGACACGATGCACACGTCGAGGCCCTCCGCGAGGACGTCTCGGTAGTCCTCACTGGCCATCGCGAAGCCGAACCGCTCCTGCACCGCTCGGAGTTCGTCGACACCCTTGCTACACACCCCGACGAGCTCGATCTCGTCGGCGCGCTCGAGCAGCGTCGGAATGTGCGACACCTGGGCCCACACGCCGGCCCCGATGACGCCTACACGGAGTCGCCCACTCACTGAAAGATCTCCGCCGCCAACTGCCCCAACAGCTCACCGAGCCGCTTGCTTTCGGCGGTGTTGTCGACTTCGTCGCAGCCCCACTTCTCCATCCACACGAACTCGCTGGCTATCCACCCGCTGTAGCCCACGGCGTGCAGTGAGCGCAGCAGCATCTCCAGATCGATCTGGTTGTCGGGTACCTTGCACTGCATCACACCAGGACCACCCGGACGGATCTGTACGTGACGGGTACGCGAGGCAAGCGCCGTCATGCGCTCGGTGGAGCAACCCTGGTAGATGAAGTGTGAAGGGTCCAGCGTCACGGTGAGACCAGGGCAGGCCGCGAGGAGCTCCAGCGTGGCTTCAGGCATCTCGATGCACGACCCGACGTGCGGCTCCACCGACACGGCCAGCCCACGCTCACCGCCGATGTCGACCAGCGATGAGAGTCCCTCGGCGGCCAGTGCGATGGCTGCCGGCAGTTCCTGGCCATCAGCCACGACGCCGGGTAGCAGCGTCACGCCCGGCGCGCCGAGAAGCGCCGCGAACTCGACGGTTGCCCGGAAGATGTCGCGCAGTTCGGCCACGTCGTTGCCGGTGCGGCTGGTGGGGGTGACCCGACCCAGCTCCAGGCTCGCGGTCAAGAACACATCGGCCACCTGCAGACCAGCCGCATCCACATCGGCTCGCACCTCGTCGGCGCGGCGCCGCGGATCGGCTGCTACCGACTGCACGGTGACGTGCGTGGCGTCGCCGAACACGCCGATGTCGACGCCGGTGAAGCCAAGATCGGCAATGACAGCAAGGACCGTCTTGTGGCCCAACGCAGGCCACGTGTAGTCAGCACAGGACAGTCGAATGGTCATCGCTTGATCCGGTACTTCTCGACGACTCGTTCGTCAACCTCGACGCCGAGACCAGGTTCGTCGCGACCACTGATATAGCCGTTCTCGTGCCAGAACGGTGTACTGACCAGCTCGTTCTGCATCGGATTGTCGAGTGGCTTGAGTTCGAAGTAGATGCACCGCTCAGACGACAACGACAGCGCCAGGCTGGCAGCACTGATGATGGCCGTGCTCCAGGCATGAGCGTTGAACCACAACTGAGCATGCTCGACCGCGGAGATCAGCTCACGGAACCCGGTGATGCCACCCGCGCGACCGGGGTCGCAGCCGACAATGTCGACGATTCCAGTGGCGATCAAGCGGTGGTACTGCTCAGTGGTCCAGCACCGCTCGCCTGTTGCAACGAGGCTCGTGCAGTGTGAACGAAGTTGCTTGAAGCCCTGGATGTCCCACGGCTCCAGCGGTTCCTCGATCCACCGCAAGCCTTCTTCCTCCCAGGCCTTGGTGAGCTTCACCGCATGCCCAGCGTCCCACTTCAGATGCTGTCCACGGTCGAACATGATGTCGGCGGTGGGCCCGGCTGCCTCGCGTAGCAACTTCATGAAGCGCACATCGCGGTCGAACTCGTAGCCGACGTTGGCGCCGCCCTTCTTTCCGAGCCCGATCTTGAACCCGTGGAACCCGGCCTCGACGTACGCTCCGTGGCGCGCCGCCTCGTCCTCCAGCTTCGGCATGAACGCATGAGTGGATGCGATCACAGGCAGTTTCTCGTGCACGGCACCGCCGAGCATGTTGACCAACGACTGTCCCGTCACTTTTCCGCGCAGATCCCACAGTGCGATGTCGATGGCGCTGCGAGCGAACGAGGCAATACCTTCGGGCCCGTACCACCATGCACGCGCGGCGATCTCACGGCTGATCACAATCTGGTCGAGCGGATCGCGACCGATCAGTGCATCGCTCAAGCCGTCGATCATCACCTCGGTGGCGTAGCAGGCCTCCGGCCACATCGTGATGGCCTCGCCCCAGCCAATGATCCCGTCGGTGGTCTCGAGCCGACACAGTGTGACGCGCCTGAGCGTGCCGTTGTCATTGGGCTCGGGGTACTCCAACGTGAGCGCCGTAACCCGTGCGATCTTGCTCATTCTCGTCCTTCCAATCCCGTCCCAACGACGACTGATAACGTTTCCAGGCTAGAGCACCGGACGGCGCCGGGCAAGGGTTCAGACGACATCGAGGCCCAACTCCTGGGCAACTGTCGCCCGCCGAACTTTCGACAAACCGAAACGAGGGATCGCTGTCACGACGTGCACCTCCTTGGGGCGTTTGTAGGCCGCGAGATGGGTCTCGGCGTACTGCGACACTGACGCGGAATCGACGTCGCCGACCACCGCCACGCACACCCGTTGGCCCCAACGCTCGTCGGGCCGGGGGAACACCACCACATCGACGACACCGGGCACCTTCGCGAGCACGCCCTCCACCTCTGCTGGGTACACGTTCATGCCGCCGCTGATGATCAGGTCGCTGCGCCGCCCCACCAGGTACAGGTAGCCCTCGGCGTCGAGGCGCCCAAGGTCGCCAACGGTGAACGCGTCATCCCGCCAGGCCTCCGCGGTGCGCACCGGGTCGCGCCAGTACGTCCAGCGTGCCCAACTCGGGGTGTGCGACCAGACCACCTCGTCGGCGCCGATCTCCAGAACGCGACCATGGCGGGCTCGACCGACCGTGCCCGGGCGCTGCAGCCATTCGTCGGCGGAACACACCGTGAACTGCCCTTCGGTGGACCCGTAGAACTCCCACAACCGAGAGCCGACCGCGTCGATCGCCCGCCGTTTCAGGGCCTCGGGACACGGCGCGCCGGCATGAGCAACGAGGCGAAGCGACGACAGCACGCCCAGAGCACCCTGCTCGTCGAGCCGTTGCAGGTGCGCCGGCGTGCAGAACGTACTGGTAGCCCCGCTCTCGGCAACGGCGGCCACCAAGCCATCGACCGAGAATGGCCCCGGCAGCACGACCGTCCCACCGGCAAGCAGCGTGCCGAGTGCGAAGCGAATGGGGGCGGAGTGCTGCAAGGGTGAGCACACGACGTGTACGTCATCGCCTGCCAGTTGCCACTGGTCGCGCTCCTCACCCCACAGGCGCTCGGCTTCACCCTCGGGCAGCACACCGCTCCACACACCCTTCGGGCGTCCGGTGGTCCCCGAGGTGTAGTGCATCGGGCGGCCGAGAGGCACCGACGCCAGCTCTCCAGGCGCTCCTTCGAACAATTCCGAAAGTTCGGTCTCGTCGTCGATCCACCAGCGCACGTCGGCGTCATCACGAATGACCTGGCGTTCCGCCGCGAGCAACTGGTTGCTCGCAACAACCGGAATGATGCCGCTACGAAGGGCTCCCCCGATTGCGTGCAGCAGGCGGGAGGAACTGGGCACGCACAGACCGACACGGTCTCCAGCGACAAAACCTCGCCGGCGCAATTCCCCGGCAACTATCGCCTGTTGACGATCGGCTTGCGCTGGACGAATCAGTTCGAATGGCATTTGCGAGTCTCCTTGGACAGAGTGTTGTCACCTTTGATCGCGAGATGCAGTCGGTCAATACAGGCTGGCGCCACCGCTGACATTGATGGTTGCGCCATGCACGAAGCTCGCATTCTCCGAAGCCAGGAACACGACGACGGCGGCAAGCTCGGACGGCTGACCCATTCTGCGCAACGGGCAGCTCTGCATGGCCGACTCGACCACCGACGCCGGGTTGTCGACGTGCTGCATCGGGGTGTCGATCTGCCCAGGCGAGATGCAGTTCACGAGGATTCCGTGCTGCCCATACACCCGCGCAAAACTGCGCGTCATCGTGACCACTCCGCCTTTGCTGGCCACGTAGGCATCGCTGCCCGATAGTGCGCCGGTCAGAAATGCCGCTGACGTGAAGTTGATGATGCGACCGCCACCACCGGCGGCGATCAGCGACTGGCCGACCGCCCGGTTGAGGAAGAACGACGACTTCAGGTTGACCGTGTGCTGGAGGTCCCAGTCGTCTTCGGTCACATCATCGAGAGGCTGGCGGCGTAGTACCGACGCCACGTGGGCGAGTACCCACAGGTCGCCCAGCGACTCGCGTACGTGTTGGACCATTGCGGGGATCCCGGCGATGTCGGAGAGATCGTACGGGACCGCCAGGTGGCGATGCGGTGCGTCAAGACCTGCGATCGTTGCCGCGATGCCCGCAGAATCGCGGTCGAGTACGGCGACGCGGGCACCGGCAGCCGCCATCGCCTCGACCGTCGCGCGACCGATTCCACTGGCGCCGCCGGTGACGAGCACCCCACGGTCCTGAAGACCGGCGCCGAGCAGTTGGGGGATGGTCATGAGTCTCCATTCGCTGGTTCGATCACCGGTCGCTGGCGAGCGGTTCGGTACAGCGCAACAGCATCATCGGTGAAGTGACACGCAGCGCCATGGGACACCGCTGGATCGATCGTGGGCCGCTCGACTGCGCAGCGTTCGCGAGCGATCGGGCAGCGGAATCGGAAGGCGCACCCCGCCTCACTCGCCGTTGCCTCCGCTGCGTCGGAGTGCAACAGCATCCGCTGGCGTGAACGCTCGACGCGAGGATCGGGGATGGGAACCGCCGAGATCAACGCCTGGGTGTACGGGTGCAACGGGTTGGCAAAGAGCTCATCGGCGTCGGCCGTCTCAACCACCACACCCGCGTACATGACGACCACCCGGTCGCAAATGTGCCGCACCATCGACAGATCGTGAGAGATGTACAGGTAGGCAAAACCGCGTTCACTCTGCAGTCGCGCCAGGAGGTTGAGGATCTGGCCTCTGGCGGACATGTCGAGCGAGGCGACGGCCTCGTCGGCGACGATGAGCTTCGGCTGCGTCGACAGCGCGCGAGCAATGGCCACACGTTGCCGCTGTCCTCCGGAAAGTTCGAACGGTCGACGATCAGCCATCGACGCCCGAAGCCCGACGTCCTCGAGCAGTGAGGCGACACGATCCCTGTGCTGGCTGGCTCTGCCCCCGTCACGAAGCGAGAGCGGTTCACTGATGATCTCGCCGACCGACATCAACGGGTTGAGGCTGTCACCCGGGTCCTGGAAGACGAACTGGGCAAAGTATCGCGGCAAACGCTCGACCGCGACGAGCGATCCTTCGCTCAACACAGTCATGGAGCCCGAGTCTGCGCTTTCCAAACCGATGAGCACCCGAGCGAGGGTGGTCTTGCCCGAGCCGGACTCTCCGACGATGCCAACGGATTCACCTTCAGCGATACGTAGGTCGACACCGCCGACAGCAACTACCGGCGCATGCCGAGCTGCGCCAAAGCCTCGTCGTTGAAAGGTCTTCACGATGGAGCGCATGTCGAGCACCGTCGGGCGCGCGTCGCGCGGTTGCACTGTCACCGAAACCGGCTCGGACGCTCCCACGGCTTCTGGCGGGAGTTCACCAGGGAAGTGACAGGCCACCAGCCCGCCGACATCGGTGCGTTGCATTTCCGGAGTGTCGGTGAGACAGATGCTCCGGCCGTGACCAACCGGGCATCTCGGCTCGAAGACGCAGCCGGTGATCGGCTGCGTGAGGTCCGGCAACGACCCAGGGATACTGCCAAGGCTCTCCGCACGCGAATCGATGATGCTGGGGATCGATGCCAACAATGCGCGCGTGTAGGGGTGCGCGGGCGACGAGTACACCTGATCGACATCGCCGACTTCGATGATCTCTCCCGCATACATGACAGTGACACTCTCCGCGAACCCCGCAACCAGGGCGAGGTCGTGGGTGATCAGAATGGTGCTCATCTCACCGTCATCACCGAGCCTGCGGAGAAGATCGATGACGGCTGATTGCGTCGTCACATCCAACGCACTCGTTGGTTCGTCGGCAATCAGTAGGGACGGTCGCCCAGCCAGTGCACTGGCGATCATCGCCCGTTGGCGCATCCCGCCCGATAGTTCGTGCGGGTACTGCTTGGCAACCATCGCCGGCCGCTTGATCTCCACGGCGGTGAGCAGCCGGGCAACCTCATCGCCGATGGCCTTCTTCGGCACGATCTTGTGGACGCGCAGAACCTCGGCGATCTGGCTGCCGATGGTGCGCACCGGGTCGAGGGAGGCTTTGGCATCCTGGAACACCATCGCCATCGTGCGTCCGCGCAGCGCGCGTAGTTGCCGTGGCGATGTCAGATCAACGATCTCTCCATCGACGCGCACTGCCGCGGCGGTGGACGCGCTGTTACGTGGCAAGAGGCCCATGAGAGCCAATCCAAGGGTGCTCTTTCCAGAGCCTGACTCACCGACGATTGCCATGCGGTGACCAGGCGGCATGCTCAGCGACACTGCATTGAGGGCACGCAGTCGTTGACCACCGACCGCATATGCGACGGAGAGTTTGTCGATCTCCAGCGAACCGGAGCGCCCGCCGTGCTCTGAGCGCTCTGCACGCAGTTCGTCAGCGAGGGACATCAGAGACCACCGATCGAGCCGCTCAAAGTACCCAGACTGCGATCATTGCGAAACTTCCGGCGCAGCCCTTCGCCGATCAGGACATACGCACCAGCAACCAGCGAGATGCACACACCCGCGCCGATGCCGTAGAGCGGCGCGTCATAGACCACGCCATACGCTGAACGCAACATGTTCCCCCAGCTCGGCTCGGGGGGCTGAGCGCCGAGGCCGAGGTAGCTGAGCGATGCCGAGATGAGCACCGCACTCGATGCCAGGACGCTGGCTGCGACCAGCAAGGTCGATAGCGAGTTGGGCAGTACGTGCTTGATGAGAATATGTCGTCGGGATGCCCCTGAAATACGACTGGCTTCCACATACCCGCGTCCGCGGAGCACGATCCCCTCACCGCGACTGAACCGGGCGGTGGACGGCATCATCACCATGCCGATGGCCAGGATCTGCACCCACTGCTCACGACCGAAGATGGTGATCAGGAACAACGCGAGAACAATCGTCGGGAACGACAGCAGGACATCGACGAACCGCATCGTGATGGTGTCGGTACGACCCCCCACGTACCCCGAGAACAAGCCGATGGTCGTACCGACCACGAACGCAACAGTTGCAGCGGCGAGACTGACGAAGATGTCGGTGCGGGCCGCATAGATGCATCTGCTCAAGAGATCCCGGCCGATCTCGTCGGTCCCCAGGAGGTGGTCACGAGAGGGCCCCAGCAGCGGTAGTGCTTTGATCTTCAGCGCGCTGTACGGGGCGACGAGCCCGGGGAACAAGCACACGAACAGAAACGGCGTGAGGATGAGTACACCCGCAACGAGTGGGGTCGGCTGGCGACGAATGGCGGCGAAAAGACGACTCATGACTGGCGCCTCGTGCGCGGGTCGAGCAGCCGGTATGCGACATCGACCACGAACGCCACCACGACGTAGGCAAATGCTGTCAGCAGCACGACGGCGGCGACGGTGTTGTAGTCCTTCGACTTCACACTGTCGACGAGGAGTAGGCCCAGACCCGGCCAGCTGAAGACCGATTCAACGATGACAAGGCCGCTGATGAGGGAGCCCGCGACGAGGCCGATCACGGTGACCGTCGGAAGAATTGCGTTGGGAAGAACGTGTCGATATGCCACGTCACGCTCACTGATACCTCTGGCTCGGGCCGCGGTGATGAACGACGCGGTGGACACGTCGCGTAAGCCCGCGTCGAGGTAGCGATAAAAGAGTGCGAGCTGCGGAAGCGCCAGCGTGACGGCGGGCAGGACGAGGAAGCGCAGGTTCTCACCTGCATCGTCGCCGAACGGGACGAACCCGGCGGACGGCAACCACCCCAGCTCAGCAGCGAAGATGATGACCAGGATCAAACCCAGCCAGAACGCTGGCACGACGAGTAGCACGGTGGCGCCACCCTGAATGGCGGCACGGATGGCTCGCCACCTCGTGCGGAAACCGAACAAGGAAATCAGCAAGGCTCCCACGGTGCTGATGATGATGGACGCAACACCGAGTTCGAGAGTCGGGGTAAGCCGCTCTCCCACCACATGGCTGACTTCAATTCCTTGATAGTTCACTCCGAAGTCACCGGTGAAGGCATTCTTCACCCAGATCACGTACTGCCACGCGAGCGGCTTGTCCAGCCCCAACTGCTTGCTCATGGAGGCAACGAGCTCGGCGCGGTCTGCCGGGGAGAAGTTCGGGAGTGGACCGATACGTGAGTCGACGGCGCTACCCGGCAATGCGTCGAGCAGCAAGAAGGTGAGTAGTGACACCGCAAAGAGCACTGCCAGGAGTTGGCCCAATTGGCCCAGTACACCGACGAGGCGCGCTCCCCAGCGGGGAGCGCGGCCCTCATCGATGATCGGGTCGTCGGTCGGAACGACGTCGACCGTCACGCCACCTTGACCTTGTCCCAGAAAACATCGCCGTAACCGTTGACGATCACGCCGCTCACACCATCGGGCAGCACCAGTGACACCGGGGCACCAAAGCCCATCAGCGCGATGGCGTCGTCGACGATTGTCGCTTCAGCCTTGGCCATGAGCCCAGCGAGATCGGGTCCATCGAACGGTGTGGCGTTGATCTTGCGGTACAACTCGGCCACCTCCGGAACGACGTCGCCTTCCTTGTAGGCACTCAGGATCGTCGACGGGTTGACAAGGTAGTCGTAGAAGTTCTTGGCCGGCGACGGCAGGTTGCCGGCATTGAAGGTGATTCCCTCCCACGTGCCCTTGGTGTAGGTCCGCTCGAGCCAGTCGGCAGCAGGGGCAACCTCGACCTCGCACTTGATACCGGCCTCCTGGAAGGACTGCTGGATCACCTGCGCGGCGGAGATGCCGTCCTGGTAGCCCTCGATGCACAAGATGGGCACGGAGATGTCCGACTTGCCGAGGTCTGCCAGAATCTTCTTGGTCTTCGCCGGGTCGTAATCCACGTCGACATCCAACCCGTTGTTCACCGGGTAGAGGTTGAACGGGTTCCACGAATGAGCGAGGCCCTTGCCCTTGAAGGACGCGTTGTTGATGGCTTCATTGTCGAAGCAGTGGCGAAGTGCCTTGCGAACTTCGGGATCATCGAGGGGCTCCTTACCCATCTGGATGATCCACCAGTATGCGTAGGTACCCATTGCCGACAGCGTCGTACC
>Ga0073904_10000140_pt1 | contig 46933 bp, 43 predicted proteins | sample KloWWTrecipitate_FD_66668 | JGI IMG/M metagenome (GOLD analysis project Ga0073904, IMG submission 66668) | Active sludge microbial communities from Klosterneuburg, Austria, studying microevolution and ecology of nitrifiers - Klosterneuburg... | ecosystem: Engineered > WWTP > Aerobic digester >... | reverse complement strand
TGAGCAGGTGAGCCACGAACCCAGCCTCTGGGACCGCAAGGTCGCAGCGAACCCGGACCACAGCCGGTGGTACATCCAGCGCTTCCGGGAGATGGCGGCCAACGGTGTTGACCTGCTCGGCGAAGCTCGCACGATTGATGCGATGGCCGCGCGCGGCTCGCGCATCCTCGATGCGGGCTGCGGGCCCGGTCGCCATGGCGGTTGGCTGGCCGCTCAGGGACACACAGTGGTCGGTGTCGATGGCGATGCCGTGCTCATCGAGGCCGCGCAGGAGGACTACCCCGACGCCACGTGGCTGGTGAGCAACCTGGCCGACCTCGACCTTCCGGCTCGGGGAGTGACCGACCCCTTTGACCTCATCCTCTGCGCCGGCAATGTCGTCACCTTCCTCGCGGCGAGCACGCGCTCGATTGTGTTGCAACGATTCGCTGCTCACCTTGCGGAGGGAGGTCGCGCGGTCATCGGCTTCGGCACCGATCGTGGGTATGCCGTGGCCGCCTTCGAATCCGACCTCGCCAAGGCGGGGCTTGAGGTGCAGGGGCGGTTCGCGACGTGGGAGATGCACCCGTTCGTGGGCGGGGACTTCCTCGTGGCCGTCGTGGGGCGAGCGTCATGAGCCCTGAGGGCAACGCGCGTGGCGAGAGTGTCGTCATTGCCCGGATCGGCAAGCCGCACGGCATCCGCGGCGAGGTGACCGTGCAGACCCATACCGACGACCCGGTCGGTCGTTATGTGCCTGGGGCGATCTATGCCACCGAGGCGGCGTCCGGCACGGGAGTGCCTCGAGCGCTGACCATTGCCAGTGCCCGATTGCACCAGAAGACGTGGTTGCTGGGCTTCGAGGAGATCCCTGATCGCACAGGAGCCGAGTCCCTGCGCGGCACGCGGCTTGTCCTCGACGAGGGCGATGCGGTCGGCGGAGACGACGAGGTTGACGACGAAGACGGTTGGTATGAGAGCGATCTCGTCGGTCTTCGCGCCGAGGACCCGACTGGTTCGGTGATCGGTGAGGTCACCGGACTGACGATCGGGGCGGCGCAGGATCTCCTCCATGTCCGACTGGCCGATGGTCGGGAGGGTCTCGTGCCCTTCGTCGAGGCCTTGGTGCCCGTCGTGGACGTCGAGGGCGGCAGGGTCATCGTCGATGCGCCCGAGGGCCTCTTCGACCTTGCCGACTGACGACTGGAGACTGCACTCATGCGCCTTGACGTTGTCACGATCTTTCCGGATTACCTTGCGCCCCTTGATCTCTCGCTGATCGGCAAGGCTCGGCGCGAGGGCTTGCTCGAGTTGCACGTCCACGACCTGCGCGACTTCGCCCACGACCGGCATCGCACTGTCGACGACACACCCTTCGGGGGCGGAGCCGGCATGGTGATGAAGCCCGAACCCTGGGCCAAAGCTCTCGACCACGTCCTCGCCTCGGGCGAGGCCCCCAAGGTCCCGAGGCTGATCGTGCCCGGGCCCGGGGGAGTGCCTTTCACCCAGGAGCTGGCTCACGAACTCGCTGAGGAGCCTTGGTTGGCTTTTGCGTGTGGTCGCTACGAGGGCATCGACGAGCGCGTCTACGAGCACGCGGCCGAGCGCATGCCCGTGACGGTCGTGTCGCTGGGGGACTACGTCCTCAATGGCGGCGAAGTCGCGGTGCTCGCGATCGTCGAGGCGGTCGCCCGATTGCTGCCCGGAGTGGTGGGCAATGCCCAGTCCCTCGTCGAGGAGTCACACGAAGACGGGCTCCTCGAATACCCCGTCTACACCAAGCCCTCCGTGTGGGAGGACCACGGGACCACGCGCGAGGTCCCACCCATCCTGTTGTCCGGCAACCATGCCGCGATCGCACAGTGGCGCCACCAGCAGCGGCTCGACCGCACTGCCGCGCGACGACCCGACCTCTTGGCCTCAGCCGCCACCGTGCAGGGTCTTGCGGACCTCGAGTGCCGAGTCGCCACTGCGGCCGACGCGCCCGAACTGCTGACCCTCCAACGGGCCTGCTGGGTGTCGCAGGGGCGGATCAACGACACGTGGGGCATCCCCCCGCTCACCGAAACCCTCGACGACGTGCTCGCCGGGCTCACGGCATACCAGACATGGGTGTGGCGCAAGGACGGCCGGTTGGTCGCCTCGGGACGAGGACGACGGTCCCCCGACGACCCGACCACGTGGGAGGTCGCGCGGCTGGCCGTCGTGCCGGACCTGCAGGGGCGCGGCCTCGGTCGAGCCCTGATGGAGTTCGTCGAGCGGCAGGCTCCGAGGGACGTCAGGACGTATTGGCTCAACACCGGCGATCGCAGCGAGCGACTGATCCGGATGTACAAGAAGGCGGGCTACCGCCTGTCACGCAGTGCACCCCGGTTCGCGGGCACGGTCGAGCTGACCAAGCCGCGGCGCGACAAGCACTGACCCTCACGACGGGCGAGGTGTCGGCGTCACCGGTCGTTCAAACGGTCAAACGTGGCTCGCTCCCAGCGTGTCTCGGCCGACACGCCGTCAGTCAGTGCAGGGATCGGGCCTTTGACCGTTTGAGTGTTCGCGTCGGAGTCGAACGGCACAGACAGGCCAGACGCAGAAGCAGGGCGCGCGCTAGGGCTGGAGGGAGACGCGCAGGTCGTCGGGCAACAGCTTCGCGGCCATGATGAGCCGCTCGGCCACGACCGCAGTGATCGTCTGCGAGGCCATGATCCCCATGAGGACGAGGACCTGAGCGGCTGCCGCCTGAGCGGGTGACCCGCCACCCAGGAGAACCCCGATGAAGGCTCCCGGCAGCGTCACCACACCAGCGGTCCGCACCTGGTCGAGGCCCGGGATGAGCGCCTCGGGCAGGCGTCGGTGGATGACCTCCCAGACCGCCTGGGAGCGCATCAATCCGATCGACAGGGCCGCCTCGTATTGCCCCTTCTCCTCGCGCAGGGAGTCGAAGGCGCGGCGGCAGACCAGGGTGTGCCCGTTCATGGTGTTCCCGGCGAGGATGCCGACGACCGGGACGAGCGCGATCCCCACGGGAGGGATCGTCCGCGTGAGCAGGATGATCGCCAGGGTGGGCACGAGCCCCGCCAGCATGGCCAGGAGGGCCCACGGCCAAGCCCGAGCAGCCCCGATCCGCCGGACCGTCGTCACGACGGCAATCGAGAACATGAGGCACAGCAACAGAATTGACAGCGCCAGACTCTTCACAACCGCGGCGATGACCAGCGCGGCCAGCCCCAGTTGCAGCACTGCCCTCCCGGCCGCGACGGCGGTGGAGGCCGGCTTGGGGAGCCGGCCCACGGCATACGCGATCATGGTGGTGACCAACAGCAGGACGCACGCGATGGCGACGGGCCAGCCCGGGTTGATGGTCACGCCCACACGCTAGGCGCTGCACGCCAACAGGGGGCCCCGGAAGCGATTTCGTGCGCGGCGCTCCCTCTGGCAGACTTGATCCTTGCGTCCGTCTTCAAATGCCCCTGCCACAGGGGGAGCGAGGCACCCCACCGGGTGCCGAGCGCGGCCGACGAGGACGCACCACCAGACCAGCACCACGATCCCGCGTGTGACCTGTGGCACGGGCGAAGAAAGCGATACAGCAATGCAGCGTTTCGACGAACTCAACAAGGCGTCCCTCAAGGACGGCATCCCGGCCTTCCGCGCCGGTGACAACGTCAAGGTCCACGTCAAGGTCGTGGAAGGCACCCGCTCCCGTATCCAGGTCTTCCAGGGTGTCGTCATCCGTCGCCACGGGGCCGGCGTGGCCGAGACCTTCACTGTCCGCAAGGTGTCCTTCGGCATCGGCGTCGAGCGCACCTTCCCGCTCCACACCCCGATCATCGACAAGATCGAGGTCGTCACCCGGGGTGACGTCCGTCGCGCGAAGCTCTACTACCTGCGCGACCTGCGCGGCAAGGCCGCCAAGATCAAGGAGAAGCGCGAGACGCCCAAGAGCTGACGCGCGACCCCTCGCGGACATGATGCTGGCCTAGGCTGCTCCGCGATGAGACTCAACCACGAAGACCCGGCCGACACCACGCTGTCGACCGGGTCTCGTGCGTCCGGTCCCGGGTCGAGTCGTCGTCTTCCTTGGTATGCCGTGGTGCTGGTCGCGCTGTTGGCTGCCGCCCTGGTGCGGGCCTTCTTGCTGGAAACCTTCTTTGTGCCCGACCGTGGGATGGAGCCGACGTTGGGGGCGGGTGACCGTGTGCTCGTGGCGAAATGGACGGGCGCGCCGGCCCGAGGAGACGTTGTGGTGGCGGATGTGACCGAGGCCTTTGACGGGGTGACGCGGGGGTCGAGCGTCGACGACGGGTTGATCGGATCATTGTTGTCATCGGTGGCGTCGGCACTCGGGATTCACACCGGCGCTCAGTCGATCGCTGCCCGGGTGGTCGCCGTGGGAGGGGATACCGTGACCTGCTCTGCCGCGGGAGAGGTCGTGGTCGGGGGATCCGCCGTGTCAGGGCCTGTGGGCTGCGAAGGGTTGGAGGTCGCCGTGCCGGCCGGCTCGGTGTGGCTGCTTGGTGACGACCCCGCGCACGCGATCGACTCGTTGAGCCAGGCGGACTCGGGCGTCCACGGACTGGTGCCGGTGGACGATGTCGTCGGCCGGGTCGTTCTCAGCCTCTGGCCGCTGGGCACCGTCCACCGGTCGCCGACGGCTGGGGATGGGTCGTGAGTGCGTCGATGGGTGAGGTCAATGACCCCCGTGCCACTCCGGGACGGGACAAAACCCCGCGCGGTCGACGTGCGGGACGGCGGGCGCTCGCGGGGCTCCGAGAAATGGTCATCGTCCTGGTGCTCGCCCTGGTCTTCTCCTTCGTGGTCAAGTCGTGGTTCGTTCAGGCCTTCTACATCCCCTCCGGGTCGATGGAGAACACCCTGCTCGTCGGGGACCGTGTCATCGTCAACAAGTTGTCTCCGCGGTTCACGCCGCTGACGCGAGGTGACGTCATCGTCTTCGAAGATCCTGGGGGCTGGTTGCCGCCGCAGCCACCCACCGATCAGGGACCAGTCCTTGACCTGCTCCACCGTGCCTTGGTGTCGATCGGACTCGCTCCGACCTCGGAGGACCACCTGATCAAGCGACTCATCGGATTGCCCGGTGATCACGTGGTCTGCTGCAGTGCGGACCAGAAACTCTTGGTCAACGGGGTCGAGATCGAGGAGTCCGGCTACCTCAAGCCCGGTGATGTGCCGAGTTCTGTGCCGTTCGACATCGTCGTCCCCCCTGGCAAGGTCTGGGTCATGGGGGATCATCGCAGCGACTCGGAGGACTCGCGCTTCCACGACCCCAACGGCGACGGCAAGGGCGGTTCGGTGGCGCTCGAACTGGTGACAGGCCGGGCGATGGTCCGGGTTTGGCCCGTGGCTCGCATCGGGGGTTTGGCCGCGGGCGCCGCGGCTTTCCAATCGGTGCCACAGCCCGCTGGCGGGGGCGCGAGCACGCCATGACTTCGTCAGTCATCTCAGCACGTCGTGCGGGTCCGGGCTCACGGGTCGTCAACAAGCGGCCCAGCCTGCGCATCGAACGTGCCCTCCAGCGCGATGGTGCGTCCCTGTTGGCTGGCATGGACGAGGTGGGCCGAGGCGCCCTCGCGGGGCCGGTCAGTGTCGGTGTCGTCCTCATCGACGCGTCCTCTCGCTCGGCGCCCACCGGTGTCAAGGACTCAAAGCTGCTGTCGGGTCCTCGCCGCAAGGAACTCGTCCCGCGGATCCGGCGCTGGTGCCGAAGTCACGGAGTGGGACATGCCTCGGCGGCGGAGATCGACGAGATCGGGATCATGTCCGCTTTACGGCTGGCGGGACTGCGTGCGCTGGCCCAGCTGGACACCGTGCCCGACCTGATCATCCTCGACGGCAACCATGATTGGCTCACTGCGCCTGAGGATGTCGGCCTCTTCGCGATGACCGGTGATGGCCCGACGACCCCGCCGGTCACCACGATGATCAAGGCAGACCTCAAGTGCTCGTCGGTCGCAGCGGCCAGTGTCCTCGCGAAGGTGACCCGGGACGATCTCATGGTCGAGCTGGGAGGCGAGCACCCGGCATACAACTGGGGTGAGAACAAGGGTTACTCGGCACCTGACCATCTCGAGGCGCTTCGCGTCCACGGGCCCTGCGTGCTGCATCGGCGGTCGTGGCGACTGCCGGGAGTCATGGTCGAAGATGGGTGTGCACCGGGTGTCGCCGAGGCGCCTGAGCATGGTGTGCCGCTGGACGAAGGATTGGTTCGATGAGTGCCGAGGATCTCGAGAAGTACGAGAGCGAGATGGAGCTCGCGCTCTATCGCGAGTATCGCGATGTCGTCGGGCTCTTCAGCCATGTCGTCGAGACCGAACGCCGCTTCTACCTGTGCAACTCCGTCGACGTGATCGTGCGCAACGACGGGGGCGAGGTCTTCTTCGACGTGACCATGACCGACGCGTGGGTGTGGGACATCTACCGTCCGGCCCGCTTCGCCAAGCGGGTGCGGGTGGTCACCTTCAAGGATGTGAACGTCGAGGAGTTGACCAAGCCCGACCTGGAGTTGCCGAAGGGTCGCTTCTGAGGGTTCGTCGGAGGGCTTTCGTCCACAGCGGCTGTCGTGGACGTGTGTCGTCCACAGGGCGAATGATCCCCATGGTGTGGCGGTTCTGCAGCGCTCACAGTCGTGGGCATGACCACTTCAGCAACCACATCGAAGCTGACCGAGAGCACCCCGACCGGCCCGCCCGGGAGTCGGCCGACGCAGGACCGCCGCTCAGCACTGGGCCGCGCGGGGGAGCAATTGGCCGCGCGGCACCTGGTGTCGCGGGGCATGACCCTGCTCGCCGAGAACTGGCGCTGTCGAGAGGGGGAGATCGACCTCGTCCTCGTCGACGACCACGACCTCGTCATCTGCGAGGTGAAGACCCGCCGGACCGAGTCCTTCGGGGATCCGCTGGAAGCCATCACCGTCGCCAAGGTGCGGCGCCTTCGGCAGTTGGCGGCTATCTATGTCCGCACCGAGGGCCCTCTCCCAGGCCATCGGATCGACGGGTTGCGGATCGATGCCGTGGGCATCCTCTGGCCACGTGACGAGCGGCCTCGGCTGCGCTACGTGCGTGGGGTGGGGTCATGACGCTCGGGCGGACCAGAGCGGTCGCCCTCCACGGCTTGGCCGGTCGGATGGTCGAGGTCGAAGCGCACATTGCGCCCGGCCTGCCACACATCGCCGTGTCGGGCCTGCCGGACAAGGCCTGCGGTCAGGCCCCCGACCGGATTCGCTCCGCGGCCGCGATCAGCGGTGCGCCGATCCCGAGCCATCGGATCGTCGTCAATCTCTCACCGGCCGAGATCCCCAAGCAGGGATCCGGTTTCGACTTACCGATCGCCGTGGCGATCCTCGTTGCCGCCAGGACCATCCGGGCGGGCGTCGCAGCCGAGGCGATGCACGTCGCCGAACTCGGGCTGGACGGTCGACTGCGGGGAGTTCGCGGCGTGCTGCCCATGGTCCTGGCAGCGGCCCGTGCCGGAGTCCGGGATGTGGTCGTCGCACCGGAGAACGTCGCCGAGGCGCAGCTCGTCGATGGCGTCCGGGTCCACGCGCCGCAGACGTTGGCGGAGTTGATCGGCTGGTATGCCGCGTGCGAGCTGGGTGCGCCGCTGCCGGTCGCCGATGTGGTCCCTTCGCAGACTCCTCGGTCGGCGGGACATGGCGACCTGGCCGATGTCGTCGGCCAGGCACAGGCCCGCTTGTCCTTGGAACTGGCAGCCACCGGCGGTCACCATCTCGCCCTGAGCGGGCCGCCGGGGATCGGGAAGACGATGCTGTCCGAGCGTCTGGTCACGATCCTGCCGCGGCTCACCCGTGATGAGGCTCTGGAGTCGCATGCGATCCGCTCACTGGTCGGCCTGGTGCCCGAGGGGGGTGGTTTGGATCGGACCCCACCCTTCGAGGCGCCTCATCACTCGTCCACGGTCACTGCCATCGCCGGTGGGGGGAGCGCCACGGTGGTCCCGGGCGCAATCTCGAGGGCTCATGGCGGAGTCCTCTTCCTCGACGAGGCTCCGGAGTTCCGCCCGTCGGTCCTGCAGACCCTTCGGCAGCCCCTGGAGTCCGGTCATGTCACGATCGGTCGAGCTCGCGAGACGGTGACCTATCCGGCGCGCTTCCTCCTCGTCCTCGCGTCGAACCCCTGCCCGTGCGGCAACGGGCACGGCAACGGCATCGACTGCACGTGCACGTCGCTGGAGTTCAGGCGCTATCAGGGACGTTTGAGTGGTCCACTGCTCGACCGGATCGACATCCGCCTCTCGGTGTCACCCGTGCCGCGTGGCGCTTTCGCCGAGGAGCGTGGTGAGTCGAGCGCCGTGGTCTTGGCCCGCGTTGGCGAAGCACGTGAAGTGCAACGCCAACGGTGGTCGAGGGCGGGCCATGAACTCAACGGGCGCGTCCCGGGTTCGGTGCTTCGCCGCCCGCCCTTTCGGTTGCCGCCAGAGGTCACGAGGGCCGTCGATCGATGCATCGATCTGGGCGTGATCAGCCTTCGTGGCTACGACCGGATCCTGCGGCTGGCCTGGACGGCTGCCGATCTGGCCGGGCACGCCGTGCCCACTGCTGGGGACGTCGATTTCGCCTTGGCGTTGCGCGAGACGGGAGCGCAGGCGGCATGAGGGCCATCCGGGGCATCCAGCTGATCGCCGATGAGCGATGGGCCCGGCTCGCGTGGACCTGCATCAGCGAGCCCGAGAGCACGTCGACGCGCGACTGGATCGCACGCCATGGTCCGTCGGCCTCCTTCAGAGCGCTGCTCGATGGCGATCTGGTCGCAGATGGACGCTATGACGCTCGATTGGAGGCCCTCGATCTCGAGGGCGCGGTCCGGGCCCTGGAGCGACACCAGATCCGAATCCTCATCCCGTCCGATCCCGAGTGGCCGAGCGGAGTGGACGACCTGTCCGAGCCGCCCGTGGCGCTCTACGTCAAGGGTGCTCCCGATCTGGGCGGCCTGCTCGAGGAGTCGATCGCGATCGTGGGTTCCCGGGCGGCGACCAGCTATGGGCTCCGGGTCGCGACCGAGCTGGCATCCGGCTTGGCTGACCGAGGTGTGACCGTCGTGTCGGGGGCCGCCTTCGGCATCGACGCGGCTGCGCATCGCGGTGCGCTCGCCGTCGACGCCCCGACGGTGGCTGTGCTGGCCTGTGGTCTGGATCGTCCTTATCCAGCGGCCCATGCGGGATTGATCGCGCAGATCGCTCAGACCGGAGCCGTCGTCAGTGAGTTGCCCACCGGATTCGCCCCGCAGCGCCATCGGTTCCTGAGCCGTAATCGCCTGATCGCCACCCTGACGGTCGGCACTGTCGTCGTCGAGGCCAACCTTCGATCGGGCTCGCTCAATACGGCCAAGCATGCGCGTGATCATCTTCGACATCATGCGATGGTCCCGGGCCCGGTCACCTCGCAGATGTCGGCGGGGTGCCACGAGTGGATCCGCGTGCACGGCTCCAATCTCGTGACCAACGCTCGTGATGTCCTGGACGTCATGGGGCGACTCGGAGTCGATGTCAGTGACCTGCGTCGTGCGCCGGAGACCGTCATCGACGGTTTGAGCGAGACCGACCGGGCGGTCTGGGCGTCGGTGCCGATCCGCGGGGGTGCTGGCTTGGATGCGCTGGCCCGCGCGACCGGTATGGCCGCGATGCCGCTGATGTCCAGTTTGGGACGGCTGGGCGTGCACGGGCTGGTGCTGCGGGAGGGTGATAAGTGGCGGCGACCCACCCCGAGGAGGAAGGCGCCGATGGCACAGGCTGAGGCGTGAGGCTGGGCACATGGTCCGGTCCCTCAGAGCGGGCTCGGCGTGGGGCGTTGGTCCCGAGCGTGCCGTGCGTCACCGTAGGGTCGATGATCACCTTCGATGCGGCCGTGACCGACTTCGAACGCCATTTGCGTTCGGAGCGTGGCCGCAGCGAGCACACCATCCGGGCCTATGTGGGTGATCTCGCATCCCTGCGCGACCATCTCAGCGGCTCGGGCGATGGAACTCCAGCGGACCTGAGCGAGGACTCCACGCCCCAACCCGTCGCCCTCTCGGTGGATGAGATCACCTTGGCCGACCTGCGGGACTGGCTGGGGTCTCTGGCTCGTCAGGGGGTCGCCCGGTCGACCTTGGGCCGCCGGAGTGCCGCGGCGAGGACCTTCTTCCGCTGGGCCACACAGACCGGCCGAGTGTCTGGGGACCCGTCCCTGCGCCTCACCGCACCCCGCAAGCACCGAGTGCTCCCTGCGGTGCTCGCGCAGCGTGATGCGGGGGAGCTGCTCGACGTGGCCGCCGTCGCGTCCGACGACGGTGATCCGATGGGCGTGCGGAATGCCGCCATGCTCGAACTCCTCTACGCCACGGGCATCCGAGTGGGGGAGTTGGTGGGGCTCGACATCGACGACGTCGAGTTCGACGCTCGGGTCATCCGGGTCATCGGCAAGGGCAACAAGCAGCGCACGGTCCCCTTTGGCGTCCCGGCGGCAGGGGCCCTGCGCCGCTGGCTCGAGGTGGGCCGGCCACAGGTGGCGGGGTCGGCAAGCGGTCCGGCAGTCTTCCTCGGGCAGCGGGGGCGCCGCATCGATCCCCGTCAGGTGCGGACGGTCGTCCATGACCTGCTGGCCCATGTTCCCGACGCTCCGGACCTTGGTCCGCACGGCCTGAGGCATTCGGCCGCGACGCATCTGGTCGAGGGAGGCGCCGACCTGCGGCTGGTCCAGGAGTTGCTCGGTCACAACTCATTGGCGACGACCCAGCTCTACACCCATGTCTCGATCGACCGCCTCAAGCAGAGTTACCACCAAGCGCACCCCCGGGCCTGATCTCGTGCCTGGGTGGTCACCCTCCTGGCGTCGCACCGTCAAGGTGTGTCGATGAGCGGGAGCAGGATGATTCGTGGGCGCTGCAGGTAGGTCAACGGATCGAGGTAGGTGTCTCCCCGTTTGGCTCCGAGATGCAGGCAGGTCGAGGGCGCGCAGTGACCCGCGATGTCGGACACCACTCCCAGGATCTGCCCCCGAGTCACTTCCACTCCTTGGACGATGTCGTTGATCGGGTCCAGGGGTTCATAGGTGCTGCGCACCCCATCCTCATGCAGCACGCTGACCGTGCCCCGTCCGGCGATCACACCGACGTGGGTGACGATCCCGTCGGTGACCGCGCGGACGGTGTCGCCCTGCGCACTCGCGAGGTCGACGCCGCGATGTCCTGTGCCCCACCGGGTCGCGGGCGGATCGAATCGGCGCAGCACCGCCGGTCGCGGGTGAAGGGGCCAACCCCACCGTGCCCGCACCGACTCGGCCCCGGCCGTGGAGCCCACTGTCGTGGAGCCTGCCAGTGCCCCAAGAGTGGTTGGCAGGGAGGTGCGGGACGTCGATCGCCCCGTGCCGCTGGCCGGTGTTGCGGCGCTGTGGGACGACGCGACAGCGAGGACCACTGCTGCTGCCCATCGCACCCACCATCGGGCGGCGGTGCCCCCACTCCCTGCATCAGGCCGTGTCATTCCTCCAGACTGCGCAGCGGGCCGCCCACGAGGAAGCCGGGATCAGGACCTGTGCACGACACACCTGACGGCCACGTCCTGTGGACAGGCCTCAGCGCAGCGCGGCGAGACGTCGAACGGCCTCCTCGAGCACCGAGTCCTGCTTGCAGAAGGCGAAGCGCACCAGGGTCCGAGCTGCCTCCTGGTCGTCGCAGAACACCGACACTGGCACGCCGACGACACCGGCGCGCGCCGGCAACTCGTGGCAGAAGGCCAACCCATCAGTGGCCCCCAAGGCCGCTGCGTCCGCCACGACGAAGTAGGTCCCCTGGGGCACCGACACGGGCAGCCCGGCTGCCTGCAACCCGGCCACCAGTAGATCTCGCTTGCCCTGCAGGGAAGCCGACAGCCCGGCATACACCTCATCACCCAGACCCAGGCCGACGGCCACCGCCGGCTGGAAGGGGCCCGACCCGACAAAGGTGACGAACTGCTTGACCGCTCGCACGGCCGTAACGGCCCCGGCCGGCCCGACCACCCACCCGACCTTCCAGCCGGTCGTCGAGAAGGTCTTGCCAGCTGACGAGATGGTGAGGGTCCGCTCCCACATCCCGGGAAGTGTTGCGACAGAGATGTGTTCGACACCATCAAAGGTCAGGTGCTCATAGACCTCATCGCAGACCACCCACGCGTCGTGCTCCTTGGCGAGTGCGCAGATGAGGTCGAGTTCGGCGCGCGTGAAGACCTTGCCGGTCGGGTTGTGCGGGGTGTTGAGCAGCACCATCCGGGTCCGCGACGAGAAGGCCGCCCGCAGCGAGGCCTCGTCGACGGCGAAGTCGGGGAAGCGCAGGACCGAGGTGCGCCGCACGCCACCAGCCAACGCGATCGAGGCAGCATACGAGTCGTAATAGGGCTCAAACGTGACCACCTCGTCGCCGGGCTGGACGAGCGCGAGGATGGTCGAGAAGATCGCCTCGGTCGCCCCCACCGTGACGAGGACCTGTGATCTCGGGTCGACCTCGAGCCCGTAGAAGCGCTTCTGGTGCACCGAGATCGCATCGAGCAGCTCGGGCACTCCCGGTCCCGGCGGATATTGATTGCGGCCCGCATCGATGGCCGCCTTGGCCGCGTCGAGCACGATCTGAGGACCATCGGAGTCAGGGAAGCCCTGCCCGAGGTTGATGGCCTTGTGCTCCAGTGCCAGGGCCGACATCTCGGCGAAGATCGTCGTGCCGAAGGGAGTCAGCGCAGGGTTTCCGACGGGTCCGCTCATGCCTCCAGAGCGTAGGCCGTGACCGTTTCGGTCGGTGTGCGGTGTGGCCGCGGGCAACCGTGCGCCCGAGTCGGTCGGGCTGCAAACATGGGTGTATGCCGTCCGCCGCCTTCGCTCCCTTCCCTCGCCTTCGCGTGGGGGACCGGATCGCCGTGGTCGCGCCGTCGAGCCCACCCCCGGCTCAGCGGGTGGCTGCTGGTCTCGAGGCGCTCCGCGGCTGGGGCCTGCTGCCCGAGGCCTTTCCCAGCGTGACGGCCACCCACCCGACCTTGTCGGGCCTCGCAGGGGATGACCGTCTCCGAGCCAAAGACGTGGCGGATGCCTGGCGGGATCCGGGAGTTCGCGCCATCTGGTGTGCCCGAGGTGGCTATGGCGTCCAACGCATGCTGGACCTGTTGCCCGAGGGACTCTTTGTCGAGGGTGAGCCCAAGCCGATCATCGGCTTCTCGGATGTCACCCCATTGCTGCACGCGGCGATGATCGGGTCTGGGACCCAGATGGTCCACGGGCCCTCGGTCGTCAATCTCGGGGAACTCCAAGCAGACAACCTCGCCCAAGTCCACCGGCTCATGCACGAGGCCCACGCACCTCGAACCCTCCTCACCGGTCTCACACCGTGGGTCGAAGGAGTGGCGCAAGGCCGGTTGCTCGGGGGCAATGTCGCACTGTTGGCCGCATCCATCGGCACGCGTGATCTGCCCGAGAGCACAGGTTCGGTGATCCTCCTCGAGGACGTCGGCCAGCCGGCCTTCGTGCTCGACCGAGGCCTGACCCAGTTGATCCGATCGGGCTGGCTTCCCAAGGCCTCGGGCATCCTGCTCGGCGACTTCTCGATGGACGATGACCCCGCACGGGTTGACGCCGTGCTGCGGGATCGGTTGGTCCCATTGGGAATCCCTGTCTGGTCCGGGGCCCCGGTCGGCCACACCGAAGTGAACCTAGCCCTGCCCTTGGGTTCCCGTGTCCACATCAGCGGGGGGTATCTCCGCCTCGCCTGACGAATCGAAGGTCCCGATTCAGGACGCGCTATTTCCGGGGTCTGTGTCCAAGGCGTCCGCGTGGGCGATGTGGTCGAGTTGGCGCCAGACGATCGCGAGCGTGACCCCGGAGCCGACGAACGCGAACCAGAAGGGCGCCGCGACCCCCCACCTCGTGGCGATGAGCCCGCCGAGGAATTGGCCCACCAGCAGGCCGCTGGTCATCCCGAAGAAGTAAACCGAGGCCACTCGACCCTGGAAGCGATCCGGCGTGGCACGCATCCGCACCGTGTTCGAGACCGAACCCCACACGAAGGCATACGTCCCGAACACGAACATGAAGATGAGTGCCAACCACTCGTGTCGGGTGTTGGCCAGCGCCAGGTGGAGGAGCACCTCAAGGGTGAGGCAGGTCTTCATCAACGTCGCCAGGGGGAGTCGCTTCTCCAGCCAGTCGTAGGAGCCGATGGCCACGATCCCGCCGAGCCCGACCGCCGTCGACAAGAGCCCGAAGCCCACGGCCCCCACTCCCAGTTGGTCCTGGGCCCAGAGCACGAGGATCCCCCATGGCGCGCCCCAGGTGAGGTTGAAGATGAAGATCACGAGCGAGAGCGTGCGTACGGCCCGGTTGTGTCGGATCCACCGCAGCCCCTCGACGATGTCCCGACCGATGTGCTGCTCCGGTCGCGTCTCCGACTCGCGGCGCGGCAACTCGACCCGCGTGAAGAGCCAGGCCGCCAACAGCACCGCGGCCGCCTGCGCCCCAAAGGGCACGGCCATCCCCACGGCGAAGAGGAAAGCCCCGATGGGTGGCCCGAGCAACTCGTTCGCGACCAGATAGCCGGCCATCTGGCGGGCGCTGCCAATCCCCAGGTCCGCCTTCGGCACGATCGTCGGCAGCACAGCACGCGTCCCGGAGTCGGCGAACTGCTCGGCGAACCCGACCAGGAGCAGTGCCCCGAGCACCGCCCAGATCGACACCCAGCCGGTGACGATGGTGGTGATGAGGCCACCGATGACCACCGCACGCAGCACGTTGGCGATGACGACGAGTCGCTTGCGATTGACACGATCGGCCAGCGCGCCGGCATACAAACCGATGACGAGATTGGGCAGCCGCTGCACCATGGCCGCGGCCGCGATCAGTGCCGGATTGCGGGTCTGAGAAGCGACGAGCAGGGGACCCGCGGCCAGCGCGATGCCGTCACCGAGGTTGCCGATCCAGACCGAGGCGAGGTTCCACCGGAAGGGGACACCCATGCGCGGCGGTGCGATGAGGTCGAGGATCCGTCGCACGAGGGGACAGGCTACGACTAGTCGATCAGGAGCGCACGAGGCGCGCGATCGCCTCGGAGGCCTCCTTGAGCTTGACGTCGGCCTCGGCGTCACCCTGGCGAGCCGCCTCGACGACACAGTGCGCGAGGTGCTCGTCGAGCAGGCCCATCGCGACCGACTGCAGCGCACGGTTGGCCGCGGAGATCTGGGTGAGGATGTCGATGCAGTACTTGTCCTCCTCGATCATCCGCTGGATCCCACGCACCTGGCCCTCGATCCGGCGCAGTCGCTTCACATACGCCTCTTGGGCATGCGTGTACCCGTGACCTGCATGGCTGCCGTGCTCGCTCTCCATGCCCATACCCTACCGGGGTATCACTGGCCTCAGCCTCCGCGCGCTCCTAGGGTGGTCGTCCATGAGCGAGCACTCGGAGCGGACCGCCGTCGACATCGCCATGGCCGTTCGTTCCGGCGCGACGTCGGCCCGGGCCGAGGTCGAGGCCGCCCTAGAGCGCATCGCCCAGCGCGACCCTTCCATCAATGCCTTCACCGTCGTCCGCGCCGACGACGCGCTCGCCGAGGCCGATGCCCTCGACAATGGCGCACCCGGCCACGACGGATTGCTTGCCGGAGTCCCCGTCGCGGTCAAGGAGGAATACGCAGTCACCGGCACGGTCACCACGCTCGGAGGCCTCGGCAACTCCACGCCCGAGACCGCTGACTCCGAGGTGATCCGCCGCCTGCGCGCAGCTGGCGCGATCATCGTGGGCAAGACGACGATGCCGGAGTTCGGGCAGTTCCCCTTCACCGAGTCCGCCGCCACCGGCGTCACCCGCAACCCCTACAACCCCGGCCGATCGGTCGGCGGCTCCTCCGGTGGGTCCGCCGCGGCTGTCGCCTCGGGCATGGTCCCGCTCGCCCTCGGCGCTGACGGCGGCGGCTCGATCCGCATCCCTGCTGCGTGCACCGGACTCATCGGCCTCAAACCCACCCGTGGCCTCATCACCCTCGCGCCGCTCGCGCAGCACTGGTACGCCCTCGTCGTCCTCGGCGGCCTGTCCCGCACCGTCGCGGACTCCGGGTTGCTTCTCGACGTCATCGCGGGTGCACTGCCCACCGATCGTTGGTCGTGCGACAAGGCAACGACCGCGTATGCCGTGGCCGCCGCCACGGACCCGTCACCGCTTCGCGTGGCGTGGGCCACGAAGGCCGTCACCACCGGGGTGGCCACCGACCCGGTGGTCGCCACGGCGACCGAGTCCTTGGCGCGCAGCCTCGCCGCGCTCGGCCACCGGGTGGGGCACATCGAGCCGCGCTGGCCGATCCCCACCGACGCCTTCCTCCCACAGTTCCATGCGGGCATGCGCGACGAGGCCGCCTCCGTCGAGCATCCCGACCGGCTCGAGCCGCGCACCCGACAGACCGTCGCCCTCTCCCGATGGGCCACCCCGCGCATCGTCGATCGCGCACTGAGCCGCGGCGAGCGGATCGCCGAGGCCGTCGACGAGCACCTCTTGACCGAGGCCGATGTCCTCGCCCTGCCCGTCATGCCCAAGATCGCACCACCGGTGGGTCTCATCGAGGGCATGCACACCACCCGGGCCCAATTCGCGACCCTTCCCTATGTCTCCAACACCGTGCTCTTCAACGTCACCGGCCACCCTGCGATCTCGGTCCCGGCAGGAGTCGATGCCCACGGCATACCCATTGGGGTGCAATTGGTCGCCAGACGCGGACGGGACGACCTCCTGCTCGCCCTCGCGGGTCAACTCGAGCGCGCCGGCGCCCTCGACATCCCGGGACCCGTCAGCCAGGACAGTCACCGATGAGCCGACTCTGGGGGTCTGCGGACCTGACCCTGCGGGATCGCTGGCTCCGACTGATGGGGGTGGTGATCGGTGCCCTCGTCGTCGGCACTCTGGTCGGTTGGGTCGTGGGGCTGGGTGGCGCCTCGATGTGCACGGATGAGGGGTTCGGGTGCCTCGGCTGGCTCATCTGGGGCCTGTTTCTGGGCATCCTGATCGCGTTGGTCCTCTTTGTCTGGGGGTGTCGTCGCGTCGGACTCGGCTGGGGGCACGTGGGCTTGTGCCTGGTCGGCTGGGTCGTGCTGATGGCGGGAGCAGCAGCGCTGGAGTCCGACCTGGCCAATGTCGTGGGCGGTGTGCTCGCGGTCGCGTGGCCGCTCGTGGCACTCCTTCCCTCGCCACGCACCTCACCAGGCGGGAGCGAGGCCTGACGCGTGGTCAGGAGCACCACCGCCCGTCCCGTAGACTGGACGACGCGTTCGGTGTGAGCCGAGCGACTTCGCGTGTCCGTCTCCGGTGACGAGGATTCCCTCCGAATCGGGGCGCACCCCCGACAGTGATGCATGCCGGCGGGCCTGGGTGACCACCCACCTCGCCAACCACACGGCATACATCCGGGGTTTCGTCCGGGCACCAGGCAGGTGGGCGCAATTCCGCGGCCACCGACGTAACTGTGAAATGCACAAGGGAGAACACGGCATGGCCGTCGTCACCATGCGCCAGCTCCTCGAGAGCGGCGTCCACTTCGGGCACCAGACCCGTCGCTGGAACCCCAAGATGAAGCGCTTCATCATGACCGAGCGCAATGGCATCTACATCATCGACCTGCAGCAGTCGGTCACCTACATCAACTCTGCCTATGAGTTCGTCAAGGAGACCGTCGCCCACGGCGGCACGATCCTCTTCGTCGGCACCAAGAAGCAGGCCCAGGAGCCCGTGGCCGAGCAGGCAACCCGCGTCGGGATGCCCTACGTCAACCACCGCTGGCTCGGTGGCATGCTCACCAACTTCCAGACGATCTCCAAGCGCCTCACGCGCCTCAAGGAGCTCGAGGAGCTGAACTACGACGACGTGGCCGCGAGCGGCTACACCAAGAAGGAACTCCTCATCTTCAAGCGCGAGCGCGACAAGCTCGAGAAGACCCTCGGTGGCATCCGCACGATGTCCAAGGTCCCCTCGGCGGTCTGGATCGTCGACACCAAGAAGGAGCACCTCGCGGTCGACGAGGCCAAGAAGCTCGGCCTCCCGGTCATCGCGATCCTCGACACCAACTGCGACCCCGACGAGGTCGACTACAAGATCCCCGGCAACGACGACGCCATCCGCTCGGTCACCCTGCTGACCCGCGTGATCGCCGACGCCGTCGCCGACGGTCTCGTGTCGCGCTCGGGCGCCCAGGGTGGCGGCGAGCACGCCGAGTCGGCCGAGAACGAGCCGCTGGCCGAGTGGGAGCGTGAGCTCCTCGGTGCCGCCGACGGTGCCGCGCCGGCCGAGCCGGTGGCTGCTCCGACTGCCGAGGTCCTCGCCGACGAGGCCGCCGCTGACGAGGCCGCGCAGGCCCCGCTCACCGAGGCCGTCGCCGACACTGCCGAGGTCGTCGAGTCCGCCGAGTCCACCGAGACCGCGCAGGCCTGATCCACCACTGCTGCGCCGGGCACACCAACCGGCCGGCATCTGTTCACCGTCCGACGCACGGGACCAATGGCGGCCCAACCGCACGGTCCCGTGCGTCGAACACTGTCCACACGTGATCAAAGAAAAGAGCGAAACGACACCATGGCGAACTACACCACCGCCGACATCAAGGCCCTTCGGGAGAAGACCGCGGCCGGCATGATGGACGTCAAGAAGGCTCTCGACGAGGCCGATGGCGACATGGCCAAGGCCGAGGACATCCTGCGCGTCAAGGGCCTCAAGGGCGTCACCAAGCGCGAGGGCCGCACCACCTCCAACGGCCTGGTCACCGCGGTCGCCGACGGCGGCGTCGGGACCCTCGTCGAGGTCCTCTGCGAGACCGACTTCGTGGCCAAGGGCGAGCGCTTCGGTGCGCTGGCCCAGCAGGTCCTCGACCAGGCCGTCGCGACCGAGGCCGCGGACGCCGACGCGCTGCTCGCCTCCACGCTGGCCGACGGCAAGACCGTCAAGGAGCTCCTCGACGAGGCCAACGCCACCATCGGCGAGAAGATCGAGGTCAAGCGGGTCGCCCGCCTCGAGGCCCCGACCGTCGTGTCCTACCTTCACAAGACCAGCCCTGACCTGCCCGCGCAGATCGGTGTCCTCTTCGCCGCCGAGGGTGGCGACGAGGCGATCGCCCGTGACGTCGCCATGCACATCGCGGCCTTCGCGCCGTCGGTGCTGACCCGCGACGAGATCGACCCGGCGACGGTCGAGCACGAGCGCAAGGTCGCCGAGGAGACCGCCAAGGAGGAGGGCAAGTCCGAGGCCGCCCTCCCGAAGATCATCGAGGGTCGCGTCAACGGCTTCTTCAAGGAGTCGGTCCTGCTCGAGCAGGCCTTCGCCAAGGACGCCAAGAAGACTGTCGAGAAGGTCCTCACCGAGGCCGGCGCCAAGGCCAAGGCCTTCGCGCGCTACCGCGTCGGCAACTGATGCATCGCCGGTCGCGGCTCTGACCTGATCTCAGTCGCGACCACACGCAAGGGGTATGCCGTCCGCTCACCGAGAGCGGACGGCATACCCCTTGGTGTGAGTCGTGGCGGGCGAGCCGGATGTGCGAGGATCGCAGGCGGCCCGCCTGACCCCAGCTCAAGGAGATCTCCAGTGTCCGAGCCTGCCCAGACCGCCGCTGCCGCACCGTCGAGCGATGGGGTCCTGCGTGCGCGTCGGGTCCTGCTGAAACTGTCGGGGGAGGCCTTCGGTGGCGGGCATGTCGGGGTCGACCCGGACGTCGTCCGGGGCATCGCCCGACAGATCGCGGCGGCCGTCCGAGATGGCGTCCAGGTGGCGATCGTTGTGGGCGGAGGCAACTTCTTCCGAGGTGCGCAGCTGCAGCAGAAGGGCATGGAGCGCTCGCGGGCCGACTACATGGGCATGCTCGGCACCGTCATGAACTGCCTTGCGCTGCAGGACTTCCTGGAGAAGGAAGGCATCGACACCCGCGTCCAGACGGCGATCACCATGGGCCAGGTGGCCGAGCCCTACATCCCGCGGCGGGCCATCCGGCACCTCGAGAAGGGTCGCGTCGTGATCTTCGGTGCAGGAGCCGGTATGCCGTATTTCTCCACCGACACGGTGAGCGCCCAACGAGCCCTGGAGTGCAAGTGCGACGAGGTGCTCATGAGCAAGCACGGGGTGGACGGGGTCTATGACTCCGACCCCAAGACCAACCCCGACGCCAAGCGCTTCGACCGATTGTCCTTTGCCGAGGCCCTGCGCAGCGGACTCAAGGTCGTCGACGCGGCCGCCTTCAGCCTCTGCATGGAGAACAAGTTGCCGATGGTCGTCTTCGGCATGGACGGCGAGGGCGACATCACCCGTGCCCTCGTCGGCGAGCGGATCGGGACTCTCGTCTCGGCTGGGTGACGGCCCCGGCATACACGCTCTGCCCCCCGAGTTTGAGACACTGGCCCTGAGCACGCACCAAGGCACGCAACGCACGAACGAAACCCGCCGTCGCAACGGCGCACCGAAGGAGCACACCCCGATGATCGACGAGACCTTGTTCGAGGCCGAGGAGAAGATGGAGAAGGCGGTCGAGGTCGCCAAGGAACGCTTCTCCGGCATCCGCACCGGTCGCGCGCACCCGGGGATGTTCCAGAAGTTGCTCGTCGACTACTACGGCGCGCCGACCCCGCTCCAGCAGCTCGCGTCCTTCCAGAATCCCGAGGCGCGCACGATCATCATCAGCCCCTTCGACAAGGGCTCGATGCACGCGATCGAGAAGGCCATCCAGCAGGCCGACCTGGGCATCAACCCCTCCAACGACGGCAACATCATCCGCTGCGTCATGCCCCAGCTCACCGAGGAGCGGCGCAAGGAGTACATCAAGATGGCGCGCCACGAGGGTGAGGAGGCGCGGGTCTCGATCCGCAACATTCGCCGCCACGCCAAGGACGCCATCGAGAAGCTCGTCAAGGACGGCGAGGTCGGCGAGGATGACGGCACGCGCGGCGAGAAGGAACTCGAGGGCCTGACCAAGAAGTTCGTGGAGCAGATCGACGAGGGCCTGAAGCTCAAGGAAGCCGAACTCCTCGAGGTCTGAGCGACGACCATGACGGAGGCTCCCGCCGACTCCCCGGCCGAGGCGGTCATCGCGCAGAGCGAGACCGAGGCGGCGGCATCCCCTGACGCACCCACCGAGCGCGCTCAGCCCCCGGAGGTCCCGGAGGCCCCCAAGAGCAAGGCCGGACGTGACCTCAAGGCCGCCATCGGGGTCGGCGTTGGACTCGGTGCCTTGGTCCTGACATCCCTGTTGATCCGCAAGGAGTTCTTCCTCCCGGTCCTCGTGCTCGCGGTGGCACTCGGTGCCATCGAGGTCTGGCGGGCCCTGACGACGGCCAAGATCAACGCGCCGATCGTCCCCATCGTCCTGGGCTCGGTCACCATGCTCGTGGCCGCCTACCTCCGCGGTGCCGAAGCGCTGGCCGTGACCTTCGCCCTCACCTGTGTGGGCATCATCATCTGGCGCTCGGCGGATGGTGCCGCGGGAGCCCTGCGGGACATCTGCGGCGGCTTCTTCATCGCGGCCTATCCGTGTTTGATCGCCGGATTCGCCTCGCTCCTGCTGGCCGAGCCCGACGGGCACCTGCGCATCATCTTCTTCGTCCTCGTCACCGTCTTCTCCGACATTGGCGGGTATGCCGTGGGCGTGCTCTTCGGGAAACATCCGATGGCGCCGTCGGTGAGTCCCAAGAAATCGTGGGAGGGCTTCGCGGGGTCGGTGGTCGTCTGCACGGTGGTCGGCATCCTCGCCATGCACTTCATGCTGGGAGGTCGCTGGTGGGTCGGTGGCATCATCGGCGCCGTCTGCGCCGGAGTGGCGACCATCGGTGACCTGATCGAGTCCAGCCTCAAACGCGACCTCGGGATCAAGGACATGGGCAACCTCCTCCCCGGTCACGGCGGGATCATGGACCGTCTCGACTCCTTGGTGTTGACGCTGCCGGTCGTCTGGGGCCTGCTCTGGTGGCTGGCACCGGCATGAGCGATCCCGAGTCCGCCGTGGCCGCGACTCGCGGCGGGGATCTCGGCTTGCGTCCGGTCCCCGGCCAGTTGACCTTCGATGCTCCCCGGCGTGGGAAGCCTCCGCGCCATCTGGCCGATCTCGACGTGGCCGAGCGCAAGAGTGCGGTGGAGTCGTTGGGGCACAAGGGCTTTCGGGCCACCCAGTTGTCCACCCACTACTTCGAGCGGATGACGGTCGATCCCGAAGAGATGACCGACCTGCCCAAGGCGGTCCGAGGTGACCTGGTCGAGGCCTTGTTGCCGACCCTGCTCAGGCCGGTGCGCACCCTCGTCGCCGATCAGGGGGCCACGCACAAGACGGTGTGGCGACTCCATGACGGCGCCCTCGTCGAGTCCGTCCTCATGCGCTATCCGCGTCGCGTGACCATCTGCATCTCCTCGCAGGCGGGCTGCGGCATGAACTGCCCCTTCTGTGCCACCGGTCAGGCCGGCCTGACCCGCAACATGTCCACGGCCGAGATCGTCGAGCAGGTGGTCGCGGCCAACCGCTGGCTGCGCACCCAGAGCCTCGCGCTCCCAGCGCCCGATGCCGATGGCGACGACGAGGCCGAGTTGGGAGACGAGAGCGACATCGAGGACGGCGCCGCTGCTCCGCAGAGTCGATCGACCACCGGCAGTGGAGGTCCTGGCCGGGTCAGCAATGTCGTCTTCATGGGCATGGGGGAGGCGTTGGCCAACTACAAGGCCGCCATCGGTGCCATCCGCCGGCTCACCGATCCGGCACCGGCCGGGCTGGGGATGAGTGCTCGCGGATTGACCATGAGCACCGTCGGCCTCGTCCCGGGCATCGACCGGCTGACCCAGGAGGGCATCCCGGTGACCCTGGCCCTGTCCCTGCACGCACCCGATGACACCCTCCGCGACGAACTCGTCCCGATCAACACTCGTTGGAAGGTCGGCGAAGCCCTCGACGCCGCCCATCGCTACTACGAGGCGACCGGTCGCCGCGTGAGCATTGAATACGCCCTCATCCGCGACATCAACGATCAGGCGTGGCGCGCCGACCTTCTCGGCGACCTCCTCAACGCACGCGGGCGCGGCTGGGTGCATGTGAACCCGATCCCGCTCAATCCCACGCCGGGGTCGAAGTGGACCGCGTCGCGCCGAGGCGTCGAGCAACAGTTCGTCGAGCGGCTGCGCGCCCACGGCATACCCACGACCGTCCGAGACACCCGCGGGTCGGACATCGACGGCGCTTGCGGACAATTGGCGGCGGTGTCCTCATGAGCAACGCCAAGCGGGCGCAGGGACTCCTGACCGCGCTCGTCCTGGGTGTCCTGCTGGGAGCCTGCAGCAGCGCACCGCTGCCCAGCAATCTCGCGCCCAAGGCGGGCCACTCGGCCCATGGTGCGAGCAATCCGTCCGCCTCCCCGTCTCTGCCCCAGACGCCCGCGCGGGAGGGGGAATGGTTCGCCGAGATGAAGCCGGCCGCGCCCTACCAGCCGAACGATCGGTGGGGGATGGACGATTACCACTGCTTCCTGCTCGATCCGGGTCTCGACACGGACGCACTGGTGAGCGGGGTGACCATCGTGCCGGGCAATCCCAACCTCGTGCACCATGTCATCGTTCACCAGGTGCCCCCCGACCGCGTGGCCGCCATCGAAGCCGAGCACGCCGATGAGTTGGACACCGGGTGGACCTGCTTCGGGGGGACACCGGTGGGCGGGCCGCTCAACCTGCAACGGTCGACATGGCTCGCCGGATGGGCGCCGGGTCAGGGTGAGCGACTCCTGGCCGACGACCTCGGGATGCCACTTGCGGCCGGCGCCAAAGTCGTGGTGCAGATGCACTACAACCTGCTGAAAGGTCCCGGTTCCGACCAGACCTTGGTGCGGTTACGCCTGAGCCCGACAGAGGGGTCGACCCGCAAGGTGCTCCGCACCTCACTGCTCCCAGCGCCGGTCGAGCTTCCGTGCCGCGCGGGGGTCACAGAGCCCCTCTGTGATCGAGAAACGTCCATTCTCGACCTCATGAGACGGACGGGCGAGGGCTCCGCGCCGGCGTCGAGCCTGCACCTGCTCTGCGGCGAGATCACCCCGGGACCGATCCAGACCTGCACCACGCGCGTGCGGGAGCCAATGGTGATCCGGGCAGCGGCCGGGCACATGCACCTGCTCGGGCGCAGCATCACCGTTGACATCGACAAGGGTGCCGCCACCGCGAAGCGGATCCTCGACATCCCGGTCTGGGACTTCGACGACCAGGGCGCGATCCCGCTCGACGAGTCCGTGACAGTCCAGGCTGGACAGCAACTCACAGTGACCTGCGAGCACGACCAGTCCCTCCGGGATCTCCTTCCCGCCTTCGAGGGCACGACTGAGCGTTACGTGACGTGGGGCGACGGGACGACGGACGAGATGTGCCTCGGAATCGTGCTCTGGCACGAGCCGGAGGGCTCGGTCAGTTGAGACCGAGGGATCAGTTGAGACCGAGGGATCCGGCCACCTCGTCGATGCCGTCGACCAAGTGCAGTGAACTCGAGAAGGCCCGTCCGGCCGCCAGGGTCTGAAGCAACGGCCAGACCGGTACCGTCTCGGTCCAGTGTCGACGGCCCACGAGCACCAGGGCTGCGACGGGTGAGAGCCCTGTGTCGTAGTAGCGCGGGGTGACGGCCTGGAAGATCTCCTGGACCGTGCCAGCGGCACCTGGCAGCACCACGACTCCGGCCGTCGAGTGGGCAAGCAACTCGTCCTCGCGCACGGCGTTCGAGAAGTACTTGGCGATGCCGTGGCAGAACACGTTGGGCGGCTCATGCCCGTAGAACCAGGTCGGAACACCAACGCTGCGGGTTCGATGACCCGAAACCCCACGCTCACTGCGCGCTGCGGCGGTGTCCAACTGCCCCCGGACCTGGAGTGCCACTGAAGCCCAGGCGTCGATGTCGCGAAAATCCGGAACCCGCGCGAGCGCATGGAGAGCCGCGTCGAGATCCTGCCCCACGGCATACGCTCCGAGGTTTGCGGCTTCCATGGCTCCCGGTCCGCCACCGGTGAGGACCACGGCACCAGCCTCCACCAACCGCGCGCCGAGCCGAGCCGCGGAGGCGAAGGCCGCGCTGTCCCTCGTCACCCCATGGCCGCCCATCACACCCACAGTCGGGTAGCCGTCCAGAGCCTCTTCGAGGGCGTCACTCATGGCATCGTCGTGGAGCGCACGGAGCGCGGTCACCAAAGCGTCGCGGGAGAGGACGGCGTCCTGGGTCCAGTGATAGGCCCGGGCGTCAGGGGTCGAGTCATACCCGCGGGACAAGCCGGCATAGAGCTCGGAGGGGTGGTAGAGCACCGCCCGATATGGGTCAACGGGAGCGTCCGGCACTTCGGGGAAGACCACTGCGCCCTGTTCGATGAGGTGGCGGACGAGCCTGGCGGGTAGGCGTCCGCCAAGGACCGCGACCCCGGCCAGGTCCGTCCTGCCGAGCAGGAGGTCAGCGTGTCCTCGCAGATCCAGGCCCTGCAGGCGCATCCCCGACAGAGCTGATCCGGACGCCAGTCGTGACTCGAGCTCGGCGAGGTCATGGATCTCGGTCACCGGCCCACCATAGGCGGACGGTCCTTTGTCGCGAATCCCCTGACGGATCAATTGGCTCCATGGTCCACTTGCGGCATGGTGAGCGAGACGACGGTGAGCGAGGGGACCACGAATCCCGCGTCGGGTCCGCGCGGTCCGGGCGCCAGCCATTCCGTGACCGACCTTCTGGAGCGGACCGATGCCCTCATGCGCGCGGGCCTGACGCCCGGAGCGACGGTGTGGCCCACCGGTTTTGATCCTCTCGACAGCCTGTTGCGTGGCGGGTGCCGGTCCGGCGAACTGGTCCTCCTTGCCGGGTCCCAAGGGCAGGGAAAGACGACCTTTGGGTTGCAGTTGCTTCGGTCCGCCGTCACGAGTGGCAAGTCCGGCGTCTTCTTCTCGTTTGAACACGAGTCGACCACCCTCCTCGAGCGCCTCCTCGCGATGGAGGCGGCGTATGCCGCGGAGCTGGCCGGCGACGGTGCCCTCCCCGTCGATGTCGCCAGGGTGCGAAAGGTCTTCGAGGAGGTTGGACATGAAGGCCGTCCCCTGGCCGAGGCGCTCGACGGATTGCCGCATGCCATCGGGGGCCTGCGGGCGGTGGAGGCGTATGGGTCCCTCCTGCACGTGCACGAGTCCACGCCCTTGACGGATGTCGAGGTGATGACATCAGTCATCGCGGAGGTCGCGGATGAGTGTGGCGAGGCACCGATCGTGCTCGTCGACTATCTGCAGAAGATCCCCGGTGCTGGGGTCGACGAGGTCGAGCGCACCACTGCCGTGGTCGAGGCGCTCAAAGACCTGGCTCTGGAGATAGGTGTCCCGGTCGTGGCCATCAGTGCCGCCGAGAAGGAACACCTGGGGGCCGGGCGCAGGATGCGTGCCGAGCACCTGCGGGGCTCCTCGGCCCTGGCTTACGAGTCCGACGTGGTGCTCGTGCTCTCCGACAAGGCCGACATCGTCTCGCGCGAGCACCTGGTCTACGACCTCACCAGCATGCAGCGTTATCGGCAGTGGGCCGTCGTCACCGTCGAGAAGAATCGGCACGGTGAGGACCACGTCGAGCTCGAGTTCCGCAAGGACTTCGCCCACGGGCGGTTTGATCCGGTCGGGGGACTGGTGCAGGAACGACTCATCGAGGAACGCGTCTTTCGGACCTGACTCATGGGCCGATGACCCCGACCGATGGAGATGGAGGGCAGATGATCCGCACCCTGGGGCCGACAGTCGACCTCGACGGCCTGATCGCCGACGCTCGCCACGAGGGCCGGGAGGTCCACGTCGTCAAGGCCGGGCCGACGAAGGCGGCGACCCTCGAGGCCTTTGCCGCAGCGCTGGACTTCCCCGGCTGGTTCGGGCACAACCTCGACGCCCTCGCCGACTGTCTGGAGCATCTGGCCTCGCGGGCGAAGGCCCCGTGGGAGCTCGTCGTCGATGACCTGGCCGAGCTCTCGGCCGCGGATCACCGTGCCTACGTCGGGATCCAAGTCGTCCTCGCAGACCTCGCCTTCGCGCATCCCACGTGGCAGGTCACGCTGATCGACCGATGACGGTGCGTCCGCGTGACCGGGCTGAGCTCACCGACAGGTGGGGGAGAATGCACGGGTGACTCCTGCGACCTCCATTGCCCATCGCACCGTCTCGATCCTCGGGTCGACCGGTTCGATCGGTACCCAGGCCCTCGATGTCATCGCCCGCAACCCAGGGCGCTTCACGATCCTCGCCCTCTCGGCCGGCGGCAATCTCGACCTGCTCGCCCGCCAAGCCGTGCAATTCCAGGTCCCGCTCGTCGCCGCGGCCAGGAGCACCTCCGCGGACCTGCGTGAAGCGATCGCTGCGTATGCCGGGGAGGCCGGCCACCCGGCATACGCACCCGAGATCGTGGTCGGGGACGAGGGTGCGACCACGGCGGCCGCGTGTGGTTCCGATGTCGTGCTCAACGGGGTCACGGGTGCCATCGGACTCCTGCCCACGCTGGCTGCTCTCGAGGCCGGCTCGGTGCTGGCGTTGGCCAACAAGGAGTCCTTGATCATCGGCGGCCCTTTGGTGAAGGCGGCCGCGCGACCGGACCAGATCGTGCCCGTCGACTCGGAGCACTCGGCGATCGCGCAGTCTCTGCGGGGCGGCCGGCGCGATGAGGTGCGGCGGCTGGTGGTGACCGCGAGCGGGGGACCCTTCAGGGGCATGAGCCGCGACGAGTTGGCGTCGGTGACTCCGGAGCAGGCGCTGGCCCACCCCAACTATGCGATGGGCAAGGTCATCACCACCAACTCCGCGACCTTGGTCAACAAGGGGCTCGAGGTGATCGAGGCGCACCTGCTCTTCGACGTGCCCTTCGCTGCCATCGATGTCGTTGTCCATCCCCAACAGTGGATCCACTCCATGGTCGAGTTCCGCGACGGCTCGACGATCGCCCAGATGGGGCCGCCCCGGATGCTCGTACCGATCGCCCTGGGCCTGTCCTGGCCGGATCGGCTCGACGATGTCGACGTCCCCTGCGACTGGACCCAGACCCAGTCCTGGGACTTCCAGCCCCTGGATGACGACGCCTTCCCGGCCGTGCGCCTCGCCCGCCAGGTGGGGGAGGCCGGTGGGACCTTCCCAGCGGTCTACAACGCAGCCAATGAGGTGGGTGTTGAGGCCTTCCACGGGGGCCGAATCGGCTTCCTCGACATCGTCGACACCGTCGAGCAGGTCGTCGATGACCACGCCGACGCACTTGCGGGCGATCGCGGGAGTGAACTCGATGCCTCGAGCGTTGAGGGGGTGTTGCGTGCCGATGCCTGGGCACGTCGACGCGCCCACGAGCTGGTCGAGGCTGGCCGGGGTGCTGCTTCGGTGAAGGGGAGTCGATGACCTGGGTGGCCTATGTGGTGGGGGTGCTCGTCGCTGCGTTCGGTGTGGCCGCCTCGATCGCCCTGCACGAGGTCGGGCACCTCGTGCCGGCCAAGCGCTTCGGGGTGCGTGTCACCCAATACATGGTCGGCTTCGGCCCGACGATGTGGTCGAGGCGGCGAGGTGAGACCGAATACGGCGTCAAGGCGATCCCGCTCGGCGGCTACATCCGGATGATCGGGATGTTCCCGCCGAAGCCGGGGGATGACCCCGGGTCGGTGCGCGCCACCTCCACGGGAAGGTTCTCCCAGTTGGCTGACGAGGCACGTGCCTCGGCCTACGAGGAGTTGCAGCCCGGCGACGACCACCGCGTCTTCTACAAGCTCTCCACCCCCAAGAAGCTCGTCGTCATGCTCGGCGGTCCGACGATGAACCTGCTCATCGCCGTCGTCCTCCTCACCGGGATGGTGACCCTTCACGGGGCACCGACGGCCGGCGATGGTGCTGTGGTGGCCTCGGTCGCGCAGTGTGTCGTTCCGGTCACCGAGGCGGCCGCGACCACAACCTGCGAGGGCAAACCCGGCACGCCGGCGGCTGCCGCAGGGCTCCAGCCGATGGATCACATCGTCTCGATCGATGGTGAGGCCGTCGAGTCCAACGACGACGTGAGCAAACTGGTGCGGCCACGCATCGGCCAGAGCACGCCCATGGTGGTCGAGCGGCAGGGTGAGCGCATCGACCTCACGATCACCCCGATCGCCAACACCGTGGCCGAGTACGACGACCAGGGCCAGCCGATCAAGGATCCGTCGGGGGCGCTCGTCACGACAACGGCGGGTTTCATCGGCGTCACCTCCGCGACCCCGGTCGTCTATGTGCCGCAGTCGATCACGACGGTTCCCGGAGTCGTGGGCAACGGTCTGTGGCAGACCGCGGGCGCCGTGCTGCGGATCCCGCAGAAGATGGTGGGGGTCTGGCAGGCCGCGACCTCGGACAAGCCGCGTGAGATCGACTCACCGATGTCCGTCGTGGGCGTGGGGCGCGTCGCGGGTGAGGTCAGCGCCGGGAAGCTCGACCTGATGATCGGCGAGCAGACGGTCGACAAGTTCTGGTTCCTCATCGGCCTCATCGCCTCGCTCAACCTCATGCTCTTCGTCTTCAACCTCATCCCACTCCTGCCCTTCGACGGGGGCCATGTGGCCGGGGCCCTCTGGGAGGGGACCAAGCGTCAATGGGCGCGCGTGCGCGGGAAGGCGGCCCCGGCACACGTCGATGTCGCCAAGGGCCTCCCGATCGCCTACGGGGTCTCCCTCGTCCTCATCGGGATGTCCGCGCTGCTCATCTATGCCGACCTGGTCAACCCGATCAAACTCGGAGGGTGACAAGCTCGGCGGCTGATCCGGGCGTGCGTTGGGGATGCCAGGGCGCGAGCAAATGCTCGCTGGGCATCCCCGGCACTGGGGCGGGGGATAATGGTCGGCATGAGTGTTGGTCTTGGTATGCCGTCCCTGCCGCCGCCCGTGTTGGCTCCGCGTCGCAAGACCCGCCAGATTCAGGTCGGCAAGGTGGCCGTCGGAGGTGACGCCCCGATCAGCGTCCAGTCGATGACGACGACCCTGACCTCCGACGTCAACTCCACGCTCCAGCAGATCGCCGAACTCACGGCCGCGGGCTGCGACATCGTGCGGGTCGCGTGCCCGAGTCAGGACGATGCCGAAGCCCTGCCGGCCATCGCGCGCAAGAGTCAGATCCCGGTCATCGCCGACATCCACTTCCAGCCCAAGTATGTGTACGCCGCGATCGATGCCGGTTGCGCTGCGGTCCGGGTCAACCCCGGCAACATCCGCCAGTTCGACGACCAGGTGGCCGAGATCGCCCGCCGCGCCAAGGAGACCGGCACCTCGATCCGGATCGGCGTCAACGCGGGCTCCCTCGACAAGCGGTTGCTGGCCAAATATGGCAAGGCGACACCCGAGGCGCTCGTGGAGTCGGCCGTGTGGGAGGCCAGCCTCTTCGAGGAGCACGACTTCCACGACTTCAAGATCTCGGTCAAGCACAACGATCCGGTCGTCATGGTCCGCGCCTACGAGATGCTCTCCGAGCGTGGCGACTGGCCCCTCCACCTGGGTGTCACCGAGGCCGGCCCCGCCTTCCAGGGCACGATCAAGTCGGCCACGGCCTTCGGGGCGTTGCTGTCCAAGGGCATCGGCGACACGATCCGCGTCTCCCTGAGCGCCCCGCCGGTCGAGGAGGTCAAGGTCGGCCTCCAGATCCTCCAGTCCCTCAACCTGCGTCCGCGCAAGCTCGAGATCGTCTCCTGCCCGAGTTGTGGCCGGGCCCAGGTCGATGTCTACAAGCTCGCCGAGGAGGTCACGGCCGGGCTCGAAGGCATGACCGTGCCGCTGCGGGTCGCGGTCATGGGTTGCGTCGTCAACGGTCCGGGAGAGGCGCGTGAGGCCGACCTGGGTGTCGCCTCGGGCAACGGCAAGGGCCAGATCTTCGTCAAGGGCGAGGTCATCAAGACCGTGCCGGAATCCCAGATCGTCGAAACCCTCATCGAGGAGGCCATGCGCCTCGCCGAGGAGATGGGGGAGCCGATGGATGAGGAATCTGCTGGCGTACCGAGCGTCACCGTCGGCTGATCGGGGGCGCCACCGGAACTCGGTGCGACAACACGCCGCGCGACACGCCGTGGGGTCCTAGGCTGAGGCCGTGCTCCGGACCCGCTCGGCGGTCCGCCCGCTGACGCTGGCCGATCGCGACGACGCACTCGCGCTGTGTGCGAGAGATCCGGTTCGCCACGTCTTCGTCGCGGCGCGGATCCTCGAGAGCGCCCGCAACGGCTCGTTGTCCGGACTGCTTGGTCACCGGCATGGCCATGAGCTGACATCGATCTGTTGGGCGAGCGCCAACGTCGTCCCAGTGGAGAGCACGCAAGAGTCACGGGTGGCCTTCGCCGAGAAGATCCGTCGCTGGCGTGGCCGCACGGCCTCGGTTCTGGGGCCACGCGAGGAGGTCGGCCCGCTGTGGTCGGAACTCGAGCCCGCGTGGGGCCCGGCGCGCGCCGTCCGCGTGCCTCAGCCCCTGATGGTCACCACGACCCCACCCTCCCGTCTGGGTCTGACCCTCGACGCTCGGGTCCGGCCGGCGCGACCCGACGAGGTCGACATCGTCCTGCCGGCGGCCACCCACATGTTCACCCATGAGATCGGATATGCCCCGTATGCCGGGTCGAGCCGTGGCTATCGGGTGTCCCTCGCAGGGTTGATCAGCCGCGGGCACACCTTCGTCGTGCAAGAACACGGTGAGGTCATCTTCAAGGCCGATGTGGGCTCATTTGCCCTGGGTAGCGCCCAGATCCAGGGCGTCTGGCTCGCTCCGCACCTGCGCGGGCTCGGCCTGTCCACCGCCATGATGGCCGCGGTCGTCGAGCAGGTCTTCGGCTTGGGAGCGAGCAGCGTGTCCCTCTATGTGAACGGTTTCAACACCTCCGCTCACGCCCTCTATGAGCGAGTGGGCTTCACCACCGTGGGCGAATTCACCACGATCCTGTTGTGATCCGGGACCGAGCCCGTGGTCTGATGGACGTGGCTCACAGACCATGCCCGATGGTGCTCCGAAGTGACTGGCGCCCTTAGCCCGAGGACATCCGAGGAGGTGTCAGATGGTCCAACTCGCCTGGAGCGACCTGCACGCGCAGGACCTCGCGGCCGTGCGACACCTCGCCCACCGATGCCTCGAATTCGACGGTGGACTCCCGACTCTGGACTCCGAGGACACCATCCACCGACTCTTCGCGTCGGGCCCGGCTCGTGCGGGTCGGGACGAGACCGGCGAGATCGTGGCCGTGGCCGCCCTCTTCCGTGACTCAGCCGGCCAACGCACCGGAACCGGCCTGGTCCACCCGGACCTGCGTGGCCAGGGCGTCGGTGAGGATCTGGCCCACTGGGCCCGGAGCATCACCGAGGGTGAGCCACTCAAGGCGGTCATCGAAAACGACGGTCCCAGCGTGGAGAGTGTGCTCGCCTCAGCAGGGATGATGCGCGTCCACACCGAGTTCGTCATGCGCCATGATCTGTCCTCGATCCCGTTCGTTCGTGTTCCCAGCGGCCTCCATGGAGTCGCCTACGACAGCACCACGGCGCCCCTCTTCCACGAGACGTGGATCGAGTCCTTCCGTGAGCGCCCCGGCTTCCATCGGGTGCCGGAGAGTCAGTGGTTCTCCGACCTCGCTTCGCTCCCGGGCTTCCTGCCCGAGGAGTGCAGACTCCTTCTCAGCGAACTCAATGTCCCTGCCGGTTTTGTCACGGTCTCTGCCGACTGGATCGATCAGGTCGGCGTGGTGCCTGACTGGCGCGGCCGGGGAGTCGGCGCGCACCTCGTCGCACGCTCGCTCACGGCGCTGAAGAGGGCCGGCTCGGAGCAGGTCTGGCTTTCGGTGACGAGCGACAACCCCGCGGTCGCCCTCTATGAGCGGCTCGGTTTCGCGGTCGTCGGCACCAGGGCTCGGTATGCCGACCCGTTGCCTTCCTGAGGCTCGGCACCTCCCAGCACGCGCCCGTCTTGCCGGGCCAACCCGGGTGAGCGGACGGCATACGCCCTGCGTTTGCGTAAGCGGAAGGGCCCCGGATCGGTGATCCGAGGCCCTTCGTGGTGATGCGTGTGTCAATTATGCGGTGACGCGGTCACTCACTTGGTGAGCGGGGAGAGCGTCGGGTCGTTGGCGTAGGCCTCGGCGGCGTTCGCCTTGGTCACGATGACCGGGGCGAGCAGGTTGGCCGGGACGACCTTGACACCGTTGTTGTAGGACTTCTCGTCGTTGACGGTCGGCTTCTGGCCCGCCTGAAGGGCGGAAACCATGGCGATCGTCTCCTTGACGAGGTTGCGCGTGTCCTTGTTGATCGTGGAGTACTGCTCGCCCGCCATGATCGACTTGACCGACTCGACCTCGGAGTCCTGACCCGTGACGACCGGGATCGCCTTGCCAGCGGACTTCACCGAGGTGATGATCGCGCGGGCGAGGGTGTCGTTGGGGGAGAGGACGCCGTCGAGCTCGGTGGCGCCGGGGTAGGAGCCCGCGAGGAGGGTGTCCATGCGGTTCTGGGCGTTCTCGGCCTTCCAGCCCTGGGTGACGGCCTGCTCGAACTTGGTCTGGCCCGAGACGACCTTGAGGGTGCCGTCGTCGATCTTCGGCTGGAGCACGCTCATGGCGCCCTCGAAGAAGACCTTGGCGTTGTTGTCGTCAGGGGATCCGGCGAAGAGCTCGATGTTGTACGGGCCGTTCGGCTTCTTGGCCTTCATGCCGTCGAGGAGCGCGGTGCCCTGGAGCACACCGACCTTGAAGTTGTCGTAGGCGATGTAGTAGTCGACGTCCGCCGTGTTGGTGAGCAGGCGGTCATAGGCGATGACCGTGATGCCCTTGTCCTTCGCGGACTTGAGCTGGCCACCGAGCTGACCACCATCGATCGCGCCGACGACCAGGACCTTGGCGCCCTTGGTGATCATGGCGTCGATCTGGTTCTGCTGCTCGGCCACGCCACCGTTGGCGAACTGGACGTCCTGCTTGAAGCCGGCGCTGGAGAGGCCATCGTTGAACAGCTTCTCGGCGAGAACCCAGTTCTCCGACGTCTTCTGGGGGAGCGAGACGCCGATGACGGCGTCCTTGGCGAAACCAGCTTCCGCAGCAGAGGCGGAGCCGGAGGCCGTGCTCGTGCCCGAGCCGGTGTCGGTGCTGCGGCCGCAGCCCGTGAGCGCCAGGCCGGCGATGGCCGTGACGGCCAGGACCTTGGTGAAAGTCCGCATGTGTCCTTCTTTCATTTCTTGGGTTCGTCCGGAGCGGACGAGTGAGGGGATCTCGTTCGCGAGCAGGTGCTCGCGAGGAGTGTGGGGGAGAGCGGTCAGCTCTCGGTGCCGATCGTCGTCGAGGTGTCCTGGACGGCCGATCGGGCGGGATTCTGGGTTTCGAGGTGCGTTTCGGCAGCGGCGCCGCCACTCGAACCGCGCTTCTTCATGAGGTGGCCGATGAGGGAGGGCTTGCCCTGCTTCTTGCTGTAGAGGTCGAAGGCCACCGCGATGAGCAGGACCAGGCCCTTGATCATCTGGGTGCGGTCGGCGCCGATGCCCTCGAGCTGGAGGCCGTTGTTGAGGACGGCCATGACCAGACCACCGACGACCGAGCCGATGACCGTGCCCACACCACCGGTGACGGCCGCGCCACCGATGAAGACAGCGGCGATGGCGTCGAGTTCCCAGCCGACCCCGTCGAAGGGACCGGAGGCGTTGGAGCGGGCGACGAACATCATGCCGGCGAGGGCCGCGAGGGCGGCCATGTTGGCCATGACGAAGAAGTTGACCCGCTTGCTCTTCACACCGGACAACTCGGCGGCGTGCCGGTTGCCACCGACCGCGTAGATGTGACGACCAAGGATGGTCTTGCTCGTGAGGAAGCCATAGACGATGACGAGGAAGACGAGGATGAGGCCGGAGACCGGGAAGCCCTTGGCGCCGGAGGCGATGAGCATCATCACGGCCATGATGACGAGGCAGATGAGGGCCAACCGAACCCACATGACCACTGCATCCTCGACCTCGGCCCCGATCTTGACGAGCTTGCTGCGGCCGCGCAGTGCCCCGTAGACGATCGCGGCGCAGCCGATGAGGCCCAGCAACAGGGTCAGGTTGTTGTAGCCGGTGTTGGGGCCCCACTCAGGCAGTGAACCGGCGCCGATGACCTGGAACTCCGGGGGGACCGGAACAGTGTTGGACTTGCCGATGAACTGGTTGAGGCCGCGGAAGAAGAGCATTCCGGCCAGAGTGACGATGAAGGCGGGGATCCCGATGCGGGCCACCCACCAGCCCTGCCACACACCGATCAGGGCGCCGAAGGCCAGGCCCAGGAGGATTGCGAGAGTCCAGTGCAGACCCCAGTCGCGCATCGCGATGGCGACGACGATGCCGACGGCGGCAGAGATTGATCCCACGGACAGGTCGATGTGGCCGGCGATGATGACCATGACCATGCCGATGGCCAACACGAGGATGTGCGCGTTGCCCCGGATGATGTTGTTGACGTTGTCCGGCGTCAGCGTCAGGCCGTCGGTGCTCCACTGGAAGAACACGATCAGTGCCACGAGGGCACCGATCATGCCCAGTTGGCGAATGTCGCCGCCGAAGAGCTTCTTGATGAAGGTCATGGGGATCTCGTGTCTCCTCGTGGGATCAGGACGCTTGCTCGGCCGACGCCGAGCGGCTGGAGGTGTTCTTGGTCATGAGGTGCATCAGCGACTCCTGGTCGGCCTGCCCCTTGTCGAGGACACCGGTGATGCTGCCCTCGAAGATCGTGTAGATGCGGTCCGACAGCCCCAGCAACTCGGGCAACTCGGAGGAGACCACGATGACGCCCTTGCCCTGCGAGGCCAAGCGCTGGATGATCCCGTAGATCTCGAACTTGGCGCCGACGTCGATGCCGCGAGTGGGCTCGTCGAGGATGAGCAACTCGGGCTCCGTGAAGAGCCACTTGGCCAGGACGACCTTCTGCTGGTTGCCGCCGGACAACTTGGACACGCCCTCGTCGACCGTCGGGGTCTTGGTGCGCAACTCCTTGCGGAAGCGCTCGGCCGCGGAGTACTCCTCGAGTTTGTTCACGACCATGTTGTGGGTGATCTGCTTGAGCTCGGCGCTCACCGTCGTCGTCTTGATGTCGTCGAGCAGGTTGAGGCCGAGCGTCTTGCGGTCCTCGGTCACGTAGGCGATGTTGGCGTCGATCGCGTCGGAGACGCTCTTGAGCGTGAGGGGCTTGCCATCCATGATCAACTCGCCGCTGAGCCAGGTGCCGTAGGAGCGGCCGAAGATCGATCGCATGAGTTCGGTGCGACCGGCACCCATGAGTCCGGCGAAGCCGACGATCTCACCGCGACGCACGAAGAAGTTCGAGTTCTTGCAGACCAACCGGTCGGTGCGGGTCGGGTGCTGGACGTTCCAGTTCTTGACCTCGAAGAAGACCTCGCCGATCTCTGGGGTGTGATCGGGGAAGCGCGACTCGAGGTCCCGGCCGACCATGCCGCGGATGATGCGGTTCTCGTCGACCCCGTCCTCCTTGACGCGGAGGGTCTCGATCGACTTGCCGTCCCGGATGATCGTGATCGCGTCGGAGATCTGCTCGATCTCGTTGAGTTTGTGGCTGATCATGATGCAGGTGACGCCCTTGGCGCGCAGCCCGTCCATGATGGTGAGCAGGTGCTGTGAGTCGTTCTCGTTCAGCGCGGCCGTGGGCTCATCGAGGATGAGCAGTTTGACGTTCTTGGAGAGCGCCTTGGCGATCTCGACCAGCTGCTGCTTGCCGACACCGAGGTCCTTGATCTTGGTGTCCGGGTCCTCGCTGAGGCCCACTCGGGCGAGGAGCTCGACCGCCTTCTGGCGGGTGATCACCCAGTCGATGACGCCTCGGTTGACCTGCTCGTTGCCCAGGAAGATGTTCTCGGCGATCGAGAGCTCCGGGATGAGCGCGAGCTCCTGGTGGATGATGACGATGCCCGCGTGCTCGGAGTCGCGGATGTTGGAGAACTGGACGGGCTTGCCGTCGAAGGTCATCTCTCCCGTGTAGGAACCGGTCGGCCACACGCCCGACAGGACCTTCATCAGGGTGGACTTGCCGGCGCCGTTCTCACCGCAGATGGCGTGGATGTCGCCACGACGAACGACCATCGACACGTCGCTGAGGGCCTTGACGCCGGGGAACTCCTTGGTGATGTCACGCATCTCCAGGATGACATGCCCCCGGTCGGGCGTCTCGTTCGTCACGCGTACCTCCACGGTGAGGAATTGTTGTGTGGGTGAACTTATTGCGAACACCGGCTGTTGCGCAAGCGGAATCGCGGTGATCTCAGGCTACGGATTCATCACATTTGTGTCCCAGGAGGCTGGCATGGCCAGGACGGTCTCCAACACGGTGACCGCCGCACCCTGAAGGGTGGGCAGTTCGTCGACGATCGCACGCTCGAGTCGGACGGGCTGCCACCGGGCGCCCAGGACCCGGCGATCCAACTCGGCCTGGATGCGCGGACCGACCAGATCGATCAGTGGCGCATAGAAGCCGCCGAGGACGACAGTGCCGACATCGACGATGTTCACCATGGTCGAGGCGGCCCGCCCGAGCGCACTCGCGGCTTCCATGAGGGCGGCCATGGCCCGCTCGGGACCAGGGGCGGGCGCGTCCAGGAGGTCCACCACGGCTTGGACCGACTCCGTGGCGGGTAGCCCTGCGTTACGGAGCAGGGCGAGCAGCCCGGCGTACTGCTCCAGGCAGCCGGTGGCTCCACACGAACAGTCTGGGCCTTCGGGGTGGACGGGGGAGTGTCCGATCTCGCCACCCCATCCGTGGGTGCCGGCGCCCACGGATCCGTGACGCACGACGGCACCACCGATGCCGACGAAGCCACCGATGTAGACGAAGTTCTGCTCGGTCACCGGTCGCCCGTCGACTCGTGCGCGGGCACGGCACTCCGCACGAGCGGACAGGTCAGCGTCGTTTCCGGCGGTCCACCGGACTCCGGTCACGCCGCTCGCACGGGCGAGTTGGTCGAGGACGGCGACGTCGGTCCACCCCAGGTTGGGGGCGTAGCGCAGGATGCTCGACGGATGCTCGATCAGGCCCGGCACGGCCAGACACACACCGGCGGGACGCATTCCCTGCGCCTTGACCTCGGTGACCACCGAGGCCAAGAGACGCCCGAGGCGATCGAGCACCTTGTCCGATCGACTCAGCCGGAAGTCCCCCTCGACGATGCGCTGGGTGACCGACATCCCGGTCAGGTCGACGACGGTGACGCCCAGGTGGTCGACGGCGACCTCCGCCCCCACTCCGACCACGGTGCGACGAGCTGGGGCGAGGGGCACGCCCGGGCGACCGGCTCGCTCCCCGGCGCGCGGGGCCAGTTCGGTGACGAGTTCGGCATCGACCAAGGTCTCGACGAGATCGGACACGGTGGCCCGGGTCAGCCCTGTTCCCTGCGCGATCTGGGCTCGGGTCGGTGGTGCGTCGGCTTCGACGATCCGCGAGAGGACGAGGGCGAGATTGTGCTCGCGCACCAGCGTCTGGTGCGCGGGAGCATCCGCCCAGGGACCACGCGAACGACCGGGTCCGCGAGGAGCCCTGGCCGCCGTTGCCCGTGTCATGGTTCGGAACCATAGCCCCCCGACGGCCTATTTGTTCAGCGGGTGGCCCAATCCGTGCGTCGTGCGTCATGGTGAGCAGCCTGCGGAAGGTGACCCCACGGCATACGGCACCGATATCCTTGACCGTTGTCCGCCACCCCTTTCGTGATGGAGTCTCCTCGTGGCCATGCGCATGTCGTCCCTGTTCCTGCGAACGCTTCGCGAGAACCCGGCGGACGCAGAGGTCCCGAGCCACCAGTTGCTCGTGCGGGCCGGTTACATCCGGCGCGTGTCGCCCGGCATCTACACCTGGCTGCCGCTGGGTCTGAAGGTCGTCCGCAAGGTCGAGCAGATCGTGCGGGAGGAGATGGACGCGATCGGCTCCCAGGAATTGCTCTTCCCGGCGCTGCTGCCGCGCGAGCCCTACGAGGCCAGTGGTCGGTGGAATGACTACGGCCCCAACGTCTTTCGACTCAAGGACCGCAAGGGTGCCGACTACCTGCTCGGGCCGACCCACGAGGAGATGTTCTGCCTCGCGGTCAAGGACATGTACTCCTCCTACAAGGACTTGCCGGTCTCGCTCTACCAGATCCAGATCAAGTACCGCGACGAGGCGCGGCCGCGCGCCGGCGTGCTCCGCGGCCGTGAGTTCGTCATGAAGGACTCCTACTCCTTCGACATCGATGACGCCGGCCTCGACAAGAGTTACCAACTGCACCGCGATGCCTACATCAAGATCTTCAACCGGCTCGGCTTCCACTACGTCATCGTCGAGGCGATGGCCGGCGCCATGGGCGGGTCGAAGTCGGAGGAGTTCCTCGCGACCGCCGAGAACGGCGAGGACACCTACGTCCGCTGTGACAACTGCGGGTACGCCGCGAACGTCGAGGCCGTCCGCGTGCCGGCTCCCGACCCCATTGCGTATGCCGGGTTGCCGGCTTCCCATGTCGAGGCCACTCCCGACACGCCCACCATCGAAACCCTTGTCTCGCATCTGAATTCGGCCTTTCCCCGCGAGGACCGCCAGTGGGCTGCAGGGGACACGCTCAAGAACGTCATCGTCATGCTCGTCCACCCGGACGGCACGCGCGAGCCGCTCGCCATCGGGGTCCCGGGGGACCGTGAGGTCGATGAGAAGCGTCTCGGCGCGCAGGTGGAGCCGGCCCTCGTCGAGGCCTTCGATGAGAAGGCCTTCGCCGAGAACCCCGCACTGGTCAAGGGATACATCGGTCCCGGCGCCTTGGGCTCAGCGGGCTCGTCGGGCATCCGCTACCTCCTCGACCCGCGCGTCTCCGAGGGCACCGCATGGGTGACCGGCGCCAATGAGCCGGGCCACCACGTCATCGACCTCGTCGCCGGTCGCGACTTCACCGCCGACGGCACCATCGAGGCCGCCGATGTCCGGCCGGGCGATGACTGCCCGTCGTGCGGACACGGTCTCGAATCCGCGCGCGGTATCGAGATGGGCCACATCTTCCAGCTCGGCACGAAGTATGCCGAGGCCCTCGACCTCAAGGTCCTCGACGAGCACGGCAAGCTCCGGACCGTCACCATGGGCTCCTACGGCGTCGGCGTCACTCGCGCGGTGGCGTGCATTGCCGAGGGCAACCATGACGAGTTCGGTCTCATCTGGCCGCGTGCGATCAGCCCGGCCGACGTCCACATTGTCGCGACCGGCAAGGACCGCACCCGCGACCCCGAGGTTTTCGACACCGCGGAGAGGTTGACCCGCGAACTCGAGGCGGAGGGGCTCGAGGTCCTCTATGACGACCGCGAAAAGGTCTCTCCCGGGGTGAAGTTCAAGGACTCCGAGCTCATCGGTGTGCCCACGATCCTCGTCATCGGCAAGTCCTTGGAGAACGGTCTGGTGGAGATCAAGGACCGCCGCAGCGGTGATCGCGCCGAGGTGCCGGTCGTCGACGCGGTCAGCGCCGTTATCGCAGCCGTGTCCGGCGGCGACCGATGACTGGAGCTGGGGGCCGGTCGCGCCGGCGACCATCTCGTCGCGCGACCGCTCTCAGCTCACTCGTCCTCGCGGGTCTTGTCGGAGGTTGTGGCATCACGTGGACCCCTGGTGGCGCGGCACCGTCGCCATCTCCGTCGGCCACGCCCACGACCTCGGTCGACCCGAGCCCGACGCCGACGCCCACCCCCTCACCCAGTCCTAGCGCCATCGCTTTGGCCGAGGTCGGCTCCTTCGGTACTGCCCGCGCGGGAGAGAACGGGTGGTGGATCAACGCCATGACCGATCATGACGGCGAATACCAATGGCGGGTCCTCGATCCCCAGCGCGCCCCCGTCACGGCACTTGAGCCCCGGTCGGGCACGATGAACTTCTTCGGCGAACCCGAGGACTACACCGACATCCCCGGGGTCCTCACCTTCCGCGGCAACCACGGCCGCAACGCCGCGTCCTGGGGTTCGGCCGCCGTGAGCGAGCACAAACTCGAGAAGGTCTGGACTCGCGCGAGCGGGTCCCTGCGCTCCCTCGGGAGCACGTGGGGCGGCTCGGGTTGGACCGGTCAGCCGCTCTTGGTGCAGTGGCCCGAGGCGACGCGCGCGGCGATGGGCCTGACCGGGCCCGGTGCAGCCGCCGGTGCCGTCGAGGTGATCTATCCGACGTTGTCGGGCCAGATCTTCAGGATGGACCTGGCCACGGGGACCGACACCCGCCCCACCATGCGGATCGCCGAGGGTGGCTTCAAGGGGACGGGCTCGATCGACCCGCGCGGCTACCCGCTGCTCTATGCCGGTCAGGGCCTGCCCAACGAGACCGATTACCGGATGCGCTATCACATCTTCGACCTCATCAAGGATGAGGAAGTGGACGGCTGGGGGAGCGTTGATGGCAGCGCGCCCGATGCGGGCTGGGGCGGCATGGACTCCTCTGGGCTGGTCCTCGCGTCGGCGGACACCCTCCTTGAACCGTCGGAGAACGGCTTCTTCATCTCTGCCAAGCTCAACTCCTCCTTCGACGCAGCCGCGAAGAAGGTGTCGATCAACACCGAGCTCACGCGGCTCCAGTACCGCACTCCGCTCACCCGCTTCAGTGGCCTCGAGGCCTCAATCGCGGCGTACCGCAACCTGATGTACGTCACCGACAACGACGGCAACATGCTCTGCATCGACGCGAACACGCTCAACGTGCTCTGGGCACGATCCATCGATGACGACGCCGACGCCACGCTCGTTCTCGACCCGGCGGGGGACAAGCCCTTCCTCTACTCCGGGCAGGAAGTGGACAAACGGGGCCCCGGTGCGGCGACGATCCTCCGACGCATCGACGGGCTGACCGGGAAGGTTGTCTGGGAGCACTCCGTTCCGACCTCTTACGATGCCGACGTCAATGGTGGCCTCCTGGCCACTCCCGTCCTGGGCACCGGCGAGAACAACGATCTCGCGATCTTCTCCGTTGCCAAGACGACCTCACTCTCCGCGGGCACCCTGCTCGCCCTGGACCGCACGACCGGCTCCGTGGTCTGGCAGCGTGAACTCCCTGCCTACACGTGGAGCTCGCCGATCCTCATCAAGACCAAGGACGAGCACGAGGTCGGCTTCCTCTGTGACTCGGTCGGGATCTGCCACCTCTTCGACCCCCGCACGGGCACCGACTGGACCACGATCAACGTCGGCACCAATGTCGAGGCGTCGCCAGCGTCCTTCGACGACATGATCGTCGTGGGCACCCGTGGAGGGGAGATCTGGGGCATCCGTGTCAGCTGATCTCGACCATGGCCGACCTCTCGAGGCGGTCATCTTCGATTGGGGAGGCACCCTCACCCCGTGGCACGAGGTCGACCTGCCCGAGCAGTGGCGGGTCTATGCGCGCGAGATCCACGGCATCCGCCTCAACTCTGACGAGGTCGTCGAGACGGACGTCGAGAAGGCGCGCGCTCTCGCCGACCGGATCCTGGCTGCCGAGAGCCTGGCCTGGCGGCGAGGGCGTGAGGACCACTCGAGTGCTGCCCTTGATGACATCCTCGAGGCCGCTGGGGTCGATGCCGAGCACGACCGGCACCACCTCGCGCTTGCGTCCTATCGCCGCTTCTGGGAGCCCCACACCCACACGGATCCGCAAGTCCGTCCGCTGTGGGAAGGATTGCGGGACTGGGGCATTCGTGTCGGGATCCTCTCCAACACCATCTGGAGTCGTGACTACCACCGAGAGGTCTTCGCCCGTGATGGCGTGCTCGACCTGATCGATGGTGACGTCTATTCCTCGGAGATCGACCACGTGAAGCCGCACCCCGAGGCCTTTCGCGCGGCGGCAGCCGCGGTGGGAGCGCGACCCGAGCACACGGCATACGTCGGCGATCGCCTGTTCGAGGATGTGCACGGCCCCCAGCAGGTGGGGATGCGCACGATCTGGATCCCACACTCGGACATCCCGGTCGAGCAGCAGGTCCAGGTCAATGTCACGCCCGATGCCACTGCTCACGAGCTCCTCGACATCCTCCCCATCGTCGACGGCTGGCTGGGCCGATGACCGAGACCGTCTCTCAGGTCATCGCCGATCCGACGCCCACCCTCATTGCCGTCATCGCCGTCGCCGGCTTCGTCGCCGGCTGGGTGGATGCCGTCGTCGGCGGCGGTGGCCTCATCCAGTTGCCAGCGCTCCTGCTCGCCTTCCCCGGCGCGACTCCGGCCCAGTTGCTCGCGACCAACAAGGCCGGGTCGATCGCCGGGACGACCACGGCGTCGATCACCTACTGGCGCAGAGTGAGACCCGACATGCGGACCGCCTTGCCGATGGCCGTCTGCGCCTATCTGGGCGCGATCGGTGGAGCCTTCATCGGCCTCCACATCCCCAAGTCGGCCTTCAACCCGATCATTCTCGTGCTCCTCATCGCTGTCGGTGCCTACACCCTCTTCAAGCCGAGCCTGGGCACAGCGACCGCCCTGCGCTGGGACGGCGTGCGGCACACGGGGATTGCCGTGCTCATCGGCTTCGTCATCGGGGTCTACGACGGGGCACTCGGCCCGGGCACCGGATCCTTCCTGGTCTTTGCGCTTGTCGGGCTGATGGGCTACGCCTTCCTCGAGGCGTCGGCCAAGGCCAAGATCGCCAACTTCGCGACCAACCTCGGCGCTCTCACCGTCTTCGCGCCCGGTGGTCACGTCATGTGGAAGGTGGGCCTCGTGCTCGCTGCCGCCAATCTGCTCGGCGGATATGCCGGGGCCCGCACCGCGGTCCGACTCGGCTCCCGCTTCGTGCGCTGGGTCTTCATCGTCATCGTGAGCGCCTTCATCATCCGGATCTCGGGGCAACTCCTCGGCTTCTGGTGAGGTTCAGTTGGTCGTGAGCCAGAGGACCTCGTAGGGCTCCAGCCAGACCTGATCGCCCTCGCCCCACTCGAGCCGAGAGCCGGTCAGTGCATCCACGGCGTCGGCCACGTCGAGTTCTCGTGCGCGCCAACCCGGCCACGCACGCCGACGCTCGGTCACGTTGTGGACCCCGACGAAGCGGCCGATCGGATGGTCACGAACGGTCACGAGGATGCCGGGGTCATCGATCGGCCCGATGGCGGTCTCGACCGATCCGTGCAAGTGGGGGAGGGATGCTCGCACGCGAGCCAACTCCACGAGGTCGCCGAACACCGTGGCCGCCACCGAACCCTGGGTATGCCGAGTGGTCGCCCGGTCGTGGTCGAGCCGAGGGCGGTGGGCCCACCGGTTGTCGTCCTCGTGCCCGGGTTCGCTGGCCCACTCGCGGTCGTTGGCCTGCCCCAGCTCGTCGCCGCTCCAGATCACCGGCACCCCACCCCACGACATGATGAGCGAGTGCGAGAGCCGCAGGGCCGCCGCGGCCGATGCGATCCGGACGGGGTCGGCGGACTCCTCTGCCGCATCGAGACCGATGAGTGAGGCCGCCGTCCCGGACGTGCGCCGATCGTCGGTTGCGGGGTTGTATTGAAAGACCAGGCCCTTGGCGGTCGAGCCGGGGAAGTCCCCCGCATACCAATGCGCGAGGAAGGATCGGTGGCCATGGCCCGAGAGACCGAGCGCCCCCGCGTCCTCGTCCATGATCGCCCAGCCGATGTCGTCGTGGCAGCGCAGATAGGTCAGCCAGGTCGCGGTCGGCGGCTTGGGCGGCAGGTTGCCCAATGCCTGCGCGGCGAGTCGCACATCACGTGCGGCGAGCATCGACCAGATCTGCACCATGAGGCTGTTGTGATAGGCGAGGTCGCTGACCTTGCCGGTGTGTGACCCAGACCCGAGATAAGCGAGCAACTTGGTCGGTGCCACGATGGCCTCGGCCTTGAAAGCGACTGCAGGACAAGCGATTCGGGTGATCGCCCGTAGCACTTGGGTGACTGCGTGGACCTCGGGCTCCCCCTGGCAGTCGGTGCCCAGGCGCTTCCACATGAAGGCGATCGCATCGAGCCGAAGCACGTCGACGCCACGGTTGGCCAGGTCGAGGATGATGCTCACGAACTCCTTGAGCACCGCGGGGTTCGACCAGTTCAGATCCCACTGCCATTCGTTGAAAGTCGTCCAGACCCAGCCGCCGAGTTCGTCGTCCCACGTGAAGTTGCCCGGCGCGAAGTCGGGGAAGACCTCCGGAAGGCTCGCCTCGTAGGCATCCGGCATCGCCCGGTCCGCGAAGACATGGAAGTACTCCCGGTATGCCGGGTCGCCGGCTCTCGCCTTGGCCGCCCAGTCGTGCTCGCGGGCGACGTGGTTGAGGACGAGGTCGAGGGTCAGACTCATGCCGGCCTCGTGGAGCGCGTGCGTCAGGGCCTCGAGGTCGTCCATCGACCCGAGGTCGGGACGGACCGCGCGATAGTCGGCCACGGCATACCCGCCGTCGTTGTCACCCTCGCGAGGGCGCAGCAACGGCATGAGGTGGAGGTAGCGGACCCCGAGTTCATCGAGGTAGGGGATCTCATCGATCAGCCCTCGCAGGTCGCCAGCGAAGCGTTCGGTGTAGGCCGCGTAGCCCAGCATCGAGGGGTCCTGCAGCCAGTCCGGGCGTAGGAGGCGCTCGAGGTCCCGGGCGTGGAGCTCGGGGGATCGGGCGTCATAGGCGGCGCGCGCGAGATCGATCAGGTCATCGGCGAGGGCGTCGGCTCGGTCGTCGTAGAGCGGGCGGAGTCCGTCGAGGACGTCGGGGAGCCAGCGGTGGAGACGAGCCCGGAACATGAGGTCGCGCTCGTCGCTGATGGGCGCTGAGGAGGTCGGCGTGACGGTCACAGCAGGCATTGTGGCGCAGAATCGCGAAAACGGTTAGACATTTGCAGCAGCGGGCTGGACACCACTGAGGGCCCGTCGTCGGACGCCACGGGGTGCGGATCCACGGATGGTCCTCATGGCGGGCACAGCGGATGCACAGGCGTCGGCGACAAGTTCGTCTCCATGACCACGATCTCCGCCCCCGAGCAGGCACCCCTCGTCCTCCGACGGGTCACGTCGACTGCAGGACGGCTGCGCCCGCGAGCGGTCCCCGGCTGGTGTCGGACGGCCAGTGCCTTGGCCTTCTGGAGTGTGCTGGTCGCCGTCACGGCGCTGTGGGTCCAGGGCGGCGGCCTCGGGGAACTCGGCTCAGTGGCTGGCGCCCTCACCTCCACCGGTCGTCTCACCGGCCTGATCGCCTCGGCCCTGCTGCTCGTCCAGGTCTTCCTCATGGCGCGGGTGCCGTGGTTCGAGCAGGCGTGGGGTCAGGACGAGTTGGCGCGGACGCATCGCCTCGTCGGCTTCACCTCGTTCAACCTCATGCTCGCGCACATCCTGCTCATCACCTTGGGCTACGCGGCCAACGGCTCGCTCGGGCTCTGGGGCACGATCGTCGATCTCGTCCTGCACTACCCGGGGATGCTGCTCGCCGTGGCTGGGACGTTGGCGCTGGTGATGGTCGTCGTGACCTCGATCAAGAAAGCCCGGGCCAAGCTGCGCTACGAGTCGTGGCATCTGATCCACCTCTACGCCTACCTCGGCGCCGGACTCGCGCTGCCCCACCAACTGTGGACCGGTGGCGACTTCACGCGGAACCTCAGCGCGACGGTCTTCTGGTGGACCCTGTATGCCGTGTGCTTGGCGGCCGTTGTCGCCTTCCGGATCGTCCTTCCGCTGTGGCGCTCGTCGCGAGCAGGGTTGCGTGTCACCGATGTTCGCGCCGACCTGCCGGGAGTCACGTCGGTGACGGTCAGTGGTCCGGGCGTGGCCTCGATCCGCGCACATGGCGGCCAGTTCTTCCAGTGGCGTTTCCTCGACGGGCCGGGCTGGAGTCGCGCCAACCCGTATTCGCTCTCGGCGGCTCCCGACGGACGCAGCCTGCGGATCACCGTCGCGCATGTCGGTGAGGGCTCGGCTCGGCTGGCCACACTGCGGCCAGGGACGCGCGTCCTGGTCGAAGGTCCCTACGGCCGCCTCCACGCCGGAGTTCGCGTCCGCGACAAGTCCCTGCTCATGGCGTCCGGCATCGGGATCACCCCTTTGCGTGCACTCCTCGAGGACCT
>Ga0073904_10000137_pt1 | contig 47305 bp, 41 predicted proteins | sample KloWWTrecipitate_FD_66668 | JGI IMG/M metagenome (GOLD analysis project Ga0073904, IMG submission 66668) | Active sludge microbial communities from Klosterneuburg, Austria, studying microevolution and ecology of nitrifiers - Klosterneuburg... | ecosystem: Engineered > WWTP > Aerobic digester >... | reverse complement strand
CCCCTGCCCGCTCTGGAGAAGATCATCACGACCGTGCGCGGCCTCGACATGGACGCTGTCCGCGCCCGGGCCGCCACCGAACCCACCGACTGACGCCGTCGCACCACCCCCATCACCCGAGGAGAACCCCCTATGTGCAGCCCCGCTCGTTGCTCGTCCTGCGGCAAGGTCACCTGGTCCGGCTGCGGCCAGCACGTCGCCGCCGTCATGGCCTCCTTCCCCGTCGACCAGCGCTGCACCTGCCGCTGATCACCCCCGTCCGACGCAGCACGGTGGGCCGTCGGGCGACGGCCACCGTGCTGCGTCCGGGTGACCGCCGGGATGACTGCGGTCACGGCTAGACTCGGGCCGTGATCTTCAAGGCAGTCGGCGAGGGGCGCCCGTACCCCGATCATGGCCTGACCACGCCCAAGCAGTGGGCGGAGGTCTCGCCGCGCCAGGTCCGGCTCGACGAGCTCGTGACCACCAAGAAGACCCTGAGCCTGGACGCCCTGCTCTCGGAGGACTCGACCTTCTTCGGCGACCTGTTCGCCCACGTCGTGCAGTACCAGGGCGTGCTCTACCTCGAGGACGGGCTGCACCGCGCCGTGCGCGCCGCACTCGCGCAGCGACCCATCCTGCACGCGCGCGTCCTGGTGCTGGACTCCTGATGGCCGCCCCCAGCCCGGACCGCCAGCGCACGCTGCGCCGTCGCCACCTGCACGAGCGGCAGGCCGTCGTCTTCGGCTCGCTCGTCGCGGCGCTCGCCGTCGTCGGCCTGGGCTCCGCCGCGGTCTACACCGGGGTGATGTCAGCGCCCTTCCTCGACCGCGAGTTCAGCTCCCCCCCGCCCGAGGAGACGGGCGCTGCGCTACCGCCGGCCCCGTGCCCCGCCGAGGGCACGCTGCCGCTGCCGTACGGCTCGGTGCAGGTGAGCGTCCTCAACGGCTCCGGGCGCACCGGGCTCGCAGGCGCAACCGCGACCGGCCTGACCACGCGCGGCTTCGTCGTGCTCACCACCGGCAACTACCCCGCGTCGCTGTCCGGTACCGCCCAGATCACCTTCGGCGAGGCCGGGATCGCGGCGGCCTACACGCTCGCGGCACAGGTCGACCAGCCGGTCCTGGTGCTCGACACACGCGTCGACGCCACGGTCGACCTCGTGCTCGGCGACGCGTACGCGGACCTGCTCGACCCTGCCGCCGTGGTGCTCGACCCCGCCGTCCCGCTGGTGGGCGTCACGGGCTGCGTCCCGCTCGAGGAGGCCCGGGCGTCCGCGATCCCCGGCCCGACACCCTCGCCCACGGAGGAGACGCTCCAGGACGGCGGCGACCCGGCGACAGAGGAGCCCGTCGCGCCGCCCGCCGAGGGCTGATCTCCCACGCATCACGAGAGGGGCCCACCCGGCGACCTGCCCGGTGGGCCCCTCTCGTCGAGTCGTGCGGCTCAGTGCTGCGGCTCAGCGCTCCAGCTCGGTACCGCCGGGCACCGACGCCGGGGTGAGCGCCTCGTCGTGCGTCCCGCGCCACCGCGAGATCGAGCGCATGAGGTGGTAGATCCCGATCGCCGCGGCCGTGCCGAGCGCGATGCCGGCGAAGGTCACGTCCCCGGCCACCCACGTGTAGTCGGCAATCCCGACGACGAGCGCGACGGCGGCGGTCGTGAGGTTCACCGGGTCGGAGAAGTCGACCTTGTTCTGCACCCAGATGCGCGCACCGAGAATGCCGATCATGCCGTAGAGCACGGTCGTCGCCCCGCCCAGCACGCCGCCGGGGATGGTGGCCACGAGTGCGCCGAACTTGGGCGAGAGACTGAGCACCAGGGCGGTCGCCGCGGCCACCCAGTACGCCGCCGTGGAGTACACGCGCGTCGCGGCCATGACGCCGATGTTCTCGGCGTAGGTCGTCGTGCCCGAGCCGCCGCCGGCGCCCGCGAGGGTCGTGGCGATGCCGTCGGCGAACAGCGCACGCCCGATGACCGGGTCGAGGTCCTTGCCCGTCATCGCGGCGACGGACTTCACGTGCCCGACGTTCTCCGCGATGAGCACGAAGACCACGGGGACGAACAGGCCCAGCACGGCCAGGTCGAACGACGGTGCGGTGAAGGTCGGCAGTCCCACCCACGCGGCGGCACCGACCGTGGCGAAGTCGATCTCGCCGCGCAGCACGGCCACGAGGTAGCCCGTCAGCACGCCGAGCAGGATGGCGAGGCGGCCGAGGATCCCGCGGAACAGCACGGTGATGAGGATGATCGAGAGCAGCGTGACCAGCGCCGTCACCGGCGAGACCTGGAAGTTGGTCCAGGCGACGGGGGCAAGGTTGAGGCCGATGAGCGCGACGATCGTGCCGGTCACCACGGGCGGCATGACGACGTCGATCCAGCGCGACCCGGCCAGGTGGACCACCACGCCGACGACGGCGAGCAGCAGCCCGGTGACCATGACGCCACCGAGCGCGACAGCCATCCCGCCCGAGGCGTTGGCCGCGGCGATAGGGGCGAGGAAGGCGAAGCTCGACCCGAGGTAGCTGGGCAGCCGGTTGCCGGTGATGAGCAGGAAGAGCACCGTGCCGACGGCGGAGAAGAACAGCGTCGTGGCCGGCGGCAGGCCCGTGATGAGTGGGACGAGGAAGGTCGCGCCGAACATCGCGACGACGTGCTGCATGCCGATGCCGACGGTCCGCGGCCAGCTGAGCCGCTCGTCCGGGGCGACGACGGCGCCCGGCGCCACCCGCCGCCCGTCACCGTGCACGCTCCAACCGATGCTGCTCATGGGTCTTGCTCCCTCACGATGGGGTGGTTGCCGACAGGGGCGCGGCCGCGCCCGAGGCCGGGGACGAGACTAGCGAGCCCACCGTGCGCGCGCGGACGCTGTGGGATGCTGTTGGTCACGTCCACACCCTCAGGAGCGCCGTGAGCCAGCCCACCCCGCCGCCGTTCGACCCGACCGCCGGCCAGCAGCCCTACACCCCGCCCGTGCCGGCCCCCGAGCCGTACGGTCAGCAGCCGTACGCCCAGCAGCCCTACGCGCAGCAGCCGTACGGCCAGCCGTACGCCCAGCAGCCCTACGGGCAGGCCTACCCGCAGCAGGGCTACGCCGGTGCCCTCGCCCCGGCGAACAACGCCATGGCGCTCGTGTCGCTCATCTCGGGCATCGTCGGCCTGACGCTCATCCCCTTCATCGGCTCGATCGTCGCCGTCATCACGGGGCACATGGCCAAGCGGCAGATCGCCCAGACGGGTGAAGGTGGCAGCGGGATGGCCACCGGTGGCCTGGTGACCGGCTACATCGGGCTCGCCCTCGGCGTCATCGCCGTCATCGGACTCATCGCCTTCTGGGGTCTGATCGCCACGTCCGGGAACGTCACGTACAACTGATCCGACCCACCGGCGGCCCGGCCCGCCCCGGCGGCCCGGCCCGCCCCGGCGGCGCGCCGGGCGCCCGGCCGCTGCGGGTCGCGCTGTGGTGCGCCTTCGGCGCGGTGCACGCGTGGCTGACCTGGGTGGGCGTGGTGCTCGCGCCCGCCGCGGCGTTCTGGGACCTCGACCTCTACCGCTGGTGGATGTACCGCGCGCTGGTCGAGGGCACCTGGCCGGTGCTCGACGACCCCTGGGCCTACCCCGCGGGCGCCGTGCTGCCGATGCTGCTGCCCGGCCTCGGCAGCACGGTCTCCACCCCGCAGTACGCGCTCGGCTGGTGCCTGCTGGTGGCCCTGCTCGACGGCGCGGCCCTCGCGGTGCTCCTGCGGCTGCCGCGCGGCGCGGCGGCCGCAGGGTGGTGGACGGCTGCGCTGCTGCTGCTCGGGCCCGTGGCGCTGGGCCGGCTCGACGCCGTCATCACACCGCTGAGCATGGTGGCGCTCGCCGTGGCCGCGACACCCGGTGCGCGAGGGCGCCGCGCCCGGGTGGCCACGGCCCTCCTCACGGCCGGTGCGTGGGTCAAGGTCGCGCCCGGCGCGCTGCTGCTCCCGCTCGCCGCCGCCGCCCGCCGCCCGTGGCGCGACGTCGTGCTCCCGGCCGGCCTGGTCACCGCCGCGTTGGTGGGGGCCGTCGCCGCCGGCGGCGGGGGGGCCCGGCTCGGCTCGTTCCTCACCACCCAGACCGGCCGAGGACTCCAGCTCGAGGCGGTCGGCGCCACGCCGTGGGTGCTCGCCACCCTGGGGCGCGACGACGTCACGATCGCGCTGGACGAGGCCCTGGTCACCTACCAGGTGCACGGCCCGGGCACGACGGCGGCGGCGCGGGCGCTCGACGTCGTGCTCGTGGGGGCCGTGCTGACCGTCGCCGCCGTGCTGGTGCACGCGCGCCGTCGGGGCCGGGCGCCCGCGGCGCTGCTCCCCGCGGCCCTGGCGCTGAGCACCGCCCTCGTCGTGGCGAACAAGGTCGGCTCGCCGCAGTACCTGACGTGGCTCGTCCCACCCGTGGCGGTGCTCCTGGCGGTGGGCACGCCCGACGGGTGGGCGCGGGACGCGCAGCACCGGTGGCTCGTGGCCGCGGCCGGCCTGGCCCTGCTCGCGTCGGGGCTGACCCAGGTGGTCTTCCCCTGGGGGTACCCGGCGCTGCTCGCGGGCGACCCGACGATCGCCGTCGTGCTCACGCTGCGCAACGCGACCCTGGTCGCGGTCCTCGCGTGCGCCGCCGTCGGGCTCCGCGCCGCGCTCCGGCCCCCGCCCCCGCGCTGAACCTCACCGGTCGACCCTGAGGGTGGGCAGGCGTGGCAGCGTCGTGCCTGCACCCCGGCGCCGTCGGGCCACCGCCGAGCCGACGTTGACGTGTGGGTACGGTCAGCCGACTCTAGGGGCCACCGGTCGGCAGCACGGTGGCGCGAGGTGGTCGAGGCGTCCGGGCGCGGTCCTCGACCTCCCGATGGTGGGCCCCGCCGAAGGCGCGCTTGTCGCGGTAGAGCGCGTCGTCTGCGTCGCGGAGCAGGTCCGCGGTGGACGTGTGGTCCACCACGTTGGTCGTGGCACCTCCGGCGCTGATGCGCACACCGATCTGCCTGGCGTCAGGGCCCAGCGCCGCATCGACTGCCCCTTGGAGCCGGGCGATGACGGCCGGCATCTCGGCGTCCCGGGCGCCAGGGACGAGGACCGCGAACTCGTCGCCACCCAGCCGGGCGACGGTGTCCGAGGGTCGGACAGCCCTGGCGAGCGCTTCGGCCACGGCCTGGAGCAAGGCATCGCCTTCGGGGTGGCCGAGGGTGTCGTTGTACGCCTTGAACCTGTCGAGGTCGAGCATCACCAGCCCGAGCGGCGTGCAGTCCTGGGCGGCCCTGGCACGCTCGGCCTCCAGCGCGGCGTCGAACACCCGGCGGTTGGCGATACCGGTCAGCGGGTCCGTGCGGCTCAGGCGCTCGACCTGAGCGAGGAGTTCGGAGTTGCGCCTGCGTTGGCGTCGCTCCTCGGTCCGTGCGGAGAACTCAGCGCGATCGGAGCGGTGACGGAGGTAGTGACCACCAACCCCGATGATGATGGCCGTCCCCAGGTACCACGCGGCGACGGCGAGCTTGGCCGGCGCGACCGGCTCTGGAGCGGCGACCACGGCGATGGTGAGCGCACCGACGGACACGGCGTCGATGACGACCGAGTAGCGCCAGTGCCAGGCGATGAACACGGCTGTCGCGTAGATGGCCAAGGAGAACCCGAGAAGGTAGGCCTCGAACGCGGCCTGAGCTCGGGGCAGCATCCAGGCAATGCCCACCTGGACCGGGATGAGGAGTCCGAGGGCCGCCGCGTCGGTCCGCCAGCTGGGTGCCGATCTCACCAGGACGATCCACGCGACGACGACGAGGGCGCCGGCGGCGAGCCGCACCGTGAGGAAGTCAGCGGCGTGCTCCGGGACGAGGACCCGGTCGAATGCCGCCCAGCCCACCATCACGGTCGCGCACAGCACACCCAGGACTGAGCCGGTCTTGCGGGTCTGGACCCGCAACTCGTGCTGGAACCGCGTCGAAGGTGCGGCGATCCGGGTGGGGGCCCGGCACCGGCGGGGTGGGGTCGTGCGACGCGGGAATGTCATCATTGCCTCCCGACCACCATCGTCGTCCCTGCGCCCACTGTGAGGACTTGCGCCCCACCCGTCGCCGCCCGACCAGTGCTGCCGGACTCCGGTGTGGGCTATCACCCGAGCCGCGGGACGACCTCGCGCGCGACGAGGTCGAGGTGGTCCAGGTCGGCCAGGTCCAGCACCTGCAGGTAGACGCGCTGCGCCCCGGCCTCGGCCAGCGCGCCCAACCGGTCCACGGCCTCGGTGACGGTCCCCGCGACGCCGTGCGCTCGCAGCTCGGCCGGGTCACGGCCGATCGCCCCGGCCCGTCGCGCCACCTCGGCGTCGTCCGCCCCGACGCACAGCACCAGCGCGACGGACCGCACCAGGGTGTGCGGGTCGCGACCGATCTCCTCGCACGCGGCGGCGACCCGGCCGTAGAGCATCGGCAGGTCGGCGAGCTCCGGGAAGCCGGCGTTGAACTCCGCCGCGTACCGGGCGGCCAGCGCCGGGGTCCGCCGCGGCCCACCACCGCCGACGATCACCGGCACGCCCGCGCCACCGCCGACCCCGGCCTGCTGCACGGGCTTGGGCAGCGCCGGGGAGTCGGTCAGCGTGTAGTGCTCGCCGGCGAAGTCGTACCGCTCCCCCACCGGGGTGCGCCACAGCCCGGTGACCAGCTCGAGCTGCTCGGCCAGCAGGCCGAAGCGCTTGGCCGGGAACGGGATGCCGTAGGCGGCGTGCTCGGCGGCGAACCACCCGGCGCCCAGCCCCAGCTCCACGCGCCCGCCGGACATCTGGTCCACCTGCGCCACCTGGATCGCCAGCACGCCGGGGTGCCGGAACGTCGCCGAGCTGACCAGCGTTCCGAGCCGGAGCCGACGGGTCTCGCGGGCCAGACCGGCCAGCGTGGTCCAGGCGTCCGTCGGCCCGGGCAGGCCGTCGCCGCCCATCGCGAGGTAGTGGTCGGAACGGAAGAACCCGTCGAAGCCGAGGGTCTCGGTGGCTCGCGCCACCCGCAGGACGTCGTCGTAGCTCGCGCCCTGCTGGGGCTCGGTGAAGACGCGCAGGTCCATGGGCCCAGCCTGCCATCCGACGCACCGGCGGCGCCGGGGACGCAGGCACGGCGCCGAGGGCGACGGCTCAGAAGACCGTCAGACCCCGGGCCCGGAACTGGTGGCGCACACGCTCGACGAGCTCGGGCGTGGGCGGGTGCGCGTCGTCGAGCTCGTAACGCATGCCCAGGCTCTCCCACTTGTCCCGACCCATCTGGTGGAACGGCAGCACCTCGACCCGGCTCACGGTCGTCAGGGTCGACACGTAGTCGGCGACGAGCTCGACGTTCGCCTCGTCGTCGGTCAGCCCCGGCACCAGCACGAACCGCACCCAGATCTCGATGCCGTGCTCCACGAGCCGCCGGCCGAACGCCAGCGTGGGCGCGAGCTCCTGGCCCGTGACGCGCTTGTAGGTCTCCGGGTCCCCGGACTTCACGTCGAGCAGCACGAGGTCGATGTCGTCGAGCATCGCGTCGGTGCACGCCGCGCCGAGGAACCCCGAGGTGTCGATGGCGGTGTGGATGCCCATCTCCTTGGCGCCGCGCAGCAGGCGGGCCACGAAGGCGGGCTGCATGAGCGGCTCCCCGCCGGAGATCGTCAGGCCGCCATGCGTGGCGAGGAGCACCCCGAGGTAGCGGCGCAGCCGAGCGAGCACCTCGACCGTCTCGATGGGCCGGCCGCGGCGCATCTCGATGGTGTCGGGGTTGTGGCAGTACAGGCAGCGCAGCGGGCAGCCGGACAGGAAGGTGGTCAGGCGCGTGCCGGGGCCGTCGACGGCCGTGACGAGCTCCCAGGAGTGCAGCGAACCCAGCTCGCCCGAGCGCATCTGCGCGAGGCGGTCGGAGCGGTCGGCCTCGGAGAGCTCGAGCCCCGCGGTGCCCGACGTCGCCCGGTGGTGGCTGCCCCCGGTGACCGGCACGTCGAGCAGGACGATCGGCGCACCGACCGGCGTCGTCTCAGGGGCGGTCATGGGTCCTAGTGTCCACTGCTCGGGCCCGAAAAGTCATGTGACGCAGGGTGGAGCGGCTCGGCGGCTCCGGCGTGGCGACGGGCGCTAGTCCTGGGGCGCACCCGGGACCTTGTCGGTGACGTCGTCGTACGTCGCGGCCGCCGGCAGCGCGGCGGGTGCGTAGACGAGCTGCACGACACCCGTCGGGAAGACGTCCGAACGCAGCAGCCGCAAGGGGTATATCGGCTCCCCCTCGTCGAAGAGGCGCTCGCCGTGCCGCGCGGCGACCGGGTGGACCAGCAGGCGCAGCTCGTCGAGGAGGCCAGCGGCGAGCAGCTGACGCACCACCGAGATCGAGCCGGCCACGAGGATCTTGGCCACGCCCGGCTCGGCAGCGAGAGCCCGCACGGTCTCGACGAGATCCCCGCGCACGGCCTCGACGTTGCGCCAACCGAGGTCCTGCTGACCACGCGTCGCGACCACCTTGCGCGTGTCGCCCAACTGGGCCGCGAAGGTCGCGTCCTCGCCGCCGGCCGCCTCCCGCCCCGGCCACGCCCCCGCGAAGCTGTCGTAGGTGACCCGGCCCAGCAGCAGCACGTCGACGTCCTCGTAGTCCTGGCCCACCGCGGCGCCCATGTGCTCGTCGAAGTACGGGAAGTGCCACGCGGGGTCGATCTCGACGACGCCGTCGAGCGAGATGAACAGGGTCGAGACGATCGTCGCCATGGGATCCTCCGGGTTGCGTGCGCGCCGTCACCGCACGGCAGGTCGGACCATCACACCGCAGCAACCGCGGAGGCGCCTCCCGCGGCGCCCGAGGGCGGGACGACGGTGCGATGCTCCGACCGTCACACCTCGGCCAGGACGCGTGCGGCCCACGGCTCGAGCGCGATCTCCTGACCCGCGGCGAGCCGCTCTCCCCCCACCAGGTCGCGGACCGGCGCCGGGACGGTGGCGGTCGCCGGGCCGGAGCTCCAGTTGCTGAGGAACCACGTGCGGGCTCCAGCCTCGTTGGTCCCCGAGGCGACGGTCACGGTCGCGGAACGCGTCCACCGGGCCGCGAGGGGCTCGGGCACCGCCCAGCGGAGGAGATCGGCGCCGAGGGTGGGGTTGGGCTGCGTGCCGACGTACGTGATGCGGCCGGCCCCGGTGGTGCAGGTCGTCACCGCAGGGTGCACGCCGAGCTCGGGGTGGTCGTACCGGGCGAGGACGTCGGCGTGCTCGACGTGCAGCAGGTCGAGCCAGCGCGTGGCGGCGGCGTCCGGCGACGGCGTGAACCCGCCCGATCCGGTCACCGGGACCGGCCGCTCCAGGTTGGAGAACTCCTCGTACCAGACCCCGGCGGGCTCGGCCAGGAGTGCCGGCGCGACGGCGAGCCGGGCCCGCGCCTCCTCGTCCGCGTAGCCCGTGCGGATGCCGACGACGAGGTGCCCGCCCGCCGCGGCGTAGTCGGTCAGGAACGACAGCGTCTCGTCGGTCGCCGCGTACAGCGCCGGGGCGACGAGCACCGGGTGCCGTGCGGCGAAGGCAGCCGCGTCGGTACCCAGCTGGTCGGGGTGCACGATCCGGGCCTGCGACCCGGAGTCGATGATCCCGCGGTAGAACGCGTCGAAGATCTGCGCGTACGCGGTGCGGTCGGGCTCCATGTCCGCCGTGTGGAAGGGAGGCATGAACTCGAGCGCCCACCTGCTGTCGTTCGAGTACAGGATCGCGACGTCCGCGTCGGGGACGTAGCCGTCCAGCCCGGAGCCGATCGCACGCAGGGCGGCCCCGATCTCCGAGACCTCGCGGTACACGCGCCCGGGGCGCTGGCTGTGCGGCAGGATGCCTCCCCAATAGGTCTCCGTGCCGTAGTGCAGGGAGTGCCAGTGCCAGTACTCGACCATGGCGGCGCCGCGGGAGACCAGCGCGAAGGCGGCCAGCTGGAGCTGACCGGGATAGCCCGGGTAGTTGTGGGCGCTGCCGGAGATGGTCGACGCGTTGGTCTCCGTGATGAGGAACCTCTCCTGCTTGCTGGACCAGGTGCGGTCCGCCTGCCGGAACAGGCCCCACACCCCCGTCGTCGACCACGGGGTGATCGGCGTCAGGTCCTTCCCGACCGCCAGGTGGTCCTGCATCCCGTAGTACGGGTTGCCGGCGGTGACGTCCAGGGCGCGGACCAGGTCCGCGTCGTGCACCGCGGGCCGCGGGTAGGCGATGCAGGTCGTGACGAACTGGTCCGGCCTTGAGTACTCCCGCACCAGCCCCGCCTGCCAGGCGATGTACTCCGTCGTGAGGTCGGCCTGGAACCGGCGCCAGGCGAGGTCGTACTGCGGCAGGGAGTTGCCGTCCGGCGTCCACAGCTCGCTCCACTGCGCGATCCGGTGCGACCAGTACGTCAGGCCCCACTCACGGTTCAGCGTGTCCACGTCCCCGTACTGCGCGCGCAGACGGTCGACGAACTCGCTGAACACGTGAGCGTTGAAGAAGATCGCCCCCGGCTCGTTGTCGACCTGGAAGCCGATGACGGCGGGGTGCTCCGCGTACCGCCCGACGACGGCGCGGATGATCCGCTCGGCGTAGACCCGGAACGTGGGGTGCGCGTAGTCGATCTCCTGGCGCGATCCCCACGGCATCGGCCGGCCGGTGCCCTGCTCCGCGGCGATCTCCGGGTGCTTGACCTGCAGCCACGGTGGGATCGCGTAGGTGGGCGTGCCCAGGATGACCTCGATGCCGCGCGCGTGGGCGCCGTCGAGGACGGGGAGGAGCCACTCCGTGTCGAGCTCACCGTCCCGCGGCTCCCACGTCGACCACACGGACTCCCCGACGCGGATCACCGTCAGCCCGGCCGCGACCATGAGGTCCAGGTCCTCCTCGAGCCGGTCGCTCAGCTGGTACTCCGCGTAGTACGCGGCGCCGTAGCGGATGCCGGTCAGCGAGGGGCGCGAGGGCTTGACGTCGCTCATGGCACGAGCTCCTTCGGTCGGACACGGCCGGGCGCCCGTCCTGGACCGGCACGCGATGGTCCTCGCCACTGTAGGGCCCCGGTCCGCGCCCGCCCGGAGACCCGCGAGGGCCACCCACCAGCACGACGAAACCCCTCGCCGCGAGCCCTTCCGGGCTCCCCGCGAGGGGTTCTGTCACGTCGAGGGCCTGAGTTGTGTCAGGCACCCGTGGCGGTAGCGGTGGGATTTGAACCCACGGAGGACTTTCACCCTCACACGCTTTCGAGGCGTGCTCCTTAGGCCGCTCGGACACGCTACCTCGCGGGCGAGGATACCCGGTCGGCGGGGTCGGGTGTGAATCGGCGGCGCGAGGGTCGGCCGGCCCGTCGAGGCCGTCGTACCGTGAGCGGGTGACCCGACCGCCCGAGACCGCCTCCGCCCACGGTCCGGCGCTCGACCCGGCGCTCGACCCCGCCGCAGGCCTCGACGCCGCCGTCGCGCTGCTGGCCGGCCGCAGCCTCGCCGTGCTCACCGGCGCGGGGATCTCCACCGACTCCGGCATCCCCGACTACCGCGGCCCGGACTCCCCGCCCCGCACGCCGATGACCTACGAGCAGTTCGTCTCGGACGCCGCCTTCCGGCGCACCTACTGGGCGCGCAACCACGTGGGCTGGCGGCACGTGGACCGCACCCGGCCCAACGCCGGGCACCGCGCGCTGGCCCGGCTGGAGGAGCGCGGCGTCGTCGTCGGCGTCATCACGCAGAACGTCGACCGCCTGCACCACCTCGCCGGCAGCCGCACGGTCATCGACCTGCACGGCACGTACGCCGACGTCGTCTGCCTGGCCTGCGGGGCCCGCACCACGCGCGACGCCCTCGCCGCGCGGCTCGAGCACCTCAACCCGGGCTTCGCCGAGCGCGCCGCCGTGGCCGACGTCGAGATCGCGCCCGACGCCGACGCGGTCATCGCCTCGACCGAGGGGTTCGTGGTGGCGGGCTGCGAGCGCTGCGGCGGGATGCTCAAGCCGGAGATCGTCTACTTCGGCGAGAACGTGCCGCGCGAGCGGGTGGACCGGGCGTTCGCGCTCGTGGACTCCGCCCAGGCGCTGCTGGTCGCCGGGACCTCGCTCGCGGTGATGTCGGGCCTGCGCTTCGTGCGGCACGCGGCGCGTGCGGGGCGGCCCGTCGTCGTCGTCAACCGTGGTGCGACGCGCGGGGACCACCTCGCCGACGTCCGGGTCCACGCCGGCACGTCGGAGCTGCTGCCCGCGCTCGCCGAGCGCCTCCCCGCCGGCCGGGCACTGTGACCCGTGGCGTGCCAGTTCTGGAACCGATCCGGGCGTCGCGGGCCCCGATCGGTTCCAGAACCGCGCGGGGAGGGCGGGCGTGCGGAGGGGTCAGGCCCGGTGGGGGGTGAAGAAGTCCCGCAGGAGGGCTGCGCACTCGGCCTCGAGCACGCCGCCGACCACCTCGACCGTGTGGTTGAGCCGGCGGTCGCGCACGAGGTCGTGCACCGAGCCGGTCGCGCCGGCCTTGGGGTCCCAGGCGCCGAGCACCAGGCGCGGCACGCGGGCCAGCACCAGCGCCCCCGCGCACATGGCGCACGGCTCGAGGGTGACGACGAGCGTGCAGTCGTCCAGCCGCCACCGCCCGAGGGTCGCGGCGGCGGCGCGCAGCGCGAGCACCTCGGCGTGGGCCGTCGGGTCCCCGGTCGCCTCGCGCGCGTTGTGCCCGCTCCCGACGACCTCGCCGCGCGGCCCGAGCACGACGGCGCCCACGGGCACGTCCCCCGTCACCAGCGCGGCCCGCGCCTCGTCCAGGGCCGCGCGCATGTGCTCGACGTCCGCCTCCCGTGCCACCCGCCCAGCCTGCCACGTCGCCCCCCACCGGCCGGTACGGTGCTCCCATGCGCCTGCACGTCGCGGACCACCCGCTCGTCGCCCACAAGCTCACCCTCCTGCGGGACGAGCGGACCCCCTCGCCGACGTTCCGGGCCCTCGTGGAGGAGCTCGTCACGCTCCTCGCGTACGAGGCGACCCGCGAGGTGCGTACGGAGCCCAAGGAGGTCAAGACCCCCGTCGCCACGACGATGGGCACGCACCTCACCCAGCCCCGACCCCTGGTGGTCCCGATCCTGCGCGCGGGTCTGGGCATGCTCGAGGGGATGACCCGCCTGCTGCCGAGCGCCGAGGTCGGGTTCCTCGGGCTGCAGCGCGACGAGGAGACGCTCCAGGCGATCACCTACGCCAACCGGCTGCCCGACGACCTCTCGGGCCGTCAGTGCTACGTGCTCGACCCCATGCTCGCCACGGGCGGCACGCTCGTCGCGGCGATCGACTACCTCTTCGAGCGCGGCGCGCGCGACGTGACGTGCATCTGCCTCATCGCGGCCCCCGAGGGCCTCGCGGTGGTCGAGCAGCACGTCGGCGACCGGGCCGACGTCACCGTCGTGGTCGCCTCCGTCGACGAGCGGCTCAACGAGAAGGCCTACATCGTCCCCGGCCTGGGCGACGCTGGCGACCGCCTCTACGGCCTGGTCTGAGCCACCCGGGCGCCCCTCGGCACCCCCGCCGGGCCCGGTCCCCCGGCCCCCGGCCGCCCAGGCGTCCACGATGCGAGACCAGGCGCCCTTCCCCTTGGTCCCTGACCTCCGAACGGTCACACTGAGGTGTTGACTTCCGTCGGAAGCCATGTGACGCACCGCTCCGCCTCTGGCGGTGCGTCCGGGCTCCGACGGAACACGGGCCGCGGTGGACGCGCTCGCGGGCTGGGGGGCTCACCGACCGGGGCCCCGTGGCTCCCTGCGCCCCCGCGGTCCGTCATGGGATCGTCCTGGTCCGCTCGGGGGATGCTGGTTCAGGACGAGCACTGCCGGGTCGCGTGACGGGAGACCTCCGTGATCCGGCAGTGCACCCCCACGGCTGTGCACCCCCGACGGCTGTGCACCCCCGACGGCAGCGCACCCCCGGCTACCGGCTCCGGACCACCACGATGAGCAGCATCGTCACGGCGAAGCCCACCGCGTAGTTCGCCACGAGGAACTGCCGCCAGCCCCGGTTGGCGCGCGCTGCGTCGTCGTCGGGCACCGAGCGGTAGGGCCAGGCCAGCGCGACGTACGGCAGCACCAGCGGGGCGGCCAGCGGCCCCGGCCACGGGGTCGCGAGCAGCAGCGCGCCGCCCGCCAGCCACAGGACGACGCTCAGCCGCACCGTGGTCGCGGCGCCCAGCACCGTGGCGACAGAGGCGATGCCGCCCGCGCGGTCCGCGACGACGTCCTGCACCGCGCCGAACGCCTGGCTGGCCATCCCCCACAGGAAGAACGCGGCGAGAGCCAGCCACGCCGTGCGCCCGATCGGCGCGCCCGCCAGCACCAGCCCGTAGAGCGCCGGGGAGACGAAGTGGGTGCTCGACGTCATCGAGTCGAGCACCGGCCGCTCCTTGAACCGCAGTCCCGGCGCCGAGTACGCCACCACGGCGAACAGCGACCCGGCGAGCACCAGCGCGGCCGTGGCCGACCCGACCGCCACGAGGTAGGCGACGAACGGGACCGGCAGCAGGGTCGAGGCGAGCAGCGTGGTGCGGTGCACGCGACGGTCCAGCAGCGCGCCCTCGACGCCGCCCTTGCGCGGGTTGCGCAGGTCCGACTCGTAGTCGAAGACGTCGTTGATCCCGTACATCAGCAGGTTGTAGGGGATGAGGAAGAAGAGCGTCCCCACGACGAGCCGGGCGTCGACGCCGTCCGAGGCCAGCAGGTACGCGGCGGCGAACGGGTAGGCCGTGTTGACCCAGCTCAGCGGCCGGGAGGCCGTCACGAGGGAGCGGAGCACGCCGCCTGCCGACGTGGACCGGGGCTCGGTCATGCGTCCTCCTCGGGGGCGCCACCGGAGGCGGCCGGCCGGGGCGACCCGACGCGCCCGCCGAGCAGGTGCCACAGCGCGGGCAGCAGCAGCACGCCCGCCAGCGGATAGGTGAAGTCCTCCAGCGGGGCCACCCCCACGCGCAGGCCGGAGATGTGCTCTGCCGCGTAGTCGACCAGGCCGGCGGAGATCATGAGGTTGTCGAACACCGCCGTGAGCACCCACAACGCGACGAGCGCGGCGAGCAGGGCGCGTGGGACCACGCGGCGCCGGGCCGGCACCAGCGCGAGGGCCGCGAGCAGCACGAACGGCAGCGACACGAGCACGTAGGTCATCGCGGACCTCGCTCCCGGCGCGCCACGAACCACCGCGCGGAAGCGAGGTAGAGGTTCATCGTGAGGTAGCTCAGGAAGGTGAGGAACAACAGCTCCTCGACCGGCAGCTCCCGTGCCACGAGCAGCCCGGACATGTACGGCGTCTGCCCGCGGAAGAAGACCCCGGCCCCGATCCCCACGAGGTCCCACACCACGAAGAAGGCGACACCGCCGGCGAGCACGGCGGCGCCGCGCACCAGCCCGCCAGCCAGCAGCAGCCGGTGGCGCAGGTCGAGGGCCAGCATGCCGGCGAGCGACACGATCAGCGCGGCCCCGTAGGCCAGGCTCATCCGACCTCGCCCAGCTGCCCCGTCGACGTGTCCCCGCGCAGCCGCTTGACCACGAGCTCCGCGCTGATGAGGCACATCGGCAGCCCGATCCCCGGGGTCACCGACCCGCCGGCGTAGAGCAGCCCGTCGACCTTGTGGGCCGTGTTGTCCGCGCGGAAGAGCGCACTCTGCCGCAACGTGTGCGCGGGGCCCAGGGCGGTGCCGCGCCACGCGCGCAGGTCGTCCGCCCAGTCGGCCGGGCCGACGGTGCGGCGCACGACGATGCGCTCGGCGAGGTCGGGCACGTCGGCCCATGCGGCGATCTGCGCGATGGCGCGGTCGGCGACCTGCTCCACCCACGCGTCCCCGGCGCCGTCGAGCCCGCCACGGCCGGCGCGCACGTCCGCCGGCACGGGCACGAGGATGACGAGGTTCTCGTGGCCCGCCGGCGCGGCGGACGGGTCGGTGGCCGTGATCCGGCTGAGGTAGACGGAGGTCGGGTCCGGCATCGGCGCGGGCGGCGCGCCGGTGAGCGGGGCGAAGATGTGGTCGAACGTCTCGTTCCACGCCTCGGCGAAGAACAGCGAGTGGTGCGCCAGCTGCGGCAGCGCGCCGCGCACGCCGAGGTACACCATGACCGTGCTGGGGCCGGGTACCTGCCGGCTCCACCAGCGGGGCGTCCGCGAGCGCAGACCGGCTGGCAGCAGGTGCTGCTCGGTGTGGAACAGGTCGGCCGTCGAGACCACGAGGTCCGCGTCGAGCGTGCGCTCGGCACCCCCGCCGCCGTCCCCGACCGCCGCGGTGCGGTAGCGCACGCCGGTGGCGCGTGCGCTGCGCCCGCCCGGCCGGCCCCTGCCGGGTGACGGCTCGGTGAGGATCGCGGTGACGTCCGCACCCGTCACCACGCTCGCGCCGGCCTTCTCGGCGACCCGGCGCACCGCGTCGATGAGCGTGCCGAACCCGCCCTGGGGGTAGAGCACCCCGTCGACGAGGTCGAGGTGGCTCATGAGGTGGTACATGCTCGGCGTCAGCGCCGGGGCGGAGCCGAGGAAGACGGCAGGGTAGCCGAGCACCTGGCGCAGCCGCGTGTCGGTGACCGTCGCCTCGATGCGGCCCTGGAGGGACTGGGTGAGCAGCCGGCCGAGCCGAGGCGTGCGCGTCAGCACGTCGCGGTTGACCAGCGGCACCAGCGAGGCGAAGGTCGTGTAGAGGAAGTGCCGCACGGCCATCGTGTAGGTGTCCGACGCCGAGGCGAGGTACGCCCGCAGCCGCTCGCCGGCACCGGGCTCCACCCGCTCGAAGAGCGCGACGCTGTCCTCGAGGTCCGAGCGCAGGTCCAGGGGGTCGGCGTTCTCGTAGTAGACCCGGTACGCCGGGTCGAGCCGCACGAGGTCGAGCTCCTCGGCTGCGCTGGTGCCCATGAGCGCGAAGAAGTGCTCGAAGACCTCGGGCATGAGGTACCACGACGGGCCCAGGTCGAACCGGAAGCCGTCCAGCGTGAACGAGGACGCGCGGCCGCCGACGTCGTCCCTCGCCTCCAGGACGGTGACGGCGAACCCCTCGCGGGACAGCAGGGCGGCCGTGGCCAGCCCGGCGATCCCCGCCCCGACGACGACGGCGGTGGGCATCAGGCACCGCCCCCGCGCAGCAGCGCCCGCGCGGCGAGCCGGGCCTTGACGGGACCGGGCACACGCACCCGGGTGCGCAGCACCTCGTCGGCCGGCGTGGCGGCGAGCCGCGCGGCGAGCTCGGCGAACAGGGCGTAGGCGACGCCGACGGCGCGGCGGGCCGGGGCGGGCAGCCGGGGCAGCGCGAGGGCGGCGACGTGCAGGTCGGCGGCGATGTCGGCGAGCACGGCGGCCTTGGCCTCCTCGGTGAGGTGTGCGGGGTCGACGTCAAGGTACCGGCGCCCGAGTGTCTCGTAGTCCTCCGCGAGGTCCCGCAGGAAGTTGACCTTCTGGAACGCCGCCCCGAGGCCCTGCGCCCCCGGCGCCAGCTCCTCGTAGCGCGCCTGGCGCCGGGCAGCGGGCTCGTCGAGCAGGAAGACCCGCAGGCACATGAGGCCGATCACCTCGGCCGAGCCGTAGACGTAACGGCGCAGCGAGGCCTCGTCGTGCTCCGTGACGTCGAGGTCCATCCGCATCGCGGCGAAGAACGGCGCGGTGAGCTCGGTGCCGAACCCGACGTGCCGCGCGGTCGCGGCGAAGGCGTGCACGAGGACGTTGGTCGAGTACCCGCTGGCCATCGCCGCCTCGGTCTGGGCCTCGAGGTCGTCGAGCAGTCGCCGGGCCTGGGTGCCGGCCCCCGCCGCGACGCTGGCACCGTCCACGACCTCGTCGGCGAGCCGCACCAGCGCGTAGACCGTGCGGATGTGCGCGCGCTGGGCCGCCGGCAGCAGGCGCGTGGCCAGGCCGAAGCTCGTCGAGTACCTGGCGATGAGCGCGTCGGCCGCCTGCTGGGCGACCTCGTCGTACAGCGCGAGCCGGTCGGTGTCGACGGCGCGCGCCCTCAGACGACCAGCCACCGGGCCTCCTCGATGTGGCGGCTGACGTCCGCGAGGGCGCGCCGGATCTGGTCGGTGACGGCGCCGACCACGGGCACCAGCCCGGCAGGCAGGCGGCCCGCGTCGAGGCGGCGCGTGACCTCGTCGATCTCGGCAAGGACGGCCCGCTGGACCAGCCCGGGGGCGACGGACCGGGCCAGCGCGCGCCGCATGCGCGCGGCCGTCGCCTCGTCGAGGTCGGGGCGGCCGAGGTGGTCGGCGAGCTCGTCCCACACCGGCATGTCGCGCGCGTGCAGCATGAGCGGGGTCCGCTTGCCCTCGCGCAGGTCGCTGATGTTGCTCTTGCCGGTCTCCGACTCCGGGGCGAACACCCCGAGCAGGTCGTCGACGAGCTGGAACGCGCGGCCGAGCAGGCGTCCGTGGTCGTCGAGCTCCGCCAGCACGGCGGGGGACGCGCCCGCGAGGATCGCGCCGGCCTGGAGCGGTGCGCGGAACGAGTACATCGCCGTCTTGGACTCGGCGACGCGCATCGACTCCTCCAGCGTGGGCGCGTGCAGGCCGAGGCCGTAGGCGGTGTCCGCGAGCTCCCCGCCCGCGGACACCAGCAGCGTCTCGTCGAGCAGGTCCATGAGCGCGGCGCGCGCGTGCGGCGGTGCGGCCTCGGTGGCGACCAGCCGGTGGGCCTGCCCCAGCGCGAGGTCCCCGGCCAGCACTGCTGCCGCTGCGGCCCAGCGGTCGGCGCGGGCAGCGTCGTGCCCACGGGCGATCGCGTCGGCGCGCATCGTCTCGGCGAGGTTGGGCCGGCCGCGGCGCATGGTGTCGCCGTCGATGAGGTCGTCGTGGATGAGGAACGCCGTGTGCAGCAGCTCGAAACCCGCCGCGATGCTCACGGCCGCCTGCGGGTACGGGTTGCCCAGCGCCGTGTGCGCACCGATGACGATCGCGGAGCGGAACCGCTTGCCGCCGCGAACGCTGCGTGCGATCTCGGCCCAGAGCAGGCCGTACTGGGGGCCGAAGGACGCCGAGCGCAGCGACGCGCACTCGAGCGCGCCGTCGAGCACCCGGTTGACCTGCGCCTCGATGTCGGGCGCGAGGACCACGGCGAGCGGGCTCACGGCTCGCCGCCGGAGAGCAGCACGAGGTCGGGGGCGGACTGGACCAGCCAGGGGCTCAGCCCCCACGGCGCGGCGGCGACCGCGCGACCCAGGGCGGCGGGGTCCACCCAGGCATGGTCCATGACCTCGTCTGGGTCGGGGGCCAGCGTGGAGCCGGGCGCCAGGCGCGCCGTCCACACGGGGCAGATCTCGTTCTCGACGACGCCCGAGGCGTCCACGGCGCGGTAGCGGAAGTCCGGCAGCACCAGCGTGAGGTCGGTCAGCTCGACGCCCAGCTCCTGGCGGGCGCGTCGGCGCACGGCGTCGTCCCCCGCCTCGCCGGGCGCGGGGTGGCCGCACACGCTGTTGGTCCACACCCCCGGCCAGGCGGCCTTGCCCAGCGCGCGGCGCGTGACCAGCACGTGGCCCGCGTCGTCGAGCACGTGGCAGGAGAACGCGAGGTGCAGGGGCGTGTCGGCGGTGTGCACGGTGGCCTTGTCCGCCACGCCGCAGGGCGTGCCGTCCTCGGTCAGCAGCACCACCAGCTCGGCACCCGCCATCGTCGCCTCCAGGTCTCACCGAAACTCAGCATGCTGAGGATAGGCGAAGCGGGGCAGGGTGTCGCCCCGGACGGCGCGCCGTGGTCGGCGCCCGCGGCGGTCCGGCTACCGCGGCGCCGTCGTCACGGTGACCGCACCGATGAGGTACTGGTCTCCCGTGGTCGAGGCCGCCAGGCGGTTGAGCCCCTCGGCCAGCGCGGCCGGGCGGAACGCCTTGGCGTCCATCCCCAGGGCGTTGGCGTAGGCGGAGCCCACGGCCGTCGAGGTGAACGCGTCGTTGACCAGGCCGTCGGTGCCGTCCCAGCGCACCGGGGTCAGCGCGGCGCCGTTGAGCGTGAGCCGGTCACCGCCGCCGGAGCCGTTGCGGTCGCCCTCCCAGGCGACCACCCCGATGCGCGCCAGGCTGCTCGCCGGCGCCTCGAAGGCGAACGTGGTGGAGGCGTTGGAGGCGATCCAGGCACCGCCGTCGTACACCGAGACGTCCTGGTGCAGGCCGGGCAGCGCGTAGACGACCACGAGCGACCAGCCCGCGTAGTACGTCGGGGTCCCGTTGAGCCGGGTCGCCGACCGCACCGCTCCGTCCACCGACCAGGCTCCCGCGCCACCGTCGGCGACCTGGTCGGTCACGTCGGCGAAGGCCTGGTAGTACTCACGGCTGACGTCATCGGTGACCAGCGCGATCACGGCGCCGTCGACCGGCGCCGCGGGGGTGCCGGGGGCCGTCAGGGACACGGAGGTGGGGGAGCCGACGGCGAGGGCCTGGTCGCCGCCCGTCCAGGTGTCGGCGACCGGACCCCCGGCGTAGCGGTTGGCGGACCAGTACAGCCCGGCGAAGGTGACCTCGGCGCCGGCGGGCAGCTCGAGCGTCGCGGCCGAGGCGAGCGGCGCGCCGGCCGCGTCCGTGAGCGGCACCATCGCGAAGCTGTTGTTGGACGACGTGCCGCCGAGGTTGGCCATCGCCGTGCGGCAGCCGGCATCCGTCTGGTCGCACGCCAGGAGCGGCGCGCCGATCTCGGTGGCGCGGTAGCCCAGCGTCGCGTCGGCCGACCAGCTGCCGCGCGGGCTCAGACCGGCGGAGGCGATCCTCAGGGTCGCGGTCGAGGTGAGGACGGCGGCGTCCTGCGCCGAGGTGACCTCGACGACGACGCGCTGGGCCGTCGCGGCGGAGGCCGTCGCCGGCAGCACGAGCGAGGCGGAGGCGCCCGGGTCGAGCGACGCCAGCCGGCACAGCGCGACCTGGTCCGTCACGCGCTCGCACGTCCAGCCGACGGCCTGGCCGGCGCGGTCGAGCGCGTCGAACGCGACCGTGGCCGGCAGGGTGACGCGCGCGACGACGTCACGGGCGGCCGCCGTGCCGCCGTTGCTCACGGCGAAGGAGAGCGTGCCCGACGCGTCCTGGACGAGATCCGCTGTGACGGCGCGCGAGAACGTCAGGTCGGAGGCGATGACGTCGAGCGTGGTCGCCGCCTCGGCCGACAGGCCGGCCGAGCGGACGGTCGCGGTGACGACGCCGTCGGTCTGGCCGTTGGCCTGGATCGCCAGGAGCAGCGGGGCCGAGGCGCCCGGAGCCAGGGCGTCCGCGAGCGTGCACGTCACGACGACGTTGCTGCCAGGGGGAGCCGTGCAGGTCCACGCCGTCGGCAGACCGAGCTCGACGGGGAACACGCCCGCGGGCAGCGCGACCTGCGCCTCGAGGCCGCCGACCGACGTGCCACCGGTGTTGGTGACGTCGAGCGTGACGACCCGGGGCTCGCGCCGCTGCAGGGTGGTCCCGGCGGGCAGCTCCGCGCTCAGGGCGCCGGCGACCGAGCGCACCGACAGGGTGACGGACGTGGTGGCCGCCGCAGCGGGGACCCGGACGCCCAGGTCCGTGGTGACGTCGACGTCGACGAACGGGGCACCGTCGGTCAGGTCCAGCGCCGGGGCGGTGACGTCGAGCACCAGCGGCCGGGCGCTGCGCGGGGCCAGCGCCGCCACGACGCAGTCCAGGGTCCCGGGGCTCGCCGCGGAGCAGCTCCAGCCCCCGGCTGCCCGCGGGGTCAGGGTGAGACCGGCCGGCAGGTCAGCCGGCAGGTCGACGAGCACGTGCACGTCGCGCTGCGTGGTCCCGCCGGTGTTGCTCACGGGCACGGTCAGGGCGACGGAGGTGGGTGCGGCGGCGACCGCCTGCAGCACGAGCGGCGTCAGCGGCCCGGTGGCGACCTTGGCCGGCGCCGACGCGAGCCGTGCCGTCAGGGACGTGCTGGTGGCGGCGGCCTGACCGGGGGCCCACGTGGAGATCCGCACGCCGAGGTCGCGCTCGCCGTCGAGGGCGGCGTCGTCGACGAGCACCGAGGCGTGCAGCGTGCTGCGCGACCGGGCGGCCAGGCCCGGCAGGGCGCACTGCGCGGTGGTCGCGCTGACCCGCGTGCAGGTCCAGGCTGTGGGCGCCGCGGTGGGCACGGCCGCGCCGCCGCCGCCGCCCGGGACCCCGGCGATGGCCTGGACGTCCCAGTCGACGCCGGGGTCGAACGTGAAGAGCGTGGAGACCTGAGCCGCGGCGCCGCCCGCGTTCGCGACCGTGACGTCGACCTGCTCGCGGACACCCGCGACGAACGTCACGGGGGAGATCGGGTCGAGCACGAGGTTGGCCGGGTCCGTCACGGGCACCACGGTCGGCGTGCGGTCCACGGGCGTCGTCGGGCCGTCGGCGACCTCGGGTGCGTCCGCGGGGCCGTCGGTCTCGCTGTCCGGTGCACCGGGCGCCGTGCCGGGGTCGGCCGGGTCCGTGGGCGTCGCCTCGTCGAGGGGCTCGGTCGCGGTCTCGGTCTGCGGCGCCTCGGTCTCCTCGACCGCGGCCGGAGGGGCCTGCTGGTCGTCCTGGGTCGTGAAGGCGCCGAGCACACCGGCCACACCCACCGCGACCGCGGCGACGGTCACCGCTGCGGCCGCGCCGATGACGGCGAGCGGGGCGGAGGCGATCAGGGCGAGCAGGCCGCCCGAGGCCGCGCCGCCGGCACCGCCCGCGACGCCGACGGACGTGCCGGCCGTCACCGCACCCGCACCGCCGCCCGCGGCGGCGCCGGAGCCCGCGGAGCCGGTGGCCGCGGCCGCCGGGGCTGCGGGCGCACCGCCGACGAGCACGGCGGCGCCCGCGGCGACGGCCGCGATCCCGGAGGCGGCGCCGACACCCGTCAGCACCCCCGAGGCGCCGGCCGCGCCGGCGCCCGCTCCGGTCGCGGCACCCGCGCCGGCACCTGCGCCAGAGCCAGCACCTGCGCCAGAGCCTGCACCGGCACCGGCGGAGGACCCGCCGAGGGCGCCGACGCCCATGGCACCCACACCGTGGCCGGCGGCGGCGATCGCCCCACCGAACCCGACGCCCTGGAGCAGGCCGACGACGGCGGCACCGAGCACCAGCGGCGCGATGACCACGCGCATGCCGTGGTTGACGTCACCGAGCTCGAGCACGAGGGCGCGGCAGGTGCCGCACTCGTCGAGGTGGGACTCGACGAGCGCGGTCTCACGCTTGGCGAGCCCGCCGCGGACGTACGAGCCCAGCTTGCTGTTGACCAGCGTGCACGCCTCGCTCGACGGCGCGGCGAGGTGCTGCTGGAGGTAGGCCTGGCGCAGGCCCTCGCGCGCGCGGTAGGCAAGGGCGGCGACGCCGTTGGCCGTCAGGCCGAGGACGGGAGCGATCTCCTGGGCGGAGAGCCCCTCGACCTCCGTGTACCAGAGCACGGCCTGCCACCGCTCGGGCAGCGAGGAGTAGGCCTGCGAGACGACCCCCCGCTCGAAGCCCGCCATCGTGGGCTCCTCGGTGGACTCCGCCGCGCCGAGGGAGGTCTCGAACGTCCCGATGTCGTCGGTGGGCTGGGCGCGCCGGCCCGCCTCCACGCGCTCGAGCGCGACGCGCCGCAGCACCGTGAAGAGGTAGGCGCGGAAGGCGACGTCGGGCCCACCACCGCCCTGCACGGCGGAGAACACCCGGCTGAACGCCTCCGCGACCGCATCCTCGGCGTCGGCGGCGGAGTTCGTGTACTGCCTCGCGACGGTCCGGGCGGCACCAGCGTGACGCTCGTAGAGCACGCCGAAGGCCGCCGCCTCACCGCTGCGGACCGCGGTGATGAGCTCGGCGTCGCTCGACAGGTCCCAGGCACTCCCGATGCTCAAGCCGACCCTCCCTCCCGGTGCGCGGCGGCGGCACGCCCGTGCGGGCGTACACCTCTCCATCGGAAAGGTTCTCATGGGAGATGAGCACGGTGCGTGGGCTCACCGGGTGAGAAACCTCGCTACGGCCATGTCGGACCCAGAACCCGCGTCATCAGGTGGTAGGCGGGCCCTCTCATCCGGCATGACGACCACCGACCTGCTGACCCCGAGCTCGGCCCCCGCGCTGCGCGACCTGTGGCGCACCCAGACGGTCGAGTCCGTGTGGCTGCGACCCGGCGACTGGTACCACCCCGCCGTGGACGCGCTCACCGAGGCCCTGGTCTGCGGCGCGGACCCCGCAGCCGCCGCTGCCCGTCTCGGCGCGGTGCGCGGCGCGGCCGGCGTCGGCATCGCCGAGACGCTGGACGACGTCGCCGTGCTGTACCGCCTCATCGACACCGAGCCCGGCCTGGACGCGCTGCGCGCCCTGTGCGAGGGCTGGGCCAGCGCCGTCGACGCCGCGCCCGTGCAGGCGGCCTGCATCGACCCCGAGTCCGGCCTGCCGACGCTCGACTACCTCGCGGTCCGCCTCGGCGAGACCTACGGCGCGGCCCGCAAGCACGCGCACCACGCCTTCGCCACGCACTGCCTCGTGCTCGTCGACGTCGCCGCGGAGGAGCTCGCGCCCTGGCGCCGGATGGCCCGCTCGGCCGCGATGGGCCGCGCGCTGACCGCGGCGATGGTGCCGGGTCACCCCATGGCCGCGCTGGGCGGCGGCGCGTTCGCCGTGCTCGTGGCGCGGGACTGGGACCTCGGCGAGACCGTCCGCCGCATGCGCGACGAGGTCAACGAGCACGCCGTCGCGCTGCAGATCACCGACCTCATGCGGACCCCGCCGCGCATCTGGATCGAGCCGCTGCCCGAGACCCACGACCGCGCGGTCGACCTGCTCAACCACCTGCGCCGCTAGGCGCCCTCGGCCCGCGCCATCGGGTCGGGGCGGGGGTTCAGTCGCGGGGCGGGGCGGGGCGCCAGACGACCAGGGCGCCCGACGACGTGACGCGCGCCGGGCGGTGGCCTCGGGGGACCGCGACGACCTCACCCTGCGGTCCCGCCGCGAACACGCGGCTGCCCGGGTCGGCGAAGGTCCGCAGCACCTCGACCTGCTGCTCGAGCCGCTCCACGCGCTCCTCGAGGTGCAGGATCCGCTTGATGCCCGCGAGGTTGATCCCCTCGTCCTGGCTGAGCCGCTGGATCTCGCGCAGCGTCGCGACGTCCTTGAGGGAGTAGCGCCGGCCCCGGCCCGGCGCGCGGCCGGGCGAGACCAGACCGAGCCGGTCGTACTGGCGCAGGGTCTGCGGGTGCATGCCGGCGAGCTCGGCCGCCACCGAGATGACGAAGACCGGTGCGTCGTACATCCGTCCTCCTGACCCTGGTCCGACCGCGCATGCCGACGCGGCCCGGCGGCGTGCGCCGCCGGTCTCGCTACGTGGTGGCGCGCGCGCGCAGGTCCGCCCGGACGTCCGCGTCCGCGGTCGCAGCGGCGAAGGCCTCGACCGCCGCCCGCGCGTCGTCGGACAGCCGCTGCGGAACGGCCACCTGGATGGTGACGAGCAGGTCGCCCGCCGGGAGCCCCGCCTCGCCCGTGCCCGCCGTGACCCCGCGGCCGCGCACGCGCAGCGTGCGGCCCGACGGCGTGCCCTCGGGCACCTTGACCCGCACCGTGGCGCCGTCGAGCGTCGGCACGTCCACCTGGGCGCCGAGGGCGGCCTCGGCGAACGTCACCGGAAGCGTGACCCGCAGGTCGCGCCCGTCGATGGCGAACACCGGGTGAGGCTCGACCCCGACCGTGATGACGAGGTCACCCGCTGGCGCGCCGCCCTCGCCGGGCCGGCCCTTGCCGCGCAGGCGGATCTTCTGACCGTCGCGCACCCCGGCCGGGATGCGCGCGGTGACCTTGCGGCCGTCGACCTGGAGCGTCACGGTCGAGCCGGTCACGGCCTGCCGGAAGGGCAGCCGTGTCGAGGCCTCGAGGTCGGCACCGCGCTGGGCCCGACGTCCGCCGCGGAACCCCGCACCGCCGCCCGGCATCGCGGCGCCGGCGCCGCCCGCGAACATCCCGCTGAGGATGTCCTCGAACCCCGCGTTGCCCTGCGTCGTGTAGCGCTGCTGGCGCTGGCCGCCGCCGGCCCCGAACAGCCCGCCGAAGAGGTCCTCGAACCCGGCGCCGCCCGCGCCACCGGCACCGCCGGCGGAGAACCGCGCCCCGCCGCCCGCCATCGCGCGCACGGCGTCGTACTGCTGGCGCTGCTCCTTGTCGGACAGCACCGCGTAGGCCTCGCCGACGTCCTTGAACTTCGCCTCGGCCGCGTCGTCGCCCGGGTTGTGGTCCGGGTGCAGGTGCCGCGCCTGCTTGCGGTACGCCTTCTTGATGGCGGCCGCGTCGGCGTTCTTGGGCACGCCGAGGGTGGCGTAGAAGTCCTTCTCGAACCAGTCCTGACCGGTCATCGCCAGCTCCCTCCCCGCGTCCCCGGGGTCCTGGTCCTGGTCCGGGCGTCGCGCGCCCCGATCCGGACCAGGACCGCGCCGTTCACTCCCCCGGCTCCGCGACCGCGACCCGCGCGGCGCGGACGATGCGCTCGCCGACCCGGTGACCGGGCTGGAGCACCTGCATGACCGTCGCCTGGTCGACGTCCGGCGACAGCGCGTGCATGAGTGCCTCGTGGTGGTTGGGGTCGAACGGCTCGCCCACGGCGCCGTAGCGCTCCCAGCCGAACCGGCCGAGCGCCGCCTCGAGCTTGTCCGCGATCGCGGCGAACGGGCCGTCGGCCAGCTCGCCGTGCTGCCGCGCCAGGTCGACGTCGTCGAGCACGCCGAGCAGGGACTCGACGACCGCGTACACCGTCTGGTCGCGGGCGACCAGACGGTCCCGCTCCACGCGCTTGCGGTAGTTGACGTACTCGGCCTGCAGCCGCTGCAGGTCGTCCAGCCGCTCGGCGGCGACCGCCTGGGCCGCCTCGAGCTCGACGAGCTCCGGGGCGGCGCCCAGCGCGGCGTGGTCGACGTGCGGTGCGGCGTGGGGGGCGGCCTCCGGCGCGGCAGCCGGCTCGCGGACGGCCCCGGTCTCGGGGTCCACCCGCCGCTTGTCCGTGAACCGCGGGCGGGTGGGGTCGAGCTCGTCTCCCCCACCCGTCCCGGTGGTCTCGTCGGTCACTTGGACTCGTCCTCGTCCACGATCTCGGCGTCCACGACGTCGTCGTCCGAGGCCTGCTCGGGCGTCGGCGCGTCGGCCGGGGCCTCGGCCGCTGACTGGTCGGCGGCGTAGATGGCCTCGCCGATCTTCTGGCTGATGGTGCTCAGGGCCGCGTGCTTGGCCTTGACCGCCTCGATGTCCTCGCCGGCCAGGGCGGTGCGCAGCTCGCCGACGGCGGCCGTGACCTCGGTCTTGACGTCGTCCGGCACCTTGTCGCCGTTGTCGGCCAGGACCTTGTCCGTCGAGTAGGCGAGGTTCTCCGCCTGGTTGCGGACCTCGGCCTCCTCGCGGCGCGCCTTGTCCTCGGCGGCGTGCGCCTCGGCCTCCTTGACCATGCGGTCGATCTCGTCCTTCGGCAGCGCGGAGCCGCCGGTGATCGTCATCGACTGCTCCTTGTTGGTGCCGCGGTCCTTGGCGGAGACGTGCACGATGCCGTTGGCGTCGATGTCGAAGGTCACCTCGACCTGCGGCACGCCGCGCGGCGCCGGCGCGATGCCGGTGAGCTCGAAGGTGCCCAGCGGCTTGTTGTCGCGGGCGAACTCGCGCTCGCCCTGGAACACCTGGATGAGCACGGACGGCTGGTTGTCGTCGGCCGTCGAGAAGATCTCGCTGCGCTTGGTCGGGATGGCGGTGTTGCGCTCGATGAGCTTGGTCATCACCCCGCCCTTGGTCTCGATGCCCAGGGACAGCGGCGTGACGTCGATGAGCAGGACGTCCTTGCGCTCACCCTTGATGACCCCGGCCTGCAGCGCGGCGCCGACGGCGACGACCTCGTCCGGGTTGACGCCCTTGTTGGGCTCCTTGCCTCCGGTGAGCTCCTTGACGACCTCGGTCACCGCGGGCATCCGGGTGGAGCCACCGACGAGGACGACGTGGTCGATGTCGGCCAGCTTGATGCCGGCGTCGCGGATGACGGCGTTGAACGGCGCCTTGGTGCGCTCGAGGAGGTCGGCCGTCATCTGCTCGAACTGCGAGCGCGTGAGCTTGGAGTCCAGGTGGATGGGGCCGTTCTCGCTCATCGAGAGGTACTGCATGGAGATGGTCGTCGCCGTGGCGGAGGAGAGCTCCTTCTTGGCCTGCTCGGAGGCCTCGCGCAGGCGCTGCAGGGCGATCTTGTCCTTCGACAGGTCGACGCCGGTCGAGTTCTTGACCTCCTTGATGAGGTGCTCGACGATCCGCTGGTCCCAGTCGTCGCCACCGAGGTGGTTGTCGCCCGAGGTCGCGCGCACCTGGATGGTCGAGAACGCGTCCTCGTCCTTGCCCACCTCGAGCAGGGAGACGTCGAACGTGCCGCCGCCGAGGTCGAAGACGAGGATGAGCTCGTCCTCCTTGCCGCGCTCCAGGCCGTAGGCCAGCGCCGCGGCGGTGGGCTCGTTGACGATGCGCAGCACGTTGAGGCCGGCGATCTGGCCGGCGTCCTTGGTCGCCTGGCGCTGGGCGTCGTTGAAGTACGCCGGGACGGTGATGACGGCGTCGGTGACGGCCTCGCCCAGGTACTGCTCGGCGTCGCGCTTGAGCTTGCCCAGCACGCGTGCGGAGATCTCCTGCGAGGAGTAGTCCTTGTCGTCGATCTTGACCGACCAGTCGGTGCCGACGTGGCGCTTGACCGAGGAGATGGTCCGGTCGACGTTGGTGACGGCCTGCCGCTTGGCGACCTCGCCGACGAGGACCTCACCGGTCTTGGAGAACGCGACGACCGACGGCGTGGTGCGCGAACCCTCGGCGTTGGCGATGACGGTGGGCTCACCACCCTCGAGGACGGCGACGACGGAGTTGGTGGTGCCGAGGTCGATCCCGACCGCTCGTGACATGGGAACTGCCTTCCTTGATGCGGGGCGCTCGCCGGCGGGAGCCGCGAGCCGTGCTGGTCCAGGCGTTGGTTGAGCCTGCTGGGCTCAAGTCTGCGACGACCGGGGCGAGGATGCAAGTCCAGGCGCCGAGAGTTGAGCCTGCTCGACTCAACCTCGCCGTCTGGCACGGTATTCCGCCCGGGTCGCGCCCCGACGCACACCTGCCACTCGCGCTGCGTGGAACATCCGGATCGGATCTCGTTCCGGATGCTCCACGGCACGGGCAGGCGCAGGGTCGGGGGCAGCGCGCACGCGCGGGGTGCGAGGTCGTCGGGGGTGGGGGAGGGTTGACGCATGGCCGACGACCTCCCCGAGCTGGTGCTGCCCGACGTCGCCGCGTGGCACGCCTGGCTCACCGAGCACCACGCCACCGCTCCCGGGGTGTGGCTGGCGCTGCACAAGAAGGGTGGGACCGTCACGTCCCTCACGTACGACCAGGCGCTCGACGAGGCGCTGTGCCTCGGCTGGATCGACGGGCAGGCCCGCCGCCGGGACGACGAGAGCATGTGGCAGCGGTGGACGCCGCGCCGGGCAAGGAGCGTGTGGTCGGCCCGCAACGTCGGGCACGTCGCGCGGCTCGAGGCCGAGGGCCGGATGCTCCCGCCAGGGCGGGCGCAGGTCGAGGCCGCGCAGGCCGACGGCCGGTGGGCGGCGGCCTACGGCGGCGGAGCCTCGACGCCGCTGCCCGACGACCTCGCCGCAGCGCTCGCCGCCGAGCCGCGCGCGCAGGCGTGGTTCGACGTCCTCACCTCGACCAACCGGTGGTCGATCGTCTACCGGGTGGCGCAGGCCAAGCGCCCCGAGACCCGGGCCCGCCGGATCGCCGGCTTCGTCGCCGACCTCGCCGAGGGGCGCACCCCCTACCCGCAGAAGCGCCGGCCCGCCGACGGCTGACCGCCGACCGTCGGCGCACCGCTGCCGCGCACGCCGGCCCGGCCCTGGCCCCACGGCGCACCCGGAACGTCCCCGCCGGACCCTCCCGACGCGGGATCATGCGTGCATGGCTCCCCTCACGGACGACACCGCCGGGCACGTCATCGTGCACGGGCTCGAGGGGCTCGGCCTGCGCGTGGTCGAGCACCTCGTGGCGCTCGGGGTGGACGTGGTCGCGGTGGACGACGGCGCCCGGCCGGGTGCGGTGCAGGCGGCCACGGCCATGGGCGCCACCGTGGTGCCGCACGTCGACGGCGCCGCCGCCGCCCTGAGCTCCGCCGGGCTGCCGGCCGCGCGGGCCGTCGTCTGCCTGTCGACGGACGACCTCGGCGCGCTGGAGACCGCCCTGCTCGTGCGCCGGCTGCGGCCCGAGATCACCGTGGTCGCCCAGATCCGCAACCCCGCCGTCGCGCGCGCCCTGCGCGCCGACGCCGGGGTGACCGTGCTCGACGAGGCCACCGTCGCGGCCCCGGCGATCGTCGAGGCCTGCCTGGGCGAGGGCGGTCAGGGCTTCTGGGTGGGCGAGGAGATCGTGCAGGTCCGCACCGCGACGGCGCCCCGCGCCGGCCTGCTGCGCGACCTGTTCGGCGAGGAGCTCGTGCCGCTCACCGTGCACCGGGCGGGCGAGGACGGCGAGCCGCTGCTCTGCCCCGGGCGCGACCTCGAGCTCGGGCCCGGCGACGTGCTGAGCATGCTCGGCGAGGCGAGCGCGTGGGCGCGGCTCGCCCCGGCGCCGCCGCCGGTGGCTGCCGCACCGCCCGGCGCTCGCTACGGGAGCAGGCCCGCGGCCGTCCCGTCGCAGGTCGAGCTGCCGCGCCACCGCCCGCCGCGCGCGACGACGCTGCAGCGGTGGAGCCGCGCCGTCGTGCGCGCCACCGACTCCCGCCTGCGCCGCGTGCTCGCGGCCCTCCTCGTCCTGGCGCTGGTCTCCGTGCTCGTGCTGCTGGTCGGCTACGAGGAGGCAGACGGCACGCGGATGAGCCTGCTCGACGCGGTCTACTTCACCGTCGAGACCATCGCCACCATCGGCTTCGGCGACTTCTCCTTCCGCGAGCAGCCGGACTGGCTGCGCGCCTACGCCGTGGTGCTCATGGTGCTCGGGGCGGTGCTCGCCACCCTCACGTACGCCCTGCTCACCAACCTGCTGGTGTCCCGTCGGCTCCAGGAGCAGCTCGGCCACGGCGAGGTGACCGGGCTGCGCGGCCACGTCATCGTCGTCGGGCTCGGGTCCATCGGCATGCGCGCGGCCGAGGCGCTGCGGGCGACGGGCACGCCCGTGGTGGTCGTCGAGCGCGACGAGGACAACCGCTACCTCGCGCAGGCGCGCGCCCTGGGCGTCCGGGTGGTCGCCGGGGACGCGACGCTGGCCCGCACGCTGGAGCTGGTCAACCTGTCCCGGGCGCGTGCGGTGGCGGTGCTCACCAGCGACGACCTCACCAACCTCGAGGTGGCGCTCGCGGTGCGCGACCAGCTGGACCCCGACGACGACGTGCAGATCGCGATCCGGCTGTTCGACCGCCGCCTGGCGGTCACCCTGCGGCAGGCCTTCGGCCTCAGCCACATCCGGTCGACCGACGAGCTCGCGGCGCCGTGGTTCGTCGGTGCGGCGCTCGGCCTGGAGGTGCTGGGCACGTTCTACGCCGGCGACGTCCCGCTGCTCTACGCGCGCGTGCAGGTGACGCCCGGCGGCGGGCTGGACGGCGTGCGCCTCGACTCGCTCACCGCCCGCAGCCGCGTGGTGGCGATCCGCCGGGCCGGGACCGGCGAGGTCCGGCGGGCCGTCCGGCGCTGGACGGAGCTCGCTGCGGGCGACGAGGCCTTCGTCGTCGGTCCGCACGAGGAGCTGCTGGGACTGCTGCGCCGCGACGGCGTCCCGACGGCGGGCCGCACCTAGCCCACGCCGGGGTGCCCGCACCGCACCCTTGGGCCCATCCCCACCCGGACCACCGTCCAATAGGCTCCAGACGAGGCCACGCCGCTGACCGAGGGATGACGCATGGACACGACAGCTGCGAGCACCGGGACGAGCACCGAGGCCGGCACCGGGCCGGCACCCGCGCGCACCGCGATCGCGGTGCTCACCTCCGGCGGCGACGCCCAGGGCATGAACGCCGTGGTCCGCGCCGTGGTCCGCACGGCCATCGGGGCCGGCGCCGACGTGTACGCGGTGTACGAGGGCCTGCAGGGCCTGGTCGACGGCGGGGACCGGATCCGGAAGTTCGACTGGGGTTCCGTCGGCTCGATCCTGCACCGCGGCGGCACCGTCATCGGGACCGCGCGATCGACCGACTTCCGCCAGCGCGAGGGCCGGCTCAAGGCCGCGCGCAACCTCGTGCAGCACGGCATCGACCGGATCGTGGTCATCGGCGGGGACGGCTCCCTCTCGGGTGCCGACCTGTTCCGCAGCGAGTGGACCGGGCTCCTCGCGGAGCTCGTCGAGCGCGGCGAGATCACCGCGGAGCAGGCCGCGCAGCACACGCACCTCGTCATCGCCGGCGTGGTCGGCTCCATCGACAACGACATGGTCGGCACCGACATGACCGTCGGCGCCGACTCCGCGCTGCACCGCATCATCGAGGCGATCGACGCGCTGTCCAGCACCGCGGCGAGCCACCAGCGGTCCTTCGTCGTCGAGGTCATGGGCCGGCACTGCGGCTACCTCGCGCTCATGAGCGCCATCGCCGGCGGCGCGGACTACGTGCTCATCCCGGAGAACCCGCCGGCGGAGGGCTGGGCAGACGAGATGTGCGCCCGGCTGCGCGCCGGCCGGGCGGCCGGACGCCGCGACAGCATCGTCGTGGTCGCCGAGGGCGCCCAGGACCGCGAGGGCCGGCCGATCACGAGCCAGGGCGTGCGCGACCTGCTGCAGGAGCGGCTCGGCGAGGACACCCGCGTGACGATCCTCGGCCACGTGCAGCGCGGTGGCACGCCCAGCGCGTACGACCGCTGGATGCCCACCCTGGTGGGGCACGCCGCGGCGCTCGAGGTGGTGGGCGCGGGGCCCGACCACGAGCCCCAGCTCATCGGGGTGCGCCACAACCGGGTGCACCGGACCCCGCTCATGGAGGCCGTCGAGCGCACGCGCGACATCCCGCGCCTCATCGAGGCCGGCGACTACGAGGGCGCGATGGCCGCGCGCGGGTCGTCGTTCACCGAGATGGTGCGGGTGTTCCACGGCATCGCCCAGGTGGCGCCAACGCAGGTCAAGGACGGTTCGCGGATCGCGATCCTGCACGCAGGCGGTCTCGCGCCGGGGATGAACACCGCGGTGCGCGCCGCCGTCCGGTTCGGCCACTCGCGCGGCCACACCATGCTGGGCGTCCGAGGCAGCTATCAGGGCCTCATCGACGGCCGGATCAGCGAGCTGGACTGGGGCGACGTCGAGGGCTGGGTGGGCAGCGGCGGCGCGGAGCTGGGCACCACCCGCGCGATGCCGAGCGTCGAGCAGTACTACGCCGTGAGCCGCGCGCTGGAGAACAACGACATCGACGCGCTGCTGGTGGTCGGCGGCCACCGCGCCTACGAGGCCACCTACCGGATGCTCCAGGAGCGGGACCGCTACCCGGGGTTCCGGGTCCCGGTCATCTGCCTGCCCACCACCATCGACAACAACCTCCCCGGCTGGGAGATGGCGATCGGGGCGGACACGGCGCTCAACGAGATCGTCAGCGCCGTGGACCGGCTCAAGCAGTCGGCGATGGCCTCGCGCCGGTGCTTCGTCGTCGAGGTGATGGGGCGCTACTGCGGCTACCTCGCCCTCCTGGGCGCGATGTCCGTCGGCGCCGAGCGCGTGTACCTGCACGAGCAGGGCGTGCGGCTGGCCGACCTCACGGCCGACGTCGCCGAGATGGTCGCCAGCTTCCGGTCTGGCCGGCGCTTCCACCTCGCCATCCGCAACGAGGCGGCCTCCGTGGGCTACACCACGGAGTTCCTGTGCCAGCTGTTCGCCGAGGAGTCTGGCGGTGACTTCGACGTCCGCCCGATGGTCCTGGGCCACCTGCAGCAGGGCGGCAACCCCACCCCGTTCGACCGCGTGCACGCCACCCGCCTCGCCGCGTACTGCGTCGACTGGCTCTCCGGGCAGATCGACGCCGGCAAGGCCGAGTGGTGCTTCGTCGGGCTGACCGACGGCAAGCCGACGCCCGTGCCGCTCAAGACGATGCCCGACCTCGTCGACATGGAGTTCCGCCGCCCGCTCGACCAGTGGTGGCTCGGGCTGCAGCCCGTGATGGACGCGCTCGCGGTGGAGCCGCCGGAGTAGGTCGGGTGTCTCAGCCGACGACGGCGATCGCACCCGCCTCGGCGCGCAGCCGCACCACGGCGCCGGCGCCCGGCAGGTCCCCGGCCGCGTAGGCGCGGCTGGGCTCGACGACGGTGACCTCGCCGACGCGCTCGACGTCGACGACCAGCTCCACCACGCCGCGCCGGAACCCGGCCGAGCGCACCACGCCGCGCAGCGTCGCGCCGTCGTCGTCGGCCCCCACGGCGGGCCCGGTCCCCGCCGCGCGCGCGGCGCGCCGCCGGCCGGCCAGCACCAACGAGCCGGGGCCGAGGGCGAGGACGGACCCGCCGCCGTCCACGACCGCGTCGAGCGCCGGCACCGAGCCCACGGCGACGAAGGCCTCGTAGCCGAGGAACTCCGCCACCCGTCGCGACGCCGGCCGGTGCCACAGCTCGGCGGGCGGGGCCACCTGGAGCAGCCGCCCGGCGTCGAGCACCGCGATCCGGTCCGCGACGGCGAAGGCTTCGTCGTGGTCGTGCGTGACGAACAGCGCCGTGGTGCCGGTGGCGACCAGGGCGGCGCGGACCTCGCCGGCCAGCCGCTCGCGCAGTGCCCGGTCGAGCGCGGAGAGCGGCTCGTCGAGCAGCAGCAGCCGGGGCCGCGGGGCGAGCGACCGGGCCAGGGCGACGCGCTGCCGCTCGCCGCCGGACAGCGTGGCGACGGCCCGGTGGACGAACCCGGCCAGGCCGACCACCTCGAGGAGCTCCGCCACCCGCGCGATGCGCTCTGCGCGCGGCACGTGCGCCATCTCGAGGCCGAACGCGACGTTGGCACCCACGTCGCGGTGCGCGAAGAGCTGCCCGTCCTGGAACATCAGGCCGAACCCGCGGCGGTGGACCGGCACGCCCGCGAGGTCCTGCCCGTCCCACGCGACCGACCCGGCGGACAGCGGCTCGAGGCCAGCCACCGCGCGCAGCAACGTCGACTTGCCGGAGCCGGACGGCCCGAGCAGGGCGAGCACCTCGCCGCGCGGCACGTCGAGGCTCAGCCCGTCCACGGCGGTCGCGGTGGTGCCGTCGTCGTCCCGGTAGTGCACGACGACGTCCCGCACGGTCAGACCGCCCGTCCGATCGCTCACATGTCCCCCGCCCCGTGCGGCCGCAGCCGCTCCGCCGTCGCCATCACACCAGCCGTGAGCACCGCGAGCAGCACCGACGCGGCGAGGGCCGTCCCCAGGTTCTCCGCACCCGGCCGGCCGATGAGCCGCACGATGACCACCGGCAGGGTGGGCCGGTCGGGCCGCGCCAGGAACGCCGTCGCGCCGAACTCCCCCAGGCTCACCGCGAAGGCGAGCCCCAGCGCGAGCCCGGCGGAGCGCGCGGCGATCGGCCAGTCGACCAGCGCGATGACCCGCCCCGGCGACGCGCCCAGCACGGCGGCGGCGTCGTGCAGCCGCGCGTCGACGGCGCGCAGCACCGGCAGCACGGTCCGCACCACGAGCGGGGTGGCGACGACGGCCTGCGCGATCGGCAGCAGCAGCGGCGAGCCCCGCAGGTCGACGTCCAGCCCCAGCGGCGCGTCCAGCGCGACGAGGAAGCCGAAGCCGACGGTCACGGCCGAGACGCCCAGCGGCAGCATGAAGGCCGCGTCGAGCACCCCCACGGCGCGGCGCAGCGCGCGCGAGCGCGGGCGCCGCGAGACCACCAGCGCGACGAGCCCCCCCACGACGACGGCGATGACCGTCGCGTCGAGCGCCACGCGCAGCGACGTGACGGCGGCGGCCGCGACGCTGCCGCCCAGCCCGCCGCCCGAGCCGGGGGTGGCCAGCGCGAGGTAGTTGCCGAGCCCCCAGCCGTCCGGCGTGTGCAGCGAGCGGACCAGCAGGCTGCCCATCGGCAGGGCGAGCAGCCCGAGCACGACGGCCCCGGTCACGGCGACGGCCAGCACGTCGCCGCCACGCCGCTCCGGTCCGCGCAGGGCGAGCCGCCGCCGCGAGACCGGCTCGGCCGGGCCCATCGGCAGGGCCCGCTCGCGCCGCGCTCGCGCCCGGCCCGCGACGACGAGCACCGCGACGACGACGACGAGCTGGACCACCGACAGCACCGCGGCGGCGCGCAGGTCGAGGTACTGCGTGGTCTGCACCCAGATCTCGGTCTCGACCGTGCCGTACCCGGGCCCGCCCAGCACGAGGACCACCCCGAAGGCCGTGGCGCAGAACAGCGCGACGATCGACGCGGCCGACGTGATCGCCGGCGTGAGCGCCGGCAGGGTGACCTGCCAGAACGCGCGCAGCGGCCCCGCACCGAGGGCGCGCGCTGCCTGCTCCGCGCGCGGGTCCAGCTGGGCCCAGAACCCGCCGACCGTGCGCACCACGACGGTGTAGTTGAAGAACACGAGCGCCGCCACGACCCCGGCGAAGGTCCCGTCCCAGCCGAGGAACCCGAGCGGGCCGGAGTCCGCCAGCACCGTGCGGAAGGCCACGCCGACGACGACCGTCGGCAGCACGAACGGCACCGCGACGAGCGCGACGAGTGCGCGCCGCCCGGGGAACTCCGTACGGTGCAGCAGGTAGGCGCCGGGCACCCCGAGCAGCACGGCGACCGTGGTCCCGACGGCGGACTGCGCCACCGTGGTGCCGATGATGCGCCAGGTGCGGGGCCGGCCGAAGACCTCGGCGAACCCCGACAGGTCCAGCGCGCCGTCGGCCACGAACCCCCGCGCGACGAGCGTGGCCACGGGCAGCACGAAGAACACGCCGAGGAACACGAGGGGCACCCCGACGGCCACCCCCCAGCCGACCGCGCGCCTCACGCCGCCCACCGCACCGGGGTCAGCCGATGACCGTGTCGGTCCAGGTGCGGATCCACGCGTCGCGGTGCGCGGTGATCGCCGCCGGGTCCACCTCGAACGGCTCGGGCGCGACGGGCGCCCACTGCGCCCAGCCCGCCGGCAGCTCCACGGTCGTGTCCACCGGGTAGACGTACATGCTCTGCGGGATGTCGGCCTGGACCTCGGGGCTGAGCAGCCAGTCGACCACAGCACGCGCGCCCTCGGGGTTGGCCGCGCCCGCCAGGACCCCGGCGTACTCGACCTGCCGGAAGCAGGTGTCGAGCATCGCGCGCGTGGGCGCGACGGTCGCACCCTCGGGCACCTCGTACGGCGGGCTCGACGCGTAGGAGACGACGAGCGGCCGGTCCCCCTCCGACGACGGCCCGGAGAAGTCCACGTAGTACGCGTCCGACCACCCCGCCGCGACCTTGACGCCGTTGTCGCGCAGCGCGGACCAGTAGTCCACCCAGCCGTCCTCGCCGAACGCGCCGACCGTCGCCAGGAGGAACGCCAGGCCGGGCGACGACGTCGACGGGTCGGTCACCACGAGCAGGTCGCGGTAGACCGGGTCGGCGAGGTCCTCGAGCGTCTGCGGCTCGGGCAGGCCCGCCGCCGCGAACCACGCGACGTCGACGTTGACGCACACGTCGCCGACGTCGATCGCCGTCAGCGAGCCCGCGTCGTCGACCGCGTACCGCGTGACGTCGTCGCCCGCGAGCGGCGAGGTGTAGGGCTCGAGGACCCCCTCGTCGATCGCGCGGCTGGCGAAGGTGGTGTCGATGCCGAAGACGACGTCGCCCAGCGGCGCGTCCTTCGTGAGGACCAGCTGGTTGACCAGGGCGCCGCCGTCGCCCGGCGCGCGCTGCTCCAGGGTGAGGCCCGTGTCCGCCTCGAACTGCGCGACGAGCTCCTCGCTCAGCGCGAACGAGTCGTGCGTGAGGAGCACGACGGTGCCGCCGCCCTCCTCGCCCGGCTCCGGCGTGGCGCCGTCGTCCGCCCCGATCGCCGAGCAGCCCGCGAGCGCGAGCGTCCCGACCGCCAGGACCGCGACGGCGGCCCTGCCGCGCGGGGCGCCGACGCCCGTGCGTCGGGTGGTGTGGTGCTGTGCTGCCATGAACTTCCTCCTCGTCAGGTGCCCGAGGGGGACGGCGCCCCGGCGTCGACGGGCGCAGGCCCGACGACGACATGGACGACGTCTGAGACGTCCCGACTCCCTCCGCCGGCATGACCCGGTTCAGGTTCGAGGGTCTGCGGTTGCCCGCACTCTCAGCGTCCAGCGCCCGGATGTCCGGGCGACGCTCCCCTGTCGTTCCCGGTCAGCGTACCCGGCTAGGCTCGCCACGAGGGCCAGCCGGACCGTCCCGACCGGAGCCGCGCCGGGCGGGCCCCGCGATCCACGGGAGCGGACCATGGCACGCCGTGCACAGCTGTTCGTCGCGACCCACGCCGGGGCCCTCTCCCGGGCCGATGCGCTGGACGCCGGCAACCCGCCGCAGTCGGATGCGCCGCACGAGGACCTCCCGGGCATGGACGCCCTGGACCTGGAGCTGCTGGGCGAGGTCGCGGCGAACGCCGTGCGCTTCGGGGTGGGCGACGTCGAGCCCGCCGAGGTCGACCTCGACCACGAGCTGCTCTTCCAGCTGCCGACGTTCCTCACCGAGGTGCTGGCCGAGGTGGGCCGCGCGGAGGACCCGGAGCTGCCCGGCGAGGTCGCCGAGGCATGGGCCGCCTCGGTGGAGCGCGACGCCCCCGGCGAGGACCTGCTGCCGGTGCTGCGCTCGATCGTCGCGGTGGTCACCGCGGCCGAGGTCGCCGGCCGCGGCGTCTACCTGTGGGTCGAGGCCGTCTGAGCCTGCGCACGCCGCTGCGCCCGCGGGGCGACCGACCCGCGCACGACGGTGGCCCGCACGACGGCCCCGCACTACGGTGAGTGCTGGTCCCGAACGAGGAGGTCGCCGGTGGGCGTCGACAAGCAGGAGATGACCGAGAAGCTCGTCGGTGTCGGGGTGGCGCTCGCCGCGGCCTGGATCGCCCAGCAGCTCATCGCCGGCGTCTGGCGCGCCTCGCTGGGCCACCGGCCGCCCAAGGTGGGCGACGACGCCGAGGCGCCGTTCCTCGAGGTGGCCGCCGCGGCTGTCGCCACCGGAGCCGTCGTCGCGCTGGCCCGCCTGCTCGCCGCGCGGGGCACCGCCCGCTACCTCGGCTCGGCGCGCCACCCGCGCTGAGGCGCTCGCGCTCGTCGCGCCTCAGCCCTCGCCCGCTGGGTCCCGAGGTCCGCCGTCGGGCGCATCGTCGCGCTCCCCCCGCGCGCGCTCGGCCTCCCGGGCCGCCTCGAGGTCCGTCGTCAGCTGGTCCACGACGAGCACGTCGCGGCGCACCCGGCCCGTCCGGTAGCCGGCGCGCGAGACCATGTGCGCCGCCACCGGCGAGGTGAGCATCTGGAACAGCGCGACGAGCACGAGCATCCAGATCACCGGGCCAGAGCGCAGCCGCAGGCCGAGCCCCAGCAGCATGAGCAGCAGCCCGAGCACCTGCGGCTTGGTGGCCGCGTGCGTGCGGGTGAGCAGGTCGGGGAAGCGCAGCAGCCCCATCCCCGCGGCGAACGCCAGGAACGAGCCGCCCAGCAGGCACGCCCCGGCGAGCACGTCGAGTGCCACGTCCGCGCTCATCGGGTCACCTCGCCCAGCGCCGGACCGCCGTGGTGCTCGTCGTCCTGGCTCGACAGGTCGGCGTCCTCCTGGGCACGGCGCTCCGCCTCGAGCTCTGCGACCTCCTCGCGGCTCAGCACGCGCCCCTCGCCCTCGGGCTCGACGGCGGCGAACCGCGCGATGGTCACCGACCCGATGAACCCCACGAGCGCGAGCACCGCGAGGATCGGCACGGTGTCCGTGCGCCGCGACCACGCGGCCTCGAGCGCGATGGCGCACACGATGACGATCGTCAGGGTGTCGAGCGCGACGGCGCGGTCGAGCATGGAGGGGCCCCGCTCGGCCCGGACGAGGGCGAGGACGGCCCCGACGGTCAGCAGCACGGCGCTGAGGAGCACGACGACGATCATCCGGTCGCCTCCGCCGTGTCGCGGGGGTTGCGCGTCAGGCCCGCGGCAGCGAGCTCCGCGGGGGAGGCCAGGGCGCGCAGCACGCGGGCCTCGGTGTCGAGCACGTGCCGCCGCGCCTCGTGGACGCCGTGGGCGAGCGCGAGGTCGAGCACGTGGATGTAGAGCATCCCCGTGGTCCGGTGCGCCTCGACCACCACAGAGCCGGGCACCAGCGAGCACAGCTGCGCGGTGAAGGTCAGGTACAGGTCGCTGGTGCTGCGCAGCTGCACGCGGACCACCGCCGGCCGGGCCACCCGGCCCGGCGTCAGCGCCAGCGCCGCCACCTGCGCGCTGGCGACGACGAGGTCGACGACGAACCGGTAGGCCAGGTAGAGCAGGGACAGCGGGTGCACGTGCCCGGTGAACTCGACGGCCGGCAGGGGCAGCGCGAGCGTGACGAGCACCGCCAGCCCGGCCCCCACGAGCACGGTGCCCACCGCGAGGTCGCCCCACAGCAGCACCCACACCGCCGTGAGCCAGACGACGGTGAGGACGGGCATGCCGAGGGAGCGGCGGCGCGGGTGCAGGCTCATCCGTCGCCACCGTCTTCGGCCGTGCCGTCGTCCGGCGCATCGCCGTCGGGTGCATCGCCGTCGTCAGCGAGGTCCGCCGAGACGCCGTCCCCGCGGGCTCCGTCCGGCAGCACGGCGGCGATGTACTGGTCCGGGTCGCGCAGCATGATCGCGGCACGCTCCGTGAACCCGACCAGCGGCCCGGCCACCACCGACAGCCCCAGGCCCAGCACCACGAGCGCGACGGCGGGCCCGACCATGCCGGCCGGCAGGCGCACGGAGGGCAGCTCGGCCGGCGCTGCCTGCCAGAACGCCTTGTTCCACGCCTTGACGATCGCATAGAGGGTGAGCAGCGAGGTGACGACGGCGCCGACCACGAGCACGAGCGCGGGCCAGGTGCCCGCCGCGACGCCGGCCTGGAGCAGCCCCGTCTTGCCGAGGAACCCCGACATCGGCGGGATGCCCGCCAGGTTCATCGCCGGGATGAAGAAGAGCACCGCGAGCACCGGCGCGATCTTGGCAAGGCCGCCCAGCTCGTCGAGGGACGTGGACCCGCCGCGTCGCTCCATGAGGCCCACGACGAGGAAGAGCGCCGTCTGCACCGTGATGTGGTGCGTGACGTAGAAGATGGCCGAGCCGAGGCCCTGGTCGCTCGACAGCGCGATGCCGAAGATCATGTAGCCGATGTGGCTGACGAGCGTGAACGAGACCAGCCGCTTGATGTCGTTCTGCGCCACGGCGCCGAGGATGCCGACGACCATCGTCGCCAGCGCCGCACCCATGAGCAGCCCGTCCAGCCGCCCGTCGGGGAACAGCAGCGTCTGGGTGCGGATGACGGCGTAGACGCCCACCTTGGTGAGCAGCCCCGCGAACACCGCCGTGACGGGCGCGGGCGCGGTGGGGTACGAGTCCGGCAGCCAGGCCGACATCGGGAAGATCGCCGCCTTGATGCCGAAGGCGATGAGCAGCAGCAGCTGGAGCACCAGCTGGACCCCGGGGTCGATCTCCGGCAGCCGCTGGGCCAGCTGGGCCAGGTTGACCGTGCCCGTGGTCGCGTAGACGAGCGCGATGGCCAGCAGGAAGAGCACCGAGGAGAGCAGCGAGACGACGACGTAGATGGTCCCCGCGCGGATCCGCTCGCCCGTGCCGCCCAGGGTGATGAGCACGTACGACGCCGCGAGGAGGATCTCGAACCCCACGAAGAGGTTGAAGAGGTCCCCCGAGAGGAACGCGTTGGCCACCCCGGCGGTGAGCACGAGGTAGGTGGGGTGGAAGATCGCCACCGGGGTCTCGGCGTCGCCGTCCTCGACGCCCTGGGCCAGGGAGTAGACGAGCACCGCGAGGGTCACCGCGAACGACACGGTGAGCATGAGCGCGCTGAGCCGGTCCGCGACGAGGTCGATGCCCACCGGGGCGGCCCACCCGCCGATGTCCACCACCAGCGGGCCGGAGTCGGATGCGACGAGCAGCCCCACCGACGCCGCGAGCGACAGCGTGAGCGCGACGACGCTGATGACGCCCTGCGCCCGGCCGTGCCGCCACAGCGCCAGGGCCAGGCCGGCCGCGAAGAGCGGCAGCACCACGGGCAGCGGGACGAGCACGCTCAGGTCGCTCATCGCGGCACCCCCTGCGGCCCGGCGGGGTCGGAGGTCTCGTCGCGCACCTCGGCGGCGTCCTCGTCGAGCGTCGTGGTGTGCTCGGTGTCGGCGTCGGCGAAGGCGGCCTCGTCCGCCGCGGCGCGGCGCGCCACGCGGCGGTCCTCGAGGTCGTCCTGCACCTCGTCGTGGCCGTTGAGCTGCCACGACCGGTAGGCCATCGCGAGCAGGAAGGCCGTCATGCCCAGGGTGATGACGATCGCGGTGAGCACCATCGCCTGGGGTAGCGGGTCGCTCATCTCGTCCTCGTCGCCCAGGCCGATGATCGGCGCCCCGCCGGCCGCGCCGCCCGCGACGAGGAAGAGCACGTTGACCCCGTTGCCCAGCAGGATGATCCCGAGGATGACGCGGGACAGGCTGCGCTCGAGCAGGAGGTAGACGCCCACGGTCACCAGCGCGGAGACCACGACGACGAGCACCAGGCTCGGTGCGGTGTCGATCACGGCGCCACCCCCGGTCCCGTCGGCGCCGTGGCGGGTGCGGTGGACGGCGCGGGGGTCGAGGCGGCCGGCTCGCCCGGGCCGACGGGGGCGTCGTACGGGGTCTCGTCGTGCGCGTCGGCGCCCTCGCTGTGCCGGTCGATCTCCGCGCCGAGGCTGCGCAGCACGTCGAGCACCAGGCCGACGACCACGAGGAACACCCCGACGTCGAAGAACAGCGAGGTGACGAGCTTGACCGGGCCCAGCACGGGCACCACGAGCTCGATGATGACGCTCTGCAGCATCGAGCCGCCCGCGAGCAGCGCCACGAGGCCCACCCCGGCGGACAGGAACAGCCCGCTGCCCAGCAGCAGGCCCGGGTGCACGGGCGCGGCCTCACCGAGCTCGTACCGCCCGCCCGCGAGGTAGCGCACGACGAGCGCGATCCCCACCACCAGCCCGGCGGCGAAGCCACCGCCCGGGGCGTTGTGCCCGGAGAAGAGCAGGAAGGCCGCAAAGACGATCATCGTGTGGAAGAGCATCCGGGTGGTGATCTCGAAGATCACCGACCGTCGCTGCGGGGCCAGGGTGGAGCCGGCCGCCAGCCACACCCGGTCGCGGCCCGGGGCGGCGGAGCCCGGGGCGTCGAGCGCGGCGTCACCCTGCTGGCGCCGCAGCGGGGCCATCGGGTCGACGCTGTTGCCCCACACCGCGCGGCCGGTGCCCGCCGTGTCGCTGCGCAGGATCTCCCCGCTGCGCCGCCGCAGGAAGATCAGCGACGCCACACCGGTGGCGGCGACGAGCAGCACCGAGATCTCGCCCATGGTGTCCCACGCGCGGATGTCGACCAGCGTGACGTTGACGATGTTGCGCCCGCCGCCGAACACGTAGGCCTCGGTGGGGAAGTCGATCGACGCGCGCTGGTGGATCCGCGCACCGGGCAGCACCAGCGCCAGCCCGCCGACCGTGAGCCCCACGGCCAGGGCGACCGCGAGCCGCACCCAGCGGCTCGCCGCGAGCGGACGCACCGAGAAGTACGCGGGCAGGCGGCGCAGCACGAGGACGAACACGACGAGCGTGAGCGTCTCGGCGAGCACCTGCGTCAGGGCGAGGTCCGGCGCGCCGTGGAGCAGGAACAGCGCCGCGACGGCGAACCCGTTGACCCCCACGAGCACGACGGCCTTGAGCCGGCGCCGGGCACGGGCGGCCAGGACGGCGGCGGCGATCGCCAGCCCACCGGCCACCAGCTGAGCAGGGTCGTCCCACAGCCGCACACCGTCGAGCCCGGGCAGGCGCGTCCCGGTCATCAGGGCGCCGCCGACGAGCACGACGACGACGAGCAGGATGGTGCCGAGGTACAGCGGCAGGGAGCCGCGCTGGGTGATCGCGGTGACGTCGGCCGCGACCTCGTCGAGCCGGCGCATGCCCCGGCGGTAGATGCGGTCCAGGTCGACCGGCGCGCGCACGCGCCCCTGCCAGCCCTCGACCCGGGCCCGGGCGACGAACAGGGCGACACCGGTGGCCAGGACGCCGGCCGTGAGCGCCAGTGCCGGCCCGACGTCCCACAGCACGAGGTGGCCGGGCTCGCCGGGGTAGGTGTCGGCGTGCGGGGCGAGCAGCTGCTCTCCGAGGTGGGGCACCAGCGCGGTGGCCAGACCCAGGAGCGCGAGGGCGACCGTCGGGGCCACGAGCACGGGGCTCGGCCGCTGGAGCGCCACGGCGGGCGCCTCGCCGGGACCGCGCAGCGCCGTCGTCGGCGGCTTCGTGGCGAACGCGCCCCACCACAGGCGCAGGCCGTAGGCGACGGTCAGCGCGGAGCCGACGACGACGGCCCCCAGCACCACGAGGTCCACCGGCTCGCCAGAGTCGAGCAGCGCGGCGAGGGCCGCCTCCTTGGCGACGTACCCGGCGAACGGCGGCAGCCCGATCATCGAGGCGGTCGCCAGGGCCGCAGCCGTCGCGGTGACGGGCAGGGCGCGGCCCACGCCGGACAGGAGGCGCAGGTCGCGCGTGCCCGTCGCGGCGTCCACCACCCCGACGGCGAGGAACAGGCAGGCCTTGAACATCGCGTGCGCGCCGAGCATCGCCAGCCCGGCCAGCGCCGCAGCGCGGGAGCCGAGCCCGACGAGCAGCACCAGCAGCCCCAGCTGGCTCACCGTGCCGAAGGCGAGCACGAGCTTGAGGTCGTACTGCCGCAGGGCGCGGTACCCGCCGAGCAGCAGGGTGGTGCAGCCGAGCACGATGACGATCGCCCGCCAGGCGTCCAGGTGGGAGTAGGCGGGTGCGAACCGCGCGACGAGGTAGACACCGGCCTTGACCATCGCAGCGGCGTGCAGGTACGCCGAGACGGGGGTGGGGGCGGCCATCGCCGAGGGCAGCCAGAAGTGCAGCGGCACCAGCGCGGACTTGCTCACGGCCCCGGCGAGCAGCAGCACGACGGCGATCGTCACGGCGGTGCCGGCGGGGGGCTGGGCCAGGATCGCGGAGATCCGGTAGGTGCCGGCTGCGTCGCCGATCAGCACGATCCCGACGAGCATCGCCAGACCACCCGTGGTGGTGACGATGATCGCCTGCATCGCTCCCCTGCGGGAGGCCTTGCGGTCCGCGTAGTGGCCGATGAGCAGGTAGGAGAAGACCGTCGTCAGCTCCCAGAAGACGTACAGGAGCAGCAGGTCGTCCGTGGTGACCAGCCCGAGCATGGCGCCGGCGAAGGCGACGAGCACCCCGCCGAACCGGCCCAGCCCGCCCGCCCTGGCCGAGAAGTAGGCCGAGGAGTAGACGAGCACGGCGGCGCCGACCCCGCCGACGAGCAGCACCATGAGCCAGGACAGCGAGTCGAGCCGGAAGGCCAGGTCCAGCCCCAGGCCGGGCACCCACGCGACCACCTGGACGGGGCCGTCGCCCGCCATGACCTCGCCCGTGAGGGTCAGCGCCCAGACCGCGGCCGACGCCGGCGCGAGGGCCAGCAGGAGGAAGGCACGACGCCCCAGGACGTGCAGGAGGACGGGCGCAGCGGCAGCCACCACGAGGTGGAGCACCAGCAGCTGGAGCACGTCGGCTCCGTCCTGTCGCGGGCGGGGGTCGGCGAGCGGTCCGGTGGACGTCGCGCGCCAGTCTACCGGCGGGTACGCCGGGGCCGCCGTCGGACGGGCGCCGCCGTGGAGGATCCGGAACGGGTCCCGTGCCGGATGCTCCACGCTCGGGGCGCCGGCACGACCGGCTAGCGTGAGACGGTGCAGCTCTCGACCTTCGCCCTCGCCCTGGCCATCGCCGCGACGCTCGTCGGCGTCGGGGTGTTCTCGCTGGGCGTCTCCGCCATCTGGCGGACGGTCGCCGTCGGCGGTCCTGCGCCCGAGCGCCGCGCGCAGCCCTGGCGCCGCACCTGGCTGATGCTCAAGGCCCTGCTGGGTCACGGCCGCTTCCAGCACCGGCCCATGGTCAAGGTCGCCCACTGGGCGGTCATGGTCAGCTTCCCGGTCCTGTTCCTCACGCTCGCCAGCGCGTACGGCCAGCTCGTCGACCCGCGGTTCACGCTGCCCCTCGTGGGGCGCTGGGCGCCGCTGGAGATCCTCACCGAGGCCATCGCGTGGCTGTCGCTCGTCGGGATCGTCGCGCTCATCGTGCTGCGCCAGGTCACCCACCCGCGCCGGGGTCGCTCGTCCCGGTTCTTCGGCTCCAACATGGGTCAGGCGTACCTCGTCGAGGCCGTCGTGCTCGTGGTGGTCGTCGCGGTGCTGCTGCTGCGCGGGCTCGAGTTCGCGCTGGAGCACGGTGGGTGGGCCCTCGACGGCTCGACGGCCGAGGCGACCCTCGAGGCGGGCAACGGGCTCGTGCCCTTCGTCCCCGGCCACTACCCGCTCACCGCGTGGTTCGGCCAGGCGTTCGCCGGCTGGCCGACGGAGCGGATCGAGACCGCGATCGTCGTCGTCGCCCTGGTGAAGATCCTCGCCTCGATGAGCTGGATGGTCATCGTCGGCATGCGGCCCGCGATGGGCGTGTCCTGGCACCGGTTCCTCGCCGTGGTCAACGTGTGGGCGCGGCGCGAGGTGGACGGGCGCCCCGCCCTCGGGCCCGTGCCCCCGGTGCGTGCCGGCGGTCCCGGTGGCGGCGCCGTCGTCGACTTCGAGCAGGTCGACGCGCTGCCCGACGGCGCGCGGCTCGGCGTCGGGCGCATCGAGGACTTCACGTGGAAGGGCCTGCTGGACTTCTCCACGTGCACCGAGTGCGGTCGCTGCCAGGAGCAGTGCCCCGCGTGGAACACCGGCAAGCCGCTGTCCCCCAAGCTCGTCGTCATGGCGCTGCGGGACCACGCCTACGCGTCGGCGCCCTACCTGCGGGTGGCGGCCAACGGGTCCACCGAGCCGGCCGGGCACACCGCGACCACGGGGCACGTGCCGGTGCCGGGTCTCGGCGGGGACGCCGACGCGGGCTCGCACGCCGGGGTGGACGTGCTGACGCTCGTGGGCGACGTCGTCGACCCGGCAGCGCTGTGGGACTGCACGATGTGCGGGGCCTGCGTGCAGCAGTGCCCGGTGGACATCGAGCACGTCGACCACATCGTCGACCTGCGCCGCAACCAGGTGCTCATGGAGTCGGCGTTCCCGGCCGAGCTCGGCTCGATGTTCACCAAGATCGAGAAGCAGGGCAACCCGTGGGGGCTGCCCGCGCGGCAGCGGCTGGCCTGGGCCAAGGACCTGCCGTTCGCCGTGCCGGTGGTCGGGGCGGACCTCGAGGACGCCTCCGGGGTGGACTACCTCTTCTGGGTGGGCTGCGCCGGCGCGTACGAGGACCGCGCGAAGAAGACGTCCCGCGCCGTCGCCGAGCTGCTGCACATGGCCGACGTGAGCTTTGCCGTGCT
>Ga0073904_10000129_pt1 | contig 47702 bp, 52 predicted proteins | sample KloWWTrecipitate_FD_66668 | JGI IMG/M metagenome (GOLD analysis project Ga0073904, IMG submission 66668) | Active sludge microbial communities from Klosterneuburg, Austria, studying microevolution and ecology of nitrifiers - Klosterneuburg... | ecosystem: Engineered > WWTP > Aerobic digester >... | reverse complement strand
TCATGCTCTCGGGCACCATCACCGATGCGAGCGGGCGCACGCTGTCCGGCCAGACGCCCGAGGCGTTCGTCATCTCCACCGAGCACGCCGAGCTGTTCTCGGTCGGCCTCAACTGCGCGCTCGGCCCCGAGCCCCTGCACCCGTACCTGCGGGAGATCGCCGGGGCCACCACGGCGCTGGTGTCCACGCACCCCAACGCCGGGCTGCCCAACGCCTTCGGGGAGTACGACGAGAGCCCGGAGCAGATGGCGGAGGTCCTCGGCCGGTTCGCCCGCGAGGGGCTGCTCAACATCGTCGGCGGCTGCTGCGGCACCACGCCGGACCACATCCGCGCGTTCGCCGCCGCGGTCGACGGCGTGCCGCCGCGCGTCGCGGGGCCGGCCTCGCCGCACCTGCGGCTCTCCGGGCTCGAGCCCTTCGAGCTGACCGCGACCATCCCGTTCGTCAACGTCGGCGAGCGCACCAACCTCGCGGGCAGCCCGCGCTTCAAGGCGACCATCGTCGCCAAGGACGACGCCGCGGCCGTCGCGATCGCGGCCCAGCAGGTGGCCGGTGGCGCGCAGGTCATCGACGTCAACGTCGACGACGGCATGATCGACGGGCCCGAGGCGATGAGCCACTTCCTCAACCTCCTGGCGGTCGAGCCCGACATCGCGCGCGTGCCGGTGATGATCGACTCCTCCGACTGGGCCGTGCTGGAGACAGGCCTGCGCCGCGTGCAGGGCAAGGCCGTCGTCAACTCGCTGTCCCTCAAGGACGGCGAGGCCGTCTTCCTCGAGCGGGCCCGGCGTGTGCGGCGCTACGGCGCGGCCGTCGTCGTCATGGCGTTCGACGAGGAGGGGCAGGCCGACACGCTCGAGCGCCGGGTCACGGTGTGCTCGCGCGCCTACCGGCTGCTCACCCAGGAGGCCGGCTACGCGCCGCAGGACATCATCTTCGACCCCAACGTGCTCACCGTCGCCACGGGGATGGCCGAGCACGACGCCTACGCGCGCGACTTCATCGAGGCGGTCCGCTGGATCAAGCAGAACCTGCCAGGAGCGCTGACCAGCGGCGGGATCTCCAACGTCTCGTTCGCCTTCCGCGGCAACAACCACGTGCGCGAGGCGATGCACGCCGTCTTCCTCTCGCACGCGATCGCCGCCGGCCTGGACATGGGGATCGTCAACGCCGGGATGCTCACGGTGGACGCGGACCTGGACCCGGAGCTCCGCTCGGCGGTCGAGGACGTCATCCTTGCGCGCCACCCCGAGGCCACCGAGCGGCTCATCGCGCTCGCGGAGAGCTACAAGGGCGTCGCCAAGGAGGCCAAGGGCGCCGAGGCGTGGCGCGAGCAGCCGGTCGCCGAGCGCCTGCGGCACGCGCTGGTGCACGGCATCGTCGAGCACGTCGCCGCCGACGCCGAGGAGGCGTTCCGCGAGCTCGGCTCGCCGCTGGCCGTCATCGAGGGCCCGCTCATGGCCGGGATGGACGTGGTCGGCGACCTGTTCGGCGCGGGCAAGATGTTCCTGCCCCAGGTGGTCAAGTCCGCGCGCGTCATGAAGGCCGCCGTGGCGCACCTGACGCCGTACCTCGAGGCCGAGAAGGCCGCGGCCGAGGCCGCCGGCCTGGTCGGGGCCCGCGGCAAGGGCACCGTGGTCATGGCGACGGTCAAGGGTGACGTCCACGACATCGGCAAGAACATCGTCGGCGTGGTGCTGGGCTGCAACGGCTACGTCGTCCACGACCTGGGGGTCATGGTCCCGGCGGAGAAGATCCTCGCGGCGGCGGAGGAGCTCGACGCCGACGTCATCGGCGTCTCGGGCCTCATCACGCCGTCGCTGCACGAGATGGTGGCCCTGGCCACCGAGATGACGCGCCGCGGGTTGACCACGCCGCTCATCGTCGGCGGCGCGACGACCAGCCGCGCGCACACCGCCGTGAAGATCGACCCGGCGTACGCGCACACGGTCGTGCACGTCGTGGACGCGAGCCGCGCCGTCGGCGTCGTCGCGGACCTGCTCGCCCGGCCGGCGGAGATCGCCGCCCGGGTCGAGGCCGACTACGCCGCCCTGCGCGCCCGGCACCGCGACCGGGACCACGTGCTCGTCCCGCTGGACGACGCCCGCGCGCGCGCCACCCGGCTGGCCCCGCCCACCGTGCCGGCTCCGCTGCGGCCCGGCCGGCACATCGTCACGCCGTCGATCGCCGAGCTCGCCGAGGTCATCGACTGGACCCCCCTGTTCACCAGCTGGGAGCTGCGCGGCACCTACCCGGCGATCCTGGCCGACCCGCGCCAGGGCGAGCAGGCCCGGATGCTCTTCGCCGACGCCCAGGCCCTGCTCGCCCAGGTGATCGACGAGGGTCTGCTCACCGCGCGCGGGGTGTGCGCCGTGTGGCCCGCGCGCCGCGTCGGCGACGACATCGAGGTGCACGCGGTCGCGCCGCCCGTGGGCCCGGCGCAGCCCCTCGCCGTGCTGCACACGCTGCGCCAGCAGCGCGAGCGCGCCGGGGACCTCACGGCGCTCGCCGACCACCTCGCCCCGGCGGGGGACCACCTCGGCGGTTTCGCCGTCGCCATCCACGGCGCCGAGGCGCTCGCGGCGACGCACGAGCTGGCCGGGGACGACTACACGGCGATCCTCGTCAAGGCCCTCGCCGACCGCCTCGCGGAGGCGTTCGCCGAGTGGCTGCACCGGCTGGTGCGGACCGAGATCTGGGGCTACGCGCCCGACGAGGCGCTCGACGTCCACGACCTCGTCAAGGAGCGCTACCAGGGGATCCGCCCCGCGGCGGGCTACCCGGCGCAGCCCGACCACACGGAGAAGGGCACGCTCTTCGCGCTGCTCGACGCGGGCGAGGTGGGTCTGGGGCTCACCGAGTCGTACGCGATGACCCCGCCGTCCGCGGTCGCGGGCCTCTACCTCGCCCACCCCGACGCGCGGTACTTCGCGCTGGGCCGGATCGGCCGCGACCAGGTGGTCGACTACGCCGCGCGCAAGGGCTGGGACCTGGCCACGGCCGAGCACTGGCTCGCCCCGAACCTCGCGTACGACCCGGCCGGGGACTGACCCCCGCTCCCCCGCACCCGCCCCTGCGGTCCTGGAACCGATCCGCGACCCCGGGGCCCTGATCCGTTCCAGAAGTCGGCGACGAGGGCGCGTAGGTTGGGTCCATGCGCTTCGGACTCTTCATCCCCCAGGGCTGGCGGCTCGACCTCGTCGGCATCGACCCCGCGGACCAGTGGGCCGCCATGAACGGCCTCGCCCGGCACGCCGACGCCGGCGACTGGGAGTCGATCTGGGTCTACGACCACTTCCACACCGTCCCGGCGCCCACCACCGAGGCCACCCACGAGGCGTGGACCCTCATGGCCGCCTTCGCCGCGAGCACCTCGCGCGTGCGTCTGGGGCAGATGTGCACGTGCATGGCCTACCGCAACCCCGCCTACCTCGCGAAGGTCGCCGCGACGGTCGACGTCATCTCCGGCGGCCGGGTCGAGATGGGCATCGGGGCCGGCTGGTACGAGCACGAGTGGCGCGCCTACGGGTACGGCTTCCCGGGGGCAGGGGACCGGATCGCAGCCCTCGACGAGGGCGTGCAGATCATGGAGCAGGCCTGGCGCACCGGCGAGGCCACGCTGGACGGCAGGTTCTACCAGGTCGACGGCGCCAGGGTGCACCCGCGGCCGCTGCAGGCTGGCGGCATCCCGTTCTGGATCGCCGGCGGCGGCGAGCGCAAGACGCTGCGGATCGCGGCCCGCTCGGCGCACTACACCAACTTCGTCGGGACGCTCGAGGGGTTCGCGCACAAGTCGTCGGTGCTCGAGGGGCACTGCCGTGACCTGGGCCGCGACTTCGGCGAGATCACGCGCTCGGCCAACTACAACGTCGTCATCGGCCGCGACCAGGCCGAGGTCGACGCGCGCCTCGCCTGGATCGACGCTCACTACCGGCCCGTCGTGCCGGAGAAGGTGGACAGCACGGTCGAGGACTTCCGCACCGGGCCGCTCGTCGGCACGCCCGAGCAGATCGTCGAGCGCCTGCGTGCGCTCGAGGCGATCGGCATGACCTACGCGATCACGTACTTCGCCGAGGCCGCCTACGACCGCTCCGGCATCGAGCTCTTCGAGCGCGAGGTCATCCCGGCCCTGCGCGGCTGAGCAGCCCTCCCTCAGTCCCGCTCCGCGACCACCATCGCCGAGGCGATCCCCGCGTCGTGCGAGATCGACAGGTGCAGCCGTGCGACGCCCAGCTCGGCGGCGCGCGCCGCGACCGTCCCGCTGATCTCGACCTCGGGCGGCCCGCCGACGACGCGGTGGACGGTCGCGTCCTGCCAGCTCATCGTCCCGGGGGCGCCGAGCGCCTTGGCGATGGCCTCCTTGGCGGCGAACCGTGCCGCGAGCGAGGAGGCGGGCAGGTCGCGCTCCGCGGGCGTGAAGAGCTTCTCGCGCAGGCCGGGCGCGCGCTCCAGGGTCGCCATGAACCGTGCGACGTCGACGACGTCGATCCCCACCCCGACGATCACGGGGTCACCCCGCCGTCACAGACCACCGCACGCCACCATCACGCGGCGGCCCTACTCGACCGTGACGGACTTGGCCAGGTTGCGCGGCTGGTCGACGTCGAGCCCCTTGGCCGTGGCGAGCTCCATCGCGAAGATCTGCAGCGGCACCACCGAGACGAGCGGCGCCAGCAGCACCGGGGTCTGCGGGACGAAGAAGACCTCGTCGGCGAAGGGCAGCACGTCCGTGTCGCCCTCCTCCGCGATGACGAGGGTCCGCGCCCCGCGGGCCCGGATCTCCTGGATGTTGGAGATCACCTTGGAGTGCAGCGAGTCGCGGCCACGCGGTGACGGGACGATGACGAAGGCGGCCTGCCCCTCCTCGATGAGCGCGATCGGCCCGTGCTTGAGCTCACCGGCGGCGAAGCCCTCGGCGTGGATGTAGGCGAGCTCCTTGAGCTTGAGCGCGCCCTCCATCGCCACCGGGAAGCCGACGTGGCGGCCGAGGAAGAGCACCGAGGTGACGTCGACCATGGAGCGGGCGACCTGCCGCACGTGCTCGGCGCCGTCGATGACGGCCTGGACCTTGTCCGGGATCTCGCGCAGGTCCTCCAGGATCTCGGCGATCTCGTCGGGGAACTTGGTGCCGCGCAGCTGGGCCAGGTACAGGCCCAGCAGGTACGCCGCGGTGATCTGGGCCAGGAAGGCCTTGGTGGACGCCACCGCGACCTCGGGGCCGGCGTGCGTGTAGAGCACGGCGTCGGACTCGCGCGGGATGGTCGAGCCGTGCGTGTTGACGATCGCCAGCACCGTGGCGCCCTGCTCGCGCGCGTGCCGCACGGCCATGAGCGTGTCCATCGTCTCGCCGGACTGGCTGACGGCCACGACGAGGGTCTTGGAGTTGACCACCGGGTCGCGGTAGCGGAACTCGTGGGCGAGCTCGACCTCCACCGGGATCCGGCACCAGTGCTCGATCGCGTACTTGGCGACCTGACCCGCGTACGCGGCCGTGCCGCACGCGATGACGATGATCTTGTCGATCTGCCGCAGCACGGCCTCGTCCACGCGCACCTCGTCGAGGATGAGGCGCCCCGACGGGTCGGTCCGACCCAGCAGCGTGTCGGCAACGGCGTGCGGCTGGTCGTGGATCTCCTTGTCCATGAAGGACGCGTAGCCGCCCTTCTCCGCGGCGGCGGCGTCCCAGTCGACGGTGAAGGTGCGCGGCGTGACGACGTTCCCGTCGAAGTCGACCACGTCGACGCTGCCCGGCGTGATCGTCACGACCTGGTCCTGGCCGAGCTCCATCGCCTCACGGGTGTGCGCGATGAAGGCCGCGACGTCCGAGCCGAGGAAGTTCTCCCCCACCCCGAGCCCGACCACCAGCGGCGAGTCGTGCCGCGTGCCGACGACGGTGTCCGGCGCGTCCGCGTGCACGGCCAGCAGGGTGAACGTGCCGTGCAGGCGCCGCGCGACGGTCCGCATCGCCTCGGTGAGGTTGCCGCAGTCGTCGTAGGCGGCCCCGAGCAGGTGGGCGACCACCTCGGTGTCCGTCTCGCTGAGCATGGTCACCCCGGCGGCCGCGAGCCCGGCCCGCAGCGTCGCGAAGTTCTCCACGATCCCGTTGTGGATGACGGCGAGGCGCCCGTCCGCCGACAGGTGCGGGTGGGCGTTGACGTCGTTGGGCGCACCGTGGGTGGCCCAACGGGTGTGCCCGATGCCGGCGGTCGAGGGCGCCATCGGGTGCGCGGCGACCTCGTCGGTGAGGTTCACCAGCTTGCCGGCCTTCTTGGCCGTCGCCAGGCCGTGGGGGGTCACGAGGGCGACGCCGGCCGAGTCGTAGCCGCGGTACTCGAGCCGGGCCAGACCCCCCAGTACGACCTCGAGCGGGCGACCGCCCGGCTGCTGACCTCCGACGTACCCGACGATTCCGCACATGGGGGCGAGTGTAGACCGGCGCCGCCCGCCGCCCGCCGGGCCGACGTGGCTCCGCCACCCCCGCCGATCCGGCAGACTGCACACCGTGGCACCGCACGAGACAGCGCCGTCGACGCCCTACGTCGACCTCGACCGTCAGGCCTGGAGCCGGCTCTCGGCGTCGACGCCGCTGCCGCTCACCGACCACGACGTCGAGCGCCTGCGCGGTCTGGGCGACCCCATCGACCTGGCCGAGGTGGACGCCGTCTACCGCCCGCTCTCGCGCCTGCTCAACCTCTACGTCTCGGCCACACGCGGGCTGCACGCCGCGTCCTCGACGTTCCTCGGCGAGGCGGCCGAGCGCACGCCCTACGTCATCGGCATCGCCGGCTCGGTCGCGGTGGGCAAGTCGACGACCGCCCGCGTGCTGCGCGAGCTCATGGCACGCTGGCCGGAGACCCCGCACGTCGAGCTCATCACCACGGACGGGTTCCTGCACCCCAACGCCGAGCTCGAGCGCCGCGGGCTCATGGAGCGCAAGGGGTTCCCCGAGTCCTACGACCGCCGCGCCCTGCTGCGCTTCCTCGCCGCGATCAAGGCGGGCCGCCGCGAGGTCAGGGCGCCCGTCTACTCGCACCTGTCCTACGACATCGTGCCCGGTGAGGCCGTCGTCGTGCGCCGCCCCGACGTGCTCATCGTCGAGGGGCTCAACGTGCTGCAGCCGGCGCGCGCGACGACCGTCGGCGGGTCCAGCCTGGCCGTGAGCGACTTCTTCGACTTCTCGATCTACGTCGACGCCCGCAACCGGGACGTGCGCCAGTGGTACGTCGACCGGTTCCTCGAGTTCCGCACGACGGCCTTCGCCCGGCCCGACTCCTTCTTCCACCGGTACGCAGGGCTCGACGACGACGCGGCACGCGCCCGTGCCGAGCACATCTGGGACACCATCAACGCACCCAACCTCGTGCAGAACATCGCACCCACCCGGGGCAGGGCGACGCTCGTGCTGCGCAAGGGCCCCGACCACGCCGTCGAGCGCGTGCGGCTGCGCAAGCTGTAGGACCCCGCCCCCGGCCGACGACCGTCGCGCGACCTCAGGCCGGGGTGCTGGGCGAGGCCGCCGGGTCGACGGGGTTCTCCGGTAGCGAGGGCGCAGCGGGCGCAGCGGCCGTGTCCCTGCCGCCGAAGCGGCGCTCGGCCACCCAGCTGAGCACCGGGTCGATGATCATCCCGAGCAGCAGGCCGCCGGCCACCCCCACCCCGACGGCCAGGAGCGGGTGCTCGCCGAGCCAGATGCCCGCGCCGATGCCCAGCATCACGGAGTAGATCGACCACGTGATGGCCGCGATGACGGCGAGCAGGGTGAACCGCGGCCGGTGGAACCGCACGGCCCCGGCGGTCATGTTGACCGCCACGCGCCCCACGGGGATGTAGCGCGCGGCGATGATGAACGCCGCGCCGCGCTCGGCCAGTGCGCGCTCGGCCCAGCCCAGCGCGCGCTGCTGGCGGGCCCCGCGCATGATCCGCAGGTCTCGGACGGTGAGCCTGCGCCCGATCGAGTACGCGATCTGGTCGCCGGTGAAGGCACCGGCCGCCGCGACCGCGCCGAGGACGTAGAAGTTGGGCTCGCCCGTGGACACCGCGAGGGACGCCAGCGCGATGATGACCGACTCGCTGGGGATGGGCGGGAAGAACCCGTCGATGGTCGCGAAGACGTAGAGCGCGACGAACACCCACGGCGACCCCGCCAGCGCGACGACCCACTCCTCGACCACGTGTCCTCAGATCTGCTCGGTCGTACGGCCGCTCGGCCGACGGGTCAACGCTAGGGCGGCCGGACCACCCCGGCACATCGGGGATCACCCCCATGCGACCCCGACCGGACCATCCTCGCCGATGCCCGGACGTGGGGCGTCCCCCGGACGACGGACCCCGACGCGGTCGCGCTCCGCCGGGAGGGGGACCGGCGGGTGGACGGGCTACGGCAGCGGGAAGCCCAGCGCGGCGGCCGCCGCTTCGGGCGTGGCGTCACGCGACCAGCGCAGGGCCTCCCCCGGCGCGACGAGCGAGCGCATCTGCGCGACGTCGACGTACAGGCGCCCGGCGAGGTGGTCGGTCTCGTGCTGCACGATCCGCGCCGGCCAGCCGGTGAGGACCTCGTCCACGGCCCGGCCGAGCTCGTCCGTCCCCGTGAGCCGCACGGAGCGCCACCGAGCCGTCACGGCCTGCCAGCCGGGCACCGAGAGGCACCCCTCGTAGAACGCGACCCGCTCCGTGCCCACCGGCTCGTACCGCGGGTTGACGATCACCCGGAACGGGACCGAGGCACGCTCACGGGCGAGCGCGGCCTCGTCGTCGAGCACCCACGGGTCCTCCAGCACGGCGATGGCGACGCCGAGCCCGATCTGCGGTGCGGCCAGGCCCACCCCTGGCGCCGCGTGCATCGTCAGGCGCATCGCCTCGACGAGCGCCGCGAGCTGCCCGCCGGCCAGCTCGCCGTCGTAGGGCGCCGCCGGGGTGCGCAGCACGGGGTGCCCGGCCTGGAGGATCGCCAGCGGTCGCGGGCCGGCGAGCAGCAGCTCGACCTGCTCCCGCAGGGACGGCCGCAGCGGGGTGCCGGTCACGTCACAGGGCCAGGCGCTGCCGCACGACGTCGGCCAGCCGGTGCGCGACGCGGTCGGCCTCGGCCTGCTCGGCCGCCTCCACCATGACCCGCACCAGCGGCTCGGTGCCCGAGGGTCGCAGGAGCACCCGTCCGGTGCGCCCCAGGCCGGCCTCGGCCTCGGCGACGGCCGCGAGCACGCCCTCGTCCGTGGCCGCACGCGTGCGGTCCACGCCGGAGACGTTGACGAGCACCTGCGGCAGGCGCCGGACCGCGGCGGCGAGGTCGGCCAGCGAACGACCGGTGGCCGCGACGCGCGCCGCGAGCTGGATCGCCGTGAGGGTGCCGTCACCCGTGGTGGCGTGCCGGGAGAGGATGAGGTGGCCGGACTGCTCGCCGCCGAGCGTGTAGCCGCCGGCGCGCATCGCCTCGAGCACGTAGCGGTCCCCGACGCCCGTCTGCACGGTCCGGATGCCGGCGTCCGCCATCGCGAGCTGGAGGCCGAGGTTGCTCATCACCGTGGTGACGAGGGTGTCGGACGCTAGCTCGCCACGCTCGCGCAGGGCCACGGCGAGGATGCCCATGATCTGGTCGCCGTCCACGAGCGTGCCCTGCGCGTCCACGGCGAGGCAGCGGTCGGCGTCGCCGTCGAACGCGGCGCCCAGGTCGGCACCGGCGGCCACGACGGCGGCCTGGAGCTGCTCGGGGTGCGTGGAGCCGCACTTCTCGTTGATGTTGCGGCCGTCCGGCGAGGCGTTGATGACCACGACGTCGGCGCCCGCCGCGCGCAGCGCAGCCGGACCGACGGTGCTGGCGGCCCCGTTGGCGCAGTCCACGGCGATCCGCAGCCCCTGCAGGGTGCCGGCGGTGCCGTTGCCCGGCAGGCTCGCGACGAGGTGCTCGACGTAGGCCGCGGCGCCGCGAGCCGTGTCCTGGGTGATCCGGCCGACCTCGGCCCCGGTCGGCCGGTCCCACGGCTCGCCCATCCGCTGCTCGATGGCGTCCTCGACGTCGTCGGGCAGCTTGTGACCGCCGCGCGTGAAGAACTTGATCCCGTTGTCGGGCATCGGGTTGTGCGAGGCGGAGAGCATGACGCCCAGGTCGACGCCCAGCGCGCCCGTGAGGTGCGCCACTCCGGGCGTCGGCAGCACGCCGACGTCCAGCACGTCCACCCCCGCGCTGGCCAGGCCCGCCGCCACGGCCGCGGAGAGGAACTCCCCCGACGCGCGGGGGTCGCGGCCGACGACGGCGCGCGGCCGGTGGCCCTCGAACGCGCCAGAGGCCCCGAGCACGTGCGCCGCGGCGACCGACAGGTCGAGGGCGAGCTCCGCCGTGACGTCCCGGTTCGCGAGACCGCGCACCCCGTCAGTTCCGAACAACCGGCCCATCAGACCTCCTCGTCGTGGCACGACAGTGCCACATCCCGTCGCGGCGCGTGGCGCCTTGGCCCGAGACGGCCGACGGCCCCGATGGAGACCATCGGGGCCGTCGGACGGACGGATGTCAGCGCTTGGAGTACTGCGGGGCCTTGCGCGCCTTCTTCAGACCGGCCTTCTTGCGCTCGACGACGCGGGCGTCGCGGGTGAGGAAGCCGGCCTTCTTCAGTGCCGGGCGGTTGTGCTCGGCGTCGATCTCGTTGAGCGCACGGGCGATGCCCAGGCGGAGCGCGCCGGCCTGGCCGGAGACCCCGCCACCGTTGATCCGGGCGACGACGTCGAAGCGACCCTCGACGTCCACCAGGGCGAACGGGGAGTTGACCAGCTGCTGGTGCACCTTGTTGGGGAAGTAGTCCTCCAGGGTGCGGCCGTTGACCTTCCACTGGCCGGTGCCGGGCACGAGGCGCACGCGGGCGACCGCCTCCTTGCGCCGGCCCAGCGCGTTGGCGGGGGCGGTCAGGCTCTGGCCGCGACCCGTGGGGGCAGCGGTCTCGGAGGTGTAGCTCGTGGGCGTCTCGTCCTCGACGTCGACGGTGGTCTCAGCCACGTGTGTGTCCTCGCGTCCGTATGGGGTGTCTGCCAGCAGGCCGGGGCCTACTGGGCGACCTGGGTGATCTCGAAGGGCTTCGGCTGCTGGGCCGAGTGCGGGTGCTCGGAGCCCGAGTACACCTTGAGCTTGCTCAGCTGCGTGCGGGCGAGCGAGCTCTTGGGGAGCATGCCGCGGACGGCCTTCTCCACGGCGCGGTCGGGCCGCTTGGCGAGCAGCTCCGAGTACGGGACGGCGCGCAGGCCGCCCGGGTAGCCGGAGTGGCGGTAGGCCATCTTCTGCTCACGCTTGTTGCCGGTCAGGGCGACCTTGTCGGCGTTGATGACGATGACGAAGTCACCTCCGTCGACGTGCGGGGCGAACGTGGCCTTGTGCTTGCCGCGCAGCAGGATGGCGATCTGGGTGGCCAGGCGACCGAGCACGACGTCGGTCGCGTCGATGACGTGCCAGGTCCGCTCGACGTCGCCGGGCTTCGGGGTGTACGTGCGCACGGTCGTAGCCTTCGTCTCGTATCGCTGAATGAGGTGCATCGGTGCCCGGGCGGCGCTCTTGCGAGCTCCGATGGGCCCCGATGAGGTCGGGCGTCGGCGTCTGACGCGGCTCGTGAGGGCACGACGGGGACGCACAACGACATCCCAGAGTACCTGCCCGGCGGCGGGAGGGTCAAAACGCGGTGCTGCGGCCCTCGCTCAGCCCACCGCAGACCCCGTCCCGACACCCGCGACGACCCCCGCGACGGACCCCCGGACGTGCGCCGGCTGGAGCGCCGCGCCGGCCGCTGCGACGACCCGCGCCGTGAGGTCCAGCAGGGTGGGCGCCTCGACCTTCCAGTGCTGCCAGAACAGCGGCACGTCGAGGTGCCGGCCGGGCAGCACCTCGGCGAGCTCCCCCGCGTCGAGCAGCCCCTGCGCCGCCGTCGACGGCACCATCCCCCAGCCCAGGCCGGCGCGCACGACGGCGACGAACGCCTCCTGGGACGGGACGTGGTGGACCGGTGCCGGGCCGCGCGCACCGAGCGCCCGCGCGAAGGTCGCCTGCAGCGCGTCGTGCCGGTCGAACGCCACCTGGGGCGCCGCGGCGAGGGTCGCGCCGTCCACCCCGTCGGCGAACCACCGGGCAGACGGCGCCGCGACGGCGAGGTAGCGCATCGCGCCGAGCGGGCGCACCCGGCAGCCCTGGACGGCGCGCCCGTCCGCCGTGACGGCCGCCATCGCGGTGCCGTCGCGCAACAGGTCGGCCGAGCGGTCCTGGTCGGCCCGGCGCAGGTCCACCAGCACGCCGGCGGGCAGACCCGTCAGCGCCGCGGCGAACCACGAGTCCAGCGAGTCGGCGTTGACCGCGACGGTCACCGTCACCGGGCCGCCGTCGCCCGGGCCGCGCAGCAGCGCCCCGGCCTCGCGCTCGAGCAGGGCGAGCTGCCCCGCGAGCCGGACCAGCACCTCGCCGGCGCCGGTGGCCCGGCACGGCCGCGCGCGCCGCACCACCACCTGGCCGGTGCGCTGCTCGAGCGCCTTGATCCGCTGGCTCACCGCGGACGGCGTCAGGTGCAGCCGCTGGGCGGCGGCCTCGAACGAGCCGGCGTCGACGACGGCCGCGAGCGCGGCGAGCTGGGCACGGTCGAGCTCCATGATGAAGAGTATTTCATGGTTGGTGAAAATCATGAACTGGCCTTCAGCGATGCGGGTCCCTAGCCTCGAGCCGTGACCCCGACCGCACCGATGGCAGCGACCGCCGTGACGGTACTGACCACGGCACCCGCCCTGACCGCCCTGGCCGGCTTCGGCGCAGGGCTCTCGCTCATCGTCGCGATCGGGGCGCAGAACGCGTTCGTGCTGCGCCAGGGCATCCGACGCGAGCACGTCGCGGCCGTCGTCGCCGTCTGCGCCCTCGCCGACGCGCTGCTCATCGCCGCCGGCGTCGCCGGCCTCGGTGCCCTCGTGGGCGGCTCGCCCGTCGCGCTCGACGTGGTGCGCTGGGCCGGCGCGACCTTCCTGCTCGTCCTGGCCGTCGGCGCCCTGCGCCGGGCGCGCCGGCCCGAGCACCTCGACCCGGCCGATCGGGCGCCGGCCCGGCTCGGTCCGGTGGTGCTCACGACCCTGGGCCTGACCTTCCTCAACCCGCACGTGTACCTCGACACGGTCGTGCTGCTCGGCGGTCTGTCCAGCCAGTACGGCGACGAGGGTCGCTGGCTGTTCGGCGCCGGTGCCGTCGCGGCGAGCGTGGTCTGGTTCACCGCGCTCGGCTTCGGCGCGCGGCGCCTGGCCCCGCTCTTCGCCCGGCCGCGCGCCTGGCAGGTGCTCGACCTCCTCGTCGCCGTCGTCATGGCGGCGATAGCGCTCTCGCTGCTCCTGTGAGCCGCGGCGCACGCGGCCCGGGCGGGTCTCAGCGCGCGCGCTCCACCCGCGCCACGTCCCACACGGGCCCCGGGGTCTCCACGACGGCGCCGTCGGAGCCGAAGAGCAGGAACCGGTCGAACCCGCGCGCGAACCACCGGTCGTGGGTCACGGCCATCACGGTGCCCTCGAAGGCGGCCAGCCCGCGCTCGAGGGCCTCGGCCGAGTGCAGGTCGAGGTTGTCCGTCGGCTCGTCGAGCAGCAGGAGGGTGGCCCCGCCCAGCTCGAGCAGCAGGATCTGCATGCGCGCCTGCTGGCCGCCGGACAGCGTGCCGTAGGTCTGCTCCGCCGCCGCGACGAGCTCGTACCGGTCGAGCGCCTTGCTCGCCTGCTCGCGGCCCATCCCGTCGCGGCTGCCCTCGCCGCGGTGCAGGATCTGCAGCAGCGTGCGGTCGGCGAGCTCGGGATGGGTGTCGTTCTGAGCGAACCAGCCGGGCCGCACGCGCGAGCCGAGCGCGACCTTGCCGGTGTGGCGCACGGGCGGGACGGGGTGCGAGCCGTCCTCGAGGACCGGCGCGTGCTCGCGGTCCGGGTCGCTGCCCCCGGCGGCGAGCAGCCGCAGGAAGTGCGACTTGCCCGAGCCGTTGGAGCCCAGCACCGCCACCCGCTCGCCGAACCAGACCTCGAGGTCGAACGGCGCCATGAGCCCGGTGAGCTCGAGGCGCTCGGCGACGACGGCGCGCTTGGCCGTGCGGCCGCCGACGAGGCGCACCCGGACGTCCTGCTCGCGGGCCATCTCCGGCGGCGGGCCGGCCTCCTCGAACTTGCGCAGGCGCGTCTGGGCCGCCTGGTAGCGCGAGGCGAGGCCGTCGTTGAACGCCGACTTGGTCTTGAGCGTCAGGACCAGCTCTCGCAGCTTGGCGCGCTCCTCCTCCCACCGCCGGGTGAGCTCCTCCAGCCGCGAGCGCCGGTCGTCGCGCGCCTGGCCGAAGCTCGCGAACCCGCCCGGGTGCACCCACAGCACGGAGCCGGCCGCCGTCGGCTCGAGGCTCGCCACACGGGTGGCCGTGCGCGACAGCAGCTCGCGGTCGTGGCTCACGTAGAGCACCGTCTTGGGCGAGGCCGCCAGCTGGTCCTCGAGCCACCGCTTGGTGGGCACGTCGAGGTAGTTGTCGGGCTCGTCGAGCAGCAGCACCTCGTCGGGGCCGCGCAGCAGCGCCTCGAGCACGAGCCGCTTCTGCTCGCCCCCGGACAGCGTGCGCACCTCGCGGTGCTCGGCACGGTCGAACGGGATGGACAGCACGGCGTCGGTGATCCGGTCCCAGCCGGTCTCGGCGTCGTACCCACCCACGTCCGCCCAGTCCGCCAGTGCCTGGGCGTAGCGCATCTGGGTGGGCTCGTCGTCGGTGGTGAGCATCGCGAGCTCGGCGGCGGCGAGCTCGGCTGCGGCGGCACGGACGGCCGTCGGCGCGAGCGAGGCGAGCAGGTCGCGGATCGAGCGGTCGTCCTCGATGCGGCCCACGAACTGGCGCATGACGCCCAGGCCGCCGGAGCGCGCGACCGTCCCGGCGTGCGGCGCCTCGTCCCCGGCGACGATCCGCAGCAGGGTGGTCTTGCCGGCGCCGTTGGGCCCGACGAGGGCCACCTTGGCGCCGTCGCCGACGCGCAGGTCGACGCCGGCCAGCAGCGGCCGGCCGTCAGGCAGCACGTAGCCGATGCCGGTCAGGTCGATGTGTCCCACGCGGAGCATTCTCCCGGCCCGTGCGGGTGCAGGGCGACGTCATTGCCCGGCATCAGGTCCCGGGGCAGCCACCGGCTCGCCGGGCACGGGTGATGCGTGCACGCTCGGCGAGCGCGTCGTCCGCCGGGTAGGCCACGTGCTCGAGGGTCAGCCCGTGCGCCGGGGCGACGTGCGCCGCCGGGTCTCGGCGCCCCGAGACGAGCAGCTCTGCCGGCCAGCCGACGGCCCGCCTGCCCTCCCCGACGGCGAGCAGACCGCCCACCAGCGCCCGCACCATCGAGTGGCAGAACGCGTCGGCCCGCACGTCCAGCACCACCAGGCCCGCGTCCCCGCCGGCCGCCGGACGCGTGACGTCGAGCACCTGGAGCGTCCGGACGGTCGTCGCGCCCGGCCGCGGCTTGCAGAACGCGGCGAAGTCGTGCTCGCCGACCAGCCCGGCCGCGGCGAGCGCCATCGCCCCGACGTCGAGCGGCAGGCGGTGCCGCACCACCGTGGTCCGCCGCAGGGGGTCGACGAGCGCGACGTCGTCGGCCAGTCGGTAGGCGTACCGCCGGTGCAGCGCGCCGAACCGCGCGTCGAAGCCCGCCGGCGCCGGCTCGGCGCGGTGCACGACGACGTCCGGGGGCAGCACCCCGCCGAGCCGCCGCACCAGCCCCTCCTGCGGCGAGCCGGCCCGACCCCGCACCGCCAGCCAGGTCCCGCGGTCCAGGTCCACGTGCGCCACCTGCCCGCGCGCGTGCACACCGGCATCGGTGCGCCCGGCGACGGTCAGCCGGGGCGGCGGGCAGCGCAGCACCGTCCCCAGGGCGGCCTCGAGGGTGCCCTGGACGGTCCGCAGGCCCGGCTGGGTGGCCCAGCCGGAGAAGGCGGTGCCGTCGTAGCCGAGGTCGAGCCGGATCCGGACGTGGGGGGTGGCGTCGGCCGCACCGGGCGGCATCGCGGGTCCCGTGCCCTCCTCGACGGTCCCGTGGTCCGTGCTCATCCGGACAACGATAGGACCCCACGCGCCTTCGCCCTCACGGCACGGTGCGCCGCCGATAGGGTCGGCCGATGAGCCACTCCCCCGCACCGGTCGCCCCCGAGGACGAGCGCACGCTCGCGGTGGACTGCGGCGGGGGCGGGATCAAGGCCTCGGTGCTGGACGCCGCCGGCACGCTCCACGTGCCGCCGGTCCGGGTGCCGACGCCCTACCCGCTGCCGCCCGAGCGCCTGGTCGCCACCGTCGCCGCGATCGCGGCCGGTCTGCCCGCGGCGGACCGCGCCACGATCGGCATGCCGGGGATGCTGCGGCACGGCGTCGTCATCGCCACACCGCACTACGTGACCCGCTCCGGGCCCCGCTCGCGGGTGGACCCCGAGCTCTTCGCCGCCTGGGCGGGCAAGGACATGGCCGCGGCCTTCTCCGCGAGCCTCGGCTACCCGGTCCTCGTCCTCAACGACGCCGAGGTGCACGGCGCGGGGGTCGTGTCCGGCAGCGGGCTGGAGCTGGTGCTCACCCTCGGCACCGGCCTGGGCTCCGCGCTCTTCGACGGCGGGACGTTGGCCCCGCACCTCGAGCTCTCGCACGCTCCCGTGCGCTGGAACGTCACGTACGACGCGTACCTCGGCGAGCACGAGCGCCGCCGGCTCGGCGACGGCGCGTGGTCGCGGCGCGTACGCCGGGCGGTCGAGGGCCTGCGCCCGGTCTTCCACTGGGACCGGCTCTACCTCGGTGGCGGCAACGCCCGGCGGATCCGTCCTGCGACGCTCGACGCCCTGGGTGACGACGTCGTCGTGGTGCCCAACTCCGCCGGGATCGTCGGCGGCGTGCGGGCGTGGTCGCTGCGCACCCCGAGGCCGTCGGCCGGCTGAGCCCCGCCGGCCTCGACCCGGTCGACCTCGTCGAGCGCCGCGAGCAGCATCCGCGTGAACGCGACCGGGCGCACGAGGTTGACCAGGTGCGTCGCCCCGGGCACCACGACCAGCCGCGCACCGGGCGCGGCCCGCAGGTAGGCCCGCTCCTGGCCCCGGAAGTGGTCCCAGCGGCCGTTGACGAGCCACACCGGGCACCGGAGCAGCGGCAGGTCCTCCAGGGGCCGTACGGCCGGCATCCGGGTCAGCACGTCGGTCATGACGTCGAGCGCGAAGCCCCCGGCCGCGAGGTCGGCCGCGCCGGTCGGCGGCAGCGCGGCGCGCACCAGGGCGGCGTTGAGCCCCGCACCGCGGTCCGGCAGCCGTTCGATGACCCGGACGGCCTGGCGCCAGGCCCGCACGGCGGGCACGTCGGGGCGTGTGCTGCACCCGGCCGCGAGCAGCCCGGCGACCCGCTCGGGGTGGCGCGCGGCGTAGGCGATCGCGAGGTACCCGCCCAGGGACAGCCCCACGAGCACGGCCCGGCCGCCGAGGTCGTCCACCGCGGAGCCGATGCGCGCCATGGCGCCCTCGACGTCGAAGCGCTCGGCCATCCGCTCGCCGTGGCCCGGCAGGTCGATCGCCACGGCCCGCCTGCCGGTGGCCTGCACGGCCTCGACCTGGGCGCGCCACATGGTCCGCGACGTGCGTGCGCCGTGCAGGAACAGCACCGGTGCGGCGCCGGCGTGCGACGGCTCGACCACACGGACCACGCTACGCGCCGTCGTGCGCCGCCGCAGACGAGACGAGCCGGGTCCCGCCCGTGAGGGCGGGACCCGGCTCGTCCGTCGGTGGTGCTCAGGCCTTGTCGGCCTCGGTGGCGTCGGCCTCGGTGGCGTCGGCCTCGACGACCGGCGTCTCCTCGACGACCTCGACGACCGGGGTCTCCTCGGCCGGCGCGGCGGCCTTCTCGGCCTTGGCGGCCTTCGGGGCGGCGGCCCGCTTGGTCGCAGCGGCGGCCTCACGGACGACGGCCTGCTTGGGGCTCACGGGCTCCATGACGAGCTCGATGACCGCCATGGGGGCGTTGTCGCCCTTGCGCGGGCCGATCTTGGTGATCCGCGTGTAGCCACCCTGACGCTCGGCCATGGCCGGGGCGATCTCGGTGAACAGCTCGTGGACCACGCCCTTGTCCCGCACGACCGTCAGCACGCGACGGCGGGCGTGCAGGTCCCCGCGCTTGGCGAAGGTGACCATGCGCTCGGCGAGCGGACGCAGCCGCTTCGCCTTGGCCTCGGTCGTGGTGATCCGGCGGTGCTCGAAGAGGCTCGTCGCCAGGTTGGCGAGGATGTGGCGCTCGTGCGCCGGGCCGCCTCCGAGCCGCGGACCCTTGGTGGGGGTAGGCATGTCGTGCTCCTAGTTCTCGTCAGATGAAGGACCGGACGGGCGGACCGTCGGTGCCGGAAGCGTCAGGACAGCTCGTCGTCGGCGAAGTCGCTGTCGTCGTAGTACGTCGCCGGGTCGAAGTCCACCGGGCTGTCCTTGAGCGAGAGCCCCAGGCCGACGAGCTTCTCCTTGACCTCGGTGATCGACTTCGCACCGAAGTTGCGGATGTCGAGCAGGTCGGCCTCGCTGCGCGCCACGAGCTCACCCACGGAGTGGATGCCCTCGCGCTTGAGGCAGTTGTACGACCGGATCGTCAGCTGCAGCTCCTCGATCGGCAGCGCGAGGTCGGCGGCGAGCGCGGCGTCCGTCGGGGACGGGCCGATCTCGATGCCCTCGGCCTCGACGTTGAGCTCGCGGGCCAGGCCGAAGAGCTCGACCAGGGTCTTGCCGGCCGAGGCCAGCGCGTCCCGCGGGGTCATGCCCGGCTTGGTCTCGACGTCGACGATGAGCTTGTCGAAGTCCGTGCGCTGCTCGACGCGGGTGGCCTCGACCTTGTAGGTCACCTTGAGGACCGGCGAGTAGATCGAGTCGACCGGCACGCGGCCGATCTCGGCGTCGTAGGCCTTGTTCTGCTGGGCAGAGACGTAGCCGCGGCCGCGCTCGACCGTGAGCTCGATCTCGAGCTTGCCCTTGCCGTTGAGCGTGGCGATGTGCAGCTCGGGGTTGTGCACCTCGACGCCGGCCGGCGGGGTGATGTCCCCGGCGGTGACGGCACCCGGGCCCTGCTTGCGCAGGTACATCACGACGGGCTCGTCGTTCTCCGAGGAGACGACGATCTCCTTGATGTTGAGGATGATCTCGGTGACGTCCTCCTTCGCGCCGACGATGGTGCTGAACTCGTGCAGCACGCCGTCGATGCGGATGGAGGTGACCGCCGCGCCCGGGATGGACGACAGCAGGGTGCGACGCAGGGAGTTGCCGAGGGTGTAGCCGAAGCCGGGCTCCAGGGGCTCGATGACGAACCTGGAGCGGTGCTCGGCGATGACCTCTTCGGTCAGGGTGGGGCGCTGTGCGATGAGCACGGTGGGGTTCCTCTCAGTGTGCGTCCGCCATATGACGCATCACGCGGTGCCGCCGCCGGGTATCGGTCCACCCGGCGGCGTCCAGCAGGGACGGGGGAGGTCAGACGCGGCGGCGCTTGGGCGGACGGCAGCCGTTGTGCGCCTGGGGCGTGACGTCCTGGATCGAGCCGACCTCGAGGCCGGTCGCCTGCAGGGAGCGGATCGCGGTCTCGCGGCCCGAGCCCGGACCCTTGACGAGAACGTCGACCTTCTTCATGCCGTGCTCCTGGGCGCGACGGGCCGCGGCCTCGGCCGCGAGCTGCGCCGCGAACGGGGTCGACTTGCGCGAGCCCTTGAAGCCGACCTGGCCCGAGGAGGCCCAGGCGATGACGGCGCCCGACGGGTCGGTGATCGACACGATCGTGTTGTTGAACGTGCTCTTGATGTGGGCGACGCCCACGGCGATGTTCTTCTTCTCCTTGCGCCGCGGCTTGCGCGCGGCGCCGGCGGTGCGGGTCTTGGGAGGCATTGCGGTTCCTTCGCTGGTCTGAGGTCGTCGGACCGCCGGCTGCGTGGTCGCGCCGGCGGACTGCTGCTACTTGCGCCCGGCCTTCTTCTTGCCGGCCACGGTGCGCTTGGGGCCCTTGCGGGTACGCGCGTTGGTCTTGGTCCGCTGACCGCGCACGGGCAGCCCGCGGCGGTGCCGGATGCCCTCGTAGCTCCCGATCTCGACCTTGCGGCGGATGTCTGCCGCCACCTCGCGGCGGAGGTCACCCTCGAGCTTGTAGCTGCCCTCGAGGTGGTCGCGCAGGGCGACCAGCTCGGCGTCGCCGAGGTCCTTGACGCGCAGGTCCGGGCTGATCCCGGTCGCGGCCAGCGTCTGCTGGGCGCGGGTACGGCCGACGCCGTAGATGTAGGTGAGCGCAACCTCGAGCCGCTTGTCGCGGGGGAGGTCGACGCCGACGAGACGTGCCATCTTCAACTCCTGTACTGCGTCGGAGGTCCTCCGCGCGGTCGTCCCGCTGAAGCGGGCCCCGGCCTCCGACCGGGGGTTGCACCGTGGCCCCGAGGGGCCGCCCTGGGAACCAGGGGTGCTGACCGTGCGCTGGTCCGGTCACCGCTGCGCGGTGCCGGTGGTCGTGCGTGAGCTCCCGGCCGTGGCCGGGACGCCGGGGCTCAGCCCTGGCGCTGCTTGTGCCGCAGGTTCTCGCAGATGACCATGACGCGACCGTGCCGGCGGATCACCTTGCACTTGTCGCAGATCTTCTTGACGCTGGGCTTGACCTTCATGCTCGTTCCTCCGCCGCCGCACGCGCACACGAGCGTGCAACGGGCGGCAGTGTCGATGGTGGGTGGGGCTTACTTGTAGCGGTAGACGATCCGGCCGCGGGACAGGTCGTACGGGCTCAGCTCCACCACGACCCGGTCCTCGGGGAGGATCCGGATGTAGTGCTGACGCATCTTGCCCGAGATGTGCGCGAGAACACGGTGGCCGTTGGCGAGCTCCACGCGGAACATCGCGTTCGGCAGTGCCTCGACCACGCTGCCCTCGATCTCGATGACACCGTCCTTCTTTGCCATTTCCTCCGCTAACTGTTCGGTGACACGACACCCCCCACCACGCAGCCACGGGCGAGCCCGTGGTGTCCGGTCGGGGATCAGGTGGCCGCCCACCCGCTGGGGGCCCGCGCCGGCGAGCCGGACGGACAGCGAACAGGGCACACGCACCCAACGGAGGATCATACGCCATCGCGCACGATGCTGACGCGTCAGGCCGGGGTGGATCCCTCGGGCAGCCACGGTGCGACGGTGACCCCCAGCTCCGCGAGCCGGGCGGCGCCGCCGTCGTGCGCCGTGAGCACCCAGACACCCTCCGGCCCGATGGCGACCGTGTGCTCCCAGTGGGCGGCCCGCGAGCCGTCCTGGGTGACGACGGTCCAGTCGTCCTCGAGGACGAGGGTGTGCCGCTTGCCGCGCGTGAGCATCGGCTCGACGGCGACGCACAGCCCGGCGCGCAGCCGGGCGCCCTTCTCGCGCGTGCGGTAGTTGAGCACCTCGGGCGGCTGGTGCATCGCGCTGCCGATCCCGTGACCGACGTACTCCTGGACGATGCCGTACCGCACGCCGCTCGCCTCGACGACGTCCTCGACGGCCTCCCCCACACCACCCAGCCGCTCACCGGTCGCGAGCGCTGCGATCCCGGCCCACAGGGCGGCCTCGGTCGCCTCGCTCAGCGCGACGTCAGCGGGGTCGGCGTCGGGCAGCACCATCGTGAAGGCTGCGTCGCCGTGCCAGCCGTCGACGATCGCACCGCAGTCCACGGAGACGACGTCGCCGGGCTCCAGCACGCGGTCACCGGGGATCCCGTGCACGATCTCCTCGTTGACCGAGACGCACAGCACGGCCGGGTAGCCGTGGTAGCCGAGGAAGGACGGCGTTGCCCCGGCCTCCGCGATGACCCGGGCCGCCACGGCGTCGAGGTCGGCCGTGGTGGCACCCGGGCGCAGTGCGGCCCGGACCGCGGCGTGCGCGTCGGCCACGACGATCCCGGCCCGGCGCATGCCGGCCACCTGGGCTGCCGTCTTGTACTCGATCTTCTCCCGGCCGAAGGCCATGGGGCTCCCCTCAGGCGAGCGCGGCGAGGAGCCGGTCGGCGACCTCGTCGATCTCGCCGATGCCGTCCACCTGCACCAGCAGGCCGCGGGCGGCGTAGGCGTCGGTCAGCGGTGCGGTCTGCTCCGCGTAGATGTCCAGCCGACGCGCGATCGCGTCGTGGGTGTCGTCCTCGCGTCCCTCGCGCACGGCCCGCAGCTCGATCCGCGCGAGCAGCTCGTCGCGGTCGGCGACGAGCTCGATGACCTTGTCGAGCGCCACGTCGTGGTCCGCGAGGATGCGGTCGAGCGCCGCCACCTGGGCGGCGTTGCGCGGGTACCCGTCGAGGATGAACCCCTCCGCCGCGTCCGCCTGGTCGAGGCGCTCGCGCACCATCGCGTCGGTGACCTCGTCCGGCACGAGCTCGCCGCGCAGGGTGTACGACCTGGCGAGGGTGCCGAGCTCGGTACCCAGGGTGGTCGCCGCGCGGAAGATGTCCCCCGTCGAGATGGCCGGGATCCCGTAGTGCCGGGCCAGCCGACACGCCTGGGTCCCCTTGCCCGAGCCCTGCGGCCCCATGACGACGAACCGCGGGCTCATCGCAGGAAGCCCTCGTAGTGCCGCTGCTGCAGCTGGGACTCGATCTGCTTGACCGTCTCCATGCCGACGCCGACGACGATGAGGATCGACGTGCCGCCGAACGGGATGTTGGTGCCGACGTCGAGCAGGATGAAGGCGATGAGCGGGATCATCGCGACGAGCGCGAGGTACAGCGAGCCCGGGGCCGTGATCCGCGAGATGACGTAGTCGAGGTACTCCGCCGTCGGCCGGCCGGCCCGGATGCCCGGGATGAAGCCGCCGTACTTCTTCATGTTGTCCGCGACCTCGTCCGGGTTGAACGTGATCGCGGTGTAGAAGTACGCGAAGAAGATGATGAGCACCATGTAGAGCCCGATGTTGATGGGGCTCGACGGGCTCGCGACGTACTGCGTCAGCCAGATCACCCAGCCGGCGGTCTGGTCGCCGAACTGTGCGATGAGGCCGGGGATCGCGAGCAGGGACGAGGCGAAGATCACCGGGATGACGCCCGCCATGTTGATCTTGATCGGGATGTAGGTGCTCGTGCCCCCGTACATCTTGCGACCGACCATACGCTTGGCGTACTGCACCGGGATGCGCCGCTGGGACTGCTCGACGAAGACCACCAGGCCGACGACGAGCACGATGATCGCGAGCACGATGGTGAACTTCGTGGCGCCGTTCTGCCCGCCGGCGATGGACCACATCGCCACGGGGAAGGTGGCGGCGATCTGCGTGAAGATGAGCAACGACATGCCGTTGCCGATGCCCCGCTCGGTGATGAGCTCGCCCAGCCACATGATGAGGGCGGTGCCGGCTGTCATCGTGATGATCATGATGAGGATCGTCACGATGTCATCGTTCGGGATCACCGGCACGGTGCAGCCGGAGAAGAGCAGGCCGTTGCGGGCGACCGTGATGATGGTGGTCGACTGCAGGATCGCCAGGCCGATCGTCAGGTACCGCGTGTACTGGGTCAGCTTGGTCGTGCCCGACTGGCCCTCCTGGTGCAGGGCCTCGAAGCGGGGGATGACCACGCGCAGCAGCTGGATGATGATGCTCGCCGTGATGTACGGCATGATCCCCAGCGCGAACACCGCCAGCTGGAGCAGCGCACCGCCGCTGAAGAGGTTGATGAGGCCGAGCAGGTCGTTGGCGCCGGCGGTCTGCGCCACGCAGGCCTGCACGTTGCCGTAGTCGACCCCGGGGGTCGGCAGGAACGAGCCGAACCGGAACACCACCATGATCGCGATGGTGAAGAGCAGCTTGCGCCGCAGGTCTGGCGTCCGGAAAGCCCGAACGAATGCGCTGAGCACCTGTCCTCCTGCTCCGCCGTGGGCGGTACGTCGTCCTGCGCGTGCGGGCCCGATCGGGGAACCGCCGTGGGAACCCTAACCGAGATCTGCCATGGGACGGCACAGGGGCCGGGTCGCAGTGCGCCCCGGCCCCTGGTCCGACTCAGTCCTGGTCGATCGACCCGCCGGCCGCGACGATCTTCTCCGCGGCGGTGGCCGAGACCTTGTCCACGGAGACCGCGAGCTTGACGCCCAGGTCGCCGTCGCCGAGCACCTTGACCGGCTGGCCCTTGCGGACCGCGCCCTTGGCCACGAGGTCCTCGACCGTCACCGCACCACCCTGGGGGTAGAGCAGCTCGAGCTTGTCGAGGTTGACCACCTGGTACTCGGTGCGGAACGGGTTCTTGAACCCGCGCAGCTTCGGCAGACGCATGTGCATCGGCATCTGGCCACCCTCGAACCGGCTCGGCACCTGGTAGCGGGCCTTGGTGCCCTTGGTGCCACGACCGGCCGTCTTGCCCTTGGACGCCTCGCCACGACCCACGCGGGTCTTGGCGGTGTGCGCACCGGGGGCCGGACGCAGGTGGTGGAGCTTCAGCGTGCCACCGGCACCCGAGACGGGCGCCTTGGCCTTGGCCGGCGCCTTGTCGGCGGCGGCCTTGGTCGAGGCTGCCTTGGGGGCCTTCTCGGCGGCAGCCTTGGCCGGCGCCTTGTCGGCAGCGGCCTTGGTCGAGGCGGCCTTGGGAGCCTTCTCGGCTGCGGGCTTCTTCTCGGCCGCGGGCTTCTCGGCGGTCTTCTTCACCGTCGAGGCAGCCTTGGGCGCCTTCGTCGCGACCTCCGCGTCAGCGGCGGCCGTCTCGTTCTTCTCTGCCATGGTCAGTCGACCTCCTCGAAGGCGACAAGGTGGATCACCGTGGCGACCATGCCCCGGATCTCCGGGCGGTCCTCCTTGACGACGACGTCACCGATGCGCTTGAGGCCGAGGCTCCGCAGCGTGTCGCGCTGGTTCTGCTTGCCGCCGATGGCGGACTTGGTCTGGGTCACCTTGAGACGGGCCATCATGCACCGGCCTTCGCGGCGAGACCCGCGGCGCGCGCCTTGAGCATCGACGCCGGGGCGACGTGCTCGAGCGGCAGGCCACGGCGGGCGGCGACGGCCTCGGGCTCCTCGAGCCCGCGCAGTGCCGCCACGGTCGCGTGCACGATGTTGATGGCGTTGGAGGACCCCATCGACTTCGACAGCACGTCGTGGATGCCGGCGCACTCCAGGACCGCGCGCACCGGGCCGCCGGCGATGACGCCGGTGCCCGGGGACGCGGGACGCAGGAACACGACGCCGGCTGCGGCCTCACCCGTGATCGGGTGCGGGATCGTGCCCTGGATGCGCGGGACGCGGAAGAAGCTCTTCTTGGCCTCCTCGACGCCCTTGGCGATCGCCGCGGGCACCTCCTTGGCCTTGCCGTAGCCCACGCCGACGGTGCCGTCGCCGTCGCCCACGACGACGAGCGCCGTGAAGCTGAAGCGGCGGCCGCCCTTGACGACCTTGGACACGCGGTTGATCGTCACGACGCGCTCGAGGAAGGCGCTCTTCTCGGCCTCGCCCCGACGGTTGTCGCGACGGTCGCCGCCGCCACGGTTGTCGCGGCGGTCCCCGCCGCCGGCGCCCGCGGCGCCGCCCTGCGCGCCGGTGTTGCTGCGCTGCGGTGCAGCCATCAGTGGTTCCTCTGCTTCCGTACGGACAGAACTCGGCGGCCGGTCACAGGGACAGCCCGCCGTGGCGGGCACCGTCGGCGACCGCCGCGACCCGCCCGTGGTACTTGTTGCCGCCGCGGTCGAAGACCACGGCGTCGACGCCGGCAGCCTTGGCGCGCTCGGCGATGAGCTCGCCGACGGCGCGTGCCTTGGCCGACTTGTCGCCGGTCGACGCCCGCAGGTCCACCTCGAGGGTGGACGCGGAGGCCAGCGTGCGACCGACGGCGTCGTCGACGACCTGGGCGACCATGTGACGGTTCGACCGGGTCACGACCAGACGGGGACGAGCGGCGGTGCCGACGACCTTCTTGCGAAGGCGCAGGTGACGACGCGCTCGAGCGATGGCCTTGCCCTTGCCACGGATCGTGAGAGCCACGTTACTTACCAGCCTTTCCGGCCTTGCGGCGGACAACCTCGCCGGCGTAGCGCACGCCCTTGCCCTTGTAGGGCTCGGGCTTGCGGATCTTGCGGATGTTCGCGGCGACCTCGCCGACCTGCTGCTTGTCGATGCCGCTGACGGAGAAGCGGGTCGGGGCCTCCACCGTGAAGGTGATGCCCTCCGGCGCCGGGACGCTCACCGGGTGGCTGAATCCGAGGGCGAACTCGAGGTCCGAGCCCTTCGCCGTCACGCGGTAACCGGTGCCGACGATCTCGAGCTTCTTCGTGTAGCCGTCGGTGACGCCGATGACGAGGTTCGACAGCAGCGTGCGGGTCAGGCCGTGCAGCGAGCGCGAGGCGCGCTCGTCGTCGGGACGAGTCACCACGAGGGTGCCGTCCTCGTGCGCGACCTGGATGGGCGACGGGATGGCGTGCGTCAGGGTGCCCTTCGGGCCCTTCACGGTCACCACTCCACCGTCGATGGAAACGTCGACGCCGGTCGGAACCGGGACGGGGACCTTGCCGATGCGGGACATGGCTCTCTCCTCTCGGTTCTCGGGTTACCAGACGTAGGCGAGGACTTCCCCACCCACGCCCTTCTTGGCGGCCTGCTTGTCGGTGAGCAGGCCGGACGACGTGGACAGGATCGCCACACCGAGGCCGCCCAGCACGCGGGGCAGGTTGGTCGACTTCGCGTACACGCGCAGGCCCGGCTTGGACACGCGGCGCACGCCGGCGAGCGAACGCTCGCGGTTGGGGCCGAACTTCAGCTGGATCGTCAGCGTCTTGCCGACGGTCGCGTCCGCGACGGTCCAGCTGGCGATGTAGCCCTCGGCCTGCAGGATGTCCGCGATGTTCCCCTTGAGCTTGGAGAACGGCATCGACACGGAGTCGTGGTACGCGGAGTTGGCATTGCGCAGACGGGTGAGCATGTCTGCGATCGGATCGGTCATCGTCATCGGGCTTCAGCCCTTCCTCACCGCGGTATCCCGTGGGCTCTCGCCCGCGGGACCTGCGACGTAGTTGTTACCAGCTGCTCTTGGTCACACCGGGAAGCTCGCCGCGGTGCGCCATCTGGCGCACGCAGATGCGGCACAGCCCGAACTTGCGGTACACGGAGTGCGGACGGCCGCACTTCTGGCACCGGCTGTAGGCGCGGACACCGAACTTCGGCTTCCGCGCGGCCTTCTGGATCAGCGCAGTCTTCGCCATGTCAGTTCTCCTCCTTGAAGGGGAAGCCCAGACGCCGGAGCAGCGAGCGGCCCTCGTCGTCGGTGGTCGCGGTCGTCACGACGGTGATGTCCATGCCGCGGACCCGGTCGACGCGGTCCTGGTCGATCTCGTGGAACATCACCTGCTCGGTCAGGCCGAAGGTGTAGTTGCCGTGGCCGTCGAACTGCTTGGCCGACAGGCCGCGGAAGTCACGGATCCGGGGCAGGGCGAGGGAGACCAGGCGGTCGGCGAACTCCCACATCCGGTCGCCGCGCAGCGTGACGTGCACGCCGATCGGCATGCCCTCGCGCAGCTTGAACTGGGCGATGGACTTGCGCGCCTTGGTCACCTGCGGCTTCTGCCCGGTGATCGCGGTGATGTCCTTGATGGCTCCGTCGATCAGCTTGGAGTCACGCGCGGCCTCACCGACGCCCATGTTCACGACGATCTTCACGAGGCGCGGGACCTGGTGGACGTTCGCGTGGCTGAACTCCTCGCGCAGCGCAGGAGCGATCTCCTGCGCGTAACGGGTCTTCAGTCGCGGCGGCACCGACACCTCAGGGGTGGCGGTCTGCTCGGTGGAGGTGGTCATCAGATGTCCTTACCGGAGCGCTTGGCCACGCGGACCCGGACGGTCCGCTGGCGGCCGTCGCGCTCGATCTGCTCGGTGCGGTACCCGACCCGGGTGCCCTGCTTCGTCTCCGGGTCGACCAGCATGACGTTGCTGACGTGGATCGCGGCCTCGACGGTCTCGATCCCGCCCGTACGGGTGCCACGGTTGGTCTGGCCGGCCTTGACGTGCTTGGTGACGCGCTGGACGCCCTCCACCACGATGCGGTCGGTCTCCTTGAGCACCTCGAGGACGCGCCCCTGCTTGCCCTTGTCGCGACCCGCGATGACGACGACGAGGTCGCCCTTCTTGATCTTGGCCATGGTCAGAGCACCTCCGGCGCCAGCGAGATGATCTTCATGAACTTCTTGTCGCGCAGCTCGCGGCCCACCGGGCCGAAGATGCGGGTCCCACGAGGCTCGCCGTCGTTCTTGAGGATCACGGCGGCGTTCTCGTCGAACTTGATGTACGACCCGTCCGGACGACGGCGCTCCTTGGTGGTGCGCACGACCACGGCCTTGACGACATCGCCCTTCTTGACGTTGCCGCCGGGGATGGCGTCCTTGACGGTCGCGACGATGACGTCGCCGATTCCGGCGTAGCGACGGCCAGATCCACCGAGAACACGGATGCAGAGGATCTGCTTCGCACCCGTGTTGTCGGCGACCTTGAGTCGCGACTCCTGCTGGATCATCTTCTACCTACTCCTGTCGTCTGCTGGTTCTCGTCCCTGGCGGGCGAGCCTGGCCGAACGGATGCTGGTGGCTGTGCTGTGGACCGAGCGGTGCAGGGCACCGGACGGGCTACTTGGCCTTCTCGAGGATCTCCACCACACGCCAGCGCTTGGTCGCCGACAGCGGACGGGTCTCCATGATGAGGACGAGGTCACCCGTACCGGCCGCGTTGGCCTCGTCGTGCGCCTTGACCTTGCTCGTGCGTCGCAGCACCTTGCCGTAGAGCGGGTGCTTGACCCGGTCCTCGACCTCGACCACGACGGTCTTGTCCATCTTGTCGCTGGTCACGTAGCCGCGCCGCGTCTTGCGGTACGGACGTGCCTCGGCGGGCGCCGTGGCGTCCGCGCTGTTCTCGTTGCTCATCGTTGACCTCTCGCTCACGTCGCGCTCGAGCCGGGGGCGGTGCGGATGCCGAGCTCGCGCTCACGCAGGATCGTGTAGATCCGCGCGATGTCGCGACGCACGGCCTTGAGGCGCCCGTGGCTCTCGAGCTGACCGGTGGCCGACTGGAAGCGCAGGTTGAACAGCTCCTCCTTGGCCTTCTTCAGCTCGGCGACGAGAGCGTCGTCGTCCAGGACGTCCAGCTCGACCGGAGCAAGCTCCTTCGACCCGATAGCCATCAGCTGCCACCACCCTCGCGTACCACGAAACGGCACTTCATCGGGAGCTTGTGCATCGCGCGACGCATGGCCTCACGGGCCAGCGGCTCCGGCACGCCCGCGAGCTCGAAGAGCACGCGACCGGGCTTGATGTTCGCGATCCACCACTCGGGGGAACCCTTGCCGGAACCCATGCGGGTCTCCGCCGGCTTCTTGGTCAGCGGACGGTCAGGGTAGACGTTGATCCAGACCTTGCCACCACGCTTGATGTGGCGGGTCATGGCGATACGAGCAGCCTCGATCTGCCGGTTGGTGAGGTAGGCGGGCTCGAGAGCCTGGATGCCGTACTCGCCGAAGGCGATCGCGGTGCCACCGGTCGCCGCGCCGTGGCGCGACGGGTGGTGCTGCTTGCGGTGCTTCAGCCTGCGCGGGATCAGCATGCTCAGGCCTCCGTCACGGTGGGCTCGGCAGCGGCGACGGCCTCGGCCGGCGCCTGCTCGTCACGCCGCGGGGCGCGAGCGGGACGGTCGCCCCGGTCGCCCCGGTCGGTGCGCGGGCCACGGGGCGCACGCGGAGCCTGGGTCGCCTGCTCGCGGGCGAACTCCTTCTCCGTCATGTCGCCCTTGTAGATCCACACCTTGACGCCGATCTGGCCGAACGTCGTCTTCGCCTCGAACAGGCCGAAGTCGATGTTCGCGCGCAGCGTGTGCAGCGGGACGCGACCCTCGCGGTAGAACTCCGAGCGGCTCATCTCGGCGCCGCCGAGGCGACCCGAGCACTGCACCCGGATGCCCTTGGCACCGGCGCGCTGGGCGGACTGCATGCCCTTGCGCATCGCGCGGCGGAACGACACGCGGCTCGCGAGCTGCTCGGCGATCCCCTGCGCGACCAGCTGCGCCTCGATCTCGGCGTTCTTGACCTCGAGGATGTTGAGCTGCACCTGCTTGCCGGTGAGCTTCTCCAGCTCGCCGCGGATGCGGTCGGCCTCGGCGCCACGGCGCCCGATGACGATGCCGGGGCGTGCCGTGTGGATGTCGACGCGGACGCGGTCCCGCGTGCGCTCGATCTCCACCTTGGCGATGCCGGCCCGCTCCAGACCCGTGCTCATGAGCTTGCGGATCTGCACGTCCTCGCGGACGTAGTCGCGGTAGCGCTGCCCGGGCTTGGTGCTGTCGGCGAACCACCGCGACCTGTGGTCGGTGGTGATCCCGAGACGGTACCCGTGCGGGTTGACCTTCTGGCCCACTATCGGGTCCTCTCCTTCTTCTCGACCGGCGCGACGACCACGGTGATGTGGCTCGTGCGCTTGAGGATCTGGCTCGCCCGCCCCTGGGCGCGCGGCCGGAACCGCTTGAGCGTGGGGCCCTCGTCGACGTACGCCGCGCTGACCACGAGGGTCGAGACGTCGAACGCCTCGCCGGCGCGGTCGGCCTTGACCCGCGCGTTGGCGATCGCGGACTCGACCACCTTGAGGACCGTCTCGCCGGCAGCCTGCGGCGCGAACTTCAGCGTCGCCACGGCCTGCTCGGCCTGCTTGCCACGGATGAGGTCCACGACGCGCCGGGCCTTCTGGGGCGTGACACGGACGAACCGCGCCTGCGCCTTGGCTTCCATTGCTGTCCTGCCTTCTTGTGTCGTCATGTCGAAGCTCTCCCGTCGGGGATGTCGTTGCTGACCGGGGTCAGCGACGACGTCCCTTGCGGTCGTCCTTCTCGTGGCCGCGGAAGGTCCGCGTCGGGGCGAACTCGCCGAGCTTGTGGCCCACCATCGACTCGGTCACGAAGACCGGGACGTGCTTGCGGCCGTCGTGCACGGCGAACGTGTGCCCGAGGAAATCGGGGGTGATCATGGACCGACGGCTCCAGGTCTTGATGACCGTCTTGAGGCCCTTCTCGTTGTGGACGTCCACCTTCTTCTGGAGGTGGCCATCGACGAAGGGGCCCTTCTTCAGGCTGCGTGGCATCTGTCAGGCTCCTTCTCAGCGCTTCTTGTTCTTGCCGGAACGGCGGCGACGCACGATGAGCTTGTCGCTGGGCTTGTTCGGACGACGCGTGCGTCCCTCGGCCTGGCCCCAGGGGCTGACCGGGTGACGACCACCGGACGTCTTGCCCTCGCCACCACCGTGCGGGTGGTCGATCGGGTTCATCGCGACACCGCGGACGGTCGGGCGCTTGCCCTTCCACCGCATGCGGCCGGCCTTGCCCCAGTTGATGTTCGACTGCTCGGCGTTGCCCACCTCGCCGACCGTGGCGCGGCAGCGCAGGTCGACGTTGCGGATCTCGCCAGACGGCAGCCGCAGCTGGGCGTACGGGCCGTCCTTGGCCACGAGCTGCACCGACGCACCGGCCGAACGGGCCATCTTCGCGCCGCCGCCGGGCTTGAGCTCGACGGCGTGGATGACGGTACCGGTCGGGATGTTGCGCAGCGGCAGGGCGTTGCCCGGCTTGATGTCGGCCGAGGGGCCGTTCTCGACCACGTCACCCTGCGACAGCTTGTTCGGCGCGATGATGTAGCGCTTCTCGCCGTCGGCGTAGTGCAGCAGCGCGATGCGCGCCGTGCGGTTGGGGTCGTACTCGATGTGGGCGACCTTGGCAGGCACGCCGTCCTTGTCGTGGCGACGGAAGTCGATCACCCGGTAGGCGCGCTTGTGCCCGCCACCCTGGTGACGCGTGGTCACCCGACCGGTGGAGTTGCGTCCACCGGTCTTGTGGAGCGGCCGCACGAGCGACTTCTCGGGCTCGGACCGCGTGATCTCGACGAAGTCGGCCACGCTCGAGCCACGGCGGCCGGGCGTCGTCGGCTTGTACTTACGGATTCCCATGGAGGTCAGTCCTCAATCTGTCTCGTCGGTCCGGCGTCAGCCGACCGGTCCGCCGAAGATGTCGATGGTGCCCTCGCGCAGCGTGACGATCGCGCGCTTGGTGTCCTTGCGCTTGCCGAGCCCGAACTTGGTCCGCCGCGTCTTGCCCTTGCGGTTGATCGTGTTCACGGACGAGACCTTGACGCCGAAGACCTGCTCGACGGCGATCTTGATCTCCGTCTTGTTCGCGTGGGGGTCCACCACGAAGGTGTACTTGCCCTCGTCGAGCAGTCCGTAGCTCTTCTCGGAGACGACCGGCGAGATGAGAACGTCGCGCGGGTCCCTCTTGTTCACGGTGGTCACTTCGTCTCCTCCGCATCCAGCGCGGATGCCTCGGTCGAGGTCGCGACGGCCTTGACGCTCCGCCCGGTGGGCCGGGTGAGGAACGCCTCGAGGGCGCCGCGGGTGAACACGACGTCGTCGGAGACCAGCACGTCGTAGGTGTTGAGCTGGTCGGCGGCGAGCAGGTGGACCTGCTCGGCGTTGCGCAGCGACTTCCACGACGACTCGTCGTTGCGGTCCAGCACGATGAGCACGTGCTTGCGGTCCGTCACCGCCGCGAGGATCGCGACGGCCGACTTGGTCGAGGGCGTGCCGTCGGCGGCCATGAAGCCGTCCACGACGTGCACCCGGCCGGCGCGGGCCCGGTCGGACAGGGCACCGCGCAGGGCGGCGGCCTTCATCTTCTTGGGCGTGCGCTGGCTGTAGTCGCGCGGCTGGGGGCCGTGCACCACGCCACCGCCGGTGAACTGCGGCGCGCGGGTCGAGCCCTGGCGGGCGCGGCCGGTGCCCTTCTGCTTGTAGGGCTTGCGGCCACCACCGGACACCTCGCCCCGGCTCTTGGTCGAGTGCGTCCCCTGGCGGGCCGCGGCGAGCTGCGCCACGACCACCTGGTGGATGAGCGGGACGTTGGTCTGGACGTCGAACACCTCGGCGGGAAGGTCGGCGGTACCGGCCTTCTTGCCCGTGGCGTCCAGCACGTCGACGGTCAGCGTGGTCATGCTCACGCCCCCTTCGCAGCGGAACGCACGAGGACGACGCCCTTCTTGGGGCCCGGGATGGCGCCCTTCACGAGCAGCAGCCCGCGCTCGAGGTCGACCGCGTGCACGGTCAGGTTCTGGGTGGTCTGGCGGTCGTGGCCCATCCGGCCGGCCATCCGCACGCCCTTGAACACGCGCGACGGCGTCGAGGCGCCACCGATCGAGCCCGGCTTGCGGTGGTTGCGGTGCGCACCGTGGGAGGCGCCGACGCCGTGGAAGCCGTGACGCTTCATCACACCGGCGGTGCCCTTGCCCTTGGTGGTGCCCGTGACGTCGATGGTCTGGCCGGCCGTGAAGGCGTCGGCCGTGATCTCCTGCCCGAGGGCGAAGTCGGCGGCGTTCGACGTCCGGATCTCGGCGACGTGACGACGCGGGGTGACCCCGGCCTTCTCGAAGTGACCCTTGAGCGGCTGCGTGACCTTGCGCGGGTCGATCGGCCCGAAGGCCAGCTGGACCGCGACGTAGCCGTCGGTCTCGACGGTGCGCACCTGGGTCACCACGTTGGTGCCGACCTGGACGACGGTGACGGGCACGAGGCGCCCGTTCTCGTCCCAGACCTGGGTCATGCCGAGCTTGGTGCCGAGCAGGGCCGTGATCGGCCGAGTGTTCTGCGGAAGCGTGGTCATCGTGATCTCCTGCCCCAGCCTCAGAGCTTGATCTCGATGTTCACGTCCGCGGGCAGGTCGAGACGCATGAGCGAGTCGACCGCCTTCGGCGTGGGATCGATGATGTCGATGAGGCGCTTGTGCGTGCGCATCTCGAAGTGCTCGCGGCTGTCCTTGTACTTGTGAGGCGACCGGATGACGCAGAAGACGTTCTTCTCCGTCGGCAGCGGCACCGGGCCCACGACCGTCGCACCAGCGCGTGTCACCGTGTCGACGATCTTGCGCGCCGAGCTGTCGATGACCTCGTGGTCGTAGGACTTGAGCCGGATGCGGATCTTCTGTCCCGCCATGGCGTCGTCTGACTCTCTCTCTCGAACCGCTGAACTGTCCGACCCCCGCACTCGGGCGTGTCGCTCTTGGCGACACACCCTTGCGCTGCACGCCAGGTGGCGCGAGGTCGTTGGATGCTGTGTGGGCCGTGCTCACCCGTGGGCGAGGAACCCTCAACGTCTGTCTTGCGTGGCTGCTGGCTTCACACCGACCGCATGCGGTGTCCGGTGACCGGCGCACTGCAAGGGGCTCGGCGGTGCCGGGCAACCTGAACAGTGTGCCAGACACCGGCCCCGAAGACCAATCGCCGCCGGACGGGCCGGCTGCGGCGGACACGGCGAGGGCCCGGGCACGTGGCCCGGGCCCTCGCACGCATCACTTGAGGATCTTGGTGACCTTGCCCGAGCCGACGGTCCGGCCACCCTCACGGATGGCGAAGCCGAGGCCCTCCTCCATGGCGATCGGCTGGATCAGCTCGACCGACATCTCGGTGTTGTCGCCGGGCATGACCATCTCGGTGCCCTCGGGCAGCGTGATGACGCCGGTGACGTCCGTGGTGCGGAAGTAGAACTGCGGGCGGTAGTTCGAGTAGAACGGGTTGTGACGCCCACCCTCGTTCTTGTCCAGGATGTAGACCTGGGCCTCGAAGTTGGTGTGGGGCGTGATCGAACCCGGCTTCACGACGACCTGGCCGCGCTCGACGTCCTCACGCTTGATGCCACGGAGCAGGAGGCCACAGTTCTCGCCGGCCCACGCCTCGTCCATCTGCTTGTGGAACATCTCGATGCCGGTGACCGTGGTCTTCTGCGCCGGGCGGATGCCGACGATCTCGACCTCGGAGTTGATCGCGAGCTTGCCGCGGTCGACCTTGCCGGTCACGACGGTGCCACGACCGGTGATGGTGAAGACGTCCTCGATCGGCATGAGGAACGGCTTGTCCATGTCGCGGACCGGCTCCGGGACGGACTCGTCCACGGCGTCGAGCAGCTCCTGGACCGTCTTGGTCCACTCGGGGTCGCCCTCGAGCGCCTTGAGGCCGGAGACCCGGACCACGGGGCAGTTGTCGCCGTCGAAGCCCTGGGCCGACAGCAGCTCGCGGACCTCCATCTCGACGAGCTCGAGGATCTCCTCGTCGTCGACCATGTCGGCCTTGTTGAGCGCCACGAGCAGGTAGGGCACGCCGACCTGGCGGGCGAGCAGGACGTGCTCGCGCGTCTGGGCCATCGGGCCGTCGGTGGCGGCGACCACGAGGATCGCGCCGTCCATCTGCGCGGCACCCGTGATCATGTTCTTGATGTAGTCCGCGTGACCGGGCGCGTCGACGTGCGCGTAGTGGCGCTTCTCCGTCTGGTACTCGACGTGCGCGATGTTGATGGTGATACCGCGCTGCTTCTCCTCGGGCGCCTTGTCGATCTCGTCGAACGGCGTGAAGGGGTTGAGCGTCGGGTACTTGTCGTGCAGCACCTTCGAGATGGCAGCGGTCAGCGTCGTCTTGCCGTGGTCGACGTGACCGATCGTCCCGATGTTGACGTGCGGCTTGGTCCGCTCGAACTTGGCCTTCGCCACTGGGGTCCTCCTCGGACTCAGGTAGATGTTCCGGACGTTGCAGGTGCCGGTTGACTCCTGCGGGGCGTGCGGGTCGCTACAGGTTGTGGGGTGAACGTACTGCTGGCCGACCTGTGGGGACTACTCGCCCCGGGTCTTCTTGATGATCTCCTCGGCAACGTTACGAGGAACCTCGGCATAGCTGTCGAACTGCATCGAGTACACCGCACGACCCTGGGTCTTGGACCGCAGGTCGCCGACATACCCGAACATCTCGGAGAGGGGCACCTGTGCCTGGATGACCTTGACGCCGGTGGCGTCCTCCATGGAGTGGATCATCCCGCGACGGGAGTTGATGTCGCCGATGACCTCGCCCATGTAGTCCTCGGGCGTGCGCACCTCGACGGCCATGATCGGCTCGAGCAGGACGGGGTCCGCCCGGCGGACCGCCTCCTTGAGGATCATCGAGCCGGCGATCTTGAACGCCATCTCCGAGGAGTCGACGTCGTGCGCCGCCCCGTCGGTGAGGATCGCCTTGATGCCGACCAGCGGGAAGCCGGCGAGCACACCGAGCTCCATCGCCGACTGCACGCCGGCGTCGACGGAGGGGATGTACTCGCGCGGGATGCGGCCACCGGTGACCGCGTTGACGAACTCGTAGAGCTCGCCCTCGGTGGACTCCAGCGGCTCGAAGGTCATCTGGACCTTGGCGTACTGGCCCGAGCCACCCGTCTGCTTCTTGTGGGTGTAGTCGATCTTCTCCACCTTGCGGCGGATCGTCTCGCGGTAGGCCACCTGGGGCTTGCCCACGTTGGCCTCGACCTTGAACTCGCGGCGCATGCGCTCCACGAGGATGTCGAGGTGCAGCTCGCCCATGCCGCCGATGACGGTCTGACCGGTCTCCACGTCGAGCTTGACCCGGAACGTCGGGTCCTCCTCCGCGAGCTTCTGGATCGCGATGGACAGCTTCTCCTGGTCGCCCTTGGTCTTGGGCTCGATCGCCACGTCGATGACGGGCTCGGGGAAGGTCATCGACTCGAGCACGACCTGGTTCTGCGGGTCGCACAGGGTGTCACCCGTGGTGACGTCCTTGAGCCCGATGAACGCGTAGATGTGCCCGGCGGTGGCCTCCTCGACCGGGTTCTCCTTGTTGGAGTGCATCTGGAACAGCTTGCCGATGCGCTCCTTCTTGCCCTTGGTCGAGTTGTAGACCTGAGCACCGGAGGGGACCTTGCCGGAGTAGACCCGGACGTAGGTGAGCTTGCCGAAGAACGGGTGCGTCGCGACCTTGAACGCCAGGGCCGAGAACGGCTCGGTGGCGTCCGGGTGACGCTCGACGACGACGTCCGGGTCGTGCGCGTCGCGGCCCTGGATGGCCGGCACGTCGAGCGGGGTCGGCAGGTAGTCGATGACGGCGTCGAGCATGGGCTGGACGCCCTTGTTCTTGAACGCCGAGCCGCACAGCACCGGGTAGGCCTGGCTCGAGATCGTCAGCGTGCGGATGCCCGCCTTGAGCTCGGCGACCGTGAACTCCTCGCCGCCCAGGTACTTCTCGAGCAGCTCCTCGCTCGCCTCGGCCACGGCCTCGACGAGCTGCGCACGGTACTTCGCCGCGATCTCGACCAGGTCGGCCGGGATCTCCTCGGTGGAGTACTCCTCGCCCAGCTTGGTCTCGCCGCGCCAGATGAGCGCCTTCTGCTCGACGAGGTCGACCACCCCGATGAAGTCGTTCTCCGAGCCGATCGGCAGCTGGATGACCAGCGGCTTGGCCTTGAGGCGGTTGATGATCGTGTCGACGGTGAAGTAGAAGTCCGCGCCGAGCTTGTCCATCTTGTTGACGAAGCAGATCCGCGGGACGTCGTACTTGTCCGCCTGGCGCCACACCGTCTCGGACTGGGGCTCGACACCCTCCTTGCCGTCGAACACCGCGACGGCACCGTCGAGCACGCGCAGCGAGCGCTCGACCTCGACCGTGAAGTCGACGTGACCCGGGGTGTCGATGATGTTGATCTGGTTGTTCTTCCAGTAGCAGGTCGTCGCGGCGGACGTGATGGTGATGCCGCGCTCCTGCTCCTGCTCCATCCAGTCCATCGTCGACGCACCGTCGTGCGTCTCGCCGATCTTGTAGTTGACGCCCGTGTAGAAGAGGATCCGCTCGGTCGTCGTGGTCTTGCCGGCGTCGATGTGCGCCATGATGCCGATGTTGCGGACCTTCTTGAGGTCGGTCAGCACGTCAAGTGCCACGGTGTGAAGCCTTTCGGTACGCGAACGGGTGGCGCTGCTACGCCGGGGTCACCAGCGGTAGTGCGCGAACGCCTTGTTCGACTCGGCCATCTTGTGCATGTCCTCGCGACGCTTGACCGCGGCACCCAGGCCGTTGGACGCGTCGAGGATCTCGTTCATGAGGCGCTCGGTCATCGTCTTCTCGCGTCGGGCGCGGGAGTAGTCGACGAGCCAGCGCAGGGCCAGCGTGGTCGAGCGGACCGGGCGGACCTCGACCGGCACCTGGTACGTGGCGCCACCGACGCGGCGCGAACGCACCTCGAGGGCCGGCTTCACGTTCTCCAGCGCGCGCTTGAGGATGACGACGGGGTCGCTGCCCGTCTTCGCGCGGGCGCCCTCGAGGGCGCCGTAGACGATGGCCTCGGCGACGGACTTCTTGCCGTCGAGCAGCACCTTGTTGATGAGCTGCGTGACCATGGGGGACCCGTAGACGGGGTCGACGATGAGCGGCCGCTTGGGGGCCGGACCCTTGCGAGGCATTAGCGCTTGTCCTTCTTGGCACCGTAACGGCTACGGGCCTGCTTCCGGTTCTTCACACCCTGGGTGTCCAGCGCCCCGCGCACGATCTTGTAGCGCACGCCGGGGAGGTCCTTCACGCGACCGCCGCGCACGAGCACGATGGAGTGCTCCTGGAGGTTGTGGCCGACGCCGGGGATGTAGGCCGTGACCTCGATCTGGCTCGAGAGCTTGACGCGCGCGACCTTGCGCAGCGCGGAGTTCGGCTTCTTCGGGGTCGTGGTGTAGACGCGGGTGCACACACCGCGTCGCTGGGGGCTCCCCTTGAGGGCGGGCGTCTTGGACGATGACGCCTTGCGCGTCCGTCCCTTGCGCACGAGCTGCTGGATCGTGGGCACTACGTCTCCATCTTCTCTGCTCTGGTCGACCGGGGTCCCGGTCATGAGGCCCGGCACTGCCGGGCCTGAGGTCTTTCGTCCCACACCGTCATCGACCGACCCCCGCATCCGGGTGTGTCGGTCCAGCCGGGAACGGCACCCTGCGCCCATGATCGTGGGACGAAGGACCGCGCTGGGACCTAGCCACCCGGCACCGGATCCGACCACCCCGGGAGGGGCGGGTGGTCCACGGTGCACGCGCGAGGGCCCGACGGCGCGGGCACAGGGACCAACGTTACCCGCTGGGTCGCGGGACCGTCAAAGTGATCTGCGTCCCGTGCGCCCGGGCGAGCCGCTGTCGGACGCTGCTCACCCGCCGTGCGTCCGTTGGTCGCCGGCAGGACGCCGACCACGCGCCGACGGCGACCGGTCGGGTGACCGGTCGCCGTCGACGCGCTGCTCGGTGCAGGTGAGGCAGGACTCAGCGCAGGTCGCCGAAGTCGATGTCCTCGAGCGGGATCGCCTCGCCCGAGCCCATGCCGAGCGGCGGGAAGTCGATCTCGTCATAGCCGAAGCTCGGGTAGAGCTCGGCCTTGGCAGCCTCGGTGGGCTCGACGGCGACGTTGCGGTACCGGGGAAGACCGGTACCCGCCGGGATGAGCTTGCCGATGATGACGTTCTCCTTGAGGCCGAGCAGCGGGTCGGACCGACCGCTCATCGACGCCTCGGTGAGCACGCGGGTGGTCTCCTGGAAGGAGGCCGCCGAGAGCCACGAGTCCGTCGCGAGCGAGGCCTTGGTGATGCCCATGAGCTCGGGACGACCGGAGGCCGGCTGCCCGCCCTCGGCGATCGCCCGACGGTTGGCGTCCTCGAAACGACCCCGCTCGGCGAGCTCGCCGGGCAGCAGGTCCGTGTCCCCGGAGTCCAGCACCGTCACGCGCCGCAGCATCTGCCGCACGATGACCTCGATGTGCTTGTCGTGGATGTCCACGCCCTGCGAGCGGTACGTCTCCTGGACCTCGTCCACCAGGTGCTTCTGGGTGGCACGGGGGCCGAGGATGCGCAGCACCTTCTTGGGGTCGACCGCGCCCTGGATGAGCTGGTCTCCCACCTCGACGTGGTCGCCGTCGGAGATGAGCAGCCGGGACCGCTTGGTCAGCGGGTAGGCGATCTCCTCCGAGCCGTCGTCCGGCGTGAGCACCAGGCGGCGGACGCGGTCGGTCTCGTCGATGACGACCCGGCCCGAGAACTCCGCGATCGTTCCCTCACCCTTGGGGGTGCGGGCCTCGAAGAGCTCCTGGACGCGCGGCAGACCCTGCGTGATGTCGTCGGCCGAGGCCACACCACCGGTGTGGAACGTCCGCATCGTCAGCTGGGTGCCGGGCTCGCCGATCGACTGCGCCGAGATGATGCCGACGGCCTCGCCGATGTCCACCAGCTTGCCGGTGGCCAGCGAGCGGCCGTAGCACTTGGCGCACGTGCCGACCCGCGACTCGCAGGTCAGGACCGAGCGCACCTTGATCTCGGTGATGCCCGCGGCGATGGCGGCGTCGATGACGAGGTCACCGGCGTCGTCCCCGGAGCGTGCGACGACCGTGCCGTCCGGCGCGACGACGTCCGCCGCGACCGTCCGGGCGTAGATGCTCGTCTCGACCTTCTCGTGGCGGCGCAGCGTGCCGTCGGGAGCTGGCTCGGCGACCGGGAGCGTCAGGCCGCGCTCGGTCCCGCAGTCCTCCTCGCGGATGATGACGTCCTGGGAGACGTCCACGAGCCGGCGCGTGAGGTAGCCCGAGTCGGCGGTCCGCAGAGCGGTGTCCGCCAGACCCTTGCGGGCACCGTGCGTCGCGATGAAGTACTCCAGGACCGACAGCCCCTCGCGGTAGTTGGACTTGATCGGGCGCGGGATGATCTCGCCCTTCGGGTTCGCCACGAGGCCGCGCATGCCGGCGATCTGACGGACCTGCATCCAGTTGCCTCGAGCACCCGAGCCCACCATGCGGAACAGGGTGTTGCGTGCCGGGAAGTTCTTCTGCATCGCCTTGGCGACCTCGTCGGTCGCCTGCGTCCAGATCTCGATGAGCTCCTGGCGACGCTCGTCGTCGGTGATGAGGCCCTTCTCGTACTGGCCCTGGATCTTCGACGCGCGACCCTCGTACTCCTCGAGGATCCCGGCCTTCGCCTCGGGGATCGGCACGTCGGAGATGGCGATGGTGATGCCCGAGCGGCTGGCCCACCGGAACCCGGCGTCCTTGAGCGCGTCCAGGCTGGCCGCGACCTCGACCTTGGGGTAGCGCTCGGCGAGGTCGTTGACGATCGCCGAGAGGCGCTTCTTGTCGACGACGCCGTTGATGTACGGGTAGTCGACGGGCAGCAGCTCGTTGAACAGCGCCCGGCCCAGCGTCGTCTGCACCAGCATGACGTCGCCGGGGACCCAGCCCTCGGGCAGCACCAGGTCGGCGTCGCCGGGGACGATGTCGGCCATCCGGATGGTGACGACGGCGTTGAGGTCCACGCTGTGCTGGTCGAAGGCCATGATCGCCTCGGACACCGAGCTGAACATCCGGCCGTTGCCCAGCGCGTCCGGCCGGTCCGCCGTGAGGTGGAACAGGCCGATGATCATGTCCTGCGACGGCATGGTCACGGGACGGCCGTCGGACGGCTTGAGGATGTTGTTGCTCGAGAGCATGAGGATGCGGGCCTCGGCCTGCGCCTCGGTGCTCAGGGGCAGGTGGACGGCCATCTGGTCACCGTCGAAGTCCGCGTTGAACGCGCCGCAGACGAGCGGGTGCAGGTGGATCGCCTTGCCCTCGACCAGCACCGGCTCGAACGCCTGGATGCCCAGGCGGTGCAGGGTCGGTGCACGGTTGAGCAGCACGGGGTGCTCGGTGATGACCTCCTCGAGCACGTCCCACACCTGGGGACGGGCGCGCTCGACCATGCGCTTGGCGCTCTTGATGTTCTGCGCGTGGTTGAGGTCGACCAGCCGCTTCATGACGAAGGGCTTGAAGAGCTCCAGGGCCATCTGCTTGGGCAGGCCGCACTGGTGCAGCTTGAGCTCGGGGCCCACCACGATGACGGAACGGCCCGAGTAGTCCACGCGCTTGCCGAGCAGGTTCTGACGGAACCGCCCCTGCTTGCCCTTGAGCATGTCCGAGATGGACTTCAGCGGCCGGTTGCCCGGGCCGGTCACCGGGCGCCCGCGGCGGCCGTTGTCGAACAGCGCGTCGACGGCCTCCTGGAGCATCCGCTTCTCGTTGTTGACGATGATCTCCGGCGCGCCCAGGTCCAGCAGCCGCTTGAGGCGGTTGTTCCGGTTGATGACGCGGCGGTACAGGTCGTTGAGGTCCGAGGTGGCGAAGCGGCCACCGTCGAGCTGGACCATGGGGCGCAGGTCCGGCGGGATGACCGGCACGGCGTCCAGGACCATGCCCTGGGGCGTGTTGGAGGTCGTGAGGAACGCGTTGACGACCTTGAGCCGCTTGAGGGCACGCGTCTTGCGCTGACCCTTGCCGTTCTTGATCGTGTCGCGCAGCGACAGGGCCTCGGCCTCGAGGTCGAAGTCCTGCAGGCGCTTCTGGATCGCCGCGGCGCCCATCGAGCCCTTGAAGTAGTTGCCGTACCGGTCCGTCAGCTGGCGGTAGAGCATCTCGTCGCCCTCGAGGTCCGCGACCTTGAGGTTCTTGAAGCGGTCCCAGACGGCGTCGAGGCGCTCGAGCTCGAGGTCCGCACGCTTGCGCAGCTGAGCCATCTCCCGCTCGGCGGAGTCACGGACCTTGCGGCGCGCGTCGGCCTTGGCACCCTCGGCCTCGAGCTCCGCGAGGTCGGTCTCGAGCATCCGTGCGCGCTTGTCGATGTCGACGTCGCGACGCGTGGTGATCTCCTTCTTCTCCAGGTCGATCTCGTTCTGGAGGTTCGGCAGGTCCTCGTGACGACCGTCGACGTCGACCTCGGTGATCATGTACGCGGCGAAGTAGATGACCTTCTCGAGGTCCTTCGGCGCGAGGTCGAGCAGGTAGCCCAGGCGCGAGGGCACGCCCTTGAAGAACCAGATGTGGGTGACCGGGGCGGCCAGCTCGATGTGCCCCATCCGCTCGCGGCGGACCTTGGAACGGGTGACCTCGACCCCGCAGCGCTCGCAGATGATCCCCTTGAAGCGCACGCGCTTGTACTTGCCGCAGTAGCACTCCCAGTCCCGCGTGGGACCGAAGATCTTCTCGCAGAACAGGCCGTCCTTCTCCGGCTTGAGCGTGCGGTAGTTGATGGTCTCGGGCTTCTTGACCTCGCCGTGGGACCAGGTACGGATGTCCTCCGCGGTCGCCAGGCCGATGCGCAGCTCGTCGAAGACGTTGACGTCGAGCAAGGTGTCCTACTTCCTTCGTCTGAAGTTCACCGTGACTGTGGGTGCCGGCCGGTGAGAGCCGAGGCGGTGCCGGTCGGGACGTGGGTCCCGACCGGCACGCGCGAGGTCAGATCTCTTCGATGCTCGAGGCGTTCGGGCGGCGGGACAGGTCGATGCCCAGCTCCTCCGCTGCCCGGTAGACCTCGTCGTCGTTCTCCTTCATGTCGATGGAGACGCCGTCCGAGGACAGCACCTCCACGTTGAGGCAGAGCGACTGCATCTCCTTGAGGAGGACCTTGAAGGACTCCGGGATGCCCGAGTCGGGGATGTTCTCCCCCTTGACGATCGCCTCGTACACCTTGACCCGGCCCGGCACGTCGTCGGACTTGATCGTCAGCAGCTCCTGGAGCGTGTACGCGGCGCCGTACGCCTCGAGCGCCCACACCTCCATCTCGCCGAACCGCTGGCCGCCGAACTGCGCCTTACCACCGAGCGGCTGCTGGGTGATCATCGAGTACGGGCCGGTCGAGCGGGCGTGGATCTTGTCGTCCACCAGGTGGTGCAGCTTGAGGATGTACATGTAGCCCACGGCGACCGGGTCGGGGAACGGCTCGCCCGAGCGGCCGTCGAACAGCCGCGCCTTGCCCGTGCCGTCGACCATGCGGTCGCCGTCGCGGTTGGGGTGGGTGACCGAGAGCAGGCCGGTGAGGACCTCCTCCGGGACGCCGTCGAACACCGGGGTGGCCACCGGGACGCCGGGCGCGCTGCGCACGGCTGCCGGCGGGACACGGTCGAGCCACGCCTCGTCGCCGTTCGCGAACTCGATGTCCCAGCCCTGCTTGGCAACCCACCCGAGGTGGACCTCGAGCACCTGACCGACGTTCATGCGGCCGGGCACGCCGAGCGGGTTGAGCACGATGTCGACGGGGGTGCCGTCGGGCAGGAAGGGCATGTCCTCGACCGGGAGGATCTTGGAGATGACGCCCTTGTTGCCGTGGCGGCCGGCGAGCTTGTCGCCGTCCGTGATCTTGCGGCGCGCGGCGATGTAGACGCGGACCAGCTCGTTGACGCCGGCGGGCAGCTCGTCGCCGTCCTCACGGTTGAACGTGCGGACCTCGATGACCGTGCCGGACTCGCCGTGGGGCACCTTGAGGGACGTGTCCCGCACCTCGCGGGCCTTCTCGCCGAAGATGGCACGCAGCAGGCGCTCCTCCGGGGTCAGCTCGGTCTCGCCCTTGGGCGTGACCTTGCCGACGAGGATGTCGCCCGCCGTGACCTCGGCGCCGATGCGGATGATGCCGCGCTCGTCGAGGTCGGCCAGGACGTCCTCGGAGACGTTCGGGATGTCCCGCGTGATCTCCTCGGGGCCGAGCTTGGTGTCGCGCGCGTCGACCTCGTGCTCCTCGATGTGGATCGAGGACAGGACGTCGTCCTGCACGAGGCGCTGCGACAGGATGATCGCGTCCTCGTAGTTGTAGCCCTCCCACGACATGAAGGCCACGAGCAGGTTGCGGCCGAGCGCGAGCTCGCCCTCGTCGGTGGCGGGGCCGTCGGCGAGCACCGAGCCGACCTCGACCCTGGCGCCGTCGTCGACCAGCACGCGCTGGTTGTAGGACGTGCCCTGGTTGGAGCGGCGGAACTTCGCGACCCGGTAGGTCGACGTCGTGCCGTCGTCGTTCGCCGTGACGATGAGGTCGGCCGAGACCTCGGTGACCACACCGGCCTTGGTCGCCACGATGACGTCACCGGCGTCGACCGCCGCGCGGCGCTCCATGCCGGTGCCGACGAGCGGCGCCTCGGAGCGGACCAGCGGCACGGCCTGGCGCTGCATGTTCGCGCCCATGAGCGCGCGGTTGGCGTCGTCGTGCTCGAGGAACGGGATCATCGCGGTGGCGACGGACACCATCTGGCGCGGCGAGACGTCCATGTAGTCCACGGCCGCGCCGGGGACGATCTCGACCTCGCCGCCCTTGATGCGGACGAGGACGCGGTCCTCCTCGAACTGGCCGTTGGCCTTGAGGGGGGCGTTCGCCTGGGCGATGACGTGGCGGTCCTCGTCGTCGGCCGTGAGGTAGTGCACCTCGTCGGTGACGCGACCCTTGGTGACCTTGCGGTACGGGGTCTCCACGAAGCCGAACGGGTTGATCCGGCCGTAGGTGGCGAGCGAGCCGATGAGGCCGATGTTCGGGCCCTCAGGGGTCTCGATCGGGCACATGCGGCCGTAGTGGGACGGGTGGACGTCGCGGACGTCCATGCCGGCGCGGTCACGGGACAGACCACCCGGGCCGAGCGCGGACAGGCGACGCTTGTGCGTCAGGCCCGCGAGCGGGTTGTTCTGGTCCATGAACTGGCTCAGCTGCGACGTGCCGAAGAACTCCTTGATCGACGCCACCACGGGGCGGATGTTGATCAGGGTCTGCGGCGTGATCGCCTCGACGTCCTGGGTCGTCATGCGCTCGCGCACGACGCGCTCCATCCGGGACAGGCCCGTGCGGACCTGGTTCTGGATGAGCTCGCCGACCGCGCGGATGCGACGGTTGCCGAAGTGGTCGATGTCGTCGGTCTCGACGCGGACGTCGATCGCCTCGCCGGCACGCGTGCCGCCGATGGTCGCGACCTCGGCGTGCAGGGCCGCCATGTACTTGATCGTCGCGACGATGTCGGAGACGGACAGCACCGAGTCGCTGAGCGGCGCGTCGATGCCGAGCTTCTTGTTCACCTTGTAGCGGCCGACCTTCGCCAGGTCGTAGCGCTTGGCGTTGAAGTAGAAGTTGTCGAGCAGCGCGCGACCGGCCTCGACCGTGGGCGGCTCGCCCGGGCGGATCTTGCGGTAGATGTCGAGCAGCGCCTCGTCCTGGGTGTTGACGTGGTCCTTCTCGAGGGTCTCCAGGACAGCCGGGAACTGCGCGAACTCCTCGCGGATCTCCGTCTCCGTCAGACCGAGGGCCTTGAGGAGCACGGTGACCGACTGCTTGCGCTTGCGGTCGACGCGCACGCCGACGGCGTCGCGCTTGTCGATCTCGAACTCGAGCCACGCGCCACGGCTGGGGATGATCTTCGAGGTGAAGATGTCCTTGTCCGAGGTCTTGTCTGCCGTGCGCTCGAAGTACACGCCCGGCGAGCGGACGAGCTGGGAGACGACGACGCGCTCCGTGCCGTTGATGATGAACGTGCCGCGCTCGGTCATGAGCGGGAACTCGCCCATGAAGACCGTCTGGCTCTTGATCTCACCGGTCGTGTAGTTGACGAACTCCGCCGTGACGAACAGCGGCGCGGCGAAGGTGAAGTCCTTCTCCTTGCACTCCTCCGCCGTGTACTTGGGCGGCTCGAAGCGGTGGTCCCGGAAGGACAGCGACATGCTGCCGCCGAAGTCCTCGATCGGGGAGATCTCCTCGAAGATCTCCTCGAGGCCCGACGTCTCCGGGACGTCCTGCCGGCCCGCCTCGACGGCGGCGGCGACCCGCTCCTGCCACGCGGCGTTGCCGAGCAGCCAGTCGAAGTTCTCCGTCTGGAGGCCCAGGAGGTCGGGCACCTCCAGCGGCTCGTGGATCTTGGCGAACGAGACGCGGCGCGAAGCAGTGCGGTTCGCGATAGCGTCGGCGGTCGGAGCAGAAGGGGTGCGCGAGGCAGCCAAGAGGGGTCCTTCCCTGCGGATCGAGTGCAGCGCGCCGAGTCCCGGCGAGGCGCGACCCCCCGGCCGCGGAGCGTCTACCGTCGCACAGGCACGACGATGGAGGGCTCGGGTTATACGGGGTCGCGGACACAGGCCAGCGCAAAGCGCTAGCATACTCAGTTGCCCGAGCACTGTCCACCCGGGTCATCCGACGACTTGACGCGAGGGTGCGCGAGGTCTCATCCTCCCCCACCGCGTGGCCCCGCGAGTCGCCACGGGACCCTGCGACCCACGCGCCCCACCCCACGTGTTCAGCCCCCTCCCCCACGAGCGCGGAGCGTTGTGGTCGCGACACGCGGGCGTGTCGGACGGGAACGCTCCGCACCCGGGCCAAGACCTCCGCGCACGACCGGGACGCTCCGCACGGGGGACCGGGACGCTCCGCACGAGGGACGGACGCTCCGCACGGGGGCAGGACGCTCCGCACGGGGGCAGGACGCTCCGCACGGGGGCAGGAGAGCTCCGCTCGAGGGGACCCTCGGTGCGACGACGAGAGGCCCGCACCCCAGGGGTACGGGCCTCTCGGCTGGTGCCCGAGGGCACCGGGTGGATCAGATCGTCACTTGACGGTGACGGTCGCGCCGGCACCCTCGAGGGCGGCCTTGGCCTTCTCGGCGGCCTCCTTGGTGACGCCCTCCAGGACGGCCTTGGGTGCCTCGTCGACGAGGTCCTTGGCCTCCTTGAGGCCGAGGCTCGTCAGCGCGCGCACCTCCTTGATGACCTGGATCTTCTTCTCGCCGGCGGCCTCGAGCACGACGTCGAACTCGGTCTGCTCCTCGACCTCCTCGACGGCGGCGGCGGGGCCGGCGGCGGCCGCGACGGCGACCGGAGCGGCGGCGGTGACCTCGAAGGTCTCCTCGAACGCCTTCACGAACTCGGAGAGCTCGATGAGGGTGAGCTCCTTGAACGCGGAGATGAGCTCGTCGGTGGTGAGCTTCGCCATGGTGGCGTGTCCTTCCTTGTTGCCCTGCACCGACAGCGGGTCGGTAGCAGGAGGGGGTGGTGTGTCGAGCGGCTGGTGGTCGACCCGAGGGTCAGGCCGCCTGCTCCTCGGTCGCCCGCTTCTCACGCAGGGCATCGATGGTGCGCACGGCCTGGGCCGTGGGTGCGGC
>Ga0073904_10000128_pt1 | contig 47766 bp, 44 predicted proteins | sample KloWWTrecipitate_FD_66668 | JGI IMG/M metagenome (GOLD analysis project Ga0073904, IMG submission 66668) | Active sludge microbial communities from Klosterneuburg, Austria, studying microevolution and ecology of nitrifiers - Klosterneuburg... | ecosystem: Engineered > WWTP > Aerobic digester >... | reverse complement strand
AACGACATGCACCTCGGTCTCGACGTGCCACCGGTCTGGTACCGGGCGCGGCTGCGCACGCCCGACGGCCGGTACGACCTCACCGGCGTCACGCTCGCGGGCGTGCCGGCTCTGGTCGCCGGATCGAACGGTCACATCGCCTGGGGGTTCACCAACAGCTACGGCGACTGGCTCGACTTGCGCTGGACACGCTGCGATCCCGATGCGGGCACGTATCGCGATCTCGGCGGCCGCGAGTCGCGACTTGAAACGGAGCGTACCCGCATCCGGGTCAAAGGCGGCCCACCCGAGCGAATGCAGATCCGCCGCGGCGCGGAAGGCATCGTCTTTGCGACCCGCAAGCGCGGGGGCGTGATCGAGTGCCAGCTCGCGACGTGGATCGCGACACAGCCGCTCGCCACGACGCTCGGCATTTTCGCCCTCGAGACGGCGACGACCGTCGAGGAGGCGCTCGCCGTGGCGCCCACGGTCGGGATTCCCCAGCAGAACATGCTGGTCGGCGATCGCGCGGGTCATATCGCCTGGACGCTGCTTGGGCGCATTCCGCGCGCGCGAGGCCCGCTGCGCGCAGCGGGTGGGGATTACATCGACCCCGCCCTGCAGCCACGCATCATCGACCCGCCCTCAGGCCGCTTGTGGAGCGCCAACGCGCGCGTCGTGAGCGGGCCCATGGGTGTACTCATCGGGGACGACGAGGTCGCGACCGGGGTCGGTTACGACCTCGGCGCGCGTGCCGGCCAGATCCGCGACGATCTTGCAGCCCTTCGCCAGCCCGCGAAGCCTGCGGACATGCTCGCCATCCAGCTCGACGATCGTGCGCAGTTTCTCGCCCCATGGCGGCAGTTGTATCTGGATCTGCTCGACGCTGCCGCGCTGGCAGGGCAGCCGCACCGCGCCGGGTTTCGCCGACTGGTCGCGGCGCCCATGCCGCGTGCGGATGCGGACTCGGTGGCCTACGCGCTCGTGCGCACGGCGCAGCAGGCGACCGTGAACGCGCTCTGGTCCGCGGTGCTCGCGGGTGCGGGGCTCGAGCCCGGAGCGTTCTCGCCGCCGCCACAATTTGCCGCCACGGCCTGGCAACTCGTGACCGCGCGTCCCGCGAACTGGCTGCCGCCACCGTACGCGGACTGGCGCGCCTTCCTCATCGCGCAGCTCGATCGTGCGGCCGTGGAACTCGCGCAGGAATGCGGCGAGCTCTCGCGCTGCAGCTGGGGCCGCGCGCGCCCGGTCCGTATCGCGCATCCCTTGTCCGGCGCGCTGCCGCTGTCCGGCCACTTCCTCAACATGCGGGTGCCGCCGTTGCCGGGCGATCATGACATGCCGCGGGTACAGGGCCAGGCGTTCGGGGCCTCGGAGCGCTTTGCGGTGTCTCCGGGCCGCGAAGCAGAGGCTTATCTCGAGATTCCAGGGGGCCCGAGCGGGCACCCCCTCTCGCCCTTTTACCGCGCCGGCTTCGACGACTGGGCGCAGGGCGTTCCCACACCCTTCCTGCCGGGCCCGCCACGGCATAAGCTGATCCTGCAATGAAACCTGCACGCTTCACCGGAACGGAGCGCTACATCGCGACTCCTGAACTCGCCATGGCTGTCAATGCAGCCGTGATTCTCGCGCGGCCGCTCCTCATCAAGGGCGAACCGGGCACAGGCAAGACGCAGCTCGCCGAGGAAATCGCCGCGACCCTGCAACGCCCGCTTTTCGAGTGGCACATCAAGTCGACCAGCAAGGCGCAGCAGGGCCTGTACGAATACGACGCCGTGTCGCGCCTGCGTGACTCGCAGCTCGGCGAAGGTCGCGTGCACGATATCGCGAACTACATCGTGAAGGGCAAGCTCTGGGAAGCGTTCCAGTCGGACGTGCAGCCGGTGCTGCTGATCGACGAGATCGACAAGGCCGACATCGAATTTCCGAACGACCTGCTGCGCGAGCTCGACCGCATGGAGTTCTACGTCTACGAGACGCGCGAGCTCGTGAAGGCACAGCACCGCCCGATCATCGTGATCACGAGCAACAACGAGAAGGAGCTGCCGGATGCGTTCCTGCGCCGCTGCTTCTTCCACTACATCCGTTTCCCCGACGGGGAGACGATGCGGCGCATCGTCGACGTGCACTATCCCGGCCTCAAGCGCGAGCTGCTGGCCGAGGCACTCGCAGCGTTCTTTCGCCTGCGCGACGTGCCGGGGCTCAGGAAGAAGCCTTCAACTTCGGAGCTGCTTGACTGGGTCAAACTGCTTGTCGCCGAGGACATTCCGCCCGCGGCGCTGCGCAGCGACGACGCGAAGCAGACCCTGCCGCCGCTTTATGGTGCGCTCCTCAAGAACGAGCAGGACATGCATCTCGTCGAGCAGGTGATGTTCCTCGCGCGCCGGGCGCGTTAGCGCGCTGACATGCTGGTCAGGTTCTTCCTCGACCTGCGCTCGGGCGGCGTGCCGGTGACGCTCCCCGAGTTCCTCGCGTTGCTTGAGGCGCTCGATGCGCGCGTAGCGTCGCTCTCGGCCGAGGATTTCTACCACCTCGCGCGCGTGTGCCTCGTGAAGGACGAGCGCCATTACGACCGTTTCGATCGCGTGTTTGCGGAACACTTCAAAGGTGCGGAGAAGCTCTTCGAAGCCTTCGGCGCCAGCTTGCCGGCCGAGTGGCTGCGGGCGCTCGCCGAGCGCGTGTTGACGGAGGAAGAGAAGGCGCAAGTGCAGGCGCTCGGCGGCTGGGAAAAGCTCATGGAGACATTGCGGCAGCGTCTTGCAGAGCAGCAGGAGCGCCACGAAGGCGGCAGCAAGTGGATCGGCACGGGTGGCACATCGCCCTTTGGTGCGTTTGGCTACAACCCGGAAGGTGTGCGCATCGGGCAGGGCAGTTCGCGGCACCGACGCGCCGTGAAGGTCTGGGACCGCAGGGACTTCGCCAATTTCGACGACACGCTCGAGCTTGGTACCCGCAATTTCAAGATGGGCCTGCGCCGGCTGCGGCGCTTCGCGCGCGAGGGTGCGGCGGAAGAACTCGACCTCGACGGCACGATTGCAGCCACGGCGCGCAACGCGGGCTACCTCGACCTGAAGCTCGTGCCCGAACGGCGCAATGCGGTCAAGGTGTTGCTGCTCCTCGATGTCGGCGGCTCGATGGACGATCACGTGCGGGTCTGTGACGAGCTCTTCTCGGCCGCGCGCAGCGAGTTCCGGCACTTCGAGCACTTCTATTTCCACAACTTCCCCTACGAGTCGCTGTGGAAGGACAACCGTCGCAGGCAGACAGAGCGGATCGCGACCGACCAGCTGATCCGCACCTATGGGCCGGACTACCGGGTGATTTTCGTCGGAGATGCGACGATGAGCCCTTACGAGATCACGATGCCAGGCGGCAGCGTCGAGCACTGGAACGCGGAGGCGGGCGTCGTCTGGCTGCAGCGTCTCACTGCGCATTTCCGCCATTTCGTGTGGCTCAACCCCGAGCCGGTCAAGCGCTGGGACTACACGCCCTCGATCGCCATCACGCACGAGCTCGTCGAAGAGCGGATGTATCCGCTGACGCTGGCAGGGCTCGATCGCGCGACCGCCGAACTGCGACGGCGCGGGACCGCTGCCCCGCCGGCGGCGGCCGGCCCTAACCCTTCGCCGCCGCCTTGAGCGCCTTCAGTTCCGCCAGCACGAACTGCGAGTGCCCCTTCGGGTCGACCTTCTCGTAGTGCTTCGCGATGCGGCCCTGCGGATCGATGATGAACGTGTCGCGACGCGCGACTTCCAGGACGCCCATCGCCTTGTAGAGCACCCCGTAAGTCTTCGCGACCGCCTTGGTCGAATCGGCGAGGATCGTGAACGGCAGGCTGTGTTCCTGCGCGAATTTCTCATGCGATTGCACGTCATCGACACTGATGCCGAGGATCACGGCGCCCGCATCGCGGAACGCGAAGATGTTGTCCCGGAACCCGCAGGCCTGTGTGGTGCAGCCCGGCGTGTTGTCCTTCGGGTAGAAGTACAGCACCACCCACTTGCCCTTCTGTTCACCGAGCGTGTGCCATTTGCCGTTCTGGTCCTGCAGGCGAAAATCCGGCGCCTGCGATCCGACAGCGGGCGAGCCGGCGGAGAGCGGCGCGGCGAGGGCAATCGCCCCGAGGGCGGCGGCCAGGGCGATGAACAGCGTCGAGCGGGCGGGATGCATGGTGCCTCCATCTTTCATGAGCTGCGACAGCGCGGGCGCGAACTGGTCGATTCTACCAGCCAGCGCTTTTGCGCCAGAATGCGCACCTGATGAGTGAGGAAACGACCATCATCGGGCGTCCGCTCCACGGGCTCATCCTGACAGGGGGCGGAGCCCGCTCGGCCTATCAGGTGGGCGTCCTGCGCGCGCTTGCCGAAATGCTGCCGCGGCGCGGGATTCCGTTTCCGGTGCTGATAGGCACGTCCGCGGGGGCGGTCGCAACCGCGGCGCTCGCCGCCGAGGCCCGGCGCTGGCGCGGCGCCGTGGCTTCGCTCGAGCACGTCTGGGCGGGTTTTCGCTGCAACCAGGTGTTTCGCGTCTCCTCGCGGCACATGCTGGCCTCCGGCCTGCGCTGGCTGGCGGCGCTCCTTTCGGGAGGGACCCTCGCGACACCCCCGAGATCGGTTTTCGACAACAGCCCGTTGTCGGAACTGCTGGCGCGCAATATCGATTTCGGCGCCATCCGCCACAGCGTTTCCTCCGGCAGGGTCCACGCTGTCGCGCTGTGCTCGACGGGTTACACGACCGCCCATTCGGTCGCCTTCTTCGACGGCCGCCCGGAAATTCCGGAATGGGCGCGAGCGCATCGTGAAGGTCGGCGGACGGAGCTCACACTGTCGCACCTCATGGGGAGCCTCGCCGTGCCGTTTCTCTTTCCGCCCGTGCAGCTCGGGACGGAGTACTTCGGTGATGGAGCGATGCGGCAGATGGCGCCGATGAGCCCCGCGGTGCACCTCGGCGCCGAGCGCGTGCTCGTGATCGGTGTGCGCTCCTCGAACGGCGCAGGTCTCAGCCAGGCATCGCAGCTGCCGCGCTCGCCGACGCCCGGTCAGTTGTTCGGCTTCATGCTCGACACGCTCTTCACCGACGGCATCTACGCCGACCTTGAGCAGCTGGTGCGCCTCAACACGCTCGTACGCTCGGTTCCGGAGGCAGTTCCGGGCGTGCGCCCCGTCGAGGCGATGGCCATCTCGCCGAGCGTCGATCCACGCGAGATTGCTGCGAAGCACCTGCACGAACTGCCGCGTCCCCTGCGTGCGTTCATGCGCGTGATCGGCGCGCGCGGCGTTGCAGGCAACCAGCTCGCGAGCTACCTGATGTTCGAGTCGGGCTATACGTCGGAGCTGATCGAACTCGGCTATCGCGACGCGGTCGCGCAGCGCGATCGCCTGCGGGTCTTCCTGCTGTCGTAGGGCATCAGGTCAGGAAGAGTGCGCCGAGGCTGAGCAGCGTTGCAAAGCCGATGCAGTCGGTGAAGGTCGTCAGGATCACGCCGGCAGAGAGCGCCGGATCGATCCGCAGGCGGCGCAATGCGAGCGGCACGACGACACCCACCGTCGCGGCGGCGAGCAGGTTCATCAGCATGGCCGCCGCAACGATCGCCGCGACCTGCCACCTGCCAAAGAGCACGATCGTGATCACGCCGACCGCAAACGCGACGATCATGCCGTTGAGGCCCCCCACCGCGATCTCCTTGAAGAGCAGCCAGCGGGCGTTGGCCCATTCAACCTTGCCGAGCGCGATGCCGCGGATCAGCAGCGTGACCGTCTGGGTGCCGGCGATGCCACCCATGCTCGAGACCACGGGCAGGAGTGCCGCGAGCACCGCGACGCGCTCGATCGTTCCCTCGAAGTTCGAAACGACGAAGGCACCGAGGAAGGCGGTGAGGATATTCACGCCAAGCCACACGAGCCGGCGGCGCGCAGACGGCACGACTGCGGCGAACACGTCTTCTTCGTCGGCAAGGCCCGCCATGGACAGCACAGAGTGTTCGGCTTCCTCGCGGATCACATCGACGATGTCATCGACGGTGACTCGCCCCAGCAGTTTGCCCTCCGGGCTCACGACTGCGGCGGACACGAGGTCGCGGTCCTCGAAGAGCATCGACACCTCGTGGGCCGGCGTCGCCGGGTCGATGCGGGGTGCCTCGCTGTCGAGGCAGTCGCCGACATGATGCTCCGGATCCTCGGTCAGGAGGCGGGTGAGCGGAATCGTGCCGAGGTACTTGTCGCGCCGGTCGACGACGAACAGGCTGTCGGTGCGGTCGGGCAGCTCGCCGCGCATACGGACGTAACGCAACACGACTTCGATCGGCACATCGGCGCGCACGCTCACCGTGTCGGTGCTCATCAGACCGCCCGCGCTGTCTTCGGGGAAGGAGAGCACGGTGCGCAGGCGCTCCCGGTCACGCTGATCCATCGCGTGCAGCAGCTGCTGTATCACCGTCTCGGGCAGGTCGGCGAGCAGGTCGGCGAGGTCGTCGGTCTCCATGCCTTCAGTGGCGGCGACGAGCTCCTCGGCCGCCATTTCGTGCATCAGGCCGGCGCGCACGCTCTCGTTGAGCTCGAGCAGCACCTCGCCCTCGAGCCCGGGATCGACGATTTCCCAGACGATTTCGCGCTGCGCGGGCGGCAGCGACTCGAGGAGGAGTGCGATGTCGGCCGGGTGCATCGCATTCACCATGCGATGCGCCGTGCGCAGCGTCCCCTGGTCGAGCGCGTCCCGCAGCGCCGCGAGGCGACCCGATTTCAGTGGCTTGATTTCGATGTCGCTCATGGAACGAGAAAGGCGAACGGTCCCCCGCGCGGGCGCGGAGTCTAGCAGGCGAGCCGCGCACTGCGAATCGCTACCTGCCCCTGAATCCTGCGATCGCGTTGCCGCCCGCATCAAGCAGCGCGAGGTCGTTGCCCTCGAGTCGCCAGCCTGCGACTCTGGTCAGTGCCGCATGCAACGCCTGCTCGAGTTCCATGCCCTGTGCACAGGCCATCATGGTGCCGGCCAACTGCGTGAATGAAAGCTTCGCGCCTGCGAGCGTGTAACCGCCCATCAAGCGATTGCAGCCGGCATAGCCGCTGATGCGGCGATCGGAGGAGTCGAGCACGATGTACGGGGCGCGCTGGCCGGCCGCGAGCATGACCGGCGCGTCGCCGAGCCGTGCGAGTTCCCAGTGAGTGTTCTCGAGGGTTGCGGCGCGGACCATGGTGATCGTCAGCGGTGTGGTATCTGGTCCGGCGGGCAACGGCACATGGGTGACCGAAACGAACAGCGGTTCTTCCCCCAGCATGACGCTGGCCCGGATCGCGTAGCTGTGTGTCGGCGCAATGCGCGCCGGATCGTAGGGTATCGCGAACCGGAAGGGTGGCGCGCCGGGCGATTCGGTGCGGGCGCTCGCGATGAGTACCGCCGGCGCATCGGCGCGCGAGACGTCTTCGAGCCGCGCTTCGAATACGGCGCCGGGCGGCAGGGCCATGCGTTCCCGATAAGTGGCCGTGCCTGAAACGGTTGCGGTCGGTGGTGGGGCCGGCGTGCTGCAGGCCGCGATCAGCGCGGCGGCCGCGAGCGCTGTCGCGGAGGACCTGAAGCAGTCAAACGTGTGGCGGGCCATGGTGGATCCTTTCACTGATCGCGCTCCACACGCAGCTCGTTGTGCCGTGCGGCAACCTGTGGATGGTGCGCCGCGAAGCGCTCGACGAGCCGGTTCGCGATGTAGACCGAGCGATGCTGGCCGCCGGTGCAGCCGACGGCGACGGTGAGGTAGCGGCGATTTGCCGCCGTGTGCTCGGGAATGCGCGCCTCGATGAAGGCTGCAATGTCGTCGATCATCCTGGCGACCGCAGGCTCGGCTTCGAGGAAGCGGATCACCTGCGGGTCGCGGCCCGTCAGCGGGCGCAGCAGCGGCTCCCAGTACGGGTTTGGCAAGGAACGCGCGTCGAACACGAAGTCGGCATCGCCGGGGATGCCGTGCTTGAAACCGAACGACTCGAAGGTGATCGACAGGCGCGGCGAGATGCGCGACTCGGCCGCCTTCAGCACGATGTCGCGCAGCGCGTGCACACCCATGCGCGAGGTGTCGATCACCCGGTCGGCCGCGTACATGATCGGCTCGAGGAGATCGCGCTCGATCGCGATTGCCTCGCGCAGGCCGACATCGCTGCGGCTCATCGGATGCTTGCGGCGGGTCTCCGCGAAACGGCGCAGCAGTTCCCCGTCGTTCGCAGTGAGAAACAGCACCTCGCATGGGATGCCGCTCTTCTTCAGCTCCTGCAGCAGCTTCGGTACGGTGGCGATTTCCGCCGCCGTATTGCGCGCGTCGAGGCCGACGGCGATCCGCTCGTAGGTGCTGTCGGCGCTGCGCACCGTGTGCGAAATGAGCGGGGTCAGCAGCGCCGCGGGGATGTTGTCGATGCAGTAGAACCCGAGGTCCTCGAGCATGTGCAGTGCCACGCTCTTGCCTGACCCCGAAAGGCCGCTGACGACGACGACACGCATGCTGCGATGGCCGGCCGGTGCGCGGCTATTGCCGCGTGGTCTTGCGCCCCTCGGCGGCGTGGTGGTCCCGGGATTTTTCCTTGTGCTTCTTCACGAGACGGTCGAGCTTGTCGGCGAGCGCATCGATCGCGGCGTACATGTCCGCTTCGATTGCGTCGGCGTGGATCGAGCCGCCGCGCACGTGCAGGGTGGCCTCGGCTTTCTGGCGCTGCTTCTCGACAGTGAGCACGCAGTGCACGTCGATCACGTGATCGAAGTGACGCACGATGCGCTCGAGTTTCTTCTCCACGTAGCCGCGCAGCGGCGGGGTGACTTCGACATGGTGGCCGCTCACGGAAAGTTGCATCGTGCTCTCCTCGCTTCTGGCTGAATGGGTGTCATTTTGGGGCTGCGCGCCGGCGCTCGTTCGAAGGCGCGATGCGCATCGCCTCGCGGTATTTCGCGACCGTGCGTCGCGCGACGGGAATGCCCTCGGCAGACAGCATTTCGGCGATGCGGCTGTCGGACAGCGGCGTCTCGGGGTCTTCGTCACGGATCAGCTTGCGGATCTTCGCGCGGATCGCGGTCGAGGAGGTCTCGGCCGCCTCGCCACCCCCGACGTGGCTCGAGAAGAAGTAGCGCAACTCGAACACGCCGCGGGGCGTGTGCATGTACTTGCCCGAAGTGATGCGCGAAATCGTCGATTCGTGCATTTCGATCGCTGCAGCAATGTCCTTCAGGATCATCGGCCGCATGTGCTCATCGCCCTGCTCGAGGAATGCGGTCTGGCGCTCGATGATCGCACCCGCGACCTTGAGCAGTGTGTCGTTCCTGATCTCGAGGCTCTTCAGCAGCCAGCGCGCCTCCTGCAGCTGCGCGCGCAGGCTGGCGTGCGGCGTGTCCCTGCCGAGAAGGCTTGCGTAGCCCTGGTTCAGGCGTACGCGCGGCAGGGTCGAAGGGTTGACCTCGACGCTCCAGCCGCGATCAGTGCGGCGCACGAACACGTCGGGCACCACGTATTCGGGTGCGCTGCCGCTCAGCGCCGAGCCGGGGCGCGGTTGACACGTGCGCACGAGCGCGAGTGCCTCGGCGAGTTCATCCTCGGTGACCCGCATTTCGCGCCGCAGCAGCGCGAGTTCGCCCCGGGCGACGGCATCCAGGTGATCGGCCGCGATCGCTTGGGCGGTCGCGAGGCCCGGCGTGGCGGGGTCGAGCTGGCGCAGTTGCAGCGTGATGCATTCCCCCACCGAGCGTGCGCCGACCCCCGCGGGGTCAAGTGCCTGCACCGTCGTGAGCACGTCGAGTACCTCTGCAGCCTCGCACTCGACCTCGGGGCGCAGCGTCGCGGCGATTTCGACTGCGGATTCGATCAGGTAGCCGTCGTCGTTGATCGCATCGACGATGGCGCGCGCTATCGCGAGCCGGCGTGCGTCGAGGCAGGCGACTTCGAGCTGCCCGAGCAGGTGGTCCTGCAACGAGGCTCCGGCCCCGTCTGCGTATTCCTGCTGGCGTTCGTCATCGTCGCCTGACCAGGATGCGTCAGAGGTGGCGGCGGTCCCGCTCGACCAGTTGTCCGCGACGATTTCGACTTCGACCTGCGCCGAATCGCGCGGCGGCGCCTCGAACTCCGGAGCCGCACGCTCCGCCGGCGACTGGATGGCCTCGAAGATTCCGGTCTGTTCGGGCTCCTCGACCGGCTCGAGCATCACGTTCGATTCGAGCAGTTCGCGGATGTGCGCCTGCAGCTCGAGCGCGGGCATTTGCAGCAGCCGGATCGCCTGCTGCAACTGCGGGGTCATGGTGAGCGACTGCCCCAGTTTCAGCTGCAGGGACGGCTTCAGCATGGCGGCCGAGGACGGAAAACCCAACACATTGAATCTAAAAGAGTTTTCAGGGCGATATCACTGTTCACATCCGGAAGGACTCGCCCAAGTACACCGCACGGACTTGGGGGTTGGCAAGGATTTCTTCGGCATTTCCGGCAGCGATCACGGTGCCCGCGCTGACGATGTACGCGCGGTCGCAGACGCCGAGCGTTTCCCGCACGTTGTGGTCGGTGATCAGTACGCCGATTCCCTTCGCCGTGAGTTCGCGGATGATGCGCTGGATGTCCAGCACCGAGAGCGGATCGACGCCCGCGAACGGCTCGTCGAGCAGCATGAAGCGCGGCTCGGCGGCGAGGGCGCGTGCGATCTCGACGCGCCGGCGCTCACCGCCCGACAGCGACAGCCCGAGGCTCTCCCGCACGTGCGAGATGCGCAGTTCGTCGAGGATCTCCTCAAGGCGCCGCTCGCGCCCGGCGCGGTCGAGATCGGCGCGCGTCTCGAGGATCGCGAGCACGTTGTCCTGCACGGACAGCTTCCTGAAAACCGACGCCTCCTGCGGCAGATAGCCGATGCCGAGCTGCGCGCGCCGGTGCATGGAAAAGTGCGTGAGATCGGTGTCGTCAAGCCGGATATGCCCCGCGTCGAGGGGAATGAGGCCGACGATCATGTAGAACGCGGTCGTCTTGCCGGCACCGTTCGGCCCGAGCAGGCCGACGACCTCACCGCTCGCCACGTCGAGCGACAGGTCGGTGATGACGGTGCGTTTGCCGTAGCTCTTGGCGAGCCTCACGGCCGAAAGGCGCGTCATGGCCGCGGCTCATCCTTGTTCCCGTCCCGTGGGCGTATCGTGATCCGCACCCGGCCACCGGTGCCCGGCTGCGGCTCGGCGAGCACACGCTGGTCGCGCACGTTGTAGACCAGCTTCTCGCCGCTGATCTCGTTGCGGCCGTCGCTCAGCCACGCGTCGCCCGTGAGGGTCACGTGATCACTGTCGAGGTCATAGACGATAGTCGATGCGCGGCCGTGGGCCGTGTCCGTCGAGCGCGTGAGCTGCTGCTCGAACCGCGCGGGCTTGCCCTGAATCGTCGCAACGCGCAGCAGGTTGGTGCGAAACTGTACTTGCGCCTCATCCGATTCGAGCACTCCGCCGTCACGCTCGATGCGCACGTTGCCCGTGAAAGTCCAGGTCGAGTCCTTGAAGTCGAGCCCCGTGGCGCGCGCGAGGTCGGCTGAGACGCGCGTCGTGCCCTGTGTGATCACGACATCGCGGAAGACCACCGTGTTGCTGCGGTAGTCGACGTCGGACGAAGCCGCATCCACGTTGATCGGCAGGTCGCGTATCGCTGCCACCGGTGACTGTACGGGCTCCGCGGCGCTGGCGAGCGCAGCCGCGCAAGCGAGCGCCGCGAGCAGCGGCGCACGCAACCGCCGGGGATCATTGAGGGAGGAAACGGCCATTGACCTTCGATTCTAGCCGAAGGGTCTCCCCCTTGAGGTCGGCACGCATGCCGCGCGCGGAGAGCCGGTGACCCGACCAGTCGATCGTGACCCTGGCCTGCGTGGAAGCCACCTCGTTCACGGTATCGAAGGCGAGATGGCTGGTCGTAACTTGTGCCGGCGCCCCGCCGTCCGGGAGCGTGCCGTCGAGTCGCACGTCGCCGTCGAGCATGATGAGGTCGCGAGCGGGAGGCACCGTGCCGGTCAGCGCGCTCGCGCGCCAGGTGCTGCCCCCCTCACCGAGATAGCGCAGCGCCGGGTGCGTCAGTGTGATCGTCGCGTCGTTCGGCGCCTGCTCGATCAGTTCCGCCCGGAGCCAGTAGCGGGGCCTGCCATTGTCACCGGTCTCGATGATTTCGGCATCGCGCGCCGAATAGCCGGGATCCTGCTCGCCGCTGCGATCGACGCTCGCCACATCCGGCGCGCGCGAGGTACGGCTCAGCAAAACCGTCGCAACGATCATCGCGATCGCGACGAGCCCGATCAGCCAGCGCGCGATCATGGCCGGGCGCGGGCGGCGAGCAGCAGATCGCAGACCTCGCGCACCGCGCCGTGGCCGCCCCGCGCGCGCGTCACGCGGTGTGCTGCGCGCCGCGCGGTCGCGTGCGCGCCCGGGACCGCAAAGGCCAGGCCGGCCGCGCGCATCACCGGCACATCCGGCGTGTCATCACCCACGACCGCGCATTCGCGCAGCGCCACGCCGAGGCGCGCGCAGAGCCGGGTGAGCACGGCGAGCTTGTCCTCCACACCCTGGAAAAGGTGCCGGATGCCGAGATCGCGGCATCTGCGGCGTACGGCGGGTGTATCGCGGCCCGATATGACCGCTACGGCGATGCCGGCGCGCTGCGCCTCGCGAATGCCGTGACCATCCTGGACATGAAACACCTTGAGCACCTCGCCGCGCGCGCCGTAGTAGAGGCGGCCGTCTGTCAGCACGCCGTCGACGTCGAGGACGAGGAGGCGCACGGAGCGGGGCGGTCTTGCGGGGCGCGCCACGGACTACATGACTCCGGCGCGCAGCAGGTCGTGCACGTTCAGGGCGCCCACGACGCGGCCCGCCGCGTCGATAACCGGCAGGGCGGTGATCCTGTGCAGCTCCATCAAGTGTACGGCTTCAGCCGCCAGCTCGCGCGGCCCGATCGACTTGCCCGGTGCGGTCATTACCTCGGCCATGCGCGCCGCACGCACGTCGACAGGCTGATCGAGGATGCGACGCAGGTCGCCGTCGGTGAAAACACCGAGACTTCTGCCCGTGCCATCGACGATCACGGTCATGCCGAGGCCCTTGCGCGACATCTCGACGAGCCCTTCCTTCAGGAAGGCGTCCGGCGCGGTTCGCGGGACATCGTCTCCCTTGCGCATCACGTCCTCGACGTGCAGCAGCAGGCGACGCCCGAGCGTACCGCCCGGATGCGAGCGCGCGAAATCCTGTTCGGTGAAGCCGCGCGCGTCGAGCACGGCGACCGCGAGGGCGTCGCCCATCGCGAGCGTGACGGTGGTGCTTGCGGTCGGCGCGAGATTGAGCGGGCAGGCTTCCTCGGGCACGCTGATGTCGAGATTGACGGCGGCGGCGCGCGCGAGCGTGGATCCGGGATTGCCGGTCATCGCAATGAGCGGTACGCCGAGGCGCGACAGGTGCGGCAGCAGCGTCAACACCTCGGGTGTCTCGCCGGAATTGGAGATCGCGAGCGCGAGGTCGGTGCGCGTGATCATGCCGAGATCGCCGTGGCTCGCTTCGGCCGGGTGCAGGAAAAAGGACGGCGAACCCGTGCTCGCGAGAGTCGCGGCAATCTTGCCGCCGACGTGGCCCGACTTGCCCATGCCTGTGACGACGATGCGGCCGGTGCAGGCGAGGCAGAGGCGGCAGGCTGCCGCGAAACGTGCGTCGAGCCGTTTGAGCAGCGATTCGACCGCGGTCGCCTCGATCCGCAGCGCCCGCCGGCCGGCGGTGAGGAGCCCGTCGTCGGTGGTGGCGGGCGGCGGGACGGCGTCCGGTGCGGCGTTCATGGCCCGCCATGATACCGCCACGGCCCGCAACTCTTTACTATTGCCTGATGCAAACCAGTGAAATCGCCGAGCTCATCCGGTCCGCCCTGCCAGGCGCGCAAGTCGATGTTGCAACCGAAGACAACGTGCACTTCGCCACGCGGGTGATCGCCGCCGCATTTGCCGGCAAGCGCGTGATCGCCCGCCACCAGATGATCTACGCGGCGCTCGGTGCACGCATGGGCAATGAAATCCACGCGTTGTCGATCGACGCATTGACTCCGGACGAAGCCGCGGCGCGCAGCCCGGGCCAGCCACGCCATGGATAAACTGCAGATCCAGGGTGGCACGCCGCTTGAAGGCGAGATCCGGATCTCGGGCGCAAAGAACGCCGCATTGCCGATCCTTGCCGGTACCCTGCTCGCCGACAGCGCGGTGACGGTCTCGAACGTCCCGCACCTGCAGGATGTCACGACGATGATCGCGCTGCTCGGCCGCATGGGCGTCGACGTCACGATCGGCGAGCGCATGCACATCGAGGTCGATCCGACGACGCTGCGCGAACCCTATGCGCCCTACGAGCTCGTCAAGACGATGCGCGCATCCATCCTGGTGCTCGGACCGCTCATCGCGCGCTACGGCCGCGCCGACGTATCGCTGCCGGGTGGCTGCGCGATCGGCGCGCGCCCGGTGAACATTCACGTCGCAGGCCTGCAGGCGATGGGTGCCGATATCCACATCGAGGGCGGTTATATCCGCGCACGCGCGTCGCGCCTGAAGGGTGCGCGCCTCGTGCTCGAGACGGTGACGGTCACCGGTACGGAGAACCTGATGATGGCCGCGGCGCTCGCCGAAGGCGAGACGGTCATCGAGAATGCGGCGCGCGAGCCCGAAGTCGTCGATCTCGCGAATTTCGTCAACGGGATGGGCGGCAGGATCCGCGGCGCCGGCACCGACACGATCGTGATCGAGGGCGTCGAGCGCCTCGGCGGCACCCGCTACCACGTGCTTCCGGACCGCATCGAGAGCGGCACCTACCTCGTTGCAGGCGCCATCACGCGCGGCCACGTGCGTATCAAGAACACGCGCCCCGATCACCTCGATGCGGTGGTCGCCAAACTCGAGGAGGCGGGCGCGAAGATTGGTGTCGGCGACTCGTGGATCGAGATCGACATGCGCGGCCGGCGCCCGAAATCCGTCGACATCCGCACTGCACCGTATCCGGCGTTCCCGACCGACATGCAGGCGCAGTTCGCGGCGCTCGACACGATCGCGGATGGCGTCGGCACGATCGTCGAGACGATTTTCGAGAACCGCTTCATGCACATGCTCGAGATGCGGCGGCTCGGCGCCGAGATCCGCCTCGAGGGCAATACCGCGATCATCCGCGGGGTGCCGCAACTGACTGCCGCGCCGGTCATGGCGACCGATCTGCGAGCCTCGGCGAGCCTCGTGCTCGCAGGCCTCGTCGCCGAAGGGCGCACCGATATCGAGCGCATTTACCACATCGACCGCGGCTACGAGACGATCGAGGAAAAGCTTTCGCAGCTCGGGGCGCAGATCAGGCGCGTGCCGGGCTGAGGCCGCCGCGCGGCGGGCTGCGGGCGCCGGGCGAGAGGCGCGGTGATTCATCCGCCGCCTCGCGGGTCGAGCGCGCCGTCTGCGACGGCGTCCCCTCGGGGCGGCGGCGCTCGGCGCATGAGATGGATGGAAGCAGAATCCTCGCGGTCGCCTCGCTCTGACCGCCGCCCCTCGGCGCTCTCCACGCTCGTTGGCGGATGAATCACCGCGCCTCTCGCGCGCCGCTCGTAGCCCGACGCCTGGGAGGGGCAGCCGGCACCGGGCCCGAGCGGGAGCGCGGCGTCCGGTGACGAGCGTGGAGAGCGCCGAGGAGCGGCGAGCTGCGCCCGGCGTCCCCCATCATTTCCGGTTTCGACGAGCTCATGCGCCGGGCGCCGCCGCGACGAGGGAACCGCCGCAGGCGGCGCTCGACCCGCGAGGAACCGGACGCCGCGCTCCCGCTCGGGCCCGCCGCCCGCCGCGCGCGCCGCCCTCAGCCCGTTGCCCGTCGCTCGGTCACCTTCACGGACACCGCGATCTCCGAGTTGCCGCGCACGATCGCGAGCGCAATCGTATCGCCCGGCTTCGAGGCGGCAATCCGCGTCAGCGCTTCCTGCTGGTTGTGAACGGCATTGCCCGCGACGCCCGTGACGATGTCGCCGGGCAGGAGACCGGCCGCCACCGCCGGGCTGCCCGCAATCAGGTTCGTGATGACGACACCTGCGCGCGCGAGGCCGAGCGCGCGCGCCTCCCGCTCGTCGACTTCGGCCAGCGCTACGCCGATCGAGCCGCGGATCACGCGGCCGTGCTCGAGAATCTCCTGCATCACGCCGCGCACCAGGTTCACCGGGATCGCGAAGCCGATGCCCTCGACGCCGAGGCTCTTGGCGAGTACCGCTGTGTTGATGCCTACCAGCTCGCCGTTCGAATTGACGAGCGCGCCGCCCGAGTTGCCGAAATTGATCGGCGCATCGGTCTGGATGAAGTTCTCGAAGGTCGCGACGCCGAGCTGGCCGCGGCCCGTGCCGCTCACGATGCCCTGGGTGACCGATTGCGTGAGCCCGACGGGATTGCCGATGGCGAGCACGACATCGCCGACGCGCAGCTGATCGGAGCGGCCGAGCGGCATCACCGCCATTCGGCCGAGATCGACCTTGAGGACCGCGAGGTCGGTATCGGGGTCGCGTCCTACAATGCGCGCAACGGTCTGCCGGCCGTCCGCGAGCTGCACGCTGACGCGTTCCGCGTTGTCGATGACATGGTGGTTGGTGACGATATGTCCCGCGAGGTCGACGACGACGCCCGAGCCGAGCGTCTGCTCGATGCGCTCGCGGTAACGCGGCGAGACGTCGCCGAAGAGCTCGCCGAGCGTGGCGGGAGGCAGGCGCTCCTTGACCAGTCGCTCCGAATAGATGTTCGCGACGGCCGGAGCCGCGCGTGCCACGGCATCCGCGTAGCTGGCGACGGCAGCAGACGATGGCGTCGCTACCGCCGGCGCAGCGGCCGCCGCGGCACCACCGGCGGGTGGCGGCGTGGCTGCGGTCGGGGGTGTGCGCAGCAGCCCGGGCCGCGCAAATACGATCAGGAAGGCCAGTGCGAGCCCGCCGACTATCGATCCGGAGAGGAAGACAACTGCGCGGCCGAGTCTCTGCTGGGTCATGCGTGTGTATAATGCGCCGCTTCCCGGAGATCGTCACAAGCTTAACCCTGCGCGAGAGCGCGAAGGCCCGGGACGGGACGTGGAGATCCTTCGATGACCGATATAGCGGTAACCGACGAACAGGAAATCGATCAGAGCCGGCGCCGGTTTCTGACGGCTGCCACGGTGGCCACCGGTGCGGTAGGCACCGTGTTCGCGATCACCCCGTTCATCAAGTCGTGGAATCCGTCCGAGCGCGCGCGCGCGCTCGGTGCGCCGATCGAGGTCGACGTGGCGAAGATCGAGCCCGGGCAGATGGTGATCGCCACCTGGCGCAAGCAGGCGATCTACATCGTGCATCGTACGCCCGAAATGGTCGCGTCCCTGCCAAAGAACGATGCGCAGCTGAAAGACCCGACCTCATCCGATTCCCTGCAGCCGCTCTACGCAACGAACGAGATGCGCTCCGTCAAGCCCGATTACCTCGTGCTGATCGGCATCTGCACGCACCTCGGCTGTCTGCCCAAGCAGCATTTCGAGCGGGGTGACGCGTCGCTCGGCGCTGACTGGCCGGGTGGCTTCTTCTGCCCCTGCCACGGCTCGAAATTCGACATGGCGGGGCGGGTCTTTGCAGGCTCACCGGCATCGGTGAACCTGAGCATTCCTCCTTACGAGTTCCGCGGCGACACTGTCGTGATCGGCGTCGATCCGCAGAAAGGAGTTGCGTGATGGCGACCCCTGCCGAAGGCGCCGCCGCAAAGGGCGGTTTCCGCGCCTGGCTCAACAAGCGCCTGCCCGTCGACGAGTTTCTGCAGAGCCAGCTGCTTGGCTACTACGCGCCGAAGAATTTCAACGTCTGGTACTTCTTCGGGTCGCTCGCACTGCTCGCGTTCGTGATCCAGATCGGCACGGGCATCTTCCTCACGATGAACTACAAGCCGGGCGAGCTGACCGCGTTCGACTCGGTCGAGTACATCATGCGCGAGGTCGAGTGGGGCTGGCTGATCCGCTACATGCACTCGGTCGGCGCGTCGATGTTCTTCATCGTCGTCTACCTGCACATGTATCGCGCGCTGCTGTACGGCTCCTACAAGGCGCCGCGCGAATTGCTGTGGCTCTTTGGCATGTGCATCTATCTCGCGCTGATGGCCGAGGCGTTCTTCGGCTATGTGCTGCCGTGGGGCAACATGTCGTTCTGGGGCGCGCAGGTGATCGTGAATCTCTTCGGCACGATCCCCGGCATCGGACCGGGGCTCGTCGAGTGGATCCGCGGCGACTACGGCATCGCCGACGCGACGCTGAACCGTTTCTTCGCGCTGCACGTGAGCGCGTTGCCGCTCGCGCTGCTGCTGCTGATCGCGCTGCACCTCGTGGCGCTGCGCCAGACGGGCTCGAACAACCCCGACGGCATCGAAATCAAGGCGAGGCTCGGCGCCAACGGCAAGCCGCTCGACGGCATTCCGTTCCATCCCTACTACACGTTGAAGGACATCGTCGGCATCGGCGTGTTCCTGATCGCCTTTGCGATCATCGTGTTCTTCGTGCCGGACTTCGGCGGCCTCTTCCTCGAGAAGCCGAATTTCGAACCGGCAAATCCGCTGTCGACGCCGGTGCACATCGCGCCCGTGTGGTATTTCACGCCCTTCTACGCGATCCTGCGCGCGGTACCGGACCAGCGCCTCGGTGCACTGTTGATGGGCCTCGCCGTGATCGCGTTCGTCTTCCTGCCGTGGCTCGACAGGAGCCCGGTGAAGGCCACGCGCTATCGCGGCTGGATCTGGAAACTCGCGCTCACCGTGTTCACGGTGTCGTTCCTCGCGCTGATGTATCTCGGCCTGATGCCCGCCGAGGGCCGCTACGTGACGCTTGCGCGGATCTTCACCACAGGATATTTCGCCTTCTTCGTGCTGATGCCGTTCTATACGCGCATCGACCCGGTGAAGGCCGTGCCCGAGAGAGTCACCTACCATGCGTAAGCTCGCGATCATCATGACCGCGCTGGCGCTCGGCGCGCCGGCCGCGTTTGCTGCAGAAGGCGGCACCGCCCTGTGGCAGCAGTGGCACGCCGGCAACGAGCTCGGTGACCGCGCGTCGCTGCAGCGGGGCGCGCGCAATTTTCTGAACTATTGCGCGGGCTGCCATTCGCTGAAATACGTGCGTTACCAGCGCGTCGGCGAGGATCTCGGCATTCCCGCCGACATCATGAAGGCGAACCTCGTGCCACCGGGCGCGAAGATCACCGACTATGTCCTGACTGCGATGCCCGCCAGTCTCGCGAACGCCTCGTTTGGCATCGTCCCGCCCGATCTCTCGTTGATCACGCGCTCGAAGGGCAGCGACTATGTCTACCAGTTCCTGAAGACCTTCTACCTTGATCCGAAGGCGGCGACCGGCACCAACAATCTTGCGCTACCGGGCACGGCGATGCCGCACGTGCTGTCGGACCTGCAGGGCCTGCAGCGTGCGGTGTTCGACAAGGACGGCCGGTTCGGGAAGTTCGAGACGGACGTCGCGGGGCAGCAAAGCGCCGCCGAATACGACTCATTCGTGCGTGATACCGTCAATTTTCTGGAGTATGCGGGTGAGCCAGCCAAGCTCTCCCGCGCGACGATCGGCGTCTGGGTCGTGCTGTACCTGCTGCTGTTCACCGCGCTCGCGTGGTTGCTGAAGCAGGAATACTGGAAGGACGTACGCTAACGGGGCGGGGCCGTCAGGAGGGCCGCGTGTCGAGTCGTCGATCCGCGATGATACTGTTCTCGGCGCCCCACGATCCGTGGAGCCACCGGGTGCGGATCGTGCTCGCGGAAAAGGGCATCCCGAGCGACATCGTGAGCATTGAGCCCGGCAGGTTCCCCGAAGACCTGCTCGATCTCAACCCCTATCACAGCGTTCCGACGCTGGTCGATCGCGACCTCGTGCTGTATGACGCGCGGGTCGTCACCGAGTATCTCGACGAGCGCTACCCCCATCCGCCGCTGATGCCGATCGATCCGCTCGAACGTGCAAAAATCCGTCTGGCGATGTACCGGATCGAACGCGACTGGTATGAGCCCGCGTGCCGGATCGATGCCGACGCGGGGAGCGCGGATGCGCTGCGTCTGCGCAGACGGCTCCGCGAGACGATACTTGCGAGCGCCGAGCTGTTCAGTGTGAGGCCCTACTTCCTCTCGGCGGAATTTTCGCTGCTCGACGCGTGCGTCGCGCCGATCCTGTGGCGACTGCCGCATTACGGGATCGATCTGCCGAAAGAGGCGCAGTCCATCGTGCGATACGCTGCAAACATCTTCCCCCGGCCGGGTTTTTGCGCGAGCCTCACCGGTGTCGAGCAGCAGATGCGGGTGGCCTGATGGGCACGATGCCAAAGCCGTCCCGCCGCCCTTACCTGCTGCGCGCTATGCACGAATGGGTGAGTGACAGCGGTGGCACGCCGCACGTGATCGTCGATGCCGAACGTCCGGGCGTGCAGGTGCCGCGCGCCTACGTGAAGGACGGCAAGATCGTGCTCAACATCAGCGCGTCCGCGACACAACGCCTCGCGCTTGGCAACGAATTCATCGAGTTCGACGCGCGCTTCGCCGGCGTCGTGCACCATGTCAAGGTGCCGCTGGGTGCGGTGCTCGGGATTTACGCGCGCGAGAGCGGTGAAGGCATGGTGTTCTCGGGCGAGGAGGGCGGCCCGGAGCCGCCGGCCAAGCCCCCGGCACCCGAGGAGCCGACGCGGCGCCCGCAACTGAAAGTCGTGAAGTGACGCCGTGCGGCAAGCCCCTCAGAGCATGAAGGCGTGCCTGATCCATGCCATCTTCGCCTCCGCCCCGGCACCGTCCTCGACGATGACATCGAATCGCGCCGGCATCTTGCGCCACTCGGGGTGCGCAGCGAGCAGCAGTTGAGCGGCGCGAATCAGCCGCCTCTGTTTGCGTAAGCCGACGCTTGCGGCTGCGCCGCCCCAGGTTCGCGATGTCCGCGCGCGCACTTCGACGATGACCAGGGTCGCACCGTCGCGCGCGACAATGTCGATCTCGCCGGCGCGGCGGCGGAAGTTGCGCGCCAGGATCGCGAGGCCCTGCGCCTCGAGAAAACGCGCCGCACGATCCTCGGCGCTTCGGCCGCGTTCCAGGCGATCCATGTCCTCACGGTCGCGTCGCAGCCGGTGCTGCGGCGTCGAGCAGTTGCGGTTGCCCATTCACGATCCGGGCCCATTCGAGCTGGCGTCGCACGCGTCGATCACTTTCGAAGCGCAACCTGCCTGTGAGGCCGTCGATGTCGACGGTGCCTGCCGCGGGCAGTGCGAGGCCCAGCAGGTACGCGTCGTAGCCGAAGGCGAACAGCTTGCTGCGCGCGGCGGCATCCTCGCCCCACGCTGCCCGCAGCGCCTCGCGTACCTGGGTCGTGCGCGCGCCCACCCCGAACACCCACGGCATGTCGGGGAAAATGAGGCCTTCGATATCCCGGTTCGCAGTCGCGTGCGGTTCGTACGCATCGGAGGTCGAGTAGGTCGGCAGGTCGCCTGCATAGTGGAAACGCAGCTGCGGCCGCAACTGGCGGGCGGTCTGCGGCTGGCCCGGTGCGAATATGAACTGCGCGTCGCCGCGGCGGCGTGGCTGAAACGCGAACTTTGTGCCGAGCACTTGTTCGAGCCGGCGCAGACGCGCCTTGCTGGCGTCGAGGCGCAGCACCTGGGTGATCGCCGCAGAGTAGTCGTTCTCGGCAGGAAAGTAAGTGGCCGATCCGGCGAGCTGGCCGCCCGCCGCCTCGAGCGCCTCGGTGAAAGCAGCGAGCACACGCGTGCCCCAATCACCGGCCGGCACGAGCGCGACGCCGCGCACGAGCCCCTGGCTCACGAGGCGCTCCGCAATCGAGCGCGCCTCGTTTTCGGGCGACAGCGCGAACTGATAGAAGCCGGCGGGTGCCGTTTCACCGGGGCCGAGGAAATTGAGCGCGAGGACAGGCGGGCGCGCGCCGGTATAGGTCGCGGCACCGGCCACCTCCTCGCGCAACAGCGGTCCGACGATCACGGTCGCGCCGGCGTCGCCCGCGCGCGCAATCGCGTCGGCCACGTTCAGGCTTGCCGTGTCGTACACGCGTATACGCGGGCGATCTCCGGCGCTCGACAGATAGTATGCGGTGAAAAAGCCGTCACGGATCTGCGCCGCCGCCGCTGCCAGACGGCCCGAGACCGGGAGCATCAGCGCGATGTGTGATGCCTGCTCCGGCTGCGGGGTCGCGCCTGCCATTTCAATGTCCGAGCGCACGACCTCGTTGGCGGGGTGCGCGGGATAGCGGCTGCGCCAGCGCTGGATCGCCGGGCCTGCAGTGGTCGGCATGGTGGCGGCCGTGGCGGCGATCGGGCCGAGTTCGAGCCAGCCGCGCACGATCGAGTCGCGTTCGGCGATGGGCTCGAGCTTCGCGCCGTGCTCCACCGCGGTGCGCAGCTGCGAGAGCAGCTCACTGCGGCCTGCACGGCGCGCCTGCGCCGTTGCGAGGAAGGGCTCGCGCGCGAGTGCGGCGCGCACGCCCTCGGCATAGCGCCCGGTCGCGAAGGCGGCGCGCTCCCGCACCTCGAAATAGCGCGCGGCGGCCGGGCCCGCAGCGGGTTGCGACAACGAGCCGAGCTCGGCCCAGGCGCGTTGTCCATCGCCGCGCGCGAGCTTCAGTTCCACTTCGATCAGTCTTGATTCGAAGGCGAGTGCCGTGCCCGCCGTGCTTCTTGCGGCCGCCAGCGCGCGTTCCGCCTCGTCCGGCCGGCGTGCCGCGAGCCATTCGCGCGCCGCGCGTAGCCGCAGATCACCGGCCGAAGGTCCGGGAGCGGTCGCGGCCAGCGCTTCGAAGAGGCGCGCGGCATCTTCATGTCGCCCGTCCTGCGCATACTGTTCGGCGCGTTCCATGCTGGGTACCGGCGCCGACTGCGGCCCGATGCTGGTGCAAGCAGCCAGCACCGTCGCGGCCGCGATCGCGAGAAGCGCCGTGCGGCGCATGCTGTCAATCCTCGGGGCGGCCCACATGAGTTGCTTCGCCTTTCGTCGGACGGCACGATGCCGGGGGGTGGCGTCCGGGAGAGTATAGTGGGTGAGAACGCAGGCCGAATCGACGTGATCGCGACACCGATCGGCAACCTGGGCGATCTCTCGCCGCGCGCCCGCGATGCGCTCGCGCAGGCCGATCTCGTGGCGGCCGAGGATACGCGCCGCACCGGTCAGCTGCTCGCCGCAATGGGCCTCTCGCGCCCGGTCATTTCATTGCACGAACACAACGAGTCTGCGCGTGTCGGCGAACTGATGGCGCGGCTCGATGCCGGCGCCGTCATCGCGCTCGTCAGCGATGCCGGTACCCCGCTCCTGTCCGACCCGGGCTATGAACTCGTGCGTGCAGCGCGCGCGGCGGGTCATGATGTGCGCGCGGTACCCGGCCCATCGGCGATCACCGCGGCGCTCAGCATCGCCGGCATCCCGACGGCGCGCTTCTGTTTCGAGGGCTTCCTGCCGGCGCGTGGCCGCGAACGCCGCGAGCGTCTCACGCAACTTGCGCATGAGCCGCGCACGCTCGTTTTTTTCGAGGCCCCGCATCGTGTCGCAGAAAGTCTCGCAGACATCACCGCCGCCTTCGGTGCCGGGCGCGAAGCGGCGATCGGCCGGGAACTCACCAAGGCGTTCGAGACCGTGTACCGCGGCACGCTCGGCGAGTTGTCACAGCGTGCGCGCGAGGACGCCAACGTCGCGCGCGGCGAAATCACGCTCGTCGTCGCGGGAGCGCCGGAGGTGGCGGCGAGTGCCGTGACGCCGTTCGAACTCGGCCGTATCGTCGCCCTCCTTGCGAAAGAGTTGCCGCCAAGCAAGGCGGCGGCACTCGCCGCGCAGATCACCGGTGCGCGGCGCAGCGACGCCTACGACATCGCCGTTCGGCTCAACGGGGGTGTATCCTCACGCACGGAGTCGGCCGGGTAATCGCTGTATCTGCCCCTGGGCAGGTAGGGAGGAAAGTCCGGGCTCCTGCGGACGAGGTGCCAGGTAACGCCTGGGGGGCGCGAGCCCACGGAAAGTGCAACAGAAAGTAAACCGCCCCCTCCGCAAGGAGGAGGTAAGGGTGAAAGGGTGCGGTAAGAGCGCACCGCGCCGGTGGTAACACTCGGCGGCACGGCAAACCCCACCTGGAGCAAGGCCAAATAGGGAAACAGCGGGCAACCGCAGCGCCTGTCCGCGCGCGTTTCCGGGTAGGCCGCTTGAGGTCCCTGGCGACAGGGATCCCAGAGGAATGATTGCCCTCGACAGAACCCGGCTTACAGGCCGACTCCTTCTCAACTACTGTATAAGCTTCAGCGCACAAGCCTCTGATAGCTAAGCAGTCGCGCGGCTGCGACCTCCCCCGAAACGGGCCCAGGCGAGCGTAAGTTCTTGTCGGCCCGCATTTTTTTCCCCTGTTGCGCGTTGACAGTGCGCAGCCACGTTTCTATAGTGGCAACAAGTGGGAGAAAGTGGGGAGAAATGGGCTCTCAAGGGTCCATTCTGAGATGTTCCGCGGTGCAACAAAGGTAACGCTCGACGACAAGGGCCGGATGGCATTGCCCACCCGGTACCGGGCGGCGATTGCCGAGAGGTGCGAAGGGCATCTCGTCGTCACCGTGGACCGTGACCAGTGTCTCCTCGTCTACCCGCTGCCCGACTGGGAGCAGATCGAACGCAAGTTGATGAGCCTGCCGAGCCTGCATGCGCAGGCGCGCAGGCTCCAGCGGCTGATGGTGGGTCACGCCACCGATCTCGAGCTCGACGGTCACGGGCGCGTCTTGCTGCCGCCGGAGCTGCGTGAATTCGCGGCGCTCACGCGGCACGCGATGTTGGTGGGGCAGGGCAATCGCTTCGAGTTGTGGGACGAAGCGCGGTGGAACGAGCGGCGCGACGCATGGCTCGCGCACGAAGAGGCAGTGACGGATCTGCCGGCGGAGCTCGATTCGCTGTCGCTCTGATGGTTGGGGCATTGGACGGGGAAGGAGGCGGACGCGGACCGCTTCAGGAGGCCTGGCGCGATGGATGAGCACATTCCCGTGCTTGTCGAAGCAGTGCTGGCAGGCCTCGTCCCGAAAGCGGACGGTCTTTACATCGATGCGACGTTCGGGCGCGGCGGACACACGGCACGGATTCTCCAAACCCTGGGTCGAGAAGGGCGCGTGCTCGCGCTCGACCGCGATCGGCAGGCCATTGCGGCGGGTCGCGTGCGCTTTGCAGCCGAAGTGCGGCTTGCGCTCGTCCATGCGACGTTTGCCGATCTTCGGCAGGTCGTGCAGGACCACGCGGGCGATCGGCCGGTTGCGGGCGTGCTCTTCGATCTTGGCGTGTCCTCGCCGCAGCTCGACGAAGCTGCACGCGGCTTCAGTTTCACGAAGGACGGTCCGCTCGACATGCGCATGGATCCGTCACATGGCGAGCCTGTCTCGGCCTGGCTGGCGCGCGCGCCAGTCGATGAAATGCGCGAAGTGATCGCGACGCTCGGTGAGGAGCGCTTCGCGCGCCGTGTCGCGAAGGCGATCGAGGCTGCGCGCGCACGCGCGCCGGTCGCGCGCACGCGCCAGCTTGCGGAAATCGTGGCGGGCGCCGTGCGTTCGCGCGACGGCAAGCACCCGGCCACGCGCACGTTCCAGGCGCTGCGCATGCACGTGAATGACGAACTCGGCCAGCTCGGGCGCGGTCTTGCCGCCGCAGTCGACGTGCTGGCCCCGGGCGGCCGACTCGCCGTGATCTCCTTCCACTCGCTCGAGGATCGCCTGACGAAGGCATTCATGCGGCGCGAATCGGCCATCGATCCGGTGCTCGCGAGGCTGCCGGTCATACCGCCTCACGTGGCGCCACGCCTGCGCCTCGTCGGAGCCAAGCGCAAGGCCGGCGACGCCGAAGTGGCCGCGAACCCGCGTGCCCGCAGTGCCGTGCTGCGCATCGCCGAGCGCAGCGCGTGATCACCCTGTCGCGCAGGGCCCTGCTCATCGCCGTGCCGCTCCTGTGGATGCTCGCGCTCGCCTCGGCCGCGGGCGCGATCTGGGCGAAGCACCGCTCGCGCGAGCTCTTCATCGAGCTCGAACGCCTGAACGCCGCGCGCGACAACCTCGAGGTCGAATGGGGGCAGTTGCAGCTCGAACAGAGCGCCTGGTCGACGCACGCTTTCGTCGAGAACGTCGCGCGCGCGCGCCTGCACATGGCAACACCCGTGCCGCAGGACATCGAGATCGTGCGTCCATGATGCGCGACCGGCGAACAAAGGGACGGGGACGCAGCAGCGGGCGCGACCAGCGCGATGAGTCGACGCCGAAGTCGTTCCGCGCGCGCGCTGCCTTCCTGTTTGGCGTGCTGGCCGTTGCTGCCTGCGGCCTGCTGTGGCGCGCGGTCGACCTGCAGTTGATGGATCACGGCTTTCTCGCGCGCCAGGGCGATGCGCGCTACTCGCGGGTCGCGGCTATCGCGGCACACCGCGGCACGGTGACCGATCGTTATGGTGAGCCGCTTGCGGTCAGCACGCCGGTCGACTCGGTGTGGGCGAACCCGAAGGAGCTTGCACTCGCGACCGAGCAGCTGCCGCGCCTCGCCAGGGCGCTCAAGCTCGACAGAAACGATCTTGCGCGCCGCGTCACGTCGAACCTCGACCGCGAGTTTCTCTATCTGCGTCGCCACATGCAGCCCGCCGATGCGACCCGCATCAAGGCGCTCGGCATCCCGGGCGTGTACCTCGTGCGCGAGTACCGCCGCTACTACCCGTCAGGCGAGGTCGTCGGACACCTGCTCGGGTTCACGAGCATCGATGACACGGGACAGGAGGGGATCGAACTTGCCTTCGATCACTGGCTCGCGGGCGAGGACGGTGCGAAGCGCGTGATCCAGGATCGCTTCGGTCGCGTCGTGCAGGACGTCGAGAGTATTCGTCCCGTGCGCCCCGGCCGCGACCTCGTGCTGTCGATCGATCTTCGCATCCAGTACCTCGCGTACCGGGAGTTGAAGGCGGCCATCCGCGAGCAACGGGCCAAATCAGGCTCCGTGATCGTCCTCGATGTGGACAGCGGTGAAGTGCTCGCGATGGTGAACCAGCCGGCCTATAACCCGAACGACCGGGACCAGATCAACGCGCGCACGTACCGCAACCGCGCCGCGACGGATATCCTCGAGCCCGGTTCCTCGATCAAGCCCTTCGTGGTCGCGGCCGCGCTCTCCTCGGGCAAGTACAGCGAGCAGAGTATCGTCGACACCTCACCGGGCTACATCCGGGTCGGCGTCAAGCCGATCGAGGACAAGCACAATCTCGGCCGCATCGACCTTGCGACGATTCTCGCCAAGAGCTCGAACGTCGGCATGACGCGCGTCGCACTGTCGCTCGACCCCGAGCAGATGTGGACCACACTGACGCGGCTCGGTTTCGGGCAGGTGACGACGAGCGGCTATCCGGGTGAGTCGGCAGGTCTCCTGCCGCACTGGTCGCACTGGCGTCCGATCGGCATCGCAACGATGTCGTACGGTTACGGCCTGTCGGTGACGCCGCTGCAACTTGCGCACGCCTACGCGACGATCGGCGGCGGAGGGCAGTCACGCCCCGTTTCGTTCCTGCGGGTCGACACGGTTCCGGTCGGCGATCGCGTGCTCGATGAGCGCGTTTCGCGCGCACTCGTGCACATGCTGGAATCGGTGGTGACACCTGCCGGTACAGGCATGCGCGCCGCGATTCCCGGCTACCGCGTCGCCGGCAAGACCGGCACGGCGTGGAAGTCGAACGCGGGCGGTTACTCGACCGATCGCTACATGGCGGTTTTCGGCGGCGTTGCGCCGGCCACGCACCCGCGGCTCGCCTCAGTGGTGATCATCGACGAGCCCGGTGCGGGCCAGTACTACGGAGGCGATGTTGCCGCGCCCGTGTTCTCCCGCGTCGTCGGCGGCGCGCTGCGCCTGATGGCCGTCGCGCCGGACGCCGCGATCGGTGCGCCCGATGGCGCGCCCCCGACGCCTGCGCCTGCCCGCCAGCAGGTGGCGCTGCGATGACACGTACGGATGACTCACCGCCACGTCGCCTGGCGGAGCTGCTCACCGATGCGCCCGGAGTACCGGCGCACCTCGAGGTGACAGACCTCACGGTAGCAAGCGGCGAGGTGCGCCCCGGAGGCGCCTTTCTCGCCTGCGCGGGACGCACCACTCACGGCCTCGCACACGCGTCGGAGGCGATCGAGCGTGGTGCGCGCGCCATCCTGTGGGAGCCCGTGCCAGGCCTGCACCTGCCCGAATTCCCCTCCCGGATATTCGCGCTGCCGGTGCCGCGACTGCGAGCGCAGCTCGGCGCGATCGCCGACCGGTTCTTCCATGCGCCATCGGCCGCGCTCACGCTCGTGGGCGTCACGGGCACCAATGGCAAGACCACGACGGCCTGGCTCACGGCACAGGCGCTTGCCGCCTGCGGCCGGCGTGCAAGCTACAGCGGCACGCTCGGCTACGGAATTCCCGGCGACCTGCACAGGACTTCGCACACGACGCCGGATGCCATATCGGTGCACCGGCAGCTCGCGGTGCTGCGCGCAGCGGGCACGGACTGCGTTGCGATGGAAGTGTCGTCCCATGCGCTCGATCAGGGGCGCGTGACCGGCGTGCGCTTCCACACGGCCGTGTTCACGAATCTCACGCGCGATCACCTCGACTACCACGGCACGATGACGGCCTATGGGAGCGCAAAAGCCACCCTTTTCGACTGGCCGACGCTCGCGGCGCGAGTCATCAATATCGACGACCCGTTCGGCGCCGAACTCGCGCAGCGTCATCGCGGGGCCAGTGCCCACCTCGCGACCGTCTCGCGACGCAGTCCTGCAAGCGTGCGCGCGACGGCAACCCGCGCTGCGCCGCGCGGCCTCGAACTCGATGTCGAATCGAAATGGGGTGCCGGCACGCTCGCAACGCGTCTCGTCGGGGACTTCAACGCGGACAATGCGCTCGCCGTCCTTGCGGTCCTGCTCGCCTGTGACATACCTCTTGCCGCTGCACTGCGCGCGCTTGGCGCATGCGCGGCGCCGCCGGGGCGCATGGAGTCCTTCGGCGGCGAGCAAGGCGCGCCGCTCGCCATCGTCGACTATGCGCACACGCCCGACGCGCTCGAGAAAGCGCTGGCCGCCGCGCGCGCTCACTGCAGCGGCCGGCTCTCGGTCGTGTTCGGCTGTGGTGGCGATCGTGATCCGGGCAAGCGACCGATCATGGGGGCGATCGCGAGCCGCCGTGCGGATCGTATCTGGATCACCGACGACAACCCGCGCACCGAGCCCGCGGCGCTGATCACGGCCGCGATTGCAGACGGCGTCGCGCCGGGCCACGATTTCCACGTCGAGCACGATCGCACCACGGCAATCTGCAGCGCACTCAATGAGGCGCGGGCGGGGGACGCCGTGCTGATCGCCGGCAAGGGTCACGAGGACTATCAGATTGTCGGTCATGAGCGTCGCCCGTTCAGCGACCAGGCGATCGTGCGTACGGCGCTCGGGAGCCGCGCGGCGCCGGGGAATCGCGCATGAGCGCGGTACGCACGCTCGCGGGCTTGGCGGCTGATTGCGGCGGTACGCTCATCGGCGCGGATCGTCCCTTTGCGGGCGTCTCGACCGACACGCGCACGCTCAAGCCGGGTGAGGTGTTTGTCGCGCTCACCGGCCCGCGCTTCGAGGCGAGCGGGTTTGTCGGCGCGGCTGCCGCGGCGGGCGCGGCCGCGGTCGTCATTCCCGCGCGGCAGGACGCAGCGATTGCGCAGATCATCGTGCCCGACACGCTCGCCGCGCTGACGCGCGCCGCCGCCGCGTGGCGCCGCCGGCTCCCGATCCCACTGGTCGGGGTCGCCGGCAGCAACGGCAAGACGACCGCGAAGGAGATGACCGCGGCGATCCTCGCCGAGGCGGGCAGCTGTCTTGCGACGCAGGGCAATCTCAACAATCACATCGGTGTGCCGGTGACGCTGCTGCGGCTCGATGCATCGCACGACTATGCGGTCATCGAGATCGGTGCGAATCGACCGGGCGAAGTTGCGGCGCTCGCGGCGCTCGCGCGACCGGGTGTCGGCCTCGTCACCAATGCCGGCGCCGAGCATCTCGAGGGCTTCGGTTCGCTCGAAGGTGTCGCCCGGGCCGAGGGCGAACTGTTCGCCGCGCTCGATCCCGACGGAGTCGCGATCGTGAACGCGGACGATGCGTTCTGTGGTCTCTGGCGCGGCATGACGCGCGCGCGCATCGTGACCTTCGGCCTCGCGACCGGCGCCGATTTCCACGCGCGGGACATCGTGGCCGACGTGGGTCCGGCGGGTTTCGCGACGCGCTTCACGCTGCAGACGCCGGCGGGCGCGATCGGCATCAGTCTGCAGCTCGCGGGCCGCCACAACGTCGCCAACGCGCTCGCCGCCGCTGCGGCCGCCATGGCGGCCGGCGCGCGGCTCGAGCACGTCGCCAGGGGGCTGGCGACGATGCGCGCGGTCAAGGGGCGCCTCAATTTCCGCACGACGCGCGCCGGCGCCTGGCTGATCGACGATTCGTACAACGCGAACCCGAGCTCGATGCGCGCCGGCATCGACGTGCTCGCCGGCCTCGCGGGTCGCCGCTGGCTTGCGATGGGCGACATGGGCGAGCTCGGCGAGCACTCGCAGGCCGCGCACGTCGACGTCGGCCGCTACGCGCGCGAGCGGGGCGTCGAACGACTGCTCGCGACGGGACCGCTCTCGGCGCTCGCGGTCGAGACGTTCGGCGCGGGCGCCCGCTGGTTTCCGGACGCGGAGGCGCTCACGCGCGAACTCGACGCAACGCTCGCGGCAGATGTGCGTCTGCTGGTGAAGGGTTCGCGATCCAACCGGCTCGAGCGCGTCGTCGACGCACTCGTCAGCGGGCGCGGGCAGGGCAACTGATGCTGTACTGGCTCGCCAGGGAACTGACCGCGGAGTATTCGGGCTTCAACGTCTTCTCGTACCTGACGCTGCGCGCGATTCTCGCGACCATGTCGGGGCTTGCGATCTCGCTGCTTGTGGGCCCGGGCATGATCGCGCGCCTGTCGCGTTATCAGGTCGGTCAGGTCGTGCGCCAGGACGGCCCGCAGACCCATCTGCCCAAGGCGGGTACGCCAACGATGGGGGGTGCGCTGATCATCGTTGCCATCTTCGTCGCGACGCTGCTGTGGGCGGATCTCTCGAACCGCTTCGTCTGGGTGGTGCTCGCGGTCACGTTCGCGTTCGGCGCGATCGGCTGCTACGACGATTACCTGAAACTCGTGGTTGGCAATTCGCGCGGACTCGCCGCGCGCTGGAAGTATTTCTGGCAGTCGGTGGCGGGACTCGCGGCTGCGGCCGCCCTCTACTACACGGCGAAGACACCGACCGAGACCACGCTCTACCTGCCGATCCTGAAGAGCGTGGCGCTGCCGCTTTCCGCGTTTGGCTTCATCGGCCTCGCCTATCTGATGATCGTCGGCATGAGCAACGCGGTGAACCTCACCGACGGGCTCGACGGCCTTGCGATCATGCCTGCGGCGATGGTGGCGGCGGCGCTGGGTGTGTTCGCGTACGCGAGCGGCAACGCCGTCTTCGCGAACTACCTCGGCATCCCGGCCGTGCAGCAGGCGGGTGAAGTGCTGATCTTCTGCGCGGCAATGGTCGGCGCCGGCCTCGGCTTTCTCTGGTTCAACTCCTATCCGGCGCAGGTGTTCATGGGCGACATCGGCGCGCTCGCGCTCGGCGCCGCGCTCGGCGTGATCGCGGTGATCGTGCGCCAGGAGGTCGTCGTGCTCGTGATGGGCGGCGTGTTCGTGCTCGAAACCGCCTCCGTGATCCTGCAGGTGGCTTCGTTCAAGCTGACCGGCAAGCGCATCTTCCGCATGGCGCCGATCCACCATCACTTCGAACTCAAGGGCTGGGCCGAGCCCAAGGTCATCGTGCGCTTCTGGATCATTTCACTGCTGCTCGTGCTCGCGGGCCTCGCGACGCTGAAACTGCGATGAGCACTGCCACCTCCACCCGACGCTACGCCGTCATCGCCGGTCTCGGGCGCACCGGGCTTTCCTGCGCGCGTCATCTGCACGCACAGGGTTGGCGACTCGCCGTGACCGACACGCGCCCCCAGCCGCCCGAGCTCGGTGCGCTGCGGGCGCTCGCCGGCGACATCGTGGTTCGGGCGGGCGGTCTCGACCCGGCGCTGCTCGAGGGAGCCGCCCTGGTGGTGGCTTCTCCCGGGCTCCCGCTCTCGGGCCCGTTCTTCGCTGCGGCGCGGGCGCGCGGGCTCGAGGTGGTTGGCGATATCGAGCTCTTTGCGCGCGCCGTGCGTGCGCCGGTGATCGGCATCACCGGTACGAACGGCAAGAGCACCGTCACGACGCTGCTCGGTTGCATGGCACGCCGCGCTGGCGTCGCCGTGCGCGTCGGCGGCAACCTCGGTGAGCCTGCGCTCGATCTGCTCGGGGACGCTGCGACGGCGCTCTACGTGCTCGAGCTCTCGAGCTTTCAGCTCGAGACGACCTCATCGCTCGAACTGGCCGCGGCGACCGTTCTCAACGTGACGGCCGATCACATGGACCGCTACGCGACGCTCGAGGCTTACGCGGCCGCCAAAGCGCGCATCTTCGCGCATTGCGAGACTGCCGTGATCAACCTCGACGACCCGCTCGTCGCGGCGATGCGTGCGCCGGCTGGCGCCTCTGCCCCAGCGCTCACGTTTTCGTTGCGGGCCTCGATCGGCGCCGACTACGGGCTTGCCGATCGCGGCGCCGAGGCAGGCCTCTGGCTCGTGCGGCGCGGTGAGCCGCTCCTGCCGCTCGCACAGTTGCGTATCGCGGGGCTGCACAATGTCGCGAACGCGCTCGCTGCGCTTGCGCTCGGTGAGGCTCTGGGCCTGCCGCTCGCCGCGATGCTCGCGGAACTGCGCGAGTTCCCGGGCCTTGAGCACCGCACGCAATGGGTCGCGGATGTCGCCGGTGTGCGCTACATCGACGATTCGAAGGGTACCAACGTCGGCGCGACCCTTGCCGCGGTGTCCGGCTACCCGGGCACGCTTGTGATCATCGCCGGCGGCGACGGCAAGGGGCAGGACTTCACGCCGCTCGCGGCGGCCTTTCGCGACAAGGTGCGACACGCGGTGCTGATCGGTCGCGACGCGCCGGCTCTCGCCGTGGCGCTCGAGGGCGTCTGCCCGCTCACTCGCGAGGCGACGCTCGAAGCGGCGGTGCGCACCGCCTCGCGCATCGCAGTGAGCGGTGACACGGTGTTGCTGTCGCCGGCTTGCGCGAGCCTCGACATGTTTCGTGACTACGCGCAGCGCGGCCGGATATTCGCCGAGGCCGTGCGGAGTCTTGCTGCATGAGCGAAGCGATCGGCGTGGCGACACCAATGACCTGGGCCCGCACGGGTGGGCGCGGCGGCGCATTCCGTACCGACTGGGCGACCGTCACGCTCGTGCTCGCGATCTCCCTGCTCGGTCTCATCATGGTGACGTCCGCCTCGGTGTCGATCGCGAACAAGGAGTCGGGCGAGCCATTCCTGTATCTCGAGCGTCAGCTGCTGCTGCTGTGCATCGGCGGCGGCGCGGCGTTCGTGCTGACGAGAGTGCGCACCGAGCTGCTCGAGAAGCTGGCGCTGCCACTGCTGATCGGCGCGTTCGCGCTGCTCATCGCCGTGCTGGTCCCGGGTCTCGGGCACGTGGTCAACGGCAGCAGGCGATGGATACGCCTCGCGGGCCTGAATTTCCAGGCGTCGGAGCTCGCGCGCCTGCTGGTGCTGATCTTCATCGCGAGCTACGCGGCGCGGCGCGAAGCCGAGCTGCGCACGCAGCTCACCGGGCTCGCCAAGCCGCTCGGGCTGCTCGCGCTCGTGGCCGTGCTGCTGCTCGCCGAGCCCGACTTCGGCGCCGCCACGGTGCTTTTCGCGACGGGTTTCGGCGTGCTTTTCGTCGCGGGTGCACGCCTGCGCTACGTCATGGCGATGATGATCGCGGCGCTCGCCTCCTTCGGCGCGCTGGTCGCATTGTCGGGCTATCGCATGCGTCGGCTCGGGGCCTTTCTCGACCCGTGGGCGGACCCGTACAACAGCGGCTTTCAGCTGACTCAATCGCTGATCGCGATCGGCCGCGGGGAATGGTTCGGGGTGGGGCTCGGCGAGAGCGTGCAGAAGCTCTTCTACCTTCCCGAAGCACATACGGACTTTCTCTTCGCCGTACTCGCCGAGGAACTCGGGCTCGCCGGTGTCGTGATCACGGTGGGCCTCTTTCTCGCGCTGGCGTGGCGCGCGCTCGCGATCGCGCGGCTGGCCGCCGACGCGGGCCTCAAGTTCCAGGCCTATCTCGCCGCCGGCTTCGGCATCTGGATCGGCCTCCAGGCGTTCATCAACATCGGCGTCAACATGGGCGCGCTGCCGACCAAGGGGCTCACGTTGCCGCTCATGAGCTACGGCCGCTCGAGCCTGATCGTGACGGTCGCCTGGGTCGGCATCCTGCTGCGTGTCCATCACGAGGCCGCGTCACGCACGCGCGGCCCGGCGACGGTGACGGCATGAGCGCCACGACGGGTACCGTGATCATCATGGCAGGCGGCACGGGCGGCCACGTGTTTCCGGCACTCGCGCTCGCGCGCGTGCTGCGCGAGCGCGGCTGCGAGGTCGTATGGCTCGGCACACGCCAAGGCATCGAAGCCCGGCTCGTGCCGGCCGAGGGCCTGCCCATCGAGTGGATTTCGATCGGAGGCCTGCGGGGCAAAGGTCCCGGCACGCTGCTCGCGGCGCCCTTGCGGCTCGCGCGTGCACTGCTGGAAAGCCTGCGGGCGATGCGTCGGCACCGGCCGATTGTCGTGGTCGGGCTCGGAGGCTTCGTGACGGGGCCCGGCGGCCTCGCCGCCTGGCTCACGCGCCGCCCGCTCGTCGTGCACGAGCAGAACGCCATCGCGGGCTTCACGAACCGTACGCTCGCGCGCCTTGCGCGCGAGGTGCTGACCGCTTTCCCGGGCGCATTCGACGCCTCGCAGGCGGTACGCCTGATCGGCAATCCGGTGCGCGCGGAGTTCTTCGCGCTCGCGGCGCCCGCGGCGCGCGCGTCCGGACGGGGCGCGACCCTGCGCCTGCTCATCGTCGGTGGCAGCCAGGGCGCCAACAAGCTGAATGCGGTCGTGCCGTTCGCGGTGGCGCGGCTCGCCGGCAGCGCGCGCTTTGACATCCGCCACCAGGCGGGGCCGCGCTGGCTCGATGCGGCGCGCAAGAGCTACCTCGACGCGGGCGTCACCGCAGAAGTCACACCCTTCATCGACGATATCGCCGAGGCCTATGCGTGGGCCGATCTCGTGATCTGCCGTTCTGGCGCGCTCACGGTCTCGGAGCTCGCCGCCGCCGGAGTGGCTGCGATTCTCGTGCCGTTCCCGGCAGCGGTTGATGATCACCAGACCGCCAACGCACGTTACCTCGTGCGCGAGGAGGCCGCGCTGCTCCTGCCCGATCGCGAACTCACGGCCGAGCGGCTCGCGCGCGAGCTGCTCGAGCTGTGCCGTGGGGGTCGCGCGCGGCTCCTCGCGATGGCGGAGCGCGCACGCGGGCTGGCGCGTCCGCGTGCTGCCGAAGAACTCGCTGATGCCTGCCTCGCGGCGGCGCGCTGCAACGGGGCCGTGGCATGAGCGTGCCGATGCACGACCGGATGCGGCGGATCCACACGATCCATTTCGTCGGCATCGGCGGCAGTGGCATGGGTGGCATCGCCGAAGTGCTGCTGAACCTCGGCTATCAGGTCCAGGGATCCGATTTGAAGCCGAACGACGTCACGCGACGGCTCGCGCAACTCGGGGCGCGAATCGCGATCGGCCACCGCGCGGAGAACGCGCAGCAGGCGGACGTCGTTGTCGTTTCGAGCGCGGTCTCGCGCGAGAACCCCGAAGTGGCGTATGCGCTCGAGCGCCGCGTGCCGGTGGTGCCGCGCGCGGAGATGCTCGGCGAGCTGATGCGCTTTCGCTACAGCATCGCGGTGGCCGGCACGCACGGCAAGACGACGACCACGAGCCTCGTCGCGAGCATCCTCGCCGAGGGCAACGAAGACCCGACTTTCGTAATCGGCGGGCGCCTCAAGAGCGCGGACAGCAACGCGCGGCTCGGTGCGGGGCGTTACCTCGTCGCCGAGGCCGATGAGAGCGACGCATCGTTCATCCACCTGCAACCGATGATCGCGATTGTCACCAACATCGACAACGATCACCTCGCGACCCACGGCGGCAACTTCGAGAGCCTGAAGCAGAGCTTCGTCGATTTCCTGCACAACCTGCCGTTCTACGGGCTTGCGGTGCTCTGCACCGACGATGCGAACGTGCGCGCGATCCTGCCAAAGCTGTCGCGGCCGGTCATCGGCTACGGCCTCGGCGAGGGGGTCGACCTGCGGGCGGTGAATGTTCGCCGCGACGGCCTACGCACACACTACACCGCACTCAGACGCGGCGCGGACTGCGGCCTCGAGGTCACCGTGAATCTCGCCGGCCTGCACAACGTGCAGAACTCGCTCGCGGCCATCGCTGTCGCGCAGGAGCTCGGTGTCGCCGATGGGGTGATCCAGCGCGCACTCGCGAACTTTCAGGGTATCGACCGGCGCTTGCAGCACATCGGCGACGTGGCGCTGCACGGCGGGCCGGTCACGGTGATCGACGACTACGGCCACCACCCTGCCGAAATCGCCGCGACCCTCGATGCCGTGCGCCAGGGGTACGGCGGACGCCGCATCGTGCTCGCCTTCCAGCCACACCGCTACTCACGCACACGCGACCTGCTCGATGATTTCGCGAGCGTGCTGTCGACGGCCGACGCATTGCTGGTGACTGAGGTGTACGCGGCCGGTGAGGCCGCCATCCCCGGCGCCGACGGCCGCGCGATCTGCCGCGCCGTACGCAGCCGCGGGCAGGTTGAACCCGTGTTCGTCGAGAAGGCGGAAGAGTTGCCGCAGGCGCTCGCCGCTGTGATCGCGCCGGGTGACGTCGTCGTGATGATGGGGGCGGGCAGCATCAGCACGGTGGCTCATGAGCTGCCGGCGCGCCTCGCCAGGGAGACTGCACTGTGAAGCTCAAACATCACGCCGGACGCATCACCGAAGTCACCGACGCTGTCGCTTTTGGACGTGTTGCCGTGCTGCTCGGTGGCAACTCCTCGGAGCGCGAGATCTCGCTCCTCACCGGCAACGCCGTGCTGGCTGCGCTGCAGCGGCGCGCGGTCGACGCGCACGCCTTTGATCCACGCGAGCGGTCGCTCACGGACCTCGTCGGCGAAAAATTCGATCGTGTGTGGATTGCATTGCACGGGCCAGGTGGTGAAGACGGCACGGTGCAGGGCGCACTCGAATGCCTCGGCATTCCGTATACGGGCAGCGGCGTGCTCGGCTCGGCCGTGTGCATGGACAAACTGCGCACCAAGCGCCTCGCTGCCGCCGTCGGAGTCGCCACGGCCGACTACGCGGTGCTGCACGGTCCGGAGGATTTCGCCGCCGTGATCGCGCGGCTCGGGCTGCCCCTGATCGTCAAGCCCGCGACGCAGGGCTCGTCGGTCGGCATGACGAAAGTCGAGCGGGCCGAGGACCTGCGCGCTGCCTGGGAGGCCGCCACGATCCACGAGCCCGTGGTGTTTGCGGAACCCTGGATCACGGGTGCGGAATACACCGTTGCGATCCTGAAGGGGCGGGCACTGCCCTCGATCCGCATCGAGACGCCGAAGGTCTTCTACGACTACGAAGCGAAATACTTCCGCAGCGACACCCTGTACTACTGCCCGTCGGGCCTCGCGGCGGGCGCCGAGGGAGAGCTCGGCGCGCTCGCGGCCGCGGCCTTCGAAGCCTGTGGTGCGGGTGGCTGGGGCCGCGCCGATTTCATGATGGATGGCGCCGGGCGGCCCTTGCTGCTCGAGATCAACACCGTGCCTGGCATGACCGACCACAGCCTCGTGCCGATGGCCGCGCGCGCCGTCGGCATGGAATTCGACGAGCTCGTGTGGCGCGTACTCGAGACGAGCTTCGCCAGGACGCGCCTCTGATGCGGCTCAAACCCAGAAACCGGCGCAAACAGGGCGAGCGTCGCTGGCGTCTGCCCGCGCTCGACTGGCGCCGCCTCGCGACGACCCTCGCGAGTCTTGCGGCGCTCGCTGCAGCCGTCGGCGGCGTGGCGTGGGCACTCGACCAGCCGATCGAGACGATCATCGTGGAGGGTCGCTTCCAGCGCGTCTCGCCACTCGACGTCGAGCAGGCGGTGAAGCGGCGAGTGCGCGGCATGGGGCTCGTGAGCGTCGATCTCGAATCGGTCGGGCGCAGCCTGCGCCGCATTCCGTGGGTGGAAGGCGCCACTGTGCAGCGTGCCTGGCCGCGTGGCCTGCGGGTGCTCGTGACGGAGCAGGTCGCCGCGGCGCGCTGGGGCGCGAACAGCCTCCTCAATGCGCGCGGCGAACTCTTCATCTCCGAATCGCGCCACATTCCGCCCGAGTTGCCACAGCTTTCCGGACCGCCCGGCTCCGAACACGACGTCGCCTCACGCTATCTCGCCGCGCGCGGCCGGTTGATGGAGGCCGGCATGCGCCTCACGGCGATGCGCCTCGACGCGCGTGGCGCGTGGGAGTTCGACCTCGACAACGGTGTGACGGTGCGACTCGGGCGGCGTGACGTCGACGCGCGCTTCGAGCGCTTCGTCGCCGCCGGCCTCCCGCTGGTCGGCGAGCGCAGCGGCGACATCGACTACGTGGACATGCGGTACTCGAACGGCTTTGCAATCGGCTGGCGTACCGGCAACGACAACAAGGACGCCTGAGGAGATATGGCGAAACGCGCAGACAGGACTCTGATCGTCGGCCTCGACATCGGCACCTCGAAAGTGGTGGCGCTCGTCGGCGAGGTCGCGCCGGACGGCGGCATCGAGGTGATCGGCCTCGGCTCCCAGCCTTCGCGCGGTCTCAAGAAGGGCGTGGTCGTCAACATCGAGTCGACCGTGCAATCGATCCAGCGCGCGGTCGAGGAAGCCGAGCTGATGGCCGGCTGCGAGATCCACTCCGTGTTCGCCGGCATCGCGGGCAGCCACGTGCGCAGCCTCAACTCGCACGGCGTCGTCGCGATCCGCGACAAGGAAGTCTCGCAGCACGACGTGATGCACGTGATCGACGCCGCGAAGGCTGTCGCGATCCCCGCCGACCAGAAGATCCTGCACGTGCTGCCGCAGGAATTCATCATCGACGGGCAGGAAGGCATCCGCGACCCGATCGGCATGTCGGGCGTGCGCCTCGAGGCGAAAGTGCACATCGTCACCGGCGCCGACAGCGCCGCGCAGAACATCGAGAAGTGCATCCAGCGCTGCGGCCTCGAAGTCGACGACGTGGTGCTCGAGCAGCTGGCCTCGAGCTTCGCGACGCTCACGGAGGACGAAAAGGAGCTCGGTGTCTGCCTCGTCGACATCGGCGGCGGCACGACCGATCTCGCGGTGTTCTCAAACGGCGCGATCCGCCACACGGCCGTAATTCCGATCGCGGGCGATCAGGTCACGAACGACATCGCGGTGTCGATGCGTACGCCGACGCACTACGCGGAGGACATCAAGGTGCGCTACGCATGCGCACTCTCGCAGCTCGCCAATCCCGATGAGAGCATCGAGGTGCCGAGTGTGGGCGACCGACCGGCGCGCCGTCTCGCGCGTCAGACGCTCGCCGAAGTCGTCGAGCCGCGCTACGAAGAACTCTTCGGCCTCGTGCGCGACGAGCTGCGCAGGAGCGGCTTCGAGGAAGCGATCGCCGCGGGCATCGTGCTCACGGGCGGCAGCGCCAAGATGGAGGGCGCGATCGAGCTCGCCGAGGAGGTCTTTCACGTGCCGGTGCGTCTCGGTCTGCCCCAGCAGGTGCAGGGTCTTACCGACGTCGTGCGCAATCCGATCTATTCGACCGCCGTGGGGCTGCTGCTCTACGCGCGGGACAACTCGATGGCGAGCAACCGCGGCCGCTCCATCGGCGGCAGTGCGAAGTCGGTGCTCGACCGGATGAAGTCATGGTTTGCGGGGAATTTCTAGGGGCCCGGAGCCCCTTTTCAACAAAGGAGCGTATCTACATGTTCGAACTAATGGACGCATACAGCCAGAGCGCCGTGATCAAGGTGCTTGGCGTAGGTGGCGGCGGCGGCAACGCTGTCGCCCACATGGTTGCCGCGGGGATCGAGGGCGTCGAGTTCCTGTGCATCAACACCGACGCCCAGGCGCTGAAGCACTCGAAGGTCAAGACGGCGCTGCAGATCGGCGCCAACATGACCAAGGGCCTCGGTGCGGGTGCTGATCCGGAAGTCGGCCGCCAGGCCGCGATGGAAGACCGCGACCGCATCATCGAGATGATCGAGGGCTGCGACATGCTCTTCATCACCGCCGGCATGGGCGGTGGCACGGGCACGGGCGCGGCGCCGGTCGTCGCGCAGGTGGCGAAGGAAATGGGCATCCTGACCGTCGCGGTCGTGACGAAGCCGTTCGAGATGGAGGGCGGCAAGCGCATGCTGATCGCGGAACACGGCATGGCCGAGCTCGGCAAGTACGTCGACTCGCTGATCACGATCCCGAACCAGAAGCTGCTGACCGTGCTCGGGCCGCAGATCACGCTGCTCGACGCGTTCAAGTCGGCCAATCAGGTGCTGCAGGGCGCCGTGCAGGGCATCGCCGAGCTGATCACGCGGCCCGGTCTCATCAACGTCGACTTTGCGGACGTGCGCACCGTGATGTCGGAGACCGGCATGGCGATGATGGGCTCCGGCTCGGCGAGCGGCGAGGCCCGCGCGCGCGAGGCCGCCGAGGCGGCCGTGTCGTCACCGCTGCTCGAGGACATCAACCTCTCGGGCGCGCATGGCGTGCTTGTGAACGTGACGGCGGGGATGGACCTCTCGATCGGCGAGTTCCAGGAAGTCGGCTCGATCGTCAAGCAGTACGCCTCGGAGGACGCGACCGTGGTCGTCGGCACCGTGATCGATCCGGAGCTGTCGAACCTGATCCGGGTCACCGTCGTGGCTACCGGCCTCGGCCGTATCGCTGCCGCGCCCGCCGCACGCCCGCGCGAGATGGGTCGCGAGGGAGCGGCAAGAACGGAGCCCCCGATGCGGGTCGTGCGCCGCTCGCCGCTGAACAGCTCGGACTATGCCGCGCTCGACCGGCCGACGGTGCAACGCCAGCGGGCGGTGGGCGACGGACTGCGCGCGGATGTCGATGTCGAGGACGTGCTCGATATCCCGGCATTCCTGCGCCGTCAGGCCGACTGACGCGACCTGCGCGCTTGTGGTACGGTAGCGCCCCGTTCCCGCCGGGGCCGGTGCGCCTCGTCGGCGCCTCGCTCCAGCCGGTTTCCTGAACGGGACCGGGCGCTACCGCTACACTCCTGCATGGTCGGTCAACGAACTCTCAAGAACGCGATCCGCGCGTCGGGCGTAGGGCTGCACACCGGCACCAAAGTGCTGATGACGGTGCGTCCCGCGCCGCCCGATCATGGCATCGTCTTTCGCCGTGTCGACCTCGAGCCGGCCGTGGACATCCCGGCCTTCGCGGAAAACGTCGGTGAGACGACGCTTGGCACCGTGCTCGTCAAGAATGGTGCGCGCATCTCGACGATCGAGCACCTGATGTCGGCGTTTGCGGGTCTCGGCATCGACAACGCCATCGTCGAGGTGAATGCTCCCGAAGTGCCGATCATGGACGGCAGCGCCGGGCCCTTCGTGTTCCTCCTGCAGTCGGCCGGCATCGAAGAGCAGGCCGTACCGAAGCGCTTCGTGCGGATACTGAAGCACGTGCGCGTCGCAGACGGGGACAAGTGGGCCGAGTTCCACCCGTTCGACGGTTTCAAGGTCAACTTCCAGATCGAGTTCGATCACCCGATCTTCAAGCGCCGCACGCAGGCGGCTTCGATGGATTTCTCGACGACCTCGTTCCTGAAGGAGGTCAGTCGCGCGCGCACCTTCGGCTTCATGCGCGATCTCGAGACCATGCGGTCCCACAACCTCGCGCTCGGCGGCAACCTCGACAACGCCATCGTGCTCGACGACGAGGGCATCATGAACGAGGACGGTCTGCGTTACGAAGACGAGTTCGTGAAGCACAAGATCCTCGATGCGATCGGTGACCTGTACCTCCTGGGTCACAGCCTGATCGGTGAGTTCAGCGGCTTCAAGTCCGGCCATGGCCTGAACAACCAGCTGCTGCGTGCGCTGCATGCCGATGCAGATGCGTGGCAGGAAGTGGTGTTTGAAACCGACAAGGACACGCCGATCCACTACGTCGGCACCGAAGCGCTGCCGAGCACGGCAGCCTGAGTCAGGCGCGGGACGGCGGCAGAACCTTTACTTGCACGGTGGCGATGCGCGCGTTCCTCTCGCGGGCCTTCGCGAGCAGCGTTTCTGTTTCAAAGCGCAGGCGCGCGGCCCAGGCCGCCGATGCGACATAAACGGCCAGCGTTCCCTCCCGCTCCACCGCCGAGGTCACCTGCGAGGCCGTACCGGCCGGCAGCCACGACCTGACGAGCCCCAGCCATTCCTGGGCCGCCTCGGCACGCTGCCTGAGGGTGACCAGTGGTGAGGTGGGACGTGCCAGCAGGTCGGCCAGGGCCCCCGGTTTACCATATCGGGGAGACCCTGATTTTCGACTCTGTGCACCAGTCTGCTTGTGTCGTCCCCGGCTCTTCGGCATATTGCCCCCGCCAATGGACCGAGCATAACGGATGAACCTCATTTTCTTCTCTCGGCGCGATGGGCGCGCGCGGCACGTCAATCTGGCCCACCCGGTCACCCTGGGGGCCGTCGGAGCGCTGGCGCTTGCCGTCCTGGGCATCGCTTTCGTGCTCGGGCTCGAGCTTGGGCAGCGCTCTGCGCGGGTATTTTCGCGCGGCGACGCGTCCCACTGGTCGCAGGTCGTGAAGGCGCAGGAGGCCGAGATCGCGGAAATGAAACGCGCGCTGCAGGAGCGCGTCGATGCGATCTCCATGCGCATGGGTCAGGTCAACGGCCGGATGATCCGTCTCGATGCGCTCGGCAAGCGCCTGACCGAGATGGCGAACATCGACTCAAGGGAATTCAATTTCGACGCCGCGCCGCCCACCGGCGGCCCCGAAGAGGGGGAGGGCGGCATCGCCGCGCAGATCCCCGATCTCACGAGCCTGTTGGGCAACCTCGAGGAACGGGTCGACCTGCGCAGTGCACAGCTTGCAGCACTTGAGAATGTGCTGATCGCGCGCCAGCTTCGTGACCAGATTCACCCCGAGGGGCGTCCGGTGCGCCAGGGCTTCATCTCTTCTTACTTCGGCTCGCGCCAGGACCCGTTCACGGGCCACGGCGCCTTCCACAAGGGCCTCGACTTCGCTTCCCAGGCAGGCGCTGAAGTGGTCGCAGTCGCAGCCGGCATCGTGACCTGGTCGGGCGAACGCTCCGGTTACGGGAATCTCGTCGAGATCAATCACGGCAACGGCTTCGTGACCCGCTATGGTCACAACAGCCGCAACCTCGTGTCCGTGGGCGACACGGTGCAGCGCGGTGATCCGGTCGCACAGATCGGTTCCACGGGCCGCTCAACGGGTCCGCATGTGCACTTCGAAGTGCTGCGGCAGGGCCGCCAGGTCGATCCGCTGACTTTCATCGGACGCTAACCCCCTCCCCGGGTGGGGGAATCATTTTCTCCGCGCGCCGTCTATCTACGAATCCGTATAATATCCGGCCTTTGCCCGGCCACGGCACGCATAAGTGCCTGATCGGGCGGATTTTTTTCAAGGATTCCACGTGCTCGCACTGCTCACGCGCGTCTTCGGCAGCCGCAACGACCGTCTCGTCAAGAACTACGCCCGCCAGGTCCGCGCCTCGACCGCCCTCGAGCCCACCATCGAGGCGCTCCCGGACGATGCGCTGCGCGCGAAAACCGACGAGTTCCGCGCCCGCCTGAAGGATGGCGCAAAACCCGACGATCTCGCCGCCGAGGCCTTTGCGGTCGTGCGCGAGGCGGCGCGACGCACCCTGAAGATGCGCCACTTCGATGTGCAGCTGATCGGCGGCACGGTGCTGCACGAGGGCAAGATCGCCGAGATGCGCACGGGCGAGGGCAAGACGCTCGTCGCGACCCTGCCGGCGTACCTCAACGCGCTCTCGGGCGAAGGCGTACACGTCGTGACCGTGAACGAGTACCTTGCCCAGCGCGACTCGGACTGGATGGGGCCGATCTTCCGCTTCCTCGGCCTTACGGTCGGCGTGATCAGGAACTCGCAGTCGAGCCCCGAGAAGCGTGCCGCCTATGCCTGCGACATCACCTATGGCACCAACAACGAGTTCGGCTTCGACTACCTGCGCGACAACCTGGCGTTTCGCCTCGAAGATCGCGTGCAGCGCGGCCATGCGTTCGCGATTGTCGACGAAGTCGACTCGATCCTGATCGACGAGGCACGCACGCCGCTCATCATCTCGGGCCCGGCCGAGGAGAGCACCGAACTCTACCTCACGATCAACAAGCTCGTGCCGCGCCTCACGCGCCAGAAGGACGAGAACAGCCCCGGTGACTACTCGGTCGACGAGAAGCAGAAACAGGTGCATATCACCGAGGAGGGTCACGAGCACGTCGAGCAGTACATGCTGCAGGCGGGGCTCCTGCGCGAAGGCGAGAGCCTCTACGACTCGGGCAACATCCGCCTGATGCATCACCTGAACGCGGCGCTGCGCGCCCACGCGATCTACCGGCGCGACGTCGAGTACATCGTGCGCGGTGGCGAGGTGATCATTGTCGATGAGTTCACCGGCCGCACGATGCAGGGCCGACGCTGGTCGGACGGCCTGCACCAGGCGATCGAAGCCAAGGAAGGCGTGCGCGTGCGCGAGGAGAACCAGACGGTCGCCTCGATCACGTTCCAGAACTACTTTCGCATTTATCGCAAGCTCTCGGGCATGACCGGCACCGCCGACACCGAGGCGCCCGAGTTCCTGCAGATCTACGGACTCGAAGTGGTCGTGATTCCGACGCATCGGCCGATGGTGAGGAAGGATCACCCGGATTTCGTCTATCTCAACCAGAGCGACAAGTTCAAGGCGATCATCGAGGACATCCGGGACTGCGTGACGCGCGAGCAGCCGGTGCTCGTCGGCACGACCTCGATCGAGACCTCCGAGTTCCTGTCGGAGCTGCTGCAGAAGGAAGGCGTCACGCACCAGGTGCTGAACGCCAAGCAGCACGAGCGCGAAGCGCACGTCATCGCACAGGCCGGCCGACCGGGCTCGATCACGATTGCCACCAACATGGCGGGTCGCGGCACCGATATCGTGCTTGGCGGCAATCTCGACTCTGAGCTCGCAACGCTGGCGCCCGAAGCGCCAGACGCCGAGCGCGAACGCGTGCGCAGCGACTGGCAGACCCGCCACGACAAGGTGCTCGCCGCTGGCGGCCTGCACATCATCGGCACCGAACGTCACGAATCCCGCCGCATCGACAATCAGCTGCGCGGCCGCTCGGGCCGCCAGGGAGACGCGGGTTCGAGCCGGTTCTATCTGTCAATGGAAGACAACCTGATGCGGATCTTCGGCGATCCGAACTTCACCAAGCGCCTGCTCACGATGGCGGGCATGAAGGAAGGTGAAGTGATCGAGAGCCGCATGCTCTCGGGTCGCATCGAGAAGGCGCAGCGCAAGGTCGAGTCGCACAACTTCGACATCAGAAAGCAGCTGCTGCTGTTCGACGACGTCGCGAACGATCAGCGTCGCGTGATCTACCAGCAGCGCACGGAGATCATGGCGAAGGAGGAGGTCGCGGACGCGATCCGCGGCATCCGCGCCGACGCGATCGGTACGCTCGTCGACCAGTTCGTGCCGAAGAATGCCGGTCCCGCGGACTGGGACCTCGGCGGTCTCGCCGATTCGGTGCTGAAGGACTTCAATGCACGCATCGCGCCGCAGGAGTGGCTCGCGCAGGAGCCCGAGATCGACGAGGCGAGTTTCCGCGCGCGCATCGCGGAGGCGGTCGAAGCGACCTACGACGGGAAGGTCGCGCGCATCGGCGCGGAGCTGATGCGGCATGTCGAGAAAGACGTGATGCTGCGTACCCTCGATCAGCACTGGCGCGATCATCTCGCGGCCATGGACTACCTTCGCCAGGGCATCCACCTGCGCGGCTACGCGCAGAAGGACTACCGCTACGAGTACAAGCGCGAGGCTTTCGAGCTCTTTTCAGCGATGCTCGATCGCGTGAAGTTCGAGACGGCCTCGCTCCTCGCGAAGATCGAAGTGCGCACGCAGGAGGAGATCGATCGCGAGGAAGAGCGCCGCCGCGTGCGCCTGATGCAGGCCTTGCAGGCGCAGCACGCCGACGCACAGTCGGCGCTGACAGCTGCAGGCGGTGAAGCCGAGGCGCCGGCGCCGGCGGGTGTCTCGGCGGCGGGTTCCGGCGCGGCGCGTGCCGGGGTTGCGCGTCTGCCTGGCCGGCCGATCGCGCCGGCGGACCACACGCCCATGGTGCGTGCCGAGCCCAAAGTCGGCCGCAATGAGCCGTGCCCGTGCGGCTCGGGCAAGAAATACAAGCACTGTCACGGCACACTGGCCCAGGCCGAGTGACGTCTGCGACCGTGGCGCCGGCCGCGGCGAAACCACCTGTCAGGGTCGTGGCGGCCGCGCTGTTCGATGGCGAGGGTCGCGTTCTGCTTGCCGATCGGCCGCGTGGCAAGCATCTCGCCGGCCGGTGGGAATTCCCGGGCGGCAAGATCGGCGCGGCGGAGAGCGCGCGCGCGGCGCTCTCCCGTGAACTCGCGGAAGAGCTCGGTGTCACCGTGCAGGCTGCGCGCCCGTTCATGGCCGTGTCGCACGAGTACCCCGACCGCAGCGTCGATCTCTCGCTGTGGCTCATCGAATCGTGGAGCGGCGAGCCGCGTCCGCTCGATGGTCAGCGACTCGCGTGGGTGGCGCCGCGCGAGCTGTCAGGGTGGGATATCCTCGAGGCCGACGCTCCTTTCATTGGCGCCTTGCGCGCGTTTACCGGAACGACGATGACGCAGCCGCAGACCTTCGAAGTTCGCAATCCACGCAGCGGTGAGGTGGACTATCGCTTCACCGCGGCCAGCGCCGCAGAGGTCGAGCGGGTCGCCGCCGCACTGCGCGCGCAGCAGCTCAACTGGCGCGACGCAGGCCTGTCGCATCGCATCGAGGTCATGCAGCGCTTCAGGGCCGAGCTGGTCGCGCGCAGCCGCGAGATCGGCGATGCGCTCACGCGCGACACCGGGCGTCATCTCCTTTCGCTGGGAGAGGCGCAGTCGGTGCCGGGTGCGATCGATCGCTGGTGCCGCAAAGTGCCGGGCTTCGGTGCGCCCCCGGAGGGTCGCTCCGAGGGTCTGCCGACTGTCAGCTACGGCTTCCAGCTGGTTCCCTATCCGCTCGTCGGGGCGATCAGCCCGTGGAACTTTCCTTTCATCCTCTCCTTCATCGACGCGGTTCCGGCGCTGCTGGCCGGCTGCGCCGTGCTGTTGAAGCCGAGTGAAGTCACGCCGCGCTGGATCGACCCGGTGCGCAGCGCAATCGACTCGGTGCCCGAGCTCGCCGCCGTGTTCGCGATCTGCCGGGGCGGCCGCGAGACGGGTGAGGCGCTGGTGGCAGCCGTCGATGCCGTATGTTTTACGGGCAGCGTGAAGACGGGTCGGCTGGTCGGCGCCAGCGCGGCCGCGCATTTCATTCCGGCCTTCCTCGAACTCGGTGGCAAGGACCCGGTGATCGTCACCGCGAACGCCGATATCGAGCGTGCGGCTGACGCCGTGTTGCGTGCCTCGATCAGCGCAAGCGGCCAAGCCTGCCAGGCGCTCGAGCGAGTCTACGTGGATCGTCGCATTCACGCCGCGTTCGTCGAGCGGCTTGCCGCCAAGGCG